>Ga0268299_1000089_pt1 | contig 357451 bp, 308 predicted proteins | sample NOBtaG_FD_193484 | JGI IMG/M metagenome (GOLD analysis project Ga0268299, IMG submission 193484) | Activated sludge microbial communities from bioreactor in Nijmegen, Gelderland, Netherland - NOB reactor | ecosystem: Engineered > Bioreactor > Aerobic > Activated sludge | place: Netherlands...
TTCGGCCTCGCGCTCGAGGAGATGACGCCCGCTGCCTACAAGAAGTCGCTCGGCTGACACGCCCCTGCGAGCAGCTCATCACGCCGCGACGTGCCCTTCATCCCGCCGTCGCTGATCGATCACGGTAAAGCGGGCCATACGATGGTGCCGAATGCTGGCGCGAGTTCCCTTCGTATCCGGCGTGCCCGCGCCCTCATCGCCGGGCTGATCGGCGTCGGCGGCGCAGTGCTCCTGGCTTGGTGGTTTCAGAAGACACAGCCCCTTCAAGGCTGGTTCTTCTTCCGCCTCGCCGCGATCTGGCTGTGGCAACTGTACTTCATCGCGGCCTGCACGAGCGCCGGGTTCCTGGTGGTGACACGCCTCGTCCCCGCGGCACACCGCAGCGCCCACACCACGATCGCCCTCGCGTTTCCCAGCGGCATCGTCGTCTTCATTCTCGGCATGTACCTGGGCGGCTTCCTGCACCTGTTCGGCCCCGGGCTGGCGGTGCTGCTCCCCGCGGTCATGCTGCTCGCCGGCGCCTGGCCCGTGTGGAAGGCGTGGCGCGCGGCGCAGCAGGCCGAGGCGCTCCCCGAGCTCCGCCTCACCGGCCTGCCGCTGGTGCTCTCGATCGTGGGCGTCGCGCTGCTCGGTCTGCTCTACCTCGGCGTCCTCTCACCTGCCGCGGTCAACTACGACGCCGCGTGGATGCACCTGACCATCGCTCAAGACTACGCGCGCGAGGGGCACATCGTCGGCTTCCCCGGGAACTGGGTGCTCAACGTGCCGCACGTGGCGAGCATCATCTACACGTGGTCGTTCATCGTGCCGGGGTTCGAGCTCCCGGCGCTCAAGTGGATGATGGGGTTGCACACCGAGTTCGTCGTCGTGGTGTGGACGTTCGTCGGCGTCGCAGCCGCCGCCCGCTGGCTCGCCGAGCGCAAGGCCGCAGCGACGTGGACGGTGTTCCTCCTCTTCCCGGCGCTCTTCAGCCCCGACGGCAGCATGGGCGGCGCGGCGGACCACTTCGCGGGTCTGTTCGCTGCTCCGCTGCTGCTCGTCACCGGCGCCGTGGCGCAGCGCTTCGAGCGTGGGCCCGCCGTGCTCTGGGGAGCGTTCGCCGGCGCAGCCCTGGTCTGCAAGGCGCAGGCGATGTACTTCGTCGTTCCGCTCGCCGTCGCGCTGCTCATCCGTGGGGCGGCGTTGGCTCGAGCCTCGAGCGAGCGCCGTGCCGTGCTGCAGGCCTTCACCGCCCTCGGGATCAGCGGCGTCGCCGTCGCCCTGCCGTACCTGGCGACCAACGTCTACTTCTTCCACAACCCCCTCTACCCGCTCGCGCAGAGCATCTTCACGGCGAGCACGCCGACGTTTCACGATGGAGCCGCGCAGGCCGACATCATCATGGCGGACTGGAACTGGCGGCCGAGAGGACCCTGGTCCGAACGGCTGTCGTCGTCCCTCGCGATGATCTTCACGTTTTCGTTCAAGCCGCACTACAGCTTCATGAACGATCGACCCACGTTCGGGTCCGTCTTCACCGCGAGCCTCCCGCTCCTCTTCGTGATCCAGCGCCCGAAACGGCTCTGGTTCGGCGCAGGGTGTGCCGTCGCCGCCGTGCTGCTCTGGGCGCTCACGTATCGACTCGACCGCAACCTGGGAATCGTCGTCCCCATCATGATGGCCGCGACGGCCGCCCTCTTGTTGAGGACCTGGGAGCTCGGGTGGGTCGCCCGCCTCGGCATCTCGGCCCTCGTTCTCATCCAGCTCGCGTGGGGCAGCGCGCTGTACACCTCGCTGCCGGGGCGCATCGCGGCGGGCGTCGAGCTGCTGCGAAGCACATTCGACGGTCAGACCGAGGCCAATCTGCGCAGCCACCGGCATGCCTTCGTCGCGCTCGGTCAGGCGCTGCCGAAAGATGCGACGGTCATGATGCATACGAACCACGAGTCGCTCGGCATCGATCGGCCCGTGGTGCTCGACATCTTCGGCTTCCAGGGCGTCATCGACTACCGCACCTTCAGCTCGGGGCGAGATCTCTATGACCGCCTGCGAGAGCTCGGGGTCACGCACGTCACGTATTACACCGCGCGGCCGCTCGCCCTGTCCGTGCAAGAGGAGATCATCTTCGATCTCTTCGTCGATCAATGCGCGCGCTCCGAGTCGACGTACGGGTTGCTCACGATGTTCGCCATGCCGGCCGAGCCGCCGCCACAGCAGCCGGTGAGCGACGTACTGCTGATTGGAGTGCCGAACTACGCCGACGGCATCTACCCCCTGAAGGCGTTGACGCTGAACGCGCTCTGGCCTCCCGAGATGAAGAGCTACCCTGCCCCCGCCGCCACCGCGCCTGTGCCCCAGAGCCTGGTGTCGAACGCGCAAGTGGTGTTGACGGGCAGCGCGGTGACCTTCGAGGGCGCCGACGCCGAGCAGCTCGCGCGTGACTTCCGCACTGCGCGGCCGGGCGCCGGCCTCAAGCTCTGGGTGCGTCGGTAGTTCGGGTCGAGCTAATGACCTGGGTATGCGCCCCCTGCTGCTCCTCGGCGTCGTGCTCGGCGCTGCTTGCGGACCACCGATCGTCGTGCTCGATGGAGGCGCCGGAGGCACGGGAGGCGCTGCAGGAGGAGGAGGAGCGAGCGCGGGCGGCGTCGGCGCCGCCGGCGGAGTGACGGAGTGCCGCACGTACCTCGGCACCGGAGGCGGTGGTGCGACCAGCGGCCCGGGTTGGCTCGCGACGCTGGTGCCCGGGCCTCCAGGGGGCGGCGACTTGAACTCCATCTTCATCCGCGAGCCGGGGGACATCTTCGTCGCGGGCGACTCGAATCGGCTCTATCGGCGAATCAGCCCCGAGTGGACTGAGATTTCCACCGGCCTCGCGGCCGACGCGAGAATCCTCCAGGTCGCAGCGGTGAGAGACTCCGTCGTCATCCTCGCGGAGCAGGGCGGGGTGCGCGTCGCCCGGTGGGCACCGCTCGATGGGGGCGCGTGGGCTTCGTTCATGCCTGAAGAGACTCCCGTGCTGCTGTCGCGCCCACAGGGCGGGAGCTTCGACGCGCCGACCGTCGTCTCCACCGACGGCGGAACGTGGACGGTGTCTCGGCTGCAGAGCCAGGGCTGGGAGGTCGTGGCCAGGCTCGACGCCGGCCAGGCGCCGTACGCGGCCGCTACCGGTGGCCGCGAGCACTGGCTCGCAGTCGACGGGGGACTGCTGCGAGTCGGCGACGCAGAGCCGCGTCCGCTCTCTGCCGAGTGCGCTCCCGCGGCAGCGTTCTTCGTCTATTCCGACCCTGCTGATGAACGACAATTACTTTTGCCGGTCGGCGACAACTACTTTTGCCGGTGTGCCGTCTCGACGGCGCGTGTGATCTGAGGGCTGGGGCGGAGGGCCCCGGTGCACACGGACGCGCAGGTCGAGTTGTTGAGGCAGAAGATGGTTGAAGGCAAGACGCAGGAAGCAGCAGCCGCAAGCGCGGGCATGAGCGTGCGTAGCGCACGGGACTGGAAGGACGGCCCGCTACCGACGCAGACGAAGCGCCCTCGATGGTGGCGAACGCGGAGCGACCCGTTCAAGGAGGTGTGGGCGGAGAAGGTTCTGCCGATGCTCCTCGCCGACGACGAGGGCGTGCTGCAGGCGACCACGATCCTTGACGCGCTCAACGAGGAGCGCGCCGAGGGCGACAGGTTCGACGAAGGCAAGGTGCGCACGCTTCAGCGGCGCATCCGCGACTGGCGTGCGCTGCACGGCCCGGAGAAGGAGGTGTTCTTCGAGCAGGAGCACCCGCCAGGCCGTGAGGGCGCGCTCGACTTCACCCACTGCGACGACCTCGGCGTGACGATTCTGGGGGTCGCGTTCCCGCACCTGTTGTTCGAGTACGTGCTGTCGTTTTCGACGTGGACGTGGGTCTGCCTCGCGTTCAGCGAGACCTTCGAAGCCCTGGTGAAGGGCTTCCAGGGTGCGCTGTGGGCACTCGGCGGCCGGCCAGAGATCGCACGCAGCGACAACCTGTCGGCAGCGACCCACGAGCTTTCAACTGGCGGGCGCGCCCTCACGCAGCGCTGGAAGGCGGTGCTCGCACACTACGACACGAAGTCCACGCGCATCTCGCCCGGCAAGTCGAACGAGAACGGCGGTGTCGAGCAGCGTCACCATCGCACGAAGGTGGCGATCGAGCAGGCCCTGGTACTGCGCCAGAGCCGGGACTTCGCGAGCCCCGAAGAGTACGAGGCCTTCGTGCGCGGCGTCGTCGACAAGTCGCACAACCGCAAGATCGCCGACCGCCTCGAGATCGAGCGCAAGCATCTGTGGCCGCTACCGTCGACGAAGGTACCGGAGTACACGACGTGGACACCGACGGTGCGTTGCTGGAGCACCATCACCGTCAACCGGCGCTTCTACTCGGTGCCGTCGAGGCTGATCGGCCACAAGGTGCAGGCGCGGCAGCACGCTGACTTCGTGGAGGTCTTCTTCAAGGGCCAGCCGGTGCAGACGATGCCGAGGCTGCGCGGCGATCAGCTCGCGCGCATTGACTACCGGCACGTCATCTGGTCGCTGGTGAAGAAGCCGGGCGCCTTCGCGCGGTACCGCTACCGAGAAGAGCTCTTTCCGACGCTGGCGTTTCGGCGTGCTTACGACGCCCTGCGCTCGACGCATGGCGACCGCGCCGACGTCGAGTACGTACGCATCCTGCACCTCGCCGCGAGCACCATGGAGCGCACCGTCGAGGCCGCGCTCATCGAGCTCGTCGCCGAGGGAAAGCGCTTCGACTACGTGGCGGTGAAGGCGCGCGTGAAGCCCGAGACGCCGGCGATCCCCGAGATGGCGCCCCTCAAGCCGGATCTCTCGGCGTACGACGTGCTGTTGGCGGGAGGTGCGGCATGACGACGAAGAAGTCGGCCGAGCTTCTCGAGCGACTCGCCGCGCTCTGCATCGCCTTCAAGCTGCCCACGCTGGCCGACCAGCTCGGGCCACGCTTCGTGAACGCCGGTCATGCGGACGAGCTCGAGCTACTCGTCGAGACCTTCGAGCTCGAGGCGGGCGACCGTCGCGAGCGTCGGGTCGATCGCCTGCGACGAGCGTCGAAACTTCCACCGGGTAAGACGCTGGAGACGCTCGATCTCACCCGCTTCCCGAAGCAGCTCGCCGCCAAGATGAAAGAGCTCGCCAAGGGCGGCTTCCTCGAGCGCGCCGACAACGTGCTGTGCTTCGGCATTCCGGGGGTGGGCAAGAGTCACGCGGCAGCCGCGATCGGGCACGCTCTGGTGGCGCAAGGGCACTCGGTGTTCTTCACACCGACCTTCAAGCTCGTCCAGGACCTGCTGGCCGCGAAGCGCGACCTCAAGCTCAGCCGAGCCCTCCGCACGCTCGACTTCTTCGAACTCTTGATTTTGGACGACATCGGGTACGTGCAGCAGGGCCCGGACGAAGTCGACGTGCTCTTCACGCTGATGGCCGAGCGGTACGAGCGGCGATCAATGCTGCTCACGTCGAATCTGGTGTTCTCGGAGTGGAACAAGATCTTCAAGGATCCGATGACGACGGCCGCGGCCATCGATCGGGTGGTGCACCACTCGGTCATCCTCGAGTTCGCCGACGTGACGACGTTCCGAGGCGAGGCGGCGAAGAAGCGGGCGCGGACCACCGGCGACGAAAGCCAGGCGCCGACCCCGTGAACTGCCAGATCGACCGACTGCTGTGGATTTTCGGCGCCGCGCACGCGGAAACGGCGTCCACAACGGGCACCAGAACGACGATCTCGACCTGGGGGTGGGGGTCGGTACCCCGAAACCGAGCACCGGCATCGGCCCCGCTCATCGTCGCGCGGCTCGTCATCGACTCGCCCTCGCAGCCCGCCGACTGTCCCGCCACCGCCCGACCGACTAGCGACCGCTCGCGCGACGGCTCAATCGCGGTCTCGCAGCGCACCGCCTTCGACGAAGGCCGATCCGCGCCTACCTCGTTTCAGCCTTCTCGGTGGCAGTGCCTGGGGCTGACAGGGAGAAGGCCGCCCGACCGACGACGACAACTACCCGCAGGCATCCCATGACCTTGAGCGCGCGACCGACACCCAAGGCGCTCATCCCCGCTGACGCGCAGTCGCCGCGCCAGCGATTCACCCTGGTACCGACCGGCAAAAGTAGTTGTCGCCGACCGGCAAAACTAATTGACGCCAATCACCTGCGGGCACCAGCGCGTTCGCCGGCACCGAGAGCGGGAACCTCTGTCGCAGCCTTCACGGCGGGGCCTGGAACGCGAAGGCGGTCGGCGCTCGGGTACGGGACGTGTCGGACTTCTCGCGTTGGGACGCCATCGCTGTCGGCGACTTCGGCGGCATCTGGACGAACGCCGGCGACCAACCCGTCTGCAGCGGCACGCGCGAGACACTGCGCTCGGTGCACACCTCTTCCTCTGAGATCTGGGCCGTCGGCGCGAACAACACGGTGGTGCGCCTCAGCAGGTTCTGAGGCAGCTAGGGCGCCCGGGCCGCCTCGCTCTGCGTCTGCTTCTTCACCGCGTAGAGCCGCCACTCACCGGCTTCCTTCACCAGCTCCACCGTGCCCGGCGGCAGCTGGGTATCGCGGCTGCGCGGGTGAACGATGATGTAGTCGTAGAACCGGCCGACGCCGTCCATGCTGAAGGTCTCAGCCGGCTTCCACCAGTGCGGCTCGGGCGGCCGGCCTTCGGGCCGGAACAGAATCGGCGTCATGTCGATGTCGAAGAGGTGCGGGTCGTACGAGCTGCGCGCCGCGGCGGCGTAGCCGTGCAGCTGCCCGAGCGTCGGCTGGTAGAAGCCCTGGAAGTGAAACTCGTAGTCCATCGGCAGGAACTTCGAGTCGGGTTTCATCGCCTCGATGATCTCGAGGTAGGGCCGCGTTCGATCTCCGTACTCCGAGAACTGCTTCGTCCGCTCCCAGCACATCGCGAGCACCAACGCGACACCGGGCGCGAGGAGCCACGCCTTCCTCCCCGCGAGCGTGACCGACGGCAGCAAGAGCAGCGAGAGGAAGATGTACGTGGCGTAGCGCGGGAAGGTCCAGAAGTGGTTGATCGAGCCGCTGATCTGAAACGGAGCCCCGAAGTAGAGCAGCATGCAGCTCGCACCGATCGCGACCGCCATCGCGCTCGAGCGCTCGACCGGCGGCTTCGGGTCGAGGGCTCCCAGCGCTGCGGGCGCGAGCATCGCCAGCACCATCGCCGTCAGCGTGAGCGTCACGGCGGCCGGCAACGTATTCATGCTGTAGTTGTGAAGCTGCGAGATCTTGTCGGGGAACGGGGTCTGGATGAACGTCAGATTGCCCGGCCCGCCGCCACCGAAGAGCTTCGGCAGCGCCCACGGCAGCAGCAGCGAGAAGCCGCCCAGCGCGATGGCGTGATTCAACAGCGCGCGGTGTGGCTTCGTCTTGGCGAGCGCCAGCAAGATGCCTCCGACGCCGACCCACGCGACGGCGTGCACGTGGGTCAGCCCGACGAGCGCAGTCAGCGGAATGACTCGCGCGGCCTCTTTCGGGCTGTTCGCTTCGACGATCCACGCGAAGGCCCAGAGCGCGAGGCCCATGCCGAGCTGGAACGTGAACCAGCCCCAGTACGTGTTGATGTCCCACGCGAAGATGAACGCCCACAAACCCAGCCTCGGAGAGCGCCCGAGCGCCTGCAGCAGGCGCATGTGCCCGAGCGGGAGCAGCAGCACGGTGACCGCGACCGTCGCCTTCGCGGAGAAGAACGGCCCACCGATGGCGTCGAGCACGCCCATCAGCACGTAACCGACCCAGTAGGGCAGGAAGTTGGTGTTGATCGCGTAGCGCTCTGAGACCACCCGGCTGCCGGTGATGAGATCGTCCAGCAGCCCCGCCGCGCCGATGTGGCTGCCGAGATCGACGAGCGGCAGAAACGGGGTCACCAGCATCGGGACCAGCGAGGCGACCGACAGGGCGACGGTGAGCCAGAGCAGCAGGCGGTCTTCGCGGAACATCTGGACCACGCGCCACTTCGAGGCCCGCGCCCACGCTGCTGCCGCCAATCGAGGAAGCGCCCCGCTGCTCACGGGGCAGGCGCATACCACACACCCAGCCGCGTCAACGGCCTCAGCGCCAGCTCTTCGCCTCGTCGGAGTCGAGCCACGCGAAGTACCGCTTCAGCCCCTCGTCGAGGTGGATCTTCGCCTCGAAGCCCAGCAGCGCTTTCGACTTCGCGGTCGCGGCGCAGGTCAGCGGCACGTCGCCCGGCTGATCGGGCTGGCGGTTCAGCACCGCCTTCTTGCCCGCCGCCTTCTCGATCGCCGCGACCATCTCGTTCAAGCTCACCGGCCGCGAGCCGCCCAGGTTGATGACCTCGAACTGCGGCCAGCTGCGATCGATCGCGGCGAGCAGGCCGTTCACGGTGTCCTCGACGAACGTGTAGTCGCGCGCCGAGGTGCCGTCGCCGAAGAACGGCACCGGCTCCCCGCGGCGGATCAGCCTCGCGAACTTCGTGATCGCGAGGTCGGGCCGCTGCCGCGGGCCGTAGACCGTGAAGAAGCGCAAGGCGACCGTCTCGAGGCCGTAGAGGTGCGCGAACGTGGCGCACAGCATCTCGCCCGCGATCTTCGTCGCCGCGTAGGGAGAGACGGGGCGGTCGATGCGATCTTCCTCGCTGAACGGCGGGTTCGAGCGGGCGCCGTACACGCTCGACGACGACGCGAACACGAAGCGCTTCGCCTGCGACTTGCGCGCCGCCTCGAGCATGTGCGTCGTACCCTCGACGTTCACCTTCGCGTAGAGCGCGGGCTGGGCGATGGAGGGGCGGACTCCGGCGCGGGCGGCCAGGTGCACGACGACGGCGCCCTGCCCCGCCGCGGCGAACGCCTTCGCGACGTCGGCCTCGTTCGCGAGATCGCCTTCGATGAGCTCGGCCTTCAGCCGCGCGGCGGTCTCGCGCTTCAGCTTCGGGTCGTAGAACGTGTCGAAGTTGTCGAGCACGACGACGCGGTCGCCGCGGGCGGCGAGGGCCGTGACGAGGTGCGAGCCGATGAAGCCGGCGCCTCCGGTGACGAGGACGTTCATTGCGGGCGAGGCATATCAGCTGGCGCTCCCGCGCGCGTACGGTCATCTGCGCCGGCCGCGCTTCCGGCGCACCGGTTCTGTTGGAGGGCGGGCCACCGTCGCGAGGCCGGCGGCGTACTCGGCGAGCGCACCGCGGTCGATCAGGTGAGCAACCGCACCCGGCGAGCTCTTGAATCGGGGGTCGTACTTCAGGCCTCCCCCCGAAGAGCTCGCGCACGCCGTCGGGAGCGGTCACGTGAACACGACTCATGTCGGTTCAGCTCCAGAGCTGTGGCTCGGCCCCGTGCGTCTGGGCCCGCATCGCGTCGAGCAGCTCGCTCGCGGTGCCGGGCAGGCGGGCGCTGACGCCCGTCATCTCGTCGGGAAACTTCTGCTCGAGCTCGCGGAACATCGCCGGCAGGTTGTTGGGACCCGCGAACAGCACGATCTTCTCTTCGGGGATGCCGAGCGCGACCAGCGCCGGCAGCACGTTCGGCAGGTCGTCGAACACCGGCTTGAAGTGGCCCGAGTTGTTCGCGACCACCACGGCCTCGAGATCGCCGGCGCTGTCTTTCAGCACCCACAGCTCGCCGGCCAGCGTCGCCAGCACGTCGCGGAAGTCGTCGTCGCCGACCGCCAGCAGCGAGTGCCCCGGCTTCGGCGGCCCCGCGTCGCTGTCGTCGCCGTTCGGGAAGAGCCGCATCGGGCCGCCGTGCTCGAGCACGTAGTCGTAGCGGAACATCGGCTCGAGGCCTTCGAGGGTCCCCGCCTTCGCCGTGATGATGTCCTCGAAGCGGCCGCCGCGCGTGGTGAAGGTCTCGACGCGCAGCTCGTACTCGGCCTTCTTCTGCTGGACGCTCAGCGGCTCGCCCTTCTTGAACGTGTTCACGTAGGCGCGCAGCGGCACCCCGTCCCCGCGGTCGGGCCGGACCACCACCGGCTGCGACGCCCAGCCGCCCTTGCCGTGCACGAGCGAGGACCACGACGGGTCGAGCTTCGCGAACGCTTTGCCGGCCTCGCGCAGCGTCGTGAAGGCGCGGTCACGCAGCGGGCCGTACAGCTTCGGCGCCGTCTTCGCGTCCAGCCCGTCGAGGCTGCCCAGCAGCGCCGCCTCGGCCTGCGACACCGCGCTCGCCAGCTTCACGTACGCGTCTGCCAGCTCGGCCCGGTTCGCCGGCGCCTTCGGGTCCGCGAGGAGCTCGGCGATCGCCCGCTGCGATTGATCGAGTGCTCGGGACAGCAGCTCCGGCGCTATCGCGTGCCGCTTCGGGTCGGAGGTGAGTGCTACCGGCCCCTGCGGCTTCGCCGGCGTGAATGCTTGCGGAGCCGCTGCCTGCCGCGGCGTCACCTTCGCCGTCGGCGCCAGCCGAGCTCTCGGGATGATGGTGGTCGCGCTCTTGATCGCCGTCACTGGAATTCACCGTAGCAGAGCACGGCGCTACGCCGCTCTACGGCCGGCGGCCCCTGTCACCAGCCAGCGCCGCCTCCACAGCTCCAGCTGCATCAGCGTCCACAGCGGCTTTCGGTGATCCCGCGTCCCGCTCTGGTGCTCGTCGATCAGCCGCCGAACTTCGCGGGCCTCGAACAGCCCTGCTTCACGAATCGCGCGCTCGCTCAGCAGGTCTTCCAGCAGCGCCCTCAGCGGCCCTTTGAGCCACTCGGTCACCGGAATGGCGAAGCCGTGCTTCTTGCGGTCCAGGATCTCGTCGGGCACCACCCCTCGCAGCGCCTTCTTGAGCAGCCACTTCCGCGACGAGCCCCGCAGCTTGAGCAGCCACGGCAGCCCCAGCGCCAGCTCGACCACGCGCGTGTCGAGGAACGGGGCTCGCACCTCGAGCGACGCCGCCATCGACGCCCGGTCGACCTTCACCAGAATGTCGTCGCGCAGGTAGAACGACAGGTAGAACCGCTGCACGAAGTCGAGCCCGCGCTCGCCGCGCGCCACCCGGAACCGATCGAGCGGCGCGTACACGTCGTCGCCGCGCAGCGACGGAACCAGCAGCGCATTCACCCGCTCCGGAGTCATCGCGCCGATCCACGCCTGGTGCCGGTACTCCGGCGGCCAGTGCGCTCCCTGCAGGAAGGTGCGCAGCTTGAAGTCCAGGCTCATGTAGCCGCTGCCCGTCGGCAGCATGCCCGCCGCCCGCTGGAACGCGCCGACCGCCAGCGACGGCAGCCGCGACGCCACGAGCCCGGGCACGTGCGCTACGAACGTGTCGTAGCCCGCGAAGAGCTCGTCGGCCCCGTCGCCGCCGAGCGCGACCGTCACGTGCTGCCGCGTGAACTTCGAGAGCAGGTTCGTCGGCACGTACGACGGGTCGGCGAACGGCTCGTCGAGCTGGTCGGCGAGGTGCGGCACGAGGTCGAGCGCGGCCTTCGGCGAGAGCCGCTCTTCGTAGTGCTCGGTGCCGAGGCGCTCGGCGGCGAGGCGCGCGTACGAGCTCTCGTCGAACGAGCCCTCGCTGAACGCGATCGAGAACGTCTTCACGCGACCTGCCGCCCGCGCCGCGAGGGCGGTCACCGCGGTCGAGTCGATGCCGCCGCTCAAGAAGATGCCGAGCGGCACGTCGCTGACGAGGCGGCGCTCGACCGCGCGCTCGAGCTCGGTGCGCAGCGTCTGCGCGGCGTCGTGCACGCCGAGGCCCGCGAGCGTCTCGACACCGATGGCGCCCTGCCCCGCCGGCAGCACGTAGTACGGCCACTCGGTGATGCGGCCGTCGCGCAGCTGCAGCGCGTGGCCCTCGGGCAGCTTGCGCACGCCCTTGAAGATGCAGTCGGGCGTCGGCACGTACTCGAACGCGAGGTAGCGGCGCAGCGCCACCGGGTCGAGCTCGCGCGGTACCGCGGGGTGCTGCAGGAGCGCCTTCACCTCGGAGCCGAACACGAGCTCGCCGCCCGGGCCCTGCCACCAGTACAGCGGCTTCTTGCCGAAGCGGTCGCGCGCGAGCAGCAAGCTCCGCGTGCGCGTGTCCCAGATCGCGAGCGCGAACATGCCGTCGATGCGCGAGAGGAACTGGTCGCCGAACGCGAGGTACGCGCGGAGCAGCACCTCGGTGTCCGACTTCGTGCCGAAGACGTCGCCACGCGCCTGCAGCTCGTGGCGGAGGTCTTTGAAGTTGTAGATCTCGCCGTTGAACACGACGGTCACCGGGCCGATCGTCATCGGCTGGTGGCCGCCGGAGAGATCGATGATCGACAGCCGGCGGAACGCGAGGCCGGCGGGCCCGTCGGTGAACACGCCGCTGTCGTCGGGCCCGCGGTGCGTGATGGCGGCCGCCATGCGCGTCAGCACCTCCGCGTCGGGCGGAGACTTCGCGCTCACGGCTCCCGCGATGCCGCACATCAGGTGCCTACGCGATCCAACGGAGTCGGCTTCTGGGGCTCGACCCTCGTCTCGATCACCTGCCCGATGAGGTACGGCCGCTTGCCCTGGCTCTCGTAGTAGGTGCGCACCAGGACCTCGGCGAGCAGGCCGACGAGAATCGACTGGAGCCCGACCAGCGCCGAGATACCCGCGAACAGCGGCAGCGGCGTCTCGACCAGGGCCTTCAGGCCGGCGAGCTTGAGGTAGAGCGCGACGGCGGTGGCGGCGAACGACGCGAAGAGCGCCGCGAGCCCGAAGCCGCCGAAGATGTAGATGGGCTTCGAGAGGTACTGAAAGAGGAACTTCACCACCATCAGGTCGAGCACGACCTTGAGGATCCGGTTGAAGCCGTACTTCGACTTGCCGAACTGGCGCGCGCGGTGATTCGTCACCATCTCGGTGACGCGCGCTCCCTGCCAGTGCGCGTAGATGGGCACGAAGCGGTGCATCTCGCCGTACAGGCGCACGCCCTCGATGACCTCGCGCTTGTAGGCCTTCATGGTGCAGCCGTAGTCGTGGATGTGCACTCCGCTCAGCCACGAGATGAGCCAGTTCGCGATCTTCGACGGCAGCACGCGGGTGCCGCTGTCTTGCCGGTTCTTGCGCCAGCCGCTCACGCACTCGAAGCCGTCGGCCTCCATCTTCTCGAGCAGCTTCGGAATGTCGGCCGGGTCGTTCTGGAGGTCTCCGTCCATCGGCACGATGACCGCCCCGCGCGCGCGCTCGATGCCCGCCGAGAGCGCCGCGGTCTGGCCGAAGTTGCGGCGGAAGCGCAGGACGACGACGTGCGGGTCGGCGGCGGCGATCGCCTCGAGCTTCTTGAACGTCTTGTCGGAGCTGCCGTCGTCGACCAGCAACACCTCGTACGTCTTGCCGAGCTTCTCGAGCACGCCCTTGAGCTCATCGTACAGCGGCTGGACGTTCTCCTCCTCGTTGTAGAGGGGAATCACGACTGAGAGCTCGACGCTCATGGGGAAGCCGCTTAGCGGCTTCGGCGGCGGTTGGCCAGTAGCGAGGCCCCTCCGAAGGCCGCCGCCAGGGTGAGAATGACCGTCGCCCCGCTGGGGACCTCGACGTAGAATGAGATGATGAGGCCGATGGTGGAGCCGAGGACTCCGATCGCGACGGCCTTCAGCGTCATGCGCATGAGGCTGCCGCCGAGCAGGCGCGCGGTGGCCGCGGGGATGATGAGGTAGCTCGAGACGAGGATGACGCCGACCGTGCGGACGGACAGCACGATGACGGCGGACATCATGACCAGCAGCAGGTAGTCGAGGGCCTCGACGCGGATGCCGCTCAGCCGCGCGAGCGTCCGGTCGAACGCGATGTAGGCCATCTTCGTCCACGTGAGGCCCATCAGCGTGCCGACGATCACCGCGAGCGCGACGGCCGCGTAGACGTCGGCGCGGCGCACCGCGAGGATGTTGCCGAACAGGTAGCCCTCGAGATCTCCGGCCGGCGTCGTGCGCAGGTAGATGAAGACGATGCCGAGCGCGACGGAGACCGAGAAGAAGATGCCGACGGCCGTGCTCTCGCTCGCGAGCCCGCGGTTCTGCACCCAGCCGATGCCGAGCGCGACGGCGGCGCAGAACGGGACGGCGACCCAGATGGGGCCGAGCCACGAGACCGAGAAGCGGACTCCGAGATCGAGCAGCAGGCCGAGGGCGACTCCGCCGAAGGCGGCGTGTGCGAGGCCTTCGCCGACGAAGGCCATGTCGCGCTGGACGACGAAGGTGCCGAGGACGGCGCAGAGGGCTCCGACGAGGGCGCCCGCCATGATGGCGTTGCGCATGAACTCGTAGTCGGTCCACCAGGAGAACAGGGTCAGCCCTCTTCCGGCACCGCGTGCGGATCCTTCGACTTGCCGAGCCCCATCATCGCGAACAGCTTGCCGCCCTCGAGCAGCTCGCCCGGCGGCCCGAACGCGCGCACGGTGCCGTCGATGAGCACGATCTTCTCGGCGGTGCGCGCGATGGCGGCCGGGCTGTGCGTCACCATCACGGCCGCGAGGAACTTGTCGGCCGAGATCGCGTGGAGCAGATCGTAGAGATCTTCCCGGCCCGACGCGTCGACGCCGGTCGCCGGCTCGTCGAGGAAGATGACCTCGGGGTCGGTGACGAGCGCGCGCGCGAGAAAGGCCCGCTGCGTCTCGCCGCCCGACAGCCCGGCGAGCGGGCGATCGATCAGCTTCTCGCCCTTCACCTGCGCAAGCGCCTTCAGCGCCTTCTCGCGCTCGGCGGCGGTGACGGTGATGGGCCACGCTCCGCGCAGGTTCGCGACGATGAGCTCGAGCACGCTGGCCGGAAACGAGCGCTCGAAGCTCTTCAGCTGCGGCACGTAGCCCACGCGCTTGCCGGCCTTGCCCGGAGGCAGCCCCAGCACCGACGCGGTGCCCGTGTGCGGCTCGACGAAGCCGAGCAGCGTCTTGAGCAGCGTCGACTTGCCGGCGCCGTTGGGGCCGAGCAGGCAGCAGAACTCGCCGCGGCAGACGTGAAACGTCACGTCCGAGAAGATCTGCCGCTCGCCGAAGCGCACGGCCAGGGCCTCGACCTTGAGGATCTGCTCGTCGGTCATCTCAGGGCGCGGCGAGCGAGTCGGCGTTGAAGCGCATGAGCAGCTCGTAGGAGTCGCGGCCCGGCACTCCGCCGATGGGGTCGAGCTGGCGGACGGCGAGGCCACCCTCCTTGCCGAGCACCTCGGCGGGCTTCGGGTCGAGCTGCGGCTCGGTGAAGACGGCGAGGGGCTTCTTTTCGGCGACGGCGCCGAGGATCTTGCGGAGGTAGGCGGCCGAGGGCTCCTTGCCGGGAGACGGCTCGACGACGGCGGCGATCTCGACCCCGTACTCCTCGGCGAAGTAACCGAACGAGCCGTGGAAGGTGATGATGCGCTTGTTGGTCATGCCGCCGACCTTCTTCTTCACCTCCTCGTGAAGAGCGTCGAGCTCGCCGTCGAGCTTCTTGCGGTTCTCGGCGAAGACGGCCTTGCTCTCGGGGAAGGCCTCGGCGAGCGCCTTCTCGATCTCCGGAGTCATCTGCTTCACCTTGGGGATCGACAGCCACAGGTGCGGGTCGGTGCCGGAGTGATCGTGGTGCTCTTCGCCTTCGCCCTCGGGCTCGGGCTTCTCGCCCTCTTTGTGCTCCTCTTCGAAGCGCGGCAGCGGAATGAGCTTGCCGCCGACGATCTCCCCCAGCTCGACGATCTTCGCGGAGCCGCCGCTCGCCGTGACGATCTTCTCGGTCCACTCGTCGAGCGCGAGGCCGATGAGGAAGGCGACTTTGGCGCGGGCGACGACCTTCGCGTCCTTCGCGGTGCCGGCGTAGTTGTGCTCGCTCTTGCCGGGCTCGAGGAGGAGCTTCGACTCGACCGCGTTGCCGCCGATTCGGCGCACGAGATCGTGGAGCGGGAAGATGCTGGCGACCACGACGGGCTTGTCGGCGGCCGGAGTCTCGGTCGACTTGGACTTGTTGCAGGCGCAGCCGACGAGCAGCAGCAGCAGGAGAGCTCGTTTCACGGGCAGCGGTTCTACCAGACCCGGGTACGCTGCCGGCCATGTTCTCTCTGCTCGCGATGGGGGTGCTCATGGTGGCTCCGCCGGACCTGTCGAGGCCGTGGTGGGTGGCTGACCGCGTCGAGGTCGCGGGCTGGAGCAGAGACGGCACGAAGGTGGCGCTGCGGCTGTTCGACGGAGGCGTGCCCGATGACGGCGCGCGCGAGTGCCCGGGCTACGTCGATGGCGCGGGCAAGCCGTTCGTGACGGGGCTCGCGCTGGTGCTGCTCGACGGCGGAAAGCCGGTGCAGGCGTTTCGGATTCAGGACCCGAGCGAGTGCACGCCGCCGGCGGAGGCGAAGAAGGCGCTGGAGGCGGCGAAGGCGGCACTGGTGGCTGCGGGAATCGACACGGCGGAGAAGACCGTGGCGATGCGGTTCACGAACGAGAAGTCGGGATGGCTCGGGGTGAACAAGGCGTGGCCGGTGCTGGTGCAGTTCATCGAGAAGGACACGCGGGCAGAGGGCGAGGCGAGCCTCGAGGGAGAGTTCCAGGTGAAGGTGCGCGGCAAGGCGCTGCCGGCAGTGGCGCTGCCGCGGATGACCGCGGACCTGGCCGGCGCCGGCGGGCTGACGGCGGAGCCGGGGCCGGCGTTCGTATCGCCGAACGGGGTCAGCGCGCTGGTGCTGGTGACGGTGAAGCACCGGGATGCCGGCAGCACGCGGATGCGGCGAGCCGTCGCGGGCGTCGTCGCGCGCGACTGAGCTGTTTCGATCGCCGCCAGAGAACCTGCTCCGACGACCGCACGCTCCGTCGCTGCTCGACGGCCAGCAGAGAGATGGCGGTTCATTCCGCGCTCGGCACCGCTGGCACGCGCTCTGCTATGCGGGGGGCCGAGCACCCTTGCGGGCATGTTTAACAATGCCCAGCCGCTTTACTTTGCTAAACATACCTCCAGGGGTGCTCGGCACACCCCATAGCAGGCTCCGTGCCAACCGCCCTCGGCAGCCGCGCGGGCCAAGGCGGCCGCCTCTCGCTTGCCGTCGTGCAGCGACGGAGCGTGCGGTCGTCGCCTGGAGATCTCTGGCTCGGCGCAGGAGAGCTACTGCGCGCGGACGACGTACCGCACGGTCGACAGCACCTCGCCCTTCGCCACCACCGACAGCACGTGCGCGCCCTTGCGCGCCGGCACCCGCCCGGTGAACGGCGCGTCGAGCGTCGCGACCGCGTCGCCGTCGAGCCGCACCTCGAGCGGCCCGAGCGACGGGGCCGCGCGGATGCGCAGCGGGATCGCCTGGTCGGCGAGCGGCAGATCGTCGATGAGCAGGTACTCGTCTCCGCTCGACGGCGAGAGAATCTTCGCCCCGGCAGCAGGAGCAGCGCCGGCGCACGCAGCCGCCATCCACGGCTCCTCCTGCAGCCCGGTGTGGTGCGCCCAGTCGTAGTACTCGACGCCGAGATCGGTGACCTGCTGCCCGCAGCGCTCGTGCAGCCCGGCAGGCAGCCCCGCCGCCACGGGCCGGTGCATCGCGCACGAGCCGTGGGGCTCGGTGCCCTTCATGAACAGCTCGTCCATCGCCGACGGGCACTGCGGCCCGGCGAGCCCGCCGCTCAGCGGACAGATGGTCGCGTGAACGAGGCCGGTCTCGTTCACGAGCGGCTCGGGCACGACGCCCTCCATCGCGCGCGCCATCACGCGGCGAAAGATCGGCCCTGCACCGGTGATGCCGCTCACCTGCACCATGGGCACGCCGTCGAAGTTCCCCGCCCACACCGCCACGGTGCGCTCGCGCGTGAAGCCGATCGTCCAGTTGTCGCTGTAGCCCTTCGAGGTGCCGGTCTTGGCCGCGACGGGAAAAGGCAGCCGCAGCGCGTTGTCGAGCCCGAAGGCGCGCGCGCGGGCGGCGTTGTCCGAGAGGATGTCGGTGACGAGCGCGACGGCGCGCGGGTCCGCGAAGCGCTGAGGCTTCGAGCTGGGCCGTGCGCCGCTCCGCACGGTGACGAGCGGGCGCAGCACGCCGCCGCGCGCGAGCCCCGCGTACGCGCGCGCGGCCTCCCACAGCGTGACCTCGCCGTTGCCGAGCGCGACGCCGAGGCCGTAGTGCTCGGCGCCGCGGTCGAGCGACTCGAACCCCGCGCGGCGCAGCGCCGCGAGCGCGACCTCGGGCCCGAGCGCATCGGTGACGCGAACCGCCGGCACGTTGAAGCTGTTCGCCAGCGCCTCGCGCACGCGCACCGGGCCGTGCGTCTTCCGGTCGTAGTTCTTGGGAGCGTACGTGCCCTTCACCGACCCGAAGTGCGTCTCGAGATCGGGGATGACGGTGGCGGGCGTGTAGCCGCGCGTGAACGCCTCGGCGTAGATGAACGGCTTCAGCGCCGAGCCCGGCTGGCGGAGCATCTGCGCGCCGTCGTTCTGGCCTTCGTGGGCTTCGTCGAAGAAGTCGGCGCTGCCGGCGTACGCGAGCACCTCGCCGGTGGCGTTGTCGACGACGAGCACGGCGGCGTTGGTGACCCGCTTCTGCTCGAGCTGGCCGAGCTCCTCGCGGACGAGCTCCTCGACGCTGGCCTGAAGCGCAGGATCGAGCGTGGTGACGACTTCGGTGGCGTCGCCGATGGCGATCTGCTCGACGAAGTGCGGAGCGCGAAAGACGGAGTCGAGCGAGACGAGATCGAGCGGATCGTCCGCGGCGTCGGAGCGACCCATGCGAGAGAGCACCCAGCGCTGCCGGGCCGCGAGCGCCTGCGGCCTGCGGTACGGGTTGTAGGCGGTGGGCCCGCGGGGAATGGCGGCGAGCGCGGCGGCCTGGGCGACGCTCAAGTGCTTCGCGGAGCGGCCGAAGTAGAGCTGGGCGGCGGCCTCGATGCCGTACGTGTTGTTCCCGAAGGGAATGCGGTTCAAGTACTGCGAAAGGATCTCGTCTTTCGAGAGGTGGGCCTCGAGCCTGAAAGCCCAGAGCGCCTCCTGGGCCTTGCCGAGGAAAGTGCGCGGGCGCGGCACGAGCGTGCGGGCGAGCTGCATCGAGAGGGTGCTGCCGCCGGCGACGACGCGGCCGGCAGACAGGTTCTGGCGGGCGGCGCGGACGATGGCGGTGGGAGAGACGCCGAGGTGAGAGCGGAAGCCGTGATCCTCGGCGGCGAGAAACGCATCGACGACATGCGGCGGCAGCTCGCCGAGGGAGATCGGCGTGGAACGTCCGTCGCGAGAAGAGCGCAGCTCGCGGAGCAGACCGCCGGTCCGATCGAGAATGCGAACGGAGGCGATGGGCCGGTAATCGGTGAGGCGGTCGGGGAGCGGAGCGGCGATGAAGGCACCGAGGGGGACGAGGAACACCGCCACCGCGACCGCGCCGGTTCGCCAGCCGCGGCCCGAACCCTTGAACCAACGCGGACCCGTCCCCGGGCGCGAAACCGGGCCCACACCCCGGCCCGAGCCGCGACCCCAGCCGCTCACCGAGCCGTCACCGGAACCGGCATCGCCACCTCGAACGTGCCGCCCTCGCTGCGGCCCCAGACCTCGGGCTCGTACATGAGCTCTCCGCGAGCGGGCTTCATGAGGAAGGTGCCGGGCGTGGTCGCCCGAGCCACGAACGACGACACATGAACACCAGGGGGCAGATGGTCCGCGAACAGCACGACGCGGTTGTCGCGCTGCTCGATGTGATTGAACGGGCTCCAGAAAGAGTACGCCCACGGGCCGACGCCCTCGTCCTCGTAGGCCCCGCCCTCGTCGCCCTCCTCCGAGCCCTCACCCTCGTACCCGACGTCGCGCGACTCCTCGTTCGGCGACGACACGTTCTTCCCGGTCGTCGCGAGCGACGTATCCACCGGCTCCAGCCCCGCAGGCAGCGGCACCTCGAACGCGGCCCAGTGGCGCTCCTGGTTCGACGCGACCCTCACCCTCACCCGCACCAGATCGCCGGCGTAGAACTTCGTCGACTGCCCGCCGCCGGAGTACGGCTCGAACCAGCGCTGCACCACGAGCCCGTTGTCGAGCGCGGTCATCGGCAGCTGCTTCGGGGCGTACCGCAGGAGCGCAGAGTAATAGAGAACGCCGGTACCCTCCTTCGCGAACGTCAGCTGCTGCTGCGCCCCGCCCGACTTCTCGAGCAGCTCCTTCATGGGCGTCACGCGGGTCTCGACCTTCATCGAGCGCCCGCTGAACTTCTGCTCGAACAGCTTCGCGTCGCCGAGCGACACCGTGGCCTGGTACTCGGGCGTGTCCTTCTCCTTCGTGCGCAGCACCTCGGTGAGCCCCATCAGCGACCAGGCGGCCTCCTGCGTCGAGCGCCACTGCCCGTCGCCCTGCCGCACGCTCTGGAGGTAGCGCGACATCTTCCCCACGTACGGGTGCCCGGGCTGAATGTCGGTCAGCGCCTGCAAGAGCGCGCCGGTGGTGCGCGTGTCCGAGTGGAAGTAGGTGGCGTACGTCTTCGACGACGCCTCTTCGATGTGTACCCCCTTCGGAGACTCCTTCGCGAAGTTCAATATCTCCTGCAGCAGCGCCTGCGCCTGCTTGCGGTCTCCGCCGCCGACGAACATCGCGTTCGCGAGCAGCGTGCGGCTGAACAGCGAGAGCTGCTCGCGCTTGCCGTACAGCTCGCCGTACACCGACGCCTTCGGCTTCCCCATGCGCGCGAGCACGTACGCCGCCATCACGCGCGTCTCGCCGTCGCAGTAGAAGAGCTCGCACGCGTTGCACGTCCCGCCCGCCACCCTCGACAGGTAGCCCTCGGCCTTCGAGAGGTTCTTCGCGGGCACGGCGAACCCGACCTCCTTCGCGCGGTGCAGCGCGAGCGCTGCCCAGGCCGAGCTCCACGACGAGCTGCACCACGACGTCGGCCAGTACTTGAACGAGCCGTTGTCGTCTTGCAGCGACACGATCGACTTCACCGTCGCCGCGATCACCTCGTCGGGGTCGGTCACCTTCGAGACGTCGAGCGTCGGGAAGAGATACGTGTTCAGCCACGCGTTCGTCTCGTCGTCCGCCGCCGCCTTCTTCTTGTCGCGCGAAGGCCACGGCACTCCGAACTGGCCGCTGATCTCGCGCAGCGCGATGAACGGCACGAGCCGCGACGACTGCTGCTCGAGGCACCCGTACGGGTACTCGATCAGCTGCTGGAAGCCCTGACCGAAGTTCCCCATCGACGTCGACGCCATCGTGACCGTCAGCCCCGCCTGGTCGGGCCAGACGTCCTTCGGGGGCGCCACGCCCTCGACGCTCTTCGACTCGGTGTCGCCGTACGTCGCCACCGCCTCGATCGCGACCGGCAGCTCGACGGGGATCTTCTCTTCCACGCCGTCGCTGTCGCCGCCCTTCACCGCCTTGAAGCGGAACGTCGCGAGGCCCGGGCGCTCGGCGGTGAACTGGAAGCGCACCTCCTTCGGAGCCGTCTCGCTCACCTGCACCTTCTGCTCCGCCCCGCCGCTCAAGGTGGCGGCACCGTCGACCGACGCCGTCACCGCGACCTCGCCCGCGCCGCTGCCGTAGGCGTGCACCACCACGCCGGCCTCGAACTTGTCGCCGACCCGCGCGAACCGCGGCAGCGCCGGCATCACGAGCACCGGCTTGTTGACCAGGATCTCCGTGTCGCCGCTGCCGAACCGCTCGTGGTCGGTGATGACGACCGCCATGATGCGGAACGTCGTCAGGTTGTCGGGCAGCTTGAAGGTCGCGGTCGCCTTCCCGCCGCGCGCCTCGACCGTCGGGGCCCACAGCGCGGTCGTCTTGAAGTTCGAGCGGAAGCCCGAGCCCTCCTTGCCGCCGCCGCCGCCCTGCGGCTCGCCCTTCTCGCCGTACGAGCGCCGGCGCACCAGGTGCAGCAGCGGCTCGCCGATGCGCACCGACAGCGGCCGGTCGGGGAAGATCGACGCGATGGGGTCCGGCGTCTCGTACGACGTCAGCATCAGCACCGCCTCGTCGACCGCGTACAGCGTCACCTCGGCGTCGGGCCCCGCGCCCTTCGAGTCCGCGACGTCGACCGACACCTTCACCTCCTGGCCCGGCTGGTACTGAGGCTTGTCGGTGGTCACCTTGACGGACAGCCGCTTCGTCTTCTTCTCGACGGCGAGCTTCACGAGGCCGACGCGCGCGTTCGGCCGCCCGGGATCGTCGCCGCTCTCGATGCCGCCCTGAGCCACGCGCGGCCGCATCAGCACCACGCCCGCGAACACGTTCGGCACCATCTCTTCGGTGACGGGAATGTCGACCGCGGTGACCGAGCCCTTCAGCTTCATCGGCCGGCGCATCAACACGCCCTCGCGCTCGACGGTGAGCAGCGCGTTCGCCTCGGGGTACGGCGACTTGATCAGCACCTTCGCGGTGTCGCCGACGTCGTACTTCGCCTTGTCGAGCACGAGCTCGATGCGGTCGGTGTCGTTGCGCTGCCACGCCACGAAGCCCGAGCCGGTCACGTACACGCCGAGCGACGCCGTGTGCTTGCGCGCCGACTCGTCCTGCACCTGCGCCTTCACGATGTAGAAGCCCGCCTCGGCCGGCTTGAACTTGCACGGCACCGCGCCGTCGGCCGCGCTCTCGAGCGCGCACTCGTGCACCTTCTTCTCCTCCGGCTCGCTGACCGTCGAGAAGCCGCCCGTCGCGTCCTTCTTCTTCACCGACTTCCACACGCGCGCGCTCACCGTCACCTGCACCTTCTTGCCCTTCGCGCGCCTGCCCTCGGTGTCGACGACGACCGTGTCGAGGCCGTACTCGGTGCCCGCCTGCATGAAGCCGGTCGGCGCGCGCAGGCCGACGTACGCGGTCGCCGGGTGAACCGTCACCTCTTTGCGGCCCGCGACCGCCTGGCGGTTCACGTCTTCGACCTCGCCCTCGATCGTGTACGTCCACGGCTTCTCGCCCGGCGCCTCGACCTTCCCCGGCACGATCGGCAGCTCGCCCTTCACGTCGACGCGGCCGTCACCGGAGGCGAAGAAGCCGCTGGTGGGCTCAGGCTCGCGGTCGTCCCACCACCACGTCTCTTGCTGGAACGTGAAGTCCGGCGCCTCGGGCGTCGTGAACGCCGTCGAGCTGCGGTTGACGCTCCACTTCGCCTTCGCGTCCGCCATCGCGCCGCCGAACAGGTAGCGCGCGAGCACCTTCGCCTCGAGCGCCTCGCCGTGCACGTACGAGGCCTTCGCCGTCTCGACGTCGACCTTGAACTGCGGAGCGCGGTACTCCGCCACCCTGAAGCTGCCGTTCAACTCGAGGCCGGCCGCGCTCGCGGAGATCGCGTAGTAGCCGGTGGGCGCCTCCTTGCCGACCTTGGCCTCGAACGAGAACGTGCCGTACTTCGTGACGGTGACGTTGCCCGCCTTCACCTCGTTGTCGCGGCTGTCGGTGATGCGCACCTTGAGCGTGCTCTTCGCCGACGGCATCTTGAGCTCACCGACGGTGCGGTAGCGCACGACGCCCTTGATGTTCACGGTGTCGCCGGGCCGGTAGATGCCGCGGTCGGTGAAGATGAACGACGCAGACTGCGGCGCCTCGCCCTCCCAGCCCTGCGTGAGCCCGAACTCGTACGGCTCGACGCCCGACGCCCACGTGTTCGCGGTGCCGCTGACGTCGCCGTCTTTCTGCGCGAGCACCACGACCGTCGGGTACTGCCACTCGTACTCGGGGCCCCTGGCCTTCAGCGCGACCGCGCCGGGCACGTCGGCGAGGCCGTCTTTGTCGGTCTGACCCGCCCACAACTTCGCCGCGGCGTCGTCATACAGCGACACGTCGGCGCCCTCGACCGGGGCGCCCGTCGACAGCCGCGTCACCCACACCACCGACTTCTTCGGGCCGATCTTCACGTGCGCGGCGAGATCGGTGACCTGGGCGAGCAGCGTCCACCCGTCTTTCGGCGGGTACCGCACGTCCTGGTTCTTCACGTTCACGATCGCGATGCCGGTCTTCTTGTCGCCGAACACCTTCGAGAGCTCGATCGGGTGAACGCGCGCGACGTTCTTCGGGTACTTGAGCGCCTGCGTCTCGTTGAAGTCGGAGCTGCGCTTGAGGAACTGCGCGCGGCCCTTCTCGAGCAGCGCGGGCACGATCTCGGCGGGGTCGGTGAGGTTCCACAGCTCGACGTCGATCGACTTGAGGTTCGAGACCTCGAGCGGCAGCCGGGGCGGCGCGTCTTTCGATGCCTCGATGAGGCCGAGGTACGGGCCGGTCACGAGCGCGGGGCTGAGATCGTTCGTGCGCGGGTCGGCGCTCGAGGCCGCGGTGGTCGCCTGCTTGAAGACGTCGGTGACGCCGGGGGAGATCTCGACGCGGTACTGCGTGCCGGGCTTGAACTTCCCGGGGATGGTCGCGTGCGGCGGGCTGCCCGACTCGTACTGGCCGGTCGGTGCCCAGGTCTGCGCCGACTCCCAGTCGAGCTCGACCGCGGGCGTGATCTTGAGGCGCGACTTCAGCGACTCCAGCTCGATCTCGTTCGAGGTCGAGATCTGCAGCGGCCCGTGCGCGCAGCCGTCGTCGCCGCCGCAGAACGCGATGGTGTCGATGATCAGCGGGCCGTAGGTCTCCCAGCCGATCGTCTCGGCCTTCACCATCGGCGCCGGGCCCTGCTCGCCGTGCAGGCTCGCAGGGAGCTCGAGCTTCACCGCCCTCTCGAGCGGGAACTTCCTCTCGGGCACGAGCACGTAGCGCGTCTGGTGGTTGCGGTAGCCGCGCTCGTCGTCGGACATGTACTCGTAGTCGGTCGGCGGGCGGCGGCCCTCTTTCTTCGCGGCCTCGGCCGCCTCGCGCTTCTCTTCCTGAATCGACTTGCGTGACTTCACCTTCACCGTCCACGGGCGCGGCTCACCCTCGACGGTGAGCTTCACGAGCGCCTCGAGATCGGTGTTCGCGACCGGCTGGTTGAAGACGAGGCGCAGCTCGTCGTCGGGCTTGAGCCAGCGGAAGTTGCGGTACGGCCCGACCTCCTGCAGCTCGAGCGCGGGCGTGTCGAACGTGAAGACGTAGTCGTTCTCGAGCGCGGTGCCGTCGAGCGCCTTGAGGCCCTTCTTCACCGTGACGACGAAGTGATTCGAGAGCGGCACGACCTTCGACGGCACGAACTCGGCCGAGGCCGAGCCGAGCCAGCGCCACTCGCCCTCGAGCGGCGGGCTGATCTCGGCGAACGGCTTCTCCTTGTCGCCGGCGCGCTGCTCCTCCACCTGCATGAGGCTCTTCACCGGCTTGTTGAAGGTGACGGTCGGGCGGACCTCGCCGCGGATCAGGCCTTGCGGGCGGGCGGCGACGACGGCGAGAGACTCGGCGCCGGGCAGCGGCTCCTGCTGGACGTCGACGACGGGCGCCTTCGGCAGCGGCTTGAGGTCGAGCGGCGGCCGCTTCGCCTCGGGCTTCAGATCGTCGGTGCCGGTCTTCTTGTCGCAGTTGCAGGCAACGAACAGCAACGCAGCGGCGGCGAACCCCCAGTGAGCTCTCATGAGCGCGGTTTCTACTCTGTTACAAGAGAGGCCGTGGTCACGATCGAGCACGCGAGCGCCTACGCCGATGATCCGCAGCGGGCCGCGGAGCACCTCGCGGCGCTGTGTGGCGGAACAGCCGCGCCCTTTCACCCGCTGCCGGGTGGGTGGATGTGCATGTTCGGCGGCGGCGCCTTCCTGGAGCTCTACCCGCGCACCGCCCGGCTGGTGTCGCGCGAAGGTGACGTCGCCTTCGCGGAGCTGCAGCCGGCCGCGACCGGAGCCGGCGCGCACTTCAACCTGAAGGTCGATCGCACGCGCGCCGAGCTCGAGCGCATCTGCGACGAGCGCGGGCTGAAGCACGGCTGGCGCGCATGGGCGGGCTTTCTCGACGTGTGGCTCGACGACGGCCTGCTCGTGGAGCTCGTGTGCAGCGGCTGATCCACACCGGCGACGGAGTCGCCTGGCTCCGCGAGCGTGGAACGCTTCCGGACGATCACTCCGTCATCACCTCGCTGCCCGACAGCTCCGAGGTGCCGGCGCTGGGCTTCGAGGGCTGGCGAAAGTGGTTCAGCGAGACGAGCGCGCTGATCTGCGACGCAGTGGCGCCTTCCGCCGCCGCGATCTTCTTCCAGACCGACGTGAAGCGCGACGGCGCGTGGGTCGACAAGGCGTACCTGGTGCAGCGCGGGGCCGAGGCCGCCGGTGCGGCGCTGCTCTGGCACAAGGTGGTGTGCCGGGCGCCGGCGGGCACGACCACGTTCGGGCGGCCCGCGTACGCGCACCTGTTGTGCTTCTCGAAGGCGCTGCGGCTCGAGAAGGGCCAATCGACCGCCGACGTGCTGCCGCGGCTCGGCGAGATGACGTGGGCGCGCGCGATGGGCGTCGAGGCGTGCGTGGCGGCGGTGCGCTTTCTCGCCGAGCACGCGAAGGCGCGGGCGATCGTGGATCCGTTCTGCGGCCTGGGCACGGCGCTCGCGGTGGCGAACGCGCTGGGGCTGGACGGCGTCGGCGTCGAGCTGTCGGCGAAGCGGGCCGAGAAGGCGCGGAAGCTGACGGTGCGCGTTTGATCACCGCCGTGCTGGTGCTGCTCGCGGCCGAGCCGGTGGTCGAGACGTCGTACGGCGTGCCGGTGATCATCGGGGGCACGATTGCCCCATCGGTGAATGGAGTCGCCGGCCGCTTCTCGCTGGGGCTGCGGCCGGCGTACTCGGTGCAGATCGCGCCGGCCGCCGGCCTGGGCATCGGCGCCTACGCGCTGGCGGCGACGCTGCGCAGCTTCACCGACTTCGCGGGGGGCGCAGGGCTCGAGGTGACGCTGCCCTGGCTGTGGCGGGTGCGGCCGGTGCTGTCGGGCGGCGTGCTCGCGACGTACGACGAGCGCGGCGTGCAGCCGTGCATCGAGGCCGGGCTGTACTACGGCGTGCACAGCGCGAAGGGCTCGATGGCGATCTTCGGGCTGCGCGCCGACGCGCGGGTGTGGCTGCAGGGCGACCCGCGTTGGGCGCTGACGCTCAGTGTTGCGTTCGATCTCGCGTGGCCGGTGCAGGCCGTGCGGATTCTCACCGGGTAGCTCGCGAGGTGAAGAAGGCAGAGAGCCTGCGCGGCGAGGTGAGGCGGCTCACGCGCACTCGACGCGCACGGTCTCGATGACGGTGGTCATCGCCTGCTTCACGACCTCGACGTCGGGGTCTCTCGCGATCACGTAGCCGTCGCCCTCGTAGCTGTCCGACTTGTGCGCTCCGACCTGAGGGAGCCGCGCCTCGACGACGTGCTTGCCGACGATCGCGTTCGCCTGCTCGACGCCGCTCACCTTCGTGACGCGGCCGCGGCCCATGCCGCGCAGGTACGCGACCCCGACCGAGTACTTGCGCTCGTACGGGCCGTCGAAGGCGTCGTCGACCGTCGCGCGCGCCCACGCCCTGTACATGTCGGCGTCGTGCGCGTACGAGTTCGCGAGCACGAAGTGCGCGCCCGGCGGCCGCGCCGCGATCTCGCCGATCGCCAGCGTGCCGTCGTCGCGGCGGAACCACTCCATGTGCGTGAAGCCCGTCTGCAGGCCGAGCGCCTTCACCACCTTCACGCCCAGCGCGCGGGCGTCGGTGTAGTCGGGCCCGTCCATCACCTTCGGCCAGACCACGACCCACTGGATCCACGGCGTCTCCATCACCTGGAGCGGCGTCGGGTAGTACCGCGACACCGACTGGAACCGCACCTCGCCGTTGATGGTGATGGTGTCGAAGCTGTGCTCGCGCGCCTTGAGGAACTCCTCGGCGAGCGCCGGCCGCTCGGGCGAGGCGCCGATCGCGCCGAACGCGCCCTTCAGCTCGTCCATCGAGCTCAGCCGCCACGTCGCCTTGCAGCCCATGCCGGCGGGCGGCTTCACCACGATCGGAAAGCCGGCCTCGGCCACGAAGCCCTCGGCGTCGGCGAACGTGCGCAGGAGCCGGTGGCGAGCGCACGGCAGGCCGTGCTTGCGGAGCTCGTCCTTCATGCGCGCCTTGTCGCGGAAGAGGTCGGCGGTGGCGGCATCGGTGCCGGGGACCCCGAGCGCCGAGCGCAGCTCGCCGAGCTGAACCTGCAGCGGCTCGAGGATGCCGAGCACGCGGTGGATCTTGCCGTGCCGCTTCTCGAGCAGCTTGCCGGCCTCGATCAGCTGGCGGGTGTCGAGGCCGTCGCGGACGGTGACGATGTCGGCATAGCCGCCGTTCTCCTTCGGGGCCTCCTGCACGATGCCGAGCAGGCGCACGTCATTCAGACCCGCTGCGGCTCGCGCGAAGCGCATTGTCGCCTCGAGGGGGAACGGTGCTACGAAGACGACGTTGCGCATGCGCCTGCTCTTACCATTGTTGTCGGTGCTGCTCGTGCTCTCGTGCGGCCGCACCATCGTCGACGAGCTCGGCGGCTCGGGCGGCTCCGGCGGCGGTGGCGGGGCGCGCGACCCGGGGCCTCCCCGCTGCATCCCCGGCAAGGTCGAGGCGTGCCCGTGCGTCGGGCAGGCGCTCCCCGGCGCGCAGCAGTGCAGCGCGGCCGGTACGTTCGGCCCCTGCCAGTGCCAGACCGGCACCTGCCAGCCGTTCGAGACGTTCCCCTGCGCGTGCCCGCTCGGTGACATGGGCTCGCGCGCCTGCGGCAGCACGGTGTGCACCGGCTGCGCCGCGACGATCGACGCCGGCCCGCGGGACGCCGGCAGCCCGCGCGACGGCGGCGCGCCGAAGCAAGACGGCGGAGTCGTGCTGTACGCGGGCACCGACACGCTCGTCGATCTCTTCCCGGTGAACGGCGGCCTCATCGTGGTGCGCAGCACGGCGGTGCAGCTGCTGGACGTGAACGGCTCGGAGGTCACGAAGGTCGACTCGCCGCGAGAGATCACCTCGGCCGCGTTCGACGGCACGCTGCTCGGAGTCGCCGACCGCGCGATGCTGACGGTGTACTCGGCGTCGGTGGTCTCGCAGCGCAGCGTCACCCTGATCGACACGTGCGCGTCGGCGGTGGTGGTCAGCGGCGGCCGCTTCGTGTGCGGCCCCGACTACGACTGGGACCGCATCTTCTCGGTGTTCGACCTGAACACCGGCGCGATGCTGATCCGCGGGCCGAACGACTACACGTACAACGGCATCCCCATGCGGCGCGTGCCGGGCACCGACGACTTCGTGACGGTGACCACGAACCTGAGCCCGTCGGACTTCCACCTCTACCGCTCGAGCACCGCCCCCGACGCCGGGGTGCTCTTCATGGGCGAGTCGCCGTACCACGGTGACTTCGCCGCCTCGACGGTGTTCGCGTTCGACCGCACGCCGGCGACGAAGCTGATCAACGAGCAAGGCGTCATCTTGCGCATCTACGGCACCGCCTGCGCGCCGACGACGGGGTACGGCCAGGGCTGCTTCATTCGCGACGGCAACCTCGGCACGCTGCCGAACAACCGCACCTTCCTCGCGATGACCGAGGCCGGCGACGGCACGCTGTACGGCATCATCGACACGGGCTCCGGCTCGTTCTTCGACCCGAGCTGCAAGACCGGCTGCGACGTGCAGCGCATCGACTTCGACGCCCGCGTCGTGCGCGGCCAGGTGTCGTGGACGGCGGACGTCGAGCGCGTGGTGGCGATCAAGTACGACCCGTTTCAGCAGCGCCTCGTCGTCGGCTACCTGCTGCCCGGCCCGACGTACAACACCCATGGAGGTTTCCGCATCGTGAGCTTCCGGCCATGAAGGTGGTCTTCCTCGCCTGCAGCTACCCGCCGGAGATGCAGCAGTACACCCGAGGCCTCGCCGAGGTCGGCGCGACGGTCTACGGCGTCGGCGACCAGCCGGCGGCGAACCTGCCGGCCTCGCTGAAGCAGCACCTGTCCGACTACCTGCAGGTGCCGCGGCTGCTCGACGAAGACGACGTCGTCGCGAGGGTGAGCGCGTGGCTGCGCGGGCGCGAGGTCGATCGCATCCTCGCGAACTGGGAGGTCATGGTGCTCACCGCCGCCCGCCTGCGCGAGAAGTTCGGCCTGGCCGGCATGAGCTACGACACCGTGAAGGGCTTTCGCGACAAGCAGCTCATGAAGGAGCGCGTGCGCAAGGCCGGCCTGCGCACTCCGAAGTCGGAGCGCGTGTTCACGGTGAAAGACGCGCGCGCCGCGGCCGAGAAGCTCGGCTTCCCGCTGGTGCTGAAGCCGATCTCGGGCGCCGGCAGCGCCGACACCTACCGCATCGGCGACGCGAAGCAGCTCGAGGACGTGCTGGGCAAGATGCAGCACATCAAGGAGGCGAGCTGCGAGGAGTTCATCACCGGCGAGGAATACACCTTCGACACCGTCTGCATCGGCGGGAAGCCGGCGTACATGAACGTCGCGCAGTACCTGCCGCCGCCGCTGATCGCGCGCAGCGAAGAGTGGGTCAGCCCGGTGATCATCACCGTGCGCGACATGGAGCAGGCGAAGCTGCAGGCCGGCATCAAGCTCGGCCAGGGCGTGCTCGGCGCGCTCGGCATGGGCGACGGGTTCACGCACATGGAGTGGTTCCGCAAGCCCGACGGCGAGGCCGTGTTCGGCGAGATCGGGTGCCGGCCCGGCGGCGCGTGCCTGGTCGATCAGATGAACTACACCGGCGACATCGATCTGTTCCGCGAGTGGGCGCGCGCGACCGTGTGGGGCAAGTTCGAGGCGCCGACGGCGCGCAAGTACAACACGGCGATCATCTTCAAGCGGGCGCTGGGCCGCGGGCGCATCACGCGCATCGAGGGGCTCGGCGAGTTCCTGCGCGCGTACGGGCAGCACGTGGTGGAAGAACGGCTGCTCAAGCCCGGCACGCACCGGCGCGACTGGAAGCAGACGCTGCTGTCCGACGGGTGGATCATGCTGCGGCACCCCGACTGGCAGACGACGTACGACATGGCGTTCGCCGCCGCGAAGCACATCAAGCTGTACGCGGAGTGACGGGTCAGCGGCGGTTGCGCCGCAGAATTCGCGCCGCCCTCGCGCTCGTCGACTTCCGCTCGTTCCGACTCGCACGGATCTGCTCGACGTGGGCCTCGAGCTCGCGCACCAGGTCTCGCTTCGGAGCAACGCCCCGCGCGCGCATCAGCCGCAGTGCGACTCGCGCCCGCTCCAGGGTCGCCGAGTCAGCGCGCTCGATCAGCTCCTGCAGGTCGGCCTGGTCTTTCGGGCGGTTCGCGTAGACGTTCATCGCCAGGAGGTGCCACGGCTGAGCGACCGGGCAGCTCACGCGCCCCACCGCTGCGGCGGTCGCCTCCTCGGCGATCTCGCGCTCGATCTGCGCGTTCGAAAAGAGCAGGTCGATCAAGATCTCGGGGACCGACGAATGCCGCGATCTCACCGTCGAGATTCGCCCGCCCCGGCGGACGAACACGCCGTCGACGCGGAAGCCTCGCTGCTGCAAGGTGAAGATCCTCGCCTCGGCGTCGTCGTCGTCGTGCACCGCGACGACGAAGTCGATGTCTCGCGTGACGCGCGGGTCTGCCCTCACGCCCATCGCCAGACCTCCGACAAGGGCGAACGGAACGTCCGCGGCCGAGAGCTCCCTCACCGCCGTCGCGAGCGCGACGAGGAGGCGCTCTTTGAGGGCGGCCACCGGACGCGCCGAAGACCTTCTCCGGGCGGGGGCTTGTCGGCGAGCCATTCGCGCAGCTTTAGCAGGATGAAACGATCGGTCGCGCGCGGAAACCGGCGGCGCAGCTGAGCCTCCTTCAGAGACACTCCGACGCCGAACATGTCGATCGCCACCGCGAAGCGATCGGACGCCGACTCTGTCTTCCGTGAGGCCACGCCGGAACTGTAACGCCGGCTCACGGGCAGCTGAAGTAGACGGTCTCGCCCTGCCCGTCGCCCTGGTCGATCATCCACGTGCCGTCGAACAGGTACGTCACCTTGCCGACGCGGTCGGTGCGCGCGCCCTCGGCCTGGCCGCGCTTCATCGCCTCGGCCATCGAGCAGCGCCACGGCGGCAGCGCCTTCTCTCTGCAGCCGTCGCTCGAAGTCACCGCGTACGTCTCGACGCCCTTCGCCGAGACGTCGACGTACACCTTGCACGGGATGTCCTGGTCGCGCTCCGGCAGGCGAGGGTCGGCCTTCGACCGCGACGGCGAGCGGAACCAGTAGCGCGCCTCGTACTCCGTGTTCAGCGTCAGGTCGGCGGTGCCGTCGGCGCCCACGCCGTCGGCGTCCATGTTGATGAGGATGACGTCTTCCATCAGCGCCGCCGCGTGCTGCTTCGCCTTCGGCAGGTACGTGATCAGCTCGAACCGCTTCGGGTCGTAGTCCGGCGGCGAGAGCTTCGACTTGCCGCCCGTCTCGATCAGCTTCACGCCGCGCGCAGGCGGTGGCGCCGGCTCGGGCTCCGGCTCCGGCGGCTTCACCGGCGTGGGCTTCGGGAGGGTCTTCGGTTTCACGGTCACTGGAGCAGGCGGCGGAGCAGGCGGCGGAGACGGCGGAGACGGCGGAGGCGGCGGAGGCGGCGCAGCCTCCACCGGCTTCGCCGGCTCGACGACCGGCACCGCAACCGGCTGGGGCGGTGGCGGCTGCCACGTCATCCACGCGGTGACGGCGGCGCCTGCGGTGATCACCGTCAGCATCAGCGCCACCAGCGGCAGCACCGACCGCTGCGCCGGCTGGGGGGCCGGCGCCGGCGCCGGCGTCGCCTTCGCGGCCTCCTGCTCCTTCCGCGTCGGCGTGTACACCGCGTTCGCCGGCGTCACCGTCGGCAGCGGCGCCTTCCCGTCGAGCCCGGGCAGCAGGCCCGCGAGCGCCGCCGACATCTCCTGCGCCGAAGCGAACCGCCGCCCGGGAGCCTTCTCGAGCGCGCGCAGGATCACCTGCTCGAGCTGCGGCGGAAAGTCGGCCCGCAGCTTCGACGGCCACGGCGGCGCCGCGTGCAGCTGCTTCTGCAGCAGCGCCACCATGTTCTCGGCCTCGAACGGCCGCCGCCCGGTCGCGCACTCGAAGAGCATCACGCCGGTCGCGTACAGATCGGCGCGCGCGTCGATCGCCTCGCCGGCCACCTGCTCCGGCGCCATGTAGTGCGGCGTGCCGATCAGCGCGCCGTCGGTCGTCAGCGCCGGCGTCGGCGCCTGCAGCAGCTTCGCGACCCCGAAGTCGAGCACCTTCGCCCGCCCCGCCGGAGTCACCCGCACGTTCTCGGGCTTCAAGTCCCGGTGCACGACGCCCTTCGCGTGCGCCGCGGTCAGCGCCGCCAGCACGTCGATCGCGACCTCGGCCGCTCGCCGGAGCGACAGCGCGCCGTGCTCCACCAGCAGCTCGCGCAGCGTGGTGCCCTCGACGTACTCCATCACGATGTACGGCGTGCCGTCGGGCAGCGCGTCGTGATCGATGATCGCCGCGATGTTCTCGTGGCCGATCGCCGCCACCGCGCGCGCCTCGTTCGCGAACCGCGCCACGCCCTTCGGGTCGGCCTGCGCCGCGTGGTTCAGCACCTTCACCGCGACCGGGCTGCCCAGCGCCACGTGCAGACCGAGATAGACCTCGCCCATCGCGCCAGCGCCGAGCTTCCTCTCGAGGCGGAACTTGCCGACCACCTGCCCGAGGCGCCCCGCCGAGGGCAGCGTGTCATTCATCGGCAAGCCCTTGCCGGGGCGGCAAAGACCGGCCTGCGCCGGTTGTCACACACGCGCGCAACCGCTCGACGGCTCTCATGTGCGGCCATGGCATGTCGGGTGCTCAACGGGGCGCGGCGGTTCCCTCTCATAACGGAGAAATCATGGTCAACGGTATCTGGCTGGCAGTGCTGGGCATTCTCGCGGTTCCGAGCCTGCTCCTCGCGCGGCGCCCCGACGCGAAGGAGATGCTGGGCAAGCTCGCCCCGTATCAGGGGTGGATGGGGGCGATCTCGGCGCTGTGGGGCGTGTGGGGCATCATCTCTGCGGTGCTGAACATCTCGTGGCTCACCGAGTGGCCCATCTACTGGGCGACGTGGCTGGCCGACTCGATCCTGCTCGCGTCGCTGGGGCTCATCCTCGGCATCGGCGTGCTGAAGACGTTCATCAAGCAGCCGCAGGCGCAGGCGAAGCTCGATCAGACGCTCGCGAAGATCGCGCCGCACCAGGGCCGGCTCGGCCTGGCGGGCGTCGGCGTCGGCGCGTGGATGATCGTGGCGAGCTTCGTCTTCCACTGACCCATCGTCACCGGCCGAACGTCTTCTCGCGCCACGCGACCACTGCCTCACGCAGCCTCTTGCGCTGGGGCAGGGTCGCGAGCTCGGCCTCGGCCTCGTCGACCAGCTGCCGTGCGCGTGCGCGGTCGGCTGGCGCGCCCGGCAGCGCCTGCGCGAGCTGGAACTTCATCTGAGGCACCCAGCCCGGGTAGACGACCTGCCCCTTCACCAGCGCGAGCGCGCGCTCGAGCACCTCACGCGCGCGCCCCGCCTCCCCGTTCGCGAGGTACGCGGCGCCCGCGTACTTGAGCGGCGTCACCCACTCGGCGCTGTCCGCCGGAATGCGGGGCTTCTCGTTCGCCATCATCTCGTCGACGAGCGCGACGGCCTGCTTGGGGCGGCCGAGCCTCAGCAGCGCCTCCGACGCCTGGCGCAGCACCTCGCCGCCGATGGGCGAGCCCACCATCTGCAGCTTGCGCACGAGGTCGACGCTCCGCTGCATCCACTTCTCGCCGTCGGCCGCGTTGCCCTCTTCGAGCAGCACGTTCGCGTAGACGCCCTGCACCATCGCGGTGAACGCGTTCTCGCCGAGCTTCTCGGACTTCGGCAGCACCTCGCGGCACACCCTGCCCGCCTCTTCCCAGTTCCCCATCTTCGAGGTCGTCAGCACGATGTTGGCCCACACGAGGCCGGTGCCGGCGCGCGCACGGCCGACCACGCGCTGCTCGAGCGCGAGCGCGTCGCTCCACGCCTTCAGCGCCTCCTCGTAGTGGCCGAGCGTGTCGGCCGCGGCGCCGTAGTTGTTGAGGTTCATGAACTCGCGCAGGCTGTCGGGGCCGTTCACCTGCCGGATCAGCTCGAGCGCCTTCTTCGCGTAGGGCAGCGCCTTCTCGGTGCGGCCGGTCGACGCGTAGACGACGTCGAGCGCGTGGGCGACGAGGTACTGCTGGGGCGGGCCGTCTCCTGCGCGGCCGATGATCCGCAGCGTCGGCTCGATGGCCGCGTCGACCTTCTCGAGCGGCTGGCCCGACAGCGCCAGCCCGGCCAGCACCTCGACCGCGGCCTTCGCGGCGAGCTGATCGAGGTGGTGCTTCTCGGCGACGTCGAGCGCGCGCTGGTAGTTCTTGTCGGCCGTGGTCCAGTCGCCGTCGCTGCCCTGCGCGCTCGCCAGCGCGAGCAAGACCTCGGCCTCGAGCAGCGGGTAGCCCAGCTTCTCGACGGCTTCGAGCACTCCCTTCAGGTCGCCGATGGCGCCCTTCGAATCTCCGATGGTGCTCTTCACGTTCGCGCGCACGATGACGTTGCGCAGCTCGGCGATGCGCTCGGCGTGCTGCGCCGGCGGCAGCTGGCTCGCCCCGCCGAGCGTGCGGGCGTCGGCGCACTCGGCGGGCAGCGGCAGGTCCTTCACGATCACCACGGCGCCGTCGCGCAAGGCGTCGTCGGCGTTCGCGAGCAGCCCGGTGACGGTCTCGAACGCGGCGAGCCGCGGCATCAGGCACTCGAGCTTGAGGCGCAGCGCCGTGTCGGACTCGGTCTTCGTCTGCGCGGCCGCCGCCGTGCACGCGCCGGTCGCGGTCTCGCGCCACAGCTTCGCGTAGCCGTCGAGCGCCCTCTCGGCATACGTCCACCGGTTGAGGTGCTCGGGGTCGCCGGTCGACGCGAACGCGCCCGCGAGCCGCTGGCGCACGCCGTCGTTCCACACCGTGGCCAGCGTGCCGTCGACGTCGTCGCACGGCGATGCCGGCCCGCCTGCCGCGAACCGGTAGAGCCCGGCGCCGGCGCCCGCCAGCAGCACCACCGCGGCGGCGCCGAGCAGCACGCGCTTTCGTGGCGCCGCCGGATCTCGCGACAGCGCGAGGAGCAGCTCGTCCATCGTCGCGTAGCGGCGCTCGCGGTCGACCGCCATGCCCTTGAGCAGCACGTCACGCAGCCAGCCCGGCGCCGTGGAGCCCGGCGCCGGCGGCTCGACCGTCGTCTCTCCGGGCCGGCGGTACGGGCGCACACCGAACAGCGCCTCGTAGAGCGTCACGCAGAAGCTGTAGATGTCGGAGCGCGCGTCGATGCTCTCGCCGCGGTACTGCTCCGGCGACATGTACGCGATGGTGCCCACGACGACGCCGGCCTGGGTGAGCGGTGACGCGAGCAGGCTCGGCGACGCCCCCGGGGAGCTCGCCGGCCCGACCGGCAGGTCGTCGGGAGCCTCGACCGCGCGCGCGAGACCGAAGTCGGTGACCCGCACGCGGCCGTCGGCGCTGATGAGCACGTTGTCGGGCTTGAAGTCGCGGTGCACGAAGCCCTTCGCGTGGGCGGCGGTGAGCCCGCGCCCGGCCTCGAGGAACGCGCGGACGATCTCCTGCCAGGTGCGCGGCTGCGCCTTGAGCCAAACCTTCGCGGTGCTGCCCTCGACGAGCTCGAGCGCCAGGAACACCTGATTCCCGTGCGTGCCGACCTCGTAGATGGTGACGACGTTCGGGTGCGACAGGCGCGCCATCGCCTGCGCCTCGCGCAACAGCCGCGTGCGGCCTCCGGAGTCCTCCGTGCTCGAGTCTCCGTCGCGCAGGAGCTTCAGCGCGACGCTGCGATCGAGCTCGGGGTCCTTCGCGAGCAGCACCACGCCCATGCCGCCTTCACCGAGCCGGCCCTCGACGATGAAGCGCCCGATGCGCGTGCCCCTCGGGTGCAGCTCCTTCGGGGCCCCGGGCTGCGGCTGAGACCCGGGGCTGATGGTGCGGGTCGGCGTCTCGGAGGCCTTCAGCCGCACCAGCAGCGCGGCGCAGCGCTCGCACGTGGCGGCGTGCTCCTCGACCTGCTTGACGTGGAGGCTCAGCGCCTGGCCCGACGCCACCTCCGTCAGCGTCGCTTCGCTGGGGCACTCCGTCGTCATCTTGGGCGGCGGAGCAGCAAAGCGACTGCGAGCAGCACGGCCACCCCGTCACCCGCCGAGCAGCCGCACCCGCGCACCGACTCGGGCTCCGTCAGCTCTGACATGTTTCCCGCCCAGTCGACCGCGCGGGCGCGGACGAGCGCCGGCGTCGACTCGCCTGGCACCCAGGTCAGCAGGCAGTCTCGCGTGGAGCAGGGCACGACGAACTCGGGCTGGTGCACGGGGTCGTCTGCCGCCTCGACGAAGGCGCCTTCGATGACGATTCCCGTCACCGGGGTCTGGGAGTCCGTGGTGGGGGGCCAGGCCAGCTTGTTGAAGCCCGTCCCGGAGCCGCACGTGCTCCGGCCTTCGAACGGAGACGGCAGCGGCTTCGGCGAGCTTCCGAGCGTCGGCCTGCCGGGCACCGGCGGCGGCTCGGTGTCGCTCTCGTTGCCGGTCGTAAACGTCACCTCGATCGACTCGGTGGTGTTCGTGTCGGTGACGGTGAGCGTGTACTGCGTCTCGGGCGCGAGCAGCGCTTCGGGCCGGAGGGCGACGATGCGCCCCCGCCGCCTCTCGGTCACCGCCACCGGGCTGCCCGCGGTCTCGGTGAGCGCCCACCGCGCGGAACCGGTGGGAATGAAGCGGAGCTCGACGTTCAGGGGCACCCCCGTCGACCCGTGGGCCGGCGTGAAGCCGTTCGCGGCGGGAACGTGAATCGTGCACGGCAGCGCCACCGCCGGCACCAGCACGAGCAGCAGCGCGGCGCGCTTCACTCCTCGTCCTCCGAGCCGAAGCCGAGCTTCTTGATCCCGAGCTGCTTGAGCTTGTGAGACAGCGTGCGCACCGGAATCGAGAGCCTACGCGCAGCCTCGGCGCGGTTGCCATTCGTGGCCCGCAGCGCCTCGAGCACGACCTGTCGCTCGTAGCGCGCCAGGCTCTCGCGCAGGTCCACCGCCTCGCCGGCCTCGGGCGGCGCCTGCAGCACCTCGGCCGGCAGCTCGCGCACGCGCCTCGGCAGATCGGCCGCCTGCACCACCGGCCCCGACGCCACCACGACCGCGTGCTCGACGGCGTTCTTCAGCTCACGGATGTTGCCGGGCCACGGGTAGCGAAGCAGCAGCCGCATCGCCTCGGCGTCCAGCCCCTTCACCGCCCGCCCGTTCGCCGCGTTCGCCTGCGCCACGAAGCGCTCGGCGAGCGGGCCGAGCTCCTCCGGCCGCTCCCGCAGCGGAGGCACCTCGAGCGTCATCGCGTTCAGCCGGTACAGCAGGTCCTCGCGGAACGTGCCCGCCTTCACCATCGCCTCGAGATCGCGGTGCGTCGCCGCGATCACCCGCACGTCGACCGTCACGTCGCGCGAACCGCCGACCCGCCGCAGCTCCTTCGTCTCGAGCACGCGCAGCAGCGCCGCCTGCGCCGCCGGCGACAGCTCGCCGACCTCGTCGAGCAGCACGGTGCCGCCGTCGGCCTCTTCGAACACGCCGCGGGCCGAAGCCACGGCGCCGGTGAACGCGCCGCGCTCGTGGCCGAACAGCACGCTCTCGACGAGCGTCTGCGCGATCGCTCCGCAGTTGATCGCGACGAGCCGCTGGCGAGCGCGCGGGCTCTTCTCGTGAATCGCCCGCGCGAGCACCTCTTTGCCCACGCCGGTCTCGCCGCGGATCAGCACGGGGATCACCGAGCTCGCCACGCGATCGACCGTCGCGAAGATCGCCTGCATCGCCGGGCTGACCGAGACGAGCGGCGCCGGCGGCGGCTTCGCGACGTCTCCCTGCATCGCGTCGCGCGCGGCCTCGAGCAGCGCCTCGGCCGAGAGCCCGTCCTTCGGGTACACCGCCACGCCCGCGATGCCCTTCGACGGCACCAGGAACCGCGACGCGTCGTCGGCCGACGCCTCGGGCAGCAGCACCTCGAAGATGCCGTCGGCGTACAGCGCGAGCCGATCGACCGAGCGCAGCCGCTCGCGCAGCGGCTTCACCGCGCCCGGCCAGCGGAACATCAGCACCGCGAGGCCGCGCCCGAACGTGCGCGCGCGCTCGACCTCGTCCTCCAGCGACGTCAGGAACTGGTCGTGCGTCGCGACCCCGTGCGCCGGAGCCGCCACCGGCCCGAGCACGTGCAGCGACACCGTCACCGCGCCGAGCGTCACCTCGTCGCCCGGGCTCATCGCGGCCTTCTCGACGGGCGCGCCGTTCAGCTTCGTGCCGTTCGTCGAGCCGAGATCGGTCACGGTGACGCCGCCGTCCTCCACCGCGAAGCTCGCGTGCCGGCGCGAGATGCTGTCGTCGGAGATCGAGATCTCGGCGGTCGGGTCGCGGCCCACCACCACGGCCCGGCCCTCCGCCAGCCTCACCACCCGCGACTGCTCGCCGTGAAACACCACCAGCGAGAGCCCCGAGCCGCGCGCCTGACCGGCCCGGACGACACCTTCGACGGTGCCGAGGCGGTTCGTCGCGAGCTCGTCGGAGCTGCCCATGCGCGGTCAATACACCACGAAGTGATCGATTTTGAGCGGCCCATTCTCCACACTCCATGAGAGGTGCCGATGAGAGGACTCGAAGCCGAGCGCATCCGTGCGCGCGTGCGCAGCCGCCTGTTCCAGACGCCGCAGCCGCCGGTGCAGGTCGACCGCTACCTCATCGAGGGCCGGGTCGGCGAAGGCGGCATGGGCACCGTGTACCGCGCGCGCGACCCGCAGCTGATGCGCGACGTGGCGGTGAAGCTGCTCCGCTCGTCCGACGGCGACAGCGAGAAGCTGCTCGAGGAAGCGCGCACGATGGCGAAGCTCGAGCACCCGAACGTGCTCGCGATCCACGACATGGGCACGCACCAGGGCCAGGTGTTCCTGGTGATGAAGTTCGTCGACGGCCACAACCTCGCGCAGTGGCTCGCAGCCGAGCGGCGGGCCCCGGCCGAGCTCGCGCGCGTGTTCGCCGCCGCCGCGCGGGGCCTCGCGGCAGCGCACCGCGCCGGGATCGTGCACCGCGACTTCAAGCCCGAGAACCTGCTCATCGATCGCAGCGGGCACGTCGTGGTCGCCGACTTCGGCCTCGCGCGCGACGTCGTCTCGACGAAGACGGTGCCGCCCACCCTCTCGAAGCACACGAACATCGCGGGGACTCCGCCGTACATGGCGCCCGAGCTGCTCGAGGGCGGCCGCGCGACCGTGCGCAGCGACGTGTTCGCGGTCTGCGTCGCGCTGCACGAGGCGCTGCACGGCGTGAGGCCGTTCGAGGGCCGCACGATGGAGGAGCTGCGTGCGGCCCAGAAGCGCGCCCCGGCGCGGGGCTCGCACGACGTGCCAGGCTGGCTCGACCGCGTCGCCGCGCGCGGGCTGCACCTCGACCCGATGCTGCGGCACGCGTCGATGGACGAGATCATCCGCCTGCTCGAGGCCGGCCCGTCGCGGAAGCCGCTGTGGACCGCCGCCGTCGCCGGCGTTCTGATGCTCGCGGGCGCGGGCTGGTTCCTGCAGCCCTCACCGGCCGCCGTCGAGCCGCCGAGGCCCCAGCCTCGACCCGTGACGCAGCCGCCGGTCTCGCCCGCGGTCGTCGAGCCCGAGCCGCAGCCGCCGCCGAAGCCGCCGCTCCACCCGGAGCAGCGGCTCCCCCACCCCGTGTTCTACGAGGTCATCGACGAGGCGAACGTCGCCATCCGAAAGCTGCCGCTCGAGCAGTGCTGGAGCGGCAAGTTCTCCGTGCGCGTCGCGTTCCACCCCGCCGGAGACGTCCGCAAGGTCTGGGTCGAGCCCGACCGCTACGCGAAGCAGGAGCCTCCGGAGGACGAGCAGCTCGCGTGCATCGAGAAGAAGCTCCGCGGGCTGCACATCTCGCCGTTCGTGCTGGGCTCCGAGCAATTCGACACCGCCGGAGCGCCGGTCAACGACCCCGACTACGGCACCTTCGTAGCGCCGTCGCTCGAGGGGCCGAAGACGAAGCGCACCTGGCACGACGTCTACGACGACGGCTTCGCGATGCTGAAGGCCATCGACCCCAAGCCGTGCTTCGCGGGCGAGTTCTCGCTGGAGATCGAGTTCGTGCAGAGCGGTGAGCCGCTGTTCGTGAAGATCAAGGCGTCGCGCGCGACGCCGGAGCAGCGCGAGTGCCTCCGCAAGCTCTACCGCGCCGTGCGGGTGAAGCCATTCAAGCGCGACACGAACACCTGGCCGAGCTTCAACGTCAGCTTCTGACGAGCTGCTCGCGCAGCCCACGCGCCCACGTCTCGAGGCCCGTCTTCGTCGACTGCACGAGCGACGGGTCTTCCGCCAGCTTCGCGAGCTGGTCTTCCAGCGCCTCGCGCGCGCGCCGCAGCCGGCTGCGCACCGTGCCCTCGGGGATCTCGAGCGCGGCCGCGATGTCGGGGCCGTCGAGGTCCTCCCAGTAGAAGAGCTCGAGCGCGATCTGCAGATCGATCGGAATCGCGCGCAGCGCCTGCAGCATCAGCTTCTCTTCGCCCTTCCGCGCGAGAAGCCCGCTCGGCGACGTGCCGAGGCTCGCGATCGAGACCTCCTCGACGTCGAGCTCGTCGCCGCGCTTCTGCTGCTTCTTGAGGTGCGCGTACAGCGTGTGCCGCGCGACGGTGAACAGCCACGTCTTGAACGACGAGTCGCCGCGGAACTCCTTCCCCGCGATGCACGCCATGAACGTGTCGTGCACCAGGTCCTCGACGCCCTCGCCCGCCTTGTTCCGGAAGAACCGGTAGAGCGTGTCGAACCAGCGCTCGAACAGCGCGTCGCCCGCCGCGGAGTCGCCCGCGCGCCAGGCCGCCAGCAGCTCGACGTCCGACTGATCGATTTTCACGGCCGCAACTCTACCGGGAGGAACCCGCAGTCCCGAAGGAGTCCTACATGCACCGCCTCTCTCTCAAGTCCCTGCTGCTCACCCTCGCCCTCGCCGCCTGTGGCGGTTCCCAGCTGGAGCCCGGCTCCATGACGACCGCGCCGGCGCCCGACGCCGGCCCGCCCAAGCCAGACGCCGGCATGCAGATGCAGGTGACGTGCGGCCCCGCGAACCTCTGCAGCCGCACCCTCAACGAGTGCGCCACCCCGAACCTCACGCAGGCGAGCTGCGAGGGCTGGTACGCGCGCGCGTCGAACTGCCGCGACATGCCCGCGTACACCGCGTGCAACTGCGACTGCATCGGCGAGGCGACCTGCAGCGACTACTTCGCCTGCGGCAACCTCTGCTTCAACGACCACTGCAAGTGAGGACGGCGCCCATGACCCGCTTCGTTCTCGCGCTGTTGCTCCTGGCCGGCTGTCACAACACCGGCGACACCGGCCCGAAGGGAAGCGGGCCGTGGGCTCCCACCACTCACGCGTTCGACCCCTCGTGCGCCAACTGCAGAGAGATCGGCTCCGGCGAGGTGGCGCACGCCGGCGAGATGAGATGGCTCGTCGACGCGCAGACCGACGACCCGCCCGCGCAGTGGGGCCGCTGCATGATGTCGTTCCTGCGCTGCGCCGATCTCGGCGGCGAGTACCGCGACTGCGTCGCGAGCGCGCTGTGCCCCGAGGCGTGCAAGACCGAGTTCAAGCGCGTGCTCGGCAGCTCGACGGAGCTCGAAGACGAGGTCCAGGCCGTCGAGAAGACGTTCATCACCGAAGGCGCGCTGTGCGCCTCACCCGACGAAAACCCCGAGGTGTCACCGTGAAGAAGCTGATCGCAGCGCTCCTGCTCGTCACGTACCCGGCCTACGCGTGGGACACGTACACGAGCGACAAGAACTGGCACTCCATCTACGAGAACCGGTACGGCAGCGCGAAGGGTAACGAGCACTCCGAGATCACCGACGAGACGCTGTATGTCATCTCGCCGCAGCTGCAGCAGCTCTTCGGCACGGCCTCGGCCGACCCCTCGCAGCGCGTCGTCGATCTCAACGCGAGCATCGTGCGGCCCGACCTCTTCGGCCGCGCCGCCTGGCCGCCCCTGCAACCCGGCCAGAAGCTCGAGGAGCGCCAGCTGCCCGCGCTCTCGATGTGGGCCGGCCTGCCCGACTTCAACTACACGGTCTACGACTGGATCAACAAGTCGATGCGCTGCCCCGCGCTGCCGCTCGACGCCGACGAGTACGCGCGCTGCCACGAGTACCGCGCGTGGCTCGGCGCCGCGCTCAACTCGACGCACATGGGCGACCTGAGCGTTCAGGTCTACGGCCGCCACCACGCGATCGCGGTTCGCCAGGCCGAGCGCGCGGCCGAGCTGCGCGCGCTGCTCCGCACCGGCGGCCGCGGCGGGCAGCTGCCGCCGGGCGATCGCTGGCACTCGGAGTACGTGCGCGAGGCCGAGGTGATGGCGCTCTCGTACGAGACCGTCGGCCAGCACTTCATGCAAGACCGCTGGTCGATCGGGCACATGATCTCGCGATGGGGCGGCGGCAGCTACGCCGACCTCGCGGGCGACTCGCGCGGCGGCCGCCCCACGCTCGGCCGTGTCACGAGCTACGGCACCATCACCGGCATCGTGCACGGCAGCCTCGCGGTGTTCGGCACGCCCGACCCGCTGTGCTCGCCGTTCATCGACTACAACCTCGTCGGCGACGATCGCGCGACGCCGATGACGTGGCGCTACAGCGTGACGAACCCCTGGTACGCCGACCCCACGCGCAGCGTGCAGCGCGGCGTCGGCGACTACTACTTCCAGGACGTCGTCGACGATCGCTTCGACGGCCGCGTGCTGCACCCCGAGAAGCAGAACATCACGCCCATCAGCCCGGCGATTCCGCTGAAGCTGAACACGCAGCACAAGCTCATCTCCCACTGCGGCGGAGCGGGCTACCGCGAGGTCATCTCGAAGCTCGACCCGCAGGGCGGACGCTACGGAGAGCTCTCGCTCGAGCTGTCGCAGCCTGACCCGAACCGCACCATGCCGGGCGCCACGGCCACCGGCATGAACCCGGCGCTCGACAGCGGCTGCACCGATGCGTGGGCGACGAACGACGCCTACTGGACGTCGGCGCGCACCATCGCCGGCCCGACCTGGCTGCTCGGCGACGGCTTCATCAACACGCTCGTCCGCGCCGGAGTCACCGCCGCGAACGGCACGCCCGAGGTGCCGGCGGACGTGCGCCGCGAGTTCGGCCTGCCTGACACGAACTACACGCCCGAGGTGACGCGCGTGATCAAGCCGGTCGTGATGGTGCTGCTGCGCGCGCACGAGAACAAGCGCCGCGACGAGAATCGCGCGAAGCAGGCCGGCGAGACGATCGTGCGCTACGGCGTCGAGAGCGCGCGCGACGGCATCCGCTTCGAGGCGAACGGCATCTCCTACCGGCCGAACTCCGCCTACGCGGTGCCCGGCTACTACGAGCCCGAGGACCTCGACGCCCTGCCCTGGTTCAGCGAAGAGGGCGAGAACGTGCCGAAGCCGTCAGGCGGCAGGGACCGCGCGGCGATCGACGGCTTCTTCAACAAGGCGCGCACCGAGTCGTGGTGCAGGTCGCTGTACGGCGCCGAGAAGGTCGACCCGAAGAAGGCGGTCACGCTGAAGCTCCTGCGCGAGCAGGCGCTGGAGCTCGAGGTGAAGGCGCGCCAGGGCGACGCGACGGCGAAGGAGCAGTCGGACCGCTACCGCGCCGCGTGCGGGTACCTCGCGAACCGCGTCTACAAGGCGGTCGACCCGCGCTACCCCACGACGGGCTCGCGCTTCGAGCGCGCGGCACCGCAGCATGGCCCCACGTACGAACCGATCTGCGCGTACTTCGACGGCCCCGGCGGCACCGCGATCCGCACCACCGACGCGAGCGACGACGGCAAGCCCTACTTCATCAAGCCCGGCTACGTGGAGCAGCCCAACCAGGCCGGCGACGACGGCTACGCGCCCGAGACGCTCGAGAACTGGTGCGAGATGATCCCCGTGCTCGACGTCGGCAAGGTGACGAACGGCGACCCCGACGCCGCGGGCCAGATCGATCACCTCGACGGCGATCGCTGGCTCAAGCTCACGGGCGAGAACGTCGGCATCAAGACGGGCAGCAACGCTGTGGGGCAGATCATCGCAACCGACGCGACGGGCATGAAGCGCTCGCTCGACATCTGGGACGGCAACCTGCAGCGCGAGACGGGCGGCTGGTCGTACGACAACAAGACGGTGTGGGCGCGCATCCCCGGCTCGAAGAAGGGCTTCCCCACCGACGCGACGCCGTCGATGACGCCGGACCAGGTGATGCGCCTACCGGCGAAGAAGTACGAGTTCGAGCTCCAGCGGCCCGACGACGTTCAGGCGCGCGCGATGTACCGCGCGAACGGCGCGAAGACCGTCGGCCGCTACGTGGTCGAGGTCAACACCTCGTGGATCGAGCACAGGAACCTCACGCCCGCCGGCGGCAGCAAGTACAAGGGCGTGTGGGTGACGTACCCGCAGTGGAGCCGGCCCGAGACCGAGGTGCTGCTCGATCACGTCTACGTGGTGTCCGGCAGCACGTACACGAAGGTCGACCTCGCCGCGTTCGGCGTGACGGTCGAGTACCGCGACGGCTTCGAGCCGATGTTCGATCAGAGCGGCAGCCCGTACTGGGTGCCGGCGCCGAACAAGCGCGGCTACCTGTTCAGCCACCCGATCGGGCTGCCGACGTCGATCTTCAACGCGAACGGGTCGTTCTTCTTCGCGTTCCACTGAGTGCAGCCTCCCGTGGACAGGTGCGTGCGGTGAACAACGCAAGGCCGCGAAACGGGCGGAAACGGACGGGCACGCGAGCTGCGATGCGAAGCCCTCCATGAAGATCCGGAGCAACGCACGCATCGTCCGCGGCACCCCGGGAGACGACGTCATCATCGGCGGCAGCGCGAGCCAGGTCATCCTCGGCGGCGGCGGCAACGACGTCATCATCGGCGGAGGCGGCAGCGACCGCATCCACGGCGGCCAGGGCAACGACCGCATCAACGGCGGGCGCGGCAACGATCGGCTGAGCGGCGGCGCCGGCAATGATCGCCTCGCCGGCGAGATCGGCGACGACCGGCTCAACGGCGGCGCGGGCCGCGATCACCACGCCGGCGGCATGGGCATCGACATCTTGAAGGGCGGCCGCGGCCGCGACGTGCTGCGCGGCGACGCCGGCCCCGACTTCATCGACGGCGGCCGGGACGACGACACCGTCAGCTACGTCACGCAGCCCGCGGCGAGCGGCGGCGTGCGCGTCGAGAAGAACCAGCCGCCGAAGTGGAAGGACACGTTCGAGGGCGTGCGCTACCCCGGCAGCTCGTACGGCGGCAGCCGCGCCGGCGGCGGCAGCGGCGTCGACGGCCTCAAGAGCGTCGAGAACGTCGTCGGCGCCTCGCAGGTCAGCGCCGGGTTCAAGAACGTCGAGGCGGGGCCGCGCCGCGACCGGCTCGTCGACGTCTTCGAGTCGAAGCTCACCGGCGGCGTGACGATCACCGTGAACGGAGGCGCCGGCAACGACGACGTCACCGTGTCGCGAAAAGGGAGCACGGTGATCGTCACCGCCAACGGCCACACGCAGCGCATTCGCGTCAGGGGCGAGCTCGACGCGGTGCAGGTCGACGGCAACGACGGCGACGACAAGCTTCGCGTCCGCGGCTTCGGCGTGGACGTCCCCGTCACGATCAGCGGCGGCAACGGCAACGACCGGCTCGTCGGCGGCCGCGGCAACGACGTTCTCAACGACGGAGCCGGCGACGACGTGCTCATCGGCAACGGCGGCGACGACGGCCTCACCAACGGCGCCGGGCGCGACACGCTGAAAGGCGGCAGCGGCTACGACCTGCTGGTGTCGAGCTCGATCGACGCGGGCGACGTGCTCGACGGCGGCGCGCAGGCCGACAACGTGTCGTTCGCGCAGGTCGGCGACGCGTTCGCGGTGCGCGCGGAGCTCGGCGGGTTCGCGTCGCGCATCGGAGCGCCGGGGGCGAAGGCGCGCATCGTGAACGCAGAAGATCTCGAGGGCACCGAGCGCGACGACGTGCTGATCGGCGACGCGCGCGACAACAAGCTGCTCGGCCGCGGCGGCCGCGACACCCTGCTGGGGCGCGACGGCGACGACCGGCTCGATGCGCTGTACCACGACGCCGATCGCCGCCTCGACGGCGGCCGCGGCGACGACACCGCCACGGTCGACGGGCCCGATCGGCGCGTGCTGCGCGGCGTCGAAAAGACGCGGCGGCGGACGGCCGTCATCACAGAAACCTGAGGGGCACGCGCGCTCCGGCTCGGCATCTCGCGCGGTTGGCGCGTGGTCCGGCCCTTGCGAAGGGGCCTGGCCATGAACCGACTCGCGGTCGTCCTGCTCCCTGTGGCTCTGGCTTCGTGCGGTATCGATCTTCCCCTGCAGCAGGGCTGCGGCGTACCGCCGGGCACCGAGGCGAACGTCGACGTGTCGGTGTCGGCGATCACGCTGGGCGATCAATGCGGCAGCTCGGGCGCCGCCCTGGTCGCAGGCGACTGCGCGCCCGGCTTCGCCGAGAGCTGCGGCATCTGCCGCGCCTCGAGCGTGCAGCTCGACATCGCGTCGAGCGATCACCGCGACCTGCGCTTCACGGTCGTCGAGGTCTACCTGTTCGACCCGAGCACCGGTGCGCTCGTCGACACGCTCGAGGCCTCGGCCCCGACGAAGTGGGACGGCCGGGCGTACAAGACGTGGGACCAGAACGTCGCATCGCGCACGAACCTGAAGGTGAAGTACACCCTGACGGCGCCGGACTGGGGCCGCATCAGCCCCAACGGGCGCCTCTCGTCGCCGCAGCGCTTCAACACGCAGGTGCTGGTGAACATCAACGGCGAGCTGCGTACACTGAAGGGCCCGGACGCGTTCCGGGAGCCCGAGGTCGTGACCTGAGCCTGAGCCGTCTCTTCGCTGCAGTGCTGCTGCTGCTCGCGTGCAAGCGCGAGCGCAGCGAGCAGGACCGGTACCTCGAAGACCGCGCCTTCCGCCGGAAGGTGCTCGAAGCGTCGCTGGCGAACCCGAAGAACACGTACTCGCAGCAGCGCCTCGGAGCGTACGCGCTCGAGCGCGGCGGCTGGGACTCGCTGCCCGAGTGGAGCCCCGGCACCGCCCGCGTCGGTCGCGGCGAGAAGGTGCCCGACGCTCCGTTCTGGGACGGGAAGAGGCCCACGACGCAGGAGGGCTGGGAGGCGCTCGGCCGCCGCGTGTTCTTCGACTATCCGCTGCGGCCCGAGCCGCTCGCCGAGTTCGCGCTCACGCACGAGTCGCTGGCGGCCGCGAGCGGCGTGCAGCGCGACGCCGAGGGCATCTACCCCGGCCTGACGGCGTTCATGGACATCGACGGCCGGCAGCGCGTCGGCATCACGTGCGCGCTGTGCCACAGCACGGTGATCGACGGCGTCACGGTGCCCGGGTTCGCGCGGCGCACGTTCGACTACGGGAAGCTGCGGCTCGCGTACCACGCGGAGACGAAGTCGGCGGTGGACCCGGAGCTCGCCCGGCGCATGGCGTACTGGGGGCCCGGCCGCGCCGACGTGACGGAGGACGTCGACGAGGACCCGGTGGCCATTCCGGATCTGTGGGGCCTGAAGGAGCAGACCGAGCTGACGCAGGCGGGGACGATCAAGCAGGTGAGCCCGGCGGCGCTGGCGATCCGGCAAGAGACGCAGCTGCTCCACTCGAACCACGAGCGCGTGCGCCCACCGCGCGAGCTCGCGTGGGCGCTGGCGATGTACCTCTACTCGCTGAAGCCGCCACCGGAGGCGCTGCCGCGGGTCGACGTGTCGAGAGGCGCTGCGTTGTTCGACCGCGCATGCTCGGACTGCCACTCGAACGCGGCGTACGGCGGGCCGGTGGTGGACGCCGAGCGCGTGGGGACGGACCTGGCGCTGGCGAACGGGACGGCGAGAGGCACGGGCACCTACCGGCCGCCGTCGCTCATCCGCGTGTCGAAGGCGGCGCCGTACCTGCACCACGGGGCGGTGCCGACGCTGGAGGGCCTGTTCGACGCAGAACGCTTGAAGACGGTGCCGGGGCACGACTACGGCACCGACTGGCCGGCGGAAGATCGGGCCGCGCTGATCGACTTCCTGCGGACGCTATGAGAGGCCCGGCCCTTCAGCCGCGCGCGAACCGCGGCCCCTGAACGAACGCGGCACCGTCCACGTGCACGGGCCCGACACCCGACGCCGGCCCCGGCCCCTGAACGGGCCGGGCGCCCCGACCCGAGCCCCCTATTCGTCCTGCGAGCCGCCGAGGGTCTTGACGAGCAGCTTCGACGCAATGCTCATGAAGTCCTGCTCGGTGATCACCCCGACCAGCTTGCCCTCTTGAAGCACGGGCAGGCAGCCGTAGCGGTACCGCTGCATCAGCTCGATCGCCTCGGTGGTCGGCGTGTCCGGCGACACCGTCTGCACGTCCGTGCGCATCAGCGCCGAGACCGGCGTCGTCTTCAGGTTCCCGCCGTTGATCATGAACCGCATCACCGACCGGTAGCTCACGAGCCCGATGAGCTGGTGGTCCTTGTCCTCCACCGGCACGTGGCGAATGCGCTCCCAGTCCATCAAGATCGCCACCATCTGCACGGGGTCTTCCGCCTGCACCGTGAACAGGTCGGTCGTCATGTACTGCTCGACGCGCAGGTAGTTGTGCCGCGAGGCGTCGGCCTCGTCGAGCCGCGCCCTCTCCCACTCGTGCACCGGCCGGCCGGTGCGCTGCCGCTGCGCCGTCGCCGCCACGATCGCGTTCGCCCGCTCGCCCGGCGTCGCCTTGTCCTTCAGCGAGTTCCACGACGACAAGAGCCACCGCGCCCCCGTGCGCGACGAGCGCAGCCGCGCGTCGATCACGCCCAGGTACCGCTTGATGTCCGCGTCGTCGACCTTCTGCCGCTTCAGCCCCGCCTCGGCCACCGGCAGCAGCTCGTCGAGCACCAGCGGGCCGGCCGCGACGTCTTTCCCGTCGAGCCAGATGAAGTGCGCGCCCAGCCCCTCGCGCGCGGCGGCGTAGAAGTTCGCGCCGGCCTGGTCGAACTCCATGTGCTTCGGCGCGTCGAGCCCGCGCGCGCCGAGCTCGGCCATCAGCCCGAACCAGAACGCGGCGTTCGACATCTCGTCGAGCACGCTCGGGCCCGCGGGCATCACGCGGTTCTCGATGCGCAGGTGCGCCTTGCCGTTCGCGACGCCGTAGCACGGCCGGTTCCACCGGTAGATCGTGCCGTTGTGCAGCCGCAGCGCCTTCAAGTTCGGCACCTCGCCGCGCTCGAACATCGCCTTCGGATCTTCGTCGAACGCCGTGCCCACCAGCGTGCGGAAGCGCGCGATGTCTTCGCGGTAGATCTCGGTCACCGAGCCCTTCAGCCAGCGCGTGCCGAAGCTGACGCGCGCCTCGCGCTCGCGCATGTGCGTGCGCTGCGTGCGGTCGTCGACGGCCTGCCGGAACAGCGCGATGCGCGTCTCGGCCCACAGCCGCTTCCCGAACGCGATCGGCGAGTTCGCCGAGATCGCCATCATCGGGGCCGCGAGCAGCTGCGCGAGGTTGTACAGCCGCGCGAACTCCTTCGGCTCGACCTGCAGGTGCACCTGGAAGCTCGAGTTGCACGCCTCGAGCATCACCGAGTCGTGCGTGATGATCAGCTCGTCGAGGCCCTTGATCGAGAAGTCGAACTTGCCGCCGCGGATCTCGGCGATCACCTTGCTGAGCGTCTGGTACCGCTCCGACGGCACCATGCTGTCGAGGCCGAGGTCCTGCTTGCGCAGCGTCGGCAGAATGCCCATCAGCACGGCGTCGAGGTCGATCTCTTCGGCGGCCTTGCGGACCTTCTCCATCAGGGCGTCGAGCTGCTTCTCCATCTTCGAGATGCCGTCGGCCGAGAAGTCCTGCGGGTCGCAGTTCGCCTCGAGCTGGAACAGGCCGAGCTCGGTGGTGAAGTGCGAGTCCTTCAGCTTCTCGAGCAGCTTCAGCGACGCGGGCGCGGCGTGCCACGACTTGTCGATGAGGAACATCTCCTGCTCTGCGCCGATGCGGCGCACGCCGGTCTCGAAGCGGTTCTCGGCGATCATGCGCTCGAGCACCTCGAGGTCGGTGAGGATGCCGGCCATGAAGTCGCGGCGCGCCTGCCCGTCGTCGAACTTCGCGACCGTCTTGTGCTCTCTCGTCGTGCTGCTCATGTCTTTCCCCCGGACGTCGTCGTTTCCCTGGTCCACTCCGTCAACACCTGCGGAAGCATCTTCCGCCACGTGGCCCAGTCGTGCGGCCACTCCTTGCCCCACGAGTCGACGCGGTTCGGCACGCCCATGCGCCCGAGCACGTTCGCCATGCGCCACGACTCGCCGATGTCCTCCGCGCGGCCCTCGCCCGACGGCATGAGCACGAACCGCGTGCGCAGCACGTCGAGGTGGCGGCCCGCGAGCGTCGGCACGAACTCGAGCGGCGTCGACACGAAGTAGTACTCGTCGAAGTCGTGCGGCTGCGCGCCCTCGTAGAAGCGCTTCAGATCGTACGTGCCGCTGATGCCGACCGCCTTCGAGAAGATGTCGGGGAAGCGGCACAGCACCGCGACCGCGTGGAAGGCGCCGAACGACATGCCCGCCGCCCACAGCTCGATGTCGGGCGAGTTGCAGTCTTTGCGAATGGCCGGCACCACCTCGTGCTTGATGTACTGGTGGTACTCGTTCTGCAGCCACATGCGGTGCTTCGGGCTGCCCTCGCGATCGACCAGCGCGCGGCCCGCCACGCTGTCGCACGAGTAGACCTTGATCTTCCCAGCCTCCAGCAGCGGAGCGAGCGCCTGCATCATCTGCCACCGCTCGGCCTCTTCGGCGTCGCCGCCGGCGGTGGGGAAGAGCAGCACCGGCTGCCCCACGGTGCCCCAGCGGCACAGCGTCACCTGCCGCTTCACGCGGTCGGAGTACCAGCGCTCCGTCGCCTTCATGTGCGCGCCTCGGAGCGCCACTTCTGAATGCGCTTCCAGAAGAGCTCCGTGAACGTGTCAATCTCGTGAGCAGGGAAGAGCGCGGCCGTCTTCTTGCGAACGGCGTCGCGAGCGACGGGCGTGTTGAAAAATTCGTGCGCGACCTCGTCGAGGTGCTTCAGGTGCTTGCTGCAGAACTCCTCGAAGCGATCGGTCTCGAAGCGGTCGGCGGCGATCTTCGCGTAGCGGCGCAGGCGGTCGCGGTACGGCACGTCGCGCTCGGCGGCGATCTCGTAGAACGGCGCCCAGTCGAGGTTCTTGCGGAACTTCTTCTTCGTGACCGCGCAGTAGATCGACCAGCGGATGTTCGCCTTCACGAGCCACGGGAAGTGGTAGTGCAGCGACGTCACCTGCGAGTCGGGGCACGGGTTCGCGAAGTCGATCGGGTACCAGGTGCCCTCTTTGCGCAGGGCCTCGCACGAGTTGAAGTCCCACCCGAAGAACGCGTTGATGGTGAGCGTGGTGTCGCGCAGGAGCTGCGCCTCTTCGTCGCTCACGAAGCTCTTCTGCTGATCCATGGTGTAGCGGTCGTGCAGCGGAGCGCCCGGGTCGTACCGCACGATCGTCGTCTGCGGGCCGATGCCGATGCAGCGAATGAAGCAGTCGAACGGGTCGACGGCCTTCTGCAGGTGCATCACGAGCTTGCCGCTCTCGTCGTACGCCGAGCGCAGCTTCTGCTCGTTGTCGATGCGCGACACGCCCTTCCACCCGCCGCCGTCGTACGGCTTCATGAACATCGGGTAGCCGAGCTGCTTGCCGATGGCGCCGAGGTCGAACAGCTTCGCGTACTGCCTCAGCGTGGCTTTCAGATCGGGGAGCTCTTCGTACGCCTTCGGCGGCAGCATCACCGTCTGCGGTACCGGCATGCCCAGCTGCATCATCGCGCAGTAGCTGGTGTGCTTCTCGTTGGCCTGCACCGACCACGGGTTGTTCAGGACGTACAGGCCGTCCATCAAGATGGCCTTTTTTATCCACTCGCGGCTGGTGTGGTACCAGTGCGTGAGCCGATCGAGCACCACGTCGTACTTGCACGGCTGGCGCAGGTCGAACGGCTCGATGGTGACGCGGTCGACCTCGAGCCGCACGGTGTCGCCGTTGTGCGGAATCTTCAGGTCGAGCCGCTTGACGATCTCCTCGTAACAGATGGGCCAGCAAATGTCGGCCCCGAGCGAGAGCCCGATCTTTCGTGTGACGTCGGCCATGGCGGTTGCCCCCGGTGGAAGGCGTGGCCCTCGTAGTACAGGAGCCGAGGCGAGGGAATGGCCGGCAACCACCCTGAGGCACTGGCCTGAGACAGTCGTTTCTCAGGCCCCCACGGCCAGGGTGGGACAATGTAGGCAGCCGCAGAGCTGCGCTGAGCCCACCTCACGGGGCCGGCGCGCACCCGTGCTCGAGCGCGACGCCGGCGTCGTCGGCGTCGGCGCAGCTCGGCTGCGAGTACGCGGCGTAGTCGAAGCAATACCCCACGCGGCTCGCGAGGAGCCCCCTCAGCCCCGCATCGGCGCCGAAGTAGCGGCACTCCTCGGTGGGCGAGGTCGCGCCGCGGGTCGCGCAGTCGTACGGCGGCTGGCCCCCGGGGAGGTTGCGGCCCGCCGTCGCGTCGCACAGGGCGTCGCACATCGGCCCGCCGCCGTCAGGCAGCTCGAGCAGCCGGTGACCGCTCGCACACTGGTTCATCCACGGCACCGCCGGCACCTCGCCGTGCCGCCCCATGCCGAGGCTCACCATGCAGATGAACTCGCCGCGCGAGGGCCCGTAGCACCCGAACACCAGGCCGGTATCGGGCGTACCGCACGCCGGCTTGCGATCGAAGTTCCTCAGCCCCGAGAACGGGTCGCACGTCGGCTCGCAGACGCCGACGCCCGCTCCGAAGCCGCCCTCGACGTCGAAGCACGAGAAGCCGCCGTCGCACCCCGCCGCCAGCGCGCACGGCGGCTTGCACAGCGCGCTCTCGCACAACAGCCCCGCGGCGCACTCGTCGCTCGTCATGCACGAGCCGTGGAGCCGCTGCGCCCCGGGCGCCGAGCAGACCGCTCCGGCATCGCGGTTCCACCCGCAGCGATACCCCGGGGCGCACGTCGAGCCGAGCAGGTCGCACGGCGCGCCCGTCAGCCCGCCTGCGTCGAAGCCCGCATCGAAGCCGGCATCGCCCGAGCCCGCATCGGCGCCGGCGTCGTCTGAGCCCGAGTCGAGCCCCGCGCCTCCGGCCGCGCCGCCGCCGCCGTTGCCGCCGCCGGCGACTCCGGTCTCGGCGAAGCAGCGGCCGTCGCGGCGGCAGGCGTCGAGCGCGGCGCCGTAGTCGTGGCACGCCGAGCCCAGCGCCGCTGCGAGCACGACCGCCCTCACGGAGCAGGCTCCCGGCCGAGGATCAGCAGCACGAGGCTCACGGTCAGCAGCGCCACGCCGGCCGCCAGGCACGCGACGCCGGTGGCCTGCAGCGACGAGCCGCCCGAGGCGAGCGCGACGGCGTCGGAGTCGGCCAGGCGCGGCGAGGTGCTCAACCGCGACCAGTGGCCCTCGGCGACGCCGAGCGAGATCGCCCCGGCGAGCAGCGAGGCAGCTCCCAGGCCGAGCGGCACCCACGCCACCTTCCGCACCGTCGCACGCCGCTCCCGCTGCGCGAGCTCGGCCCTCACCGAGCCGCGCCCGAGGGCCTCGAGCACGTCGAGCGCGAGCTCGACGGCCGCCTCGCGCATCGCCGCCGCGAGCTGCTCTTCGCCGGCGGCGGTGACCTGGCGGGCGGCGAGCGAGCGCCCGTCTTTCGCAGACAGCACCTTCAGCGAGCCGTGCCAGGCCGCACCCACTCGTGCGACCTCGCCGCGCAAGATGCCGTCGGCGCCGAGCGCGGCGCCGAGCTCGGCGAGGCACTGGGTGCCCTCGTCGGCGCAGCCGAGCAGCTGCTTCTGCCGCTCGAGCCCGAGCACGGCCGAGAGATCGTCCTGCGTGACCACCTCGAGCTCGCCGCCGGCCATCGCCTGCGCGACCAGCTCTGCGTAGAACCGCAGGCGCGAGTCCGTGACGTCGACGCCGTGAAAGCCCGGAGCGACGATCGAGACGGGCGCCGCGGCAGCAGCGCCCCCCAGCACCACGATCACGGCGGCGAAGCGAGCGTGCACGCCCCTTGATGCGCCCCGCCGTCCAAATGGATCACGGGGTACGACCCGCCCGAAACCCCAACGATCGCGGAGCTCCAGGGCTGGCGCGGGCGGACATTTCCGGCGTCGCCGGCGGTCACTGTGCGGCGCGAGGCGGGTCGATACCGTGCCGTTCGAGCATGGACACCGTCGACGCCGCCACGCTGTGCGATGAGCCCGAGAAGTTCGCCAACCAGCGCCTGAAGGTGCGCGGCAAGGTGTACTTCGCGGGCGAGAACATCTGCGGCGAGCCCATGCTGGTGTTCCCGCCCACCGAGGGCAGCACGGTGCTGCTGTCGGCGTGCTTCCGGCGCGACGAGAAGGCGGCGCTCGAGCGCTACGAGAGCGGAGCGACGCTCGTCGTGGAGGGCGTCTGCGCTCCGTCGCGGCACCGCTCGATCGTGCAGCTGCGCGACTGCACGCTCAGCTCCGTGGAGCCGTCGGCGGACGACGACGTCTACCGGCTGATGCGGGCGATGCTGCGCTGAACGCCCGCCGGTAGCCCGTCGGTGCCGTGCCGATCTGCCGGTGGAAGTGCTCGCGCAGCACCGTCGCCGAGCGGAAGCCCGCGGCCTCGGCGACCCGCTCGATCGGCAGCGCCGTCGACTCGAGCAGCTGCTGCGCCCGCCGCACCCGCGCGCGGATCAGCCACTGCGCCGGAGTCGTGCCCACCTGCTCGCGGAAGCGCCGGCTGAAGGTGCGCGTGCTGAGCGCCGCCCGCTTCGCCAGCGTCGCGAGGCTGTGCTCTTCCGCCGCGTGCCGCTCGAGCCATTGCAGCAGGTCGGTGAGCGAGCCTTCGGCCGCGGCCGGCGGCGGCGCGTGCACGATGAACTGCGCCTGGCCTCCCGAGCGCTCGAGCGGCATCACCGCGTCGCGCGCCGCCTGCGCTGCGACCGCGGCTCCGAGGTCCTTCCGCACGAGGTGGAGGCAGAGATCGAGGCCCGCGGCCGCTCCGGCCGACGTGAGCAGCTGCCCGTTGTCGACGTACAGCACGTCCGGGTCGACGCGAACGCGCGGGTGGCGACGCTGCAGCTCGGCGGCCCCGCGCCAGTGCGTGGTGGCCGAGAGCCCGTCGAGCGCGCCGGTGAGGGCGAGCACGAAGGCTCCGCTGCAGATCGAGGCGACGCGCGCTCCGCGGCGGATGGCGCGGCGGAGCTCGGCGATGAGCGTCGGAGACGGTGCCGGGCCGTCTTCAGCGAGTCCGGGCACGATGATCGTGTGCGCTCGCCGGAGCGCCGTGAGCCGGTGCGGCGTCGACAGCGTCACGCCGTGGCCGGCGTCGACCCTGCGCCGCTCGGAGCAGACGCGCACGTCGTAGCCCGCGCGCCGCAGCAGCTCGCACGGCCCCGCGAGATCGGCGAGCACCACACCGTCGAAGGCGAGCACTGCGACCCTTGGCTTGATTCCTTCGAACGATGTCTTTCCAGCCACTCGCGCATGATGCCCGTTCGCGCGAGCGTCGGCCACCATGAGCCTTCAGGTGATGGACACCGTGGGACCCGCGCTGGCCGCAATCGGGTTCATCGCGATCATGTCGCGCGTTCGCGAGCCGCTGCGCCTGCGCCTCAACGCCGTGCTCGTCGCCGGGGCCGCCGGCGTCTACCTGAGCGGAGGCTTCGGCCTCTGGGAGCTCGCCTTCCCCGCCGCCGCCACGCCCGTGCTGCTGCGCGCCCAGGTCTCGTACCGGTTCGTCGCGCTCGGCTGGCTGATGCACTCCGCGTGGGATCTCGCGCACCACCTCTGGGGCAGCCCGATCTGGCCGTTCATGCCCACCTCGTCGTGGGGCTGCCTGGTCTTCGACGCGCTGATCGCCGCGTGGTTCCTGGCTACTCGTAGACCATCAGGAAAGGGCCTGGGAAAAGCCACGACAGCCCCTCCCTGAGGCGGTCGCGCCAGTTCTCCCAGTTGTGCCCATCGCGCGCCTCGGTGAAGCGCACGTCCATGCCGGTGCCGCGCAGCATCGGCACGATCGACCGGTTCTCGTAGATCAAGGACTCGTACATGCCGCAGCTCACGAACACGCGCTCGCTCACCGCGATCGGCCGCGCCCGGAACTGGTTCATGAACTTCACCACCGGGTCGAACAGCGGCCCGCGCTTGTTGCCCTGCCCGATGTCGGTGAACGCGAACGAGCCCGACTGCAGGAGCAGCCGCCCGTAGAAGCCCGGGTTCCGCCACGCCGTCGACAGCGCCGCCACCGCTCCGAACGACGCGCCCATCAGGCACCGCGCCTGCGGCCGCGGATCCAGCGGCAGGTGCTTCTCGAGCGTCGGGATCAGCTCGTCGGTCAGCCACAGGGCGTGGCGCAGATCGTTCGCGTACTCCACGAGCCGGTTCGGCGAGCTCGTCAGGCACACGATCACCTCGGGGATCTCGAGGCGGTGCATCAGGTTGTCGAGGATCGGCCCCAGCGACGCGTACGCCATGTAGTCGTGCCCGTCGTGCACCACGAGCAGCGGGTACCGCCGCGTGCGCCGGAACCGCGCCGGAATGTAGAGCCCCACGCTGCGCCGCCCGAACGCGCGGCCATCGACCACGAGCTCGTCCATCTTCCCCGGCCGGCTGTCGGGGTCGTGGTGGATCCACGACGGCACCTCGTAGCCCTCGCCGTGCGCCACCGAGTTTGCCCCGAACGGATCTCTCGCCTGCGCCGAGTTCAGCGGATCTTGAATCCACTCGCCGTGCCCGTTGCGGACGACCTCGAGCTTGTATTCGACGCGCGAGCCCGGCGGCAGCTCCATGGTCAGGTAGAAGAGGTCCGTCCCCTCGACCCGCGTCAGCTCCTGCGACGACGGCAGCCCGAACACCCAGTGCTTCAGGTGCACCGCGTCGGCCGGCCCGCGCCACACGAACGTGATCGCCGGCCCCTCGACGAGCGGGAACTTGTTCGCGGCCATGAACGCGTTCACGGCCTCCGGCGTCTTCGGCCCCGCCTTCAAGACCTCGATCGCGCGCTGGGTCACAGCCTCACCTCGCCGCGCGTCGTCAGCTCCCACGCCGCAACCTTCGCGACCCGGCCGTCTTCCACCGCCACGCGGTGGCCCTCGTCCATCGCGATGCACCGCGCCGGCGCCACGCGCTGCACGAAGCGGATGATGCCCGCGCGGTCCTCCAGCTTCAGCCGCCGCTTCGGGTCCGGGAGCACCACGAGGTCCTTCGCGAGGCCCAGCCCGGCGTCGAGCACCTCGGCGATGCCCGTCCCGTGCGGAGCGAAGTCGTGGAACAGGTAGATGCGCTCCGTCAGCGCCATCGCGCCCGCGGCCGCCGCGATCCACCTGCGCTCGCCCGCGAGCGCGAGAATGTCGAAGAGCTTGAGCCGGTACAGCAGCGACGCCACGTGCCCGCCCGCCACCACGATCGCCGTGCACGGCTCGATCAGCTCCGCGAGCTCGCGGCGGTGCTTCGCCACCTCTTTGCGGTCGTTCGAGTGCCACTTCTTCTCGAACTCGGCGTGAATGCCGCGCGTGCGCTCGAGGTGATCGAGATCGAGGTAGCGCAGGCCCTCGACCGAGACGATGCGCTCCTCGGCGAGCAGCACCTCGTCGAGGTGCCGCACCGAGATCGCCTTGGCCGCGAGGAACGCGTGATCGAGGCGGATGCGGTAGACCTCGTGCATGCGCTTGAGCCGCGTCTGCCGCTCCGCGTGCGCGGCCTTGAGCTCCTTGTCGGCCGCGAACAGCTGCTCCGAGCGGGCGTGCAGCAGCAGGTTCACCGCCGGCACGCCGAGCTCGGCGACGAGCGCCTGGTCGTCGCTCTCGCGCTCCTGCCAGCCGGCGGTGATCAGCGCGACCTTGCCGGTGACGCCGGCCTCCTTCAGCGCCGCGCCCAGGTCCGGCTTATGGGCCTGCGGTCCCACCAGCAACAGCGGAGGCGTCACTACTGTGCCCACACCTTCACGGTCTGCCCGACCACGTCCAGCATGGCTCGGCACTGATCGTAGTCTTCGTGCTTCAGCCGCAGCCACGCGTTCGCCATGTAGCCCGCCGACACCGGCTGCGTCGGAGTCCCCACCGGCGGCGTGTGCGCGTCGATGATGTTGCCTCCGAAGCGGCGCCCGATCTCTTCGAGGCCGGAGTAGCCGCTGATGCGCCCGTCCTGGCTCGGCCTCAGCGCGATGATGCCGGTCGCGAACCGCCGCGACGGCTTCTGGCTCGGGCGCCCGTGGCAGATCGCCATCGCCCACTCGCGGTACAGGTCCATGTCGTTGCCGACGTTGTACAGGTCCCACGCGCGCACGCCCGGCGGCCGGCACCCGATCTCCGAGAACTTCAGCCCCTTCGCTCCGAAGAACCACTCCATGTGCGTCGCCGAGGTCTCGATGCCGAGCAGCTCGACGACCTTGCGGCCCATCGCCTTGACCTCGTCGTAGCCCGGCGCCGAGTCGATGCGGTTCGTGGTCACGAACTGCGGCGAGATCCACCGCGTGCGCATCGCCTCGAGCACGTTCGGGTAGTAGTGCGTCGCGAACTCGTGCACCACGCGGCCCTGAATGCTCAGCGTGTCGTAGAACCCCTCGTGCCCCTCGATGAACTCTTCCACCGCGCACGAGCGGCCCGGCTGCCCCAGGCCGAGCGTCGCCATCGCCGGGCCGAGCTCCTCGCGGCTGGTGACGCGCGTGGCGCCCGAGGCGCCGGCTCCGTCGCGCGGCTTCAAGATGAGCGGGTAGCCGACGCGCTCGGCGAACTCCTCGACCTCTCTCGGAGTCGACGCGCCCGTCGACTGCGCGCACGGCACCCCGCCGGCGCGCAAGACCTCTTTCATCGCCGGCTTGTCGCGGCACAGCCACGCGGTCTTGGTGCTCGTGCCGGGGATGCCCGCGGCCTCGCGCACCTTCGCCGTCGACATGATGTGGGCCTCGACGACGGCCTCGATGCGATCGACGTGCTTCTTCGACTGCACGAACTTGAGCGCGTCGAGCACCTGGCCCGGGTCGGTGACGTTCTTCACCTCTTCGTAGTGCGTGAGCCAGTGCTTCAGCTCGCCGTCGAGCGAGTCTTTGCTGCCCTCGCCGATCGCGGTGACGGTCGCGCCGACCTCGGCCAGGGCGCGCACGAACTGCTTCTGGTTCGCGGGGAAGCGGGGCTCGACGAAGACGACGTGCATCGCGCCCCCGCTTCTTAGAACGGAATGGGGTCGTGCGCCTGCTTTGGAGTCTAGAGTGTCACCGCATGTCGGACACCGACTACTCGGTGCACCTGCAGCGCCTGGGCGTCGACCCCCAGACGCTGAAGATCGACTCGAACGGCACCATCGCCGCGCCGGCCGCTCGCACCGGCACCGAGGCGCTGCCGCGGGTGAAGGTGAGCACCTCGGCGGAAGAGGCCTCCGACCTCACCGTGCTGAAGACCCTCGGCACCGGCGGCATGGGCGAGGTGATGCTGGCGACCCAGCGGGCGCTCGGCCGCGAGGTCGCCTTGAAGCGGCTGAGCCCGCACTCGCCGCGCGACGCCGCGCCCGAGCTGTTGCGCGAGGCGCTGATCACCGGCCGCCTCGAGCACCCGAACATCGTGCCGGTGCACATGCTCGCCGTCTCGCAGGAGGGCGAGCCGTTCTTCGTGATGAAGCGCATCGAGGGCACTCCGTGGCGGAAGCTCCTGAAGGACCCGGCTGCGCTCCAGCGGCTGAGCCGCGAGAGCTCCGCGGAGCCGCTCGTGCTGCACCTCGACATCTTCCTCGCCGTCTGTGACGCGGTCGCGTTCGCGCACAGCCGCGGAGTGCTGCACCGCGACCTCAAGCCCGACAACGTGATGGTGGGCGCGTTCGGCGAGGTCTACGTGCTCGACTGGGGCATCGCCGTGGGGCTGACGCGCGACGCCGGGCTGCCGGTCGCCGGCGAGATCACCGCGGTGACCGGCACGCCCGCGTACATGGCGCCCGAGATGGCGGCCGCCGACGGCAAGGCGCTCGGTGTTCAGACCGACGTGTTCCTGCTCGGAGCCACGCTGTTCGAGCTGCTGCTCGGCCGGCCGCCGCACGTCGGAGACAGCCCGCTCGACACGCTCGAGCTCGCGTGGCGGTGGAAGGGGCCGCCCGCGGATGCCGCGGTGCCCGAGGGGCTCGGCGAGGTGCTGGCCCGCGCGATGGCGCGCGCGCCTCGCGACCGCTACGCGTCGGTCGACGAGCTGCGGGGCGCGGTCGTGCAGTTCTTGCGGCACCGCGACGCCGTGACGCTGGCGGTGGAGGCGAAGGCGCGAGCGCAGGCGCTCTCGGCGCTGCTGTCGGCGCCTGGGGCTCCCGACGATGCGGAGGTGCACGCGGTCTTCTCCGAGGCGCGCTTCGGTTACTCGCAGGCGCTGCGCATCTGGCCCGAGTACGCCGCTGCGCTGCGCGGCCGCGACGAGGTGACGGCCGCGATGGTGCGGTACGAGCTGCGCTGCGAGCGGCCGGCGGCGGCGCGGGCGCTGCTGTTGGCGGCGGCGCCGAGCCCGGCGCTGGAGGCCGAGATCGCGGCGCTCGAGGCGCGGCTCGCCGAGCGGCAGACGCGGCTGTCGGCGCTGGAGCAGGCGCTCGATCTCGACACGGCGGTGGCGCAGCGCGGAGCGATCGCGCTCGTGCAGGGCCTCGCGATCGCGCTGTTCATCGTGGCGATGGGCGTGCTGCAGCGGCGCGGGCTGTTCACTTTCGGTCACCGCGAGGCGGTGGCGGGGCTGAGCGTGTTCGCGCTGGCGCACGTGCTGTTCCTCGACCGGGCGCTGAGGCCGAAGCTGAACCAGGTGGGCCGGCGGGCGATGAACGCGAACCTGGTCGGAATTGCCGGGCTGGTGGCGTTCTGGGCGGCGGCGTGGGCGATCGGCGCCCCGTTTCACGCGACGGTGGTGCTGTTCATGGTGCTGCTGGCGGTGGGCTGGGGAATCGTGGCGGCGCTGTTCGATGCGCGCACCACGGGGGTCGCGGTCGCCTACGCGGTCGGAGCACCGCTTGTTTTGCTCTGGCCGGCGGCGATGTTCGAGCTCTTCGGGGCGATGACGATCGCGGCGTTCGTGTCGCTGGGAGTCGCGTGGCGCCGCTCGCGGAAGCGCTGATTTTTCTCGACGGCCGAGAAACGGGAGCGCCGCAGAGAGCCCTCCCCGGCCCGACGCCCCTTCGACCCCCGCTCACCGGGTGAGCGGGTGAGCCGGTCACCGGGGGTCGAATGAGCGCCCCGGTGGAGGCCCGCCCGTGGGCGGCGCATGTTCGACCCCCGCTCACCGGGTGAGCGGGTGAGCCGGTCACCGGGGGTCGAATGAGCGCCCCGGTGGAGGCCCCCCCCGTGGGCGGCGCATGTTCGACCCCCGCTCACCGGGTGAGCGGGTGAGCCGGTCACCGGGGGTCGAATGAGCGCCCCGGTGGAGGCCCGCCACTGGGCGGCGCATGTTCGACCCCCGCTCACCGGGTGAGCGGGTGAGCCGGTCACCGGGGGTTGAATGAGCGCCCCGGTGGAGGCCCGCCCGTGGGCGGCGCATGTTCGACCCCCGCTCACCGGGTGAGCGGGTGAGCCGGTCACCGGGGGTCGAATGAGCGCCGGCCCCCCGAGAACAAATCGTCGCGACGGGATGTGCGGAGCCCCGGCGCTCCACTTCTCAGACCCGAAGAGCCCGCTCGTAGAGCTGCTCGTAAACCTTCGCCTGCTTCTCCCACGAGTAGTCGCGCGCCATGCCGGCGAGCTGCAGCCGCCGCCACGCCGGCGGGTTCTTGTACGCCTTGAACACCGTCTCGATCGCCCAGCGCAGCCCGGCCGCGTCGTGGTGCTCGAACGCCACGCCCACGGAAGAATCCACCGTGTCCGCCAGCCCGCCGGTCTTGTGCACGATCGGCACCGTGCCGTAGCGCAGCGAGTACATCTGGTTCAGCCCGCACGGCTCGTAGCGCGACGGCATCACGAACGCGTCGGCGCCCGCCTCGATCAGGTGCGCCAGCTCGTTCGAGAAGCCGCGGTAGAAGCACACCTGCCGCGGAAACGCCCCCTGCAGCCGCGCGAACCCTTCCTCCAGCCCTCCGTCGCCGCTGCCCAGCACCACCAGCTGAAAGCCCCAGCGCGCGAGCAGCTCGGGCGCCACGTCGAGCAGGAGATCGAGCCCTTTCTGTGCGACGAGCCGCGACACCACGCCCAGCACCGGGACGCCCTCGCGGTACGGCAGGCCCAGCTTCGTGAGCAGCGTCTCCTTGTTGCGCTCCTTGCCGCTCAGATCCGCCGCGCTGAAGCGATGCGGAATGTGCCGGTCGTTCTCGGGGCTCCACTCGGAGTAGTCGACGCCGTTCAGCACGCCGACGACGCGGGAGCTCCGCTCGCGCAGCAGGTGATCGAGCCCCGCGCCGTGCGCCGGAGTCTGAATCTCGCGCGAGTACGACGGGCTCACCGTCGTGATGCCGTCGGCGTACAGCACGCCGTGCAGCAGGTAGTTGATGCGCCCGTCGCGCAGCTGGTCCTGGTGGAACAGGTGCGCCGAGCCGCCGAGCCGCGTGTCCGTGATCGTGAAGGCGGGAAACGAGCCCTGGTACATCAGGTTGTGAATCGTCAGCACCGAGCGCGCGCGGCCGAGCACGGCATCGCGCGAGTAGATCGTCTTGAGCGCCAGCGGCACGAGCCCGGTCTGCCAGTCGTTGCAGTGCACCACGTCGGGCGCCCAGCGCGACTGCCGGCACGCCTCGAGCGCCGCGTAGCTCAGCGCCAGAAACCGCAGGTGCTCGTCGGGGTCCTGCGTGTAGATGCCGTCGCGCCCGTACAGCGCAGGGCAGTGCACGAGATGCACCGGCAAGCCCGTGCCCGGCTGCTGGGCCACGCGATACGCAATGCGGTAGCGATGCGGGCCGAGGTGCAGCTCGAGCTCCTCGAGGCCGGGCGCCGGCGACAGCGGGTACTTCTTCCGATCGATGCGCGAGTACGCCGGCAGGAACACGCGCACGTCGTGCCCGAGCTTCTGCAGCTGGGCCGGCAGCGCTCCGAGCACGTCGGCGAGGCCGCCCGTCTTCGCGAAGGGAGCCATCTCCGAGGTGAGGTAGAGCAGGCGCATGAAGCGGCCCGTTATGCCACGAGCGGTGTTCGCGGTGGGGGTGCTCGCGGCGTGCGCCTCGACGCGCCCCGCCTACTACGACGGCACGCAGGACAGCATCGCGTGGAAGGCGCGCCTCCACCTCGAGTGCGAGACCGGCAAGCTCCGCGTCGAAGACGGCGGCAATCAGGTCGTCGTCTACGGCTGCGACAAGCGCGCGCGCTACACCCTGCTCGGCCCCTACCGGAAGGCGATGCTCGAGGAGGTCGAGCCGTGGGCGACCGTCAAGACGGTCGAGGAGCCGCCCCCCGCGTCGCCGCCCTAGACAGCCACGCGTCGATCGCCTTCGCGACCGGCGCCGCGAAGCGATCGGCGGCCTCGGGCCGTACGCGCATCTGCTCGAACGGCGAGTACGCCTCGACCAGCAGGTCGCGCCGCACCTCGAGGCAGAGGAACCGGTCGGGGTACTTCGCCGCCCAGCGCGAGCCCTGGGCAGAGGGGTGCAGCGTGTACGTCGCCGAGTCGGCGGCCTCGATGCCGAGCGCGCGATACCCGGCGAGCACGGCCTCGACGACCTCGGCCGGCGCCAGCTGCTTCCCCGAAGGATCCTTCGTGATCAGATCCACCTCCGGGCGAACGGGCCAGCGAGCCCACTCGGCGGGCTCGTGCGCCTTCTTCAGCGCCGGCACGATGTTCTCGTCGATCTTCTCGATGCCCATGGTGCGCGGGCCGTAGGTGTGCGGCGACAGCGCGAAGCCGCCGCCGTCGCAGACGCGCGCGTAGGCCTCTTCGATCAGCCGCACGTACTGCCGGTGCAGCCCGAGCAGCAGCTCGACGTCGCGCGGATCCTTCACGTACGGAGCCACGCCCGCGGTGAGGCCCGACTTCGCGAGATCGTCGCCCGCGGTCTCGAGCCGGTTCGTGTCGATGAACGTGCGCGGCACGAGGCAGCGGATGACGAGCGCGCTGCGCGAAGCACCCGCCACGCGCTCGGCCACGCGCCGGCCCCAGTCGTACGCGCCCATGTCCGTGTTCACGTGAAAGAACACGTGCAGATCTTCCGGAAGCGGGCCGACCAACCGCGAGCGCAGCGCGTCGTAGTGCGAGCGCTGGTCCGCGCCGTGCGGCACCTCGACGAGCAGGCAGAGCGGCCCGCTCCCGACGCGCTCGACCTCGGCCACTCCTGGAATCGACTCGATCGTCACGAGCGCCGAACAGTAGGTCGGGTTACAGCCCGAGGGACCCTATTTCCTCGGCACGGAACAGGCGTTCAGGCTATAAGCCTCCCGCTCCCCAGCTATGACGCTCCATCGAATGTCGGAACCCGACGCGATCTCCGTTCGCGGAGCTCGCGAGCACAACCTGAAAGGCATCTCGCTCGAGATCCCGAAGAAGAAGCTGGTGGTGTTCACCGGCCCTTCGGGCAGCGGCAAGTCGTCGCTCGCCTTCGACACCCTCTACGCCGAAGGCCAGCGGCGCTACGTCGAGTCGCTGTCCGCGTACGCGCGCCAGTTCCTGGGCCAGATGGAGAAGCCAAAGTACGACACCCTGCGCGGGCTCAGCCCCACCATCTCGATCGAGCAGAAGGCGGCGAGCAACAACCCGCGCTCGACGGTCGGCACGGTCACCGAGGTGCACGACTACCTGCGCGTGCTCTTCGCCAGCATCGGCGTGCAGCACTGCCACAACTGCGGCCGCAAGGTCGGCAAGCAGAGCGCGCAGCAGATCGTCGACGAGATCCAGAAGATGCCGGCGGGCAGCAAGCTCCAGCTGCTCGCGCCGGTCATCGTGAACCAGAAGGGCGAGCACAAAGACGTGCTGCCCGAGGCGCAGAAGCGCGGCTTCACGCGCGCGCGCGTCGACGGCAAGGTGCGCGGCATCGAAGAGAAGATCGTGCTCGACAAGAAGAGCAAGCACGACATCGAGCTCGTCATCGATCGCCTCGTGCTGAAGGGCGACATCACCGCCCGCCTCACCGACAGCGTCGAGACCGCGCTCAAAGAGGGCAAGGGCGTGCTGATCGTCACCGACGAGAACGGCGCGAAGTCGTCGGACCGCACGATGAGCGAGCTCAACGCGTGCGCGCACTGCGGCATCTCGTTCCCCGAGCTCACCCCCGCGAGCTTCTCGTTCAACAACCCGCTCGGCATGTGCCAGGAGTGCAACGGCCTCGGCACCCGCCCCGAGATGGACCCGGACCTCATCGTGCCCGACAAGACGCGCACGATTCGCGAGGGGGCCGTCGAGGTCTGGGCGACCGGGGTGACGCGCGGCGAAGGGTGGACGGCCGACCTCGTCGATCAGCTCGCGGCCGCGTTCAAGTTCGACCTCGACACCCCGTGGGACAAGCTGCCGAAGCCGGCGAAGGACCTGATCCTCTACGGCTCCGAGGGCAAAGAGTTCACCATGAAGTGGGGCGAGGGCCACCGCTGGCGCATGGAGTGGGAAGGCCTCGTCAACAAGCTGATGCGGAGCTTCAAGAGCACCGCGTCGGAGTCGATGCGGCAGTACTACATGAAGTTCTTCAGCGACAAGCCGTGCCCGACGTGCGGCGGCGCGCGCCTGCGCCCCGAGTCGCGCTCGGTGAAGGTCGGCGGCAAGACGCTCGTCGAGCTCGCGCAGCTCACCATCGGCGAGTCGCACGAGTTCCTCGGCTCCCTGCCGCTCTCGACCACCGACGCGAAGATCGCCGCGGAGCTCTTGAAAGAGATCCGCTCCCGCCTCGGCTTTCTCCAGAACGTGGGGCTCAACTACCTCACGCTCGATCGCACGGCCTCGACGCTCAGCGGCGGCGAGTCGCAGCGCATTCGCCTCGCCTCGCAGATGGGCAGCGAGCTGACCGGTGTCATCTACATTCTCGACGAGCCGAGCATCGGCCTGCACCAGCGCGACAACGGCCGGCTGCTCGCCACGCTCAAGCGCCTGCGCGACTTAGGCAACAGCGTCATCGTCGTCGAGCACGACGAAGAGACGATGGAAGAGGCCGACTGGCTCGTCGACTTCGGCCCCGGCGCCGGCGAGCTCGGCGGAGCGATCGTCGCCGAGGGCACCCCGCAGCAGGTGATGGCGAACGAGAAGAGCCTCACCGGCCGGTACCTGAGCGGCCGCGACGAGATCGAGGTCCCGCTCGAGCGCAAGAAGCCCGGGAAGCAGAAGCTCGTCATCGAGGGCGCGAAGGCGAACAACCTCAAGAACGTCACCGCCGAGATTCCGCTCGGCCTGTTCGTCGCCGTGACCGGGGTCAGCGGCGCCGGCAAGTCGACGCTGGTGAACGAGATCCTCTACCCCGCGCTCACGCGGCACCTGCACGGCTCGCGCGAGGTGCCCGGCGCGCACAAGGTGATCCGCGGCATGGAGCACCTCGACAAGGTCATCGACATCGACCAGCGGCCGATCGGGCGCACCCCGCGCTCGAACCCGTCGACGTACACGAAGGTGTTCGACCCGATCCGCGAGTGCCTCGCGCAGACGCAAGAGGCGCGCACGTACGGCTACACCCCGGGCCGCTTCAGCTTCAACGTGAAGGGCGGCCGCTGCGAGGCGTGCGAGGGCGACGGGCTGAAGCAGGTCGAGATGCACTTCCTCGCCGACGTCTACGTGCCGTGCGAGGTGTGCGGGGGGAAGCGCTTCAACGACGCGACGCTGCGCGTTCGCTACAAGGGCAAGAACGTCGCCGAGATCCTCGACCTGTCGGTGCGCGAGGCGATGCAGGTCTTCGAGGTGCACCGCGACATCATGCGGATCTTGAGGACGCTCGACGACGTCGGCCTCTCGTACATCCGCCTCGGGCAGAGCTCACCGACGCTGTCGGGCGGCGAGGCCCAGCGCATCAAGCTGGCGCGCGAGCTCGCCAAGGTCGGCACCGGGCGCACCCTCTACATTCTCGACGAGCCGACGACGGGCCTGCACTTCGACGACATCAAGAAGCTGCTCAAGGTGCTCGGGCGCCTGGTCGAGGCCGGCAACACGGTGCTCGTGATCGAGCACAACCTCGACGTCATCAAGAGCGCCGACTGGGTCATCGATCTCGGCCCCGAGGGCGGAGCGGCCGGCGGTCAGATCCTCGCGGCGGGAGCTCCGGAGGACGTCGCCGAGGTCAAAGAGAGCCACACCGGCAAGTACCTGAAGCACGTGCTCGAGAAGTCGCGGCGCGCGCGCATCGGCCGGCGCGTAGCCGGCTGAGCTCAGCGGTACAGCTTGTCGATCGCCGGGTCGTTGTTCATCCCGTGGCCGCCGAGCCAGATCTCGTTCGGCCCCGCGACGTAGATCGAGCGCACGTTGAGCACGGTCGGCGGGTTCGGCGCCATCGACCACGTCTGGCCGTCGAAGCGCCGCAAGATGGCGCCCTGAATCGGGCCGCCTCCTGCGAACACCTCGTTCTCGGAGGGCCCGCCCACCGCGAAGTACGTCCCCGGCCCGGTCGTCCCCGTGACGGGAGCCATGGTCCATGCGCCGCCGCTGAACATGCTGATGCGCCCGTAGTAACCGACCACGAAGCGGCGGCTGCCGACGGCGGCGATGCCGTACCACATGTGCCCGAGGAGCTCGGACGAGGTCAGCGGCGGAGACGTCGCGGCCTCCACCGCGCTCGTCACCATGCCGTCCCAGGTCGCCACCTCGCTCCCGCCTGCCACCACGACCCGGCCGTCGGCCAGCACCGCGCAGGCCCGCGGCTGCGTGATGCCGAGGTTCGGCACCACCTGGCTCCACGAGCTGCCGCCCCACCGCCACAGGCTCGCCACCGAACCCGAGATGACCTCGACCGCGGCGTACACGTTCGTCGCCGAGTCGCCGCAGACCGCCTGCACCGTGTCGCTCACCGCCTGAAACGTGTAGCTGCCGGGGCTCGAGCAGCTCGTCCGGCAGCTCCCCAGCTGCCGGGCTCCCACGGGAAACACCGAGCCGTCGCTGGCGACGTAGACACCCCGCCCGCTGACGAGGTTGGTGCCGACCTCGGTGAACGCCCCGCCGGTCGAGCGGAACAGCGCGTTCGCGTTGACGTCCGAGACCGCGTACAGCTCGCCCGGTCTTCCGCTGATGCCGGCGATGAACGCGCCACCCGTCGGCACGACCACGGAGGCGTACTGAAACGGAAGCTGGCCGCCGGCCGTGCCGCCGCTCGCTCCACCGGCTGTGGCTCCGCCTGCCGTGCTGCCACCGGCCGTCGCGCCCCCACCCGCCGATGCGCCGCCGGCAGCTCCTCCCGCAGAGCCACCCGCTTCGCCGCCTTCGCCGCCGTCGACGCGCGTCTTCAGGCCGCAGGCCGCACAGGCCAACAGCAACGAGATCAGGGCGCCACGCACGGCCGCCTACCCTACGTGATGCGCGGCAACGCCGCGACCCCACGGCGGTTTGAGCCGCGATGCGACGCCGGGAACGTGGCCTCGTCGCTGAGGCATGACCATTCCGAGCCTCCGCTCCCTCCGGACGACGCAGCGCCTCGACACCAACCTGCAGCCCACGACCGCCGCGTTTGCGCAGCCGGTCGTTCAGCAGAGCAACGGCGACGTCTTCGTCCCGGGGAGCACCCCGGTCGCGCAGGCCCAGGGGCAGCCCCCCGTGAACCCGGCGGTGTTCCCCTACCCGCCTGGGGTCTCGACGCCCGAGGAGGCGCTCGCGCGGCTCGAGGCCATGCGCGACCACTGGCAGACGCAGCCGCCGCCCCTGAACAACTACGGCGCGTTCCCCGCCGCGTACATCGAGATGACCGAGGCGCTGCTCGCCGAGGCCGCGCGGTACGAGCAGGCGGGCGACCCTGCGCAGGCCGCCGCGATCCGCGCGATGGTGCCCGCGTTCGCGAACGAGTACTTCGAGGGGTTCGCGGCGAACCAGGCGAACATGGCCCTCGCCGCGGGCCAGCCGGTGCCGGCCGAGGTGATGACCGCGCTCCAGAACGGCAGCATCTCGGTGCCTGGCTCGTGGCAGGCGCACTTCAACGAGTGCCTGAACCCGAACGCGTCGGTGTCGGCGCTGCTCGGCACGGCGATGAACGCGCACATCCTCTACGACCTGCCGCGCGTGATTCGCGACCTCAGCACCACCCACCCCGACCCGCAGGTCCGCGCGGCGTACGACGTGCTGGTGGTCGACAGCGGCAACCCGCGCTACCAGCAGGCGAGGAACCGCTTCCTCGAGTACGGGAACATCTTCGGGCAGGCCGCCGGCCCCATCACCGACGCGCTGACCGGCTACTTCGGCGTCAACGAGGTGACGGTCGCGAACGCGGTCGCCGGCGTCTTCGGGGTCGCCGAGGGCGGCGTCACCGGGGCCGTCGGGCTCTTGCGCGGAGCCGCCTTCGAGATGGCGCTCAGCCTGCACCTCGGCAACATCACGCCCGCCGAGCTCGACGCGATGGTCGCCCGGTACTCGCCGGAGCTCGCCGCCAACCTCGACATCGCGGTCGACAACCTGAGCCTGCTCCACGCGATTCACGCGGGGCTGATCGAGTACGGCCTCTTGAGCGAGCACACGAGCGTGGAGGACTACCTGACGCCGGTACCGGCGCCGACGCCCGACCTGACGCCGGTCGGCACGCCACCGCCGGGCTGAGGTCAGCGCATTCCGCGGTAGATGACGCCCGTGAGCCCGTCGGCTCCGGCGAGGTAGAGCTCGTCGGGGCCCGCGGCCCAGATGCTGAACAGCGTGACGTCGGGAGCGCGGGGGTCGAAGGCCCAGCCGGCATCTGGGGCTCCGGTCGCGATGCTCCGGTGCGCCCCGAGCTTGCTGCCGACGGCGACGGGCCGGCCCCGGCCGCCGTCACCGCGTGGAAGTCGGAGCTGGAGCTCGGATCGAGCACGAACACCCAGTGGCCGGGCGCATCACGGCGAATGATGCGCTTCGCGGTGCCCACGGCGTACACCTCGGTGCCGCTGCCTCCGATGCCCGTGAAGAGCTGCTGTGCGATGTCGGTCGTCGTCCATGCAGCGGGGAACTCGATGGTCTCGTCGGTGAGGGCTCCGTTGGCGTACGAGAGGACCTTCGACTGCGCGGCGATGAAGATCGTGAGATCCGGAGCGACCCAGCAGGCCGCGTTCGAGAACGAGCCCGTGTTCTGCAACACGAAGCTCCAGGTGCCGTTCGCCTCGTAGTGCAGCAGGCTGCCTGCGTTCAGGTTCGTGTTGGCGACCGCGTACACGTGATCGATGTCGGTACCGCACACGGCGGCGAAGTAGATGGGCGCCATCGACCGGTGCGTCCAGCTCATCTGCACGTCGCAGTCGGCGAGACACACGTCGATCTCACCGGTGCCGACGGCGAACACCTGCTCGGAAGGGGTCACATAGACCGACGTGATGTTGGCGTTCACGGGGCTCTGGTAGACGGTGCTCCACGCCCCGTTCGCGAACCGCGCGATCCGCGACGAGTGCTGGCCCACGTACAGCTTCACCGAGGCGCCGCTCCCGGTGCCCCACAGGCCCCGGTACGCGTTCGCCTGCAGAGCGCCCATCGGGCTCCAGACGAACGCGCGTCCCGCGCCGCCGGCGCGGCCGCCACCCGCACCGGCGCTGCCTCCCGCGGCGCTGCCCGCACTGCCGCCACCGCCGCCGCTACCGCCGCTACCGCCGCTCGTGCCGGAAGAGCCGCCGCCGCCGGTGCCGTCGGTGCGGGTGCGCAGGCCGCACGCGAGCAGCAGCATCACCACCAGGACGAAGAGCCGGCGCATCGGCCCCGATGCTAGTACGTGTCGATGAACCTGCGCGGCCGCGGCGAGGCCGACGCGGGCAGCGAGCGAAACGCGCGCATCACCCACGCGCGCGTCTCGGCCGGGTCGATCACCGCGTCGAGCTCGAGCAGCGACGCCATGTTCACCGCCTTGCCGCGCTCGTATGCGACGGCGACCAGCGACTGAAACGCGGCCTCGCGCTCGGCGGAGTCGGCGATCGCCTCGAGCTCCTTGCGCATGCCGAGCCGCACCGCGCCCTCGAGGTTCATGCCGCCGAACTCTCCGCTCGGCCACGAGACGGTGAACACGCCCGCGTGAAAGTGCCCGCCGGCCATCGCCTGCGCTCCGAGGCCGTAGCCCTTGCGCAGCACCACGGTGAAGTACGGCACCGTCAGGCTCGCGGCCGCGATGAACATCCGCGAGCAGCGGCGCACCAGCGCGGTCGCTTCCGCCTGCGGCCCCACCATGAAGCCCGGCGTGTCGCACAGCGACAGCACCGGCAGCCCGAACGCGTCGCACAATTGGAGGAAGCGCGCCGCCTTGTCGGCCGCCTCCGCGTCGATCGCCCCGCCGAGGTGGAACGTGTCGTTCGCCAGCAGGCCGAACGGCTGGCCCTCGAGGCGAACCAGCGCGGTGACGATGCTGCGGCCGAAGTCCTTGCGCAGCTCCAGCACCGAGCCCTCGTCGGCCAGCGTCTCGATCAGCGGGCGGATCTTGTACGCGCGCCGCCGGCGCTCGGGTAGCGCGTCGCGAAGCTTCGACTGATCCGCCGCGGTGAACTGCGCGCGGGGCCCCTGGAAGTACGACAGGTACCGCTTCGCCACCGCGACGGCCTCGGCCTCGTCGGCGACGCGAACGTCGACCACCCCGTTCTTCGTCTGCACGCCGATGGGGCCGATCTCCTCGGGCTTGAACGTGCCGAGGCCGCCGCCCTCGATCATCGCGGGGCCTCCCATGCCGATGTTGCTGTTCTCGGTCGCGATGATGACGTCGCAGCAGCCGAGCAGCGCCGCGTTGCCCGCGAAGCACCGCCCCGACGCGATGCCGACGCGCGGCACGAGGCCCGAGAGCGCCGCGAGCATCAGGAAGCTCGGCGTGTCGAGCCCGGCGATGGTGGGGATGTCGACGTCGTTGGGCCGCCCTCCTCCGCCTTCGGCGAACAGCACCACCGGCACGCGGTGCTCGCGGGCGAGCGCCAGCATGCGATCGAGCTTCGCGTGGCCCATGTGGCCCTGCGTGCCCGCGAACACGGTGTAGTCGTAGGCGAGCACCATCGCGCGGCCGCCGCCGATCGTGCCGAGGCCGCACACGATGCCGTCGGCGGGGCTGAGCTTCACGAGCTCGTCGAGCTCGTGGCGCGTGCGCTGCGCCGCGAGCGCGAGCGCCCCGTACTCGACGAAGCTGCCGGGGTCGACGAGGTCGGCGACGTTCTCGCGCGCGGTGCGCTGGCCGGTCTTGCGGCGGCGCGCGACCGCGTCGGGGCGGCCGGCGTCGCGGGTCGCGTGCAGCCGGGCCTCGAGCTCGGCCCGGGCTTCGGCGGGCGTCTTGCCGGTGGAGTCGGAGTCACTCATGGGGCGCAGTCATAAGCCCCGTGCAAGGCTCTGCACACCGCTGAGCCGCATCTTGCGCGCCCGCGCCGCGCAACCGCCCACCGACGCACGCGGCACGCGAGGTGCTCATGCACCCCGGCATGACCCCCATCCTCCTCGCCCTCGTCCTCCAGTCGGCACCTCCACCCCCTCCTCCGCCTCCTCCCGTCTACGAGTGCTACCCGGCCTGCCGCGCCGGCTTCGTCTGCGGCGCCTCGGGCCAGTGCGTCTCGGCCTGCAACCCGGCCTGCGGCGCCGGCGAGCAGTGTGACGGCCAGACGGGCCAGTGCATCGGGAAGACGCGCCCGAGCGTGCCGCTCACCTCCTTCCCCGTCGTCAGCGAAGACGGCCGTCACGCTCCGGGCGGCTTCCACTACGAGCAGCGCCGCTCCAAGGGCCTCATCGCCGGAGGCGCGGTGATGGCCGGCGTCGCGTACGGCGTCTCGGCGCTCGCCGCCGTGCTCGCCTACGACAACAGCCAGTTCTTCACCGGCGGCTACAACAGCCCCGTCGTCCGGCAGGAGGGCGCCTACCTGCTCTACGCGCTCCCGTTCGTCGGCCCGATCGCCGGCCGCGCGGCGATGACCGCCAGGTACGGAGGCTCGGTCAGCGGCGCCGTCGACTGGATGTTCGCGATCATCATGAGCACGGCGCAGATGGCCGGCGTCACCATGGCGATTCTCGGGTCGCGCGAGACCGAGCACCTCGTCTCGGACGAGGAGTACGCCTACCGGCGCCCCGCGAGCCCGCCGCCGATGCGCCTGTCGCTCTCTCCCGGAGCGCCCGGCTCGGCGATGGGCTTCACGCTGACGCTGACGAACTGACGCGGCTGGGGGGCCTCAGGGCAGCTCGACGCGGTCGTCCCCGCGCCGGGCTGCCTCGAGCACCGCGGCCGTCACGGCCTCGAGCGCCTGCTGCGACAGCCCGCCCACGAGCGCGCCGTCGGCTGTGGCGAGCCGGCGGCCCTCCACCGCGATCGGGCGGCCGCGATACCAGAAGCGGAGCGTGGGCAGCGAGCGCACGGCGAAGCGCTCGCCGAGCTCCGGCTGCGAATCGACGTCGGCCTCGTAGAAGCGCACGCCCGGCAGGCCTCCCCTGGCGTCGATGCGAGCGATGGCGGTGTCGACCAGGCGGCACGGCGGGCACCAGGTGGCGCTCAGCTTCACCACGCTGAGGTGGTCGCCGTGATCGCTCGCGACGACCGCGTCGAAGTCCCCGGCCGACACCTGAAGCTGACCCGGGTGCACCTGCGTGCCGCCGCGGGACACGGCGCCTGCGGGGACCCGCTCCACGTCGTCGACGTAGGCGAGCAGCGCGTCGCCGGTGCCGAACTTGTCGGTGGTCATGCGCATCAGGGCGAAGCGGCAGCAGTACCAGCCCTGGTGCAGGCTCGTGTCGTATCGGCGCAGCGACGGCAGGCCGGCGGCGCTCTTCAGCAGGAACACCTCGTTGCGCTCCTCGCCGAGGTCCCACAGCGGGCGGCGGCCTTCGATCTCGCCGGCGTGAAACAGCACCCGGCCGCAGCGGCGGCACGCGTAGGCATCGTTCTCCATGGTTCTCTCTCCCCGGCACGAGGCCGCGAGCAGGCAGCTGAGCGTGAGGCAGCGGAACATGACGGGAGGAGTTATCGCCGGAGCCCATGTCCAGACTCGCCCGTCTTGGACAATGAATATGGCAAAATGGACAATCGGTAACCGTGGCGGCCCTCGACCCCGACTCCCCGCGGTGCCTCGCCTTCGTGCTCGACGAGCGCAAGGCGCCGACCCGCGGCAGCTGGCACCGGCATCGCCGCGGCCAGCTCGTCTACGCCGCCGAGGGCGTGCTCACCGTCTCCACGCGCGCCGGCTTGTGGGTCGCTCCACCGGAGCGCGCCGTGTGGGTTCCGCCCGGCGAGGAGCACAAGGTCGCCTCCTCCCGCCCCTTCCGGCTGCGCACCCTGTACGTGCGGCCGGGCGCCGCCGCCCTGCCCGGGGTGCCGCGCGTCGTCGCGGTCAGCCCCCTGGTCCGCGAGCTGCTCCGCGCCGCGGCGGAGGCCGGGCCCGGCTACCCGCGCGGCGGCCCCGAAGAGCGCCTCGTCCGCGTCATCCTCGACCGGCTGCCTGCCCTCGCGGCCGCCCCGCTGCTCCACCTGCCCGAGCCGGCCGACCCGCAGCTCGCGCGCATCGTGGCCGGGCTGAAGGCCGACCCGGCCGACGGCCGCACCTTCGACGCCTGGGCGAAGGCCGTGGCGCTCACCCCCCGCACCGCCGCCCGCCGGTTCGTGGCGCAGACGGGCATGACGCCGGGCCGCTGGCGCAAGCAGCTGCGTCTGTTCGTCGCGCTCGAGCGCCTCGGCGCCGGCGAGAGCGTCAGCCGCGTCGCCTTCGCCGTCGGCTACCGCGACGTCTCTTCATTCATCGCCGTCTTCCGCGCCGCGCTCGGCGTCACCCCCGCGCGCTACTTCCGCGCGCCGGAATGACGCTCGGGGGCTTGAAGCCCTTCTTCACCGGCGCGAAGCCCCGGCGATCAAAGGCCGCGTGTGAACTTTCGCACTCGGCTACCGTCCGAGCCCTCATGAACCGTGCCCTGCTCATCGCGTGCTTCGCCATCTCGACGATCGCCCTGGCGCTCTCGCTGGTGCCGCGCGCCGACCCGCTGCCGCCCCCGCCGCCCGCCTCCGCCGGCGTCTTGCCCGAGGAGCTGGAGCTGCTCCAGCGCCGCCTCGACGACGTCGAAGACACCCAGCGCGAGCTGTTCGATCGCGTCTCCCGCCTGCAGCGCGGCGGAGTCGCCGGCGAGCTCGCGCTCGACGCCGGAGCTCCCGCGGCGCTCCAGGCCGAGGTCGCCCGGCTGCGCGACGAGGTGCACGGCATGATCGCCGGCGAGGCGCTGAACAGCACCGGCGGCAAGACCTTTCTCAAGGACGCCATTCGCGAGGTGCAGGCCGAGGAGGCGCGAGCCCGCATGGAGCAGCGCCTCGCTCTGCAGACGAAGCGCGCGGAAGAGCAGAAGGCGCAGTGGAAGAAGTTCGTGACCGACGCCCGGCTCAACTACTCGCAGGAGCAGGCGCTCATGAAGGCGCTCGAGGCCGAGCAGCAGAAGCGCGACGCGTTCATGGCCGAGGCCCGCGCCGGCACGAAGGACTTTCGCGACGTCTTCCGCGAGACCCGCGACGCGCAGCGCGAGACCGACAAGGCGGTGAAGGCCCAGCTCGATGAGGGCCAGCAGCGGCAGTACGACCAGCTGCGCCGCGAGCAGCGCGGCGGCGGTGACCGGGGCGGCTGGGGCGGCGAGCGCGGCGAGCGGGGCGGCGGCCGTCGCGAGCGCCAGCCGTAAGAGGCACCGAGCGCCTCGACCAGGGTCTCCGCGCAGAACCCCAGCAGCGCGCTGACCGGAAACGTCAGCGCCCATCGCCGCCGACGAGCCGGCGCGCGATCTGCCACCGCACGGCGCCGGGCCCGTGCGCGAGGCCGACGCCCATGATCGACGTCGAGATCGTGTGCGTCGTCGACAGCGGGACCCCGAGCACCGACGCCACGGTGATCGTGACGCCCGCGCCGAGAACCAAGACCAACACCGCGATGAGCGCGAGGCTCATGCCGGGTCGATAACGCGCTATACGGCTCGGCGCGCGATGGCCAACCCGCCTGAACAGAAGTTGCCCCCTCAGATCCCGTACATCATCGGGAACGAGGCCTGTGAGCGGTTCAGCTTCTACGGGATGCGCAACATCCTCGTCACGTTCCTGCGCGACTGGCTCTTGAAGGGCGAGATCGCCGACAAGGCCGCGCGAGAGGCCGCCGCGAAGGCGCACTTCCACGACTTCGTGGTGGGCGTGTACTTCTTCCCGCTCCTCGGCGGGTGGATCGCCGACCGCTTCTGGGGAAAGTACCGCACGATCTTCTGGCTCTCGCTCGTCTACTGCGTGGGCAACGCCTTCCTCGCGATCTTCGTCGCCGAGAAGTGGGGCTTCTACGCCGGCCTGTTCCTCATCGCGCTCGGCTCGGGCGGCATCAAGGCCTGCGTCAGCGCCATGGTCGGAGACCAGTTCAGCGCCCACAACAAGCACCTCGCGAGCCGCGTCTTCCAGGCCTTCTATTGGAGCATCAACCTGGGCTCCTTCTTCGCGAGCGCCTTCATCCCCAAGGTGCTCCACGACCCCGAGCTCGGCCCCCGCATCGCCTTCGGCATCCCCGGCGTGCTGATGTTCGTCGCCACGTTCATCTACTGGCTCGGCCGCAACAAGTACGTGCACGTACCGCCGACCGGCCGCAAGGCCGACGGCTTCACCGACGTGCTGCTCACGCGGCTGAAGACCGGCTCGTGGGAGACCGCCGCCGCGAAGCACTCGGCCGAAGCCGTCGAGGGCACGCGCGCGGTGCTGAAGGTGCTCGTGGTGTTCGCGCCGATTCCCCTCTTCTGGGCGCTGTTCGACCAGAAGGCCTCGACGTGGGTGCTGCAGGCCACGGCGATGAACGGCCACATCGCCACGCTGATGGTCGACCTCTACCGCATGGAGCTCGGCGCCTGGTGCGTCGCGCTCGTCGCCGTCTTCCTCTTCTCCGAGAGGCTGACGCGGTGGTTCGGCTTCGAGGTCACGGTCGTCGCCTTCCTCGGCCTGCTCTGGCGCGTCGCCACCATGCTGCTCGCGCCGCAGTACACCGGCTGGCGCAAGGTCCCGGTCGTCTTCGTGCCCGAGCAGATGCAGCTCATCAACCCGGCGCTCGTGATGATCCTCATCCCCTTCATGGGGCTCGTCGTCTACCCGATGTGCAAGCGCGCGGGCTTCGAGATGACCCCGCTGCGGCGCATGACGATCGGCATGTTCGTGGCCGCCGCGTCGTGGGTCGCCGCCGGCCTGGTGCAGCAGCCCATCGACGGCGGCGCGAAGCTCAGCATCCTCTGGCAGCTCGGGCCGTACATGCTGCTGACCTTGTCGGAGGTCATGGTCTCGCCGAGCGGCCTCGAGTTCGCGTACTCGCAGGCGCCCGTCTCGATGAAGGGCACGCTGATGAGCTTCTGGCTCCTCACCACGGCCGTCGGCAACCTCGCCGTCGCGCGGCTGTCGGCGCCGCTGAAAGACGTGCTCAGCGGAGCCCCGCTGTTCTTCTTCTGGGCCGCGTTCGCGGCCCTCGCGGGGGTCGCGCTCGCGATCATCGCGAGGCAGTACGTCGTCGTCGATCGGTACCAGCCGGCGGCCAGGTGATCCCCGTCGCTGCACTCGTCTGCGCGCAAGCCCTCTTCGTCGAGCGCTTCGACACCGCCGTCGCGCCTCCGGCGTGGAACACCGCGAGCTGGAACACGCGCGGAGGCACCTATCTCTACGGCATCACTCCCGCCGCCGCCCACAGCGGCAGCGGGGGCATCGAGTTCCAGAAGACCGACGCGGGCACCGGGAACTTCGTCACCCCGACCTTCCTCGGGCACGACTTCTCGCCGCCGATGACGGGTGAGGCGCACCTCCGCTACTGGATCCGGTTCGAGCGCGGCACCGGGCCTTCGTTCATCTGGCCGCTGCAGGTTCACGACACACCGGCGGTCGGCACGCTCGCCGAGGCCGCGGTGCGCGAGGCGGGCGGCGGCACCAACGACTTCGCGCTGCAGGCGGGGCACCTGTTCGGCTTCCGGTCGGTGAGCAGCGCGCCGCCCATCGACGCCGGGGTGTGGCACCTGGTCCAGCTCGATCTCCTCGGCGTCGGAACCGACGCCGGCGTGCTGGCCGGCTCGCTCGACGGCGTGGCGCTCGAGACCCTCGTGGGCCTCGAGTGGACGGCGTCGCAGCTGTCGCGCCTGCTGCTCGGCTTCGGCGCGGTGCACGACCGGTGGATCGGCAGCCACCAGCTCGACGATCTCCTCGTGCTCTCGGAGCGGCGCGCCGTGAAGATGCAGCTCGTCGTGCCCGCGAGCATCGAGACCGGCGTCTGCCAGCCGGTGCGCGTGAAGCTGTCGGACCTCGACGGGGGGCCGCTGCCGCCGCCCGACGTCTCGGTCATCGACCTCGCCGGCGACGCCGGGCTCGAGTTCTTCGACGACGAGCGGTGCACGGTGCCCTGGCCCGCCGGCGGCAACGGCACCACCGGCGTCGAGCTGCGCGCCAACTTCCGCGCCACCGCCGCCGGCGAGCTGCGGCTCTCGTCGAGCTCCGCCGATCTGCTCGGCGCCGAGGCGACCACCTTCGCGTGGGTCGACGCCGGCTCCGCGCCGGTCGACGGCGGTGCTGAGCCCGTCGATGCCGGCGCCGCTCTGCAGCGCCGCGACTACCGCGTCGGGTGCGGGTGCAGCTCCGGGCCCGGGCTCGCGCTCTCCGTCCTCCTGCTGCTCGCGCGCATCACGGGCAGCTCGACGAGCAGAAGCCCTGGGGGCAACACGAGCCGGCCGGGCACGACGGCGCCGGTGACGCGCCGCACTGGCAGGCGGTCAGCGCGAGGGCGGCGACGCAGCACCACGTGAGGCGCATCGCCGCGTGATACGGCCGCGCGCGAACAGCGCCCAGCAAACGAACAGCAGCGGCGGGGCGCCCGCGGCCGAGCAGCCGCCGGACACCGGGCCCATCTCGGGCTCGCTCCGGGTCGCGAGCACGGTCTCTTCGGCCGTCGAGGGTGCTGCCAGCGGGCGCGGCTCGACCGCCTCCTCGCGCGGGCCGTCGACGACGTAGACGCCGCCGCCCGGCTCCCGCACCAGGTACGGCCGCGCAGCCAGCGGTGGGCCCAGGCGCAGCGCCGTCGACGCCACCCTCACCACCTTCGACAGATCGAGGTGCCAGCGCGCCGCCGCCTCGGGGTCCGGAACGTGCCGCCGCCACTCGCCGTCGACGACGTAGACCTCGGGCTTCCCCTCGACCTGGATCAGCTCCGGCGCCTCGGGCCACGGCACGGCGAGCTTGCGGCCCGCGAGGTCGGGCACGGGCTGCACGTCCATGAACAGCGAGAACCTCCACGCGCTCAGCGACGGCGGCCCCGTCACGTGCCGGAGCACCCCGGCCGGCGGCGGCCTCGCACACGTGAACGTCTTCGGGCTGCCCATCAGCTCCGTGTTCGCGCCGCCCTCGGAGTCCATCGCCCAGGCGCGCACCGGGTGCGGCTGCCCGTCGAGCTGCGAGAGCGGCGCGGTCATCGCGAACGCGTGCTGCGCGAGCGACGCCTTCACGAACTGGCCCGACGCGCCGGGGTCGAACGGGCCGCCGTTGAACGACACGTAGACGTCGATGTCCGCCATCGGCACGTTCGGGTCGTCCGCCGTGCCGAAGACGCCGTCGCAGCCCACCGCGCCGAGCGTGCCCCTCGGCGGCAGGTTGTTGCAGTTGTACGAGGGCCCGCTGCCGGTCGCGAAGACGCCGAGGTGGTTGTTCACCTGCCGGCCGCTCGTCACGACCTGCCCGAGGCCCGCGACGTAGAGCTGCGAGCTGCCGCCGCCGTCCATGTTCGTCGCGGTGTCGATCGCGGGCGCTCCGGCTTCGGCCTGCATCGCGCGCATGTCGGCGACGATGCCGGTGCCGGTGAGGATGCTGTTGCTCGCGTAGAGGAAGAGCGTGCGTTTGTCCTTCGACATGCCGATCGCGGTGCGCCGGTGCGCGCTCGTGATCACGGCGTCGCCGTCGAACGCCGGCCCGAGCGACTGCCCGTTGCGGATGAGCACGTTGTGGCCGCCGACCACCTCCGTCGACCACGGCAGCGCCGGCGGGGGCAGCGCCGCGTTCTCGACGAGCCCCGCGTTGAACAGCCCGAAGCTCCAGTAGCTGCGCGACTCGAAGTACTGCTTGTTCGCGGGCCAGTCTTCGCCGCCGCCGCGCGCGCGGCCGTTGACGAGTGTCCACCCGGGGAAGTCGAAGAAGTCGGCGTTGATCGCCGCGGCCACGCCGACCGCCTGGCCCCACTGCTGCGGAGTCGCCTGCCGCTCGGCGTACTTCGTCGCGCGCACGTTCACGCCCGGCGCGCAGAGGTTCGCGATGATCATCGCCGAGCCTCCGCGCGTGACGAGCGTGAGACCGGGATGCGGGTTCGAGACGGCGGCGAGCAGGAGCAGGCTCAACATGGCCGCGATAGTGGAGCGGGCTTCCGCCGGGCGCCCACCGGCCCCCCCGCACGCGTCACTCGCAGGTTTCGGACGGAACGCGCCAGCGGTGGTATCACCTCGCCGGACCTTGGGCCCCGTGCTCCTCATGGTGCTGGCGGCGCTGCCGGCGCTCCGGATCGAGACGACGGGCGAGCTGCCGTGCGAGCTGGGCACGCGGCTCGAGAAGGCCGCGCTCGAGCAGAAGCTCGTGGTCGACGCCGGCGCGGCGCACCGCCTGGTCGTGGCGGACGCGGGCGATCTGCTCCTGGTGCACGTGCTCGATGCCGCCGGGCACGAGCTCGGCGGCCGAACCCTGCGGCCGGCGCAGAAAGACTGCGCCGTGCTGCCGCGCACCGTCGTGCTGCTCGCCGGCACCTGGCTCGCTGCGCGCTTCCCGGAGGCGCCCGTCGAGGCGGCTCGCGACGCCGGCCCGCCCGCACCGTCGCCGGCCCCGAAGACCGTGCGGCCCCCGCGTGCTGCCGAGCCGGTGCCCGATGCCGGCGAGCCGCCTGAGCTCGCCGTCGACGCCGGAGAAGACGCTGGGGTTCTCGCCGAGGCCGTCGTCGATGCAGGCCCGCCCGACGCGGGGCCGCCGCCCGACGCGGGGCGGCCCGGCGCCACCCGGCGCGGCGAGCCCGCGGACGCCGGCTCACCGTCGGTGGCTCCGCCCCGCACGTTCACGCTCGCGGTGGTCGGCGGCGCGATCTTCGATCTCGAGCGCCCCGCGGGCCAGGTCAGCGCCTTCGCCGACTGGGGCTTCTTCCGCGCGCTCGGCGCCCTGCTCGAGCTCGGCCTCGACTCGACGCGCTCCGCCTCGATTCCGCCGGGCGTCATCACGCTGCAGAGCTACTGGCTCGGCATCGCCCTGCGTCTCGCCGTCATCGCGAACCTCTACGCGAGCCTCGGCGGCCGGGTCTTCCTGATGCCGGTCGCGACCATCGACTTCACGTTTCCGGCCAGCCGGACCCTCTGGGGCGGCGCCTTCTTCGCCTCGCTCGACTGGCGCCAGCCCCTCATCGGTCCGCTCTTCGTCATCGGGCGCATCGGCGGACAGGCCCGAATTCAGGCCGAGAACATCGTCGTCCCGGGGGCGGACGGCCAGCTTTTCCTGCCGGTGTGGTCTTTCTTCGCCCACGCCGGCCTGGGATTGAAGCTTTGACCGGGCTTCCCATACATGGTCTTTCCACGTGGATTCGGCGATGCCCAGCCCGGCGTTCTCAGCGGTCGCCCCGGCGGCGGCTCCGGCCAGCCAGCTACCGGGCATCGTCGAGCTGAAGGCCCTGTACGACGAGCTCGCCCAGCCGCTGCGGCGCGCGCTCGCGCGGCTCTCGTTTCCCGGGTGCGACGTCGACGACCTGCTCCAGGAGGTCTTCGTGGTCGCGCTCAAGCGCCCCGATCAGCTCCTCACCGCCACCAGCCCCAAGGCCTGGCTCTACGGAGTCGCCGCCCGCGTCGCGAGCTCCGCGCGCACCCGGCACCGCGTGCGCACCTTTCTCGGTCTCGAGAGCGCCGCCGAGCTCGCCGCCGACGATTCGGGAGGTCCGTTCGCCGCCGTCGCCCGCACCGAGGCCCACGCCCGGGTGCACCGCGCGCTCGACGCCCTGTCCGGCAAGCGCCGCGAGGCGCTGGTGCTCTTCGAGCTCGAGGGGCTGACCGGGCCCGAGATCTCGGAGGCGCTCGGCATCCCCGTGAAGACCGTGTGGACCCGGCTGCACCACGCGCGCAAGGACTTCGAGCAGCGCCTTTCGCAGGAGGGCCGCGAATGAGCGACCTCGAGCTCCCCGACGAAGATCCGCAGCGGCTGCTCACCCTCGCCTCGGCGCCCGAGGCGGTGCACGGCGCGCTCGCCCTGCTCGACGCTGCCGCGCCGAAGCCGCTCACGCCCGCGAAGCACGAGGCCGTCTTCCGCGCGGCCGCCGAGCGGGTGCACGGCCGCCGCCGCGCTCCCCGCCTCGTGCTCGGCGTCGCCTTCGTCGCCGCGTGCCTGTCGGGCGTCGCCGCCACCACCGCGCTCTTCGAGCGCATGAGCGCACCCGAGATCATCGCCGCTCCCGGCGCGGTCTACACGCTCGAGGGGCGCACGCTCACCATCGTCGCCGGCCACGTCGAGGTCGTCGCGCGCCGCCCGCTCACCGTTCGCGCCGGCGGCTACGACCTCGTGCTGACCAACGCCCGCGCCGCGTTCGACATGACGACCCAGGGCGCCACGGTCTTCGTCGAGAGCGGCGAGGTCGTGCGCCGCGACGCCGGGAAGGCTCAGGTCCTGTACGCGGGCCAGCGGCTCGAGCCGCCCGCGCCGCCTGCGCTGCCCGAGGCGCCCGAGCTGCCCGCGCTCACGCCGGCCCACAGCGAGACGTGCGCGGCCGGCGGCGAGGCGTGCCTGGGAGCGCTCGCCGGCGGCGACGGCCTCGAGGCCGAGACCGCGGTCTACGAGCTCGGGCTCATCGCGTACGACCGCGGCGACGCGAAGACGGCGCTCGACCGCTTCACCGAATACCAGCGGCGCTTCCCCGACGGAGTGCTCGCCCCCGAGGCCAGCCTCGGCGTCATGCTCGCGCACACCGCGCTCCGCGATCGCGCGGCCGCCGCAGCCGAGGCGAAGAGCTTCGTCAACCGCTTCCCGTCGGACCCCCGCGTGCCGCGCGTTCGCGCGGTGGCGCATTGACCGAGAGCCTCGAGGAGAACCGCACGTGACGACACGCACGCTGTGCCTCATGCCGCTCGCGCTCGCCGGCTGCTTCATCGCGCCCCGCGAGACCGAGCTCGGCGATCAGACGCCCAAGAACCTCCCCAGCGCCGCGCACTTCACGCTCGAGTGCCCGAAGCACGCGGTCGGCGCGTTCGACTCGGCCCGCAGCCTCATCACCGGTCAGAAGCTCGACTGCACCGCACACGCGGCCGATCGCCTCGGCAACCCCGTCGCCGGCGTCGCCGTGACCATCATGGTCGAGGCTGGCCGCGTCGGCCCGCTGTCGATGACCTCGGCCGAAGGCGAGGTCGCCGTCGCCTACGAGACCGCGCTGCCGCTGCCGCGCGAGACGGACCCCTACCCCAGCGGGTTCCAGTGGAACCCCGACATCACCTGCACGGCCGCCGACAAGACGCTCTGCAACGGCCAGTACCTCGTGCCGTTGTGGATGGAGCCCCAGACGTGGACGTCGAACCCGCTCGGCACCCTGCTGATGAACAACCCCGCGTTCGATCGCAACAACCTCCGCGAGCCGCGCCGCTTCGACCCGATCCGCCGCCGGGCCGACCTGCCGACCCAGATGCCCGTCAACAACCCGCGCGACAACCTGGTGACCCTCATCGCCGTGACGCGAGGCCACGAGGCGTTCACCGACACCAACAACAACGGCACGTTCGACAACGGTGAGACGTTCATCGACCTCACCGAGCCGTTCGTCGACGCCAACGACAACGGCACGTGGGACGTCGACGAGGCGTATGTCGACACCAACACGAACGGCACGTGGGACGGCAAGAACGTGCGCTGGGACGCCGACACGAAGATCTGGGCGCAGGAGCGCATCTTGTGGACGGGCGCTCCCGCGATGCAGGACACCTTCGCGCCCGAGCCCGTGTTGTTCGGGCCGAGCCAGCCCGTCGTCCTCACGTGCCCCAACCAGACCGCCGGCATGCCCTGCACCCAGGCAGGCCCCGCAGCGACGGCCAGCCTCTACATCGCCGACCCCTGGTTCAACACGCCGGCGCGCAGCAGCCCCAGCGACGGCTGCTCGGCCGATGCGGTCGCCAGCAGCCCGGTCGCCGTGACCCTCACGAACGCTGCGGGCGCGACGTACCCCGCGGGCTTCGTCGCCACCCTCACCGTCACCGACGTGCGCAATCCCTCGGAGCCGGGCACGACCATTCCGACGCGGAATCCGCCGGTGCAGTTCACGCAGCCCATCACGTGCCGCTTCACCGGGGCCGAGGGCGGCGTCGTCACGACGGTGCCGCTCATGCTGACGGGGACGGTGCAATGAAAGTCGGGAGTCGGGAGCTCCCGACTCCCGACTCCCAACTCAGAAGCCCCCGTACGGCAGCTTCCAGTTCGCCACGAGCTGCTTTCGCAGCACCGACGCCGGCGTGAGCCGCACGAGCGTGTCGCGGGCCCACCTCGCCGCGCCGTTGCTCCACTGGCCGATCGCGCCGAACCTGCGCGCCGCCTCGACCACCGCGTTCGCGCGCCGCTGCCGCTCGGCCTCGTACGCGCGCAGCGCCGCAGCGACGTCGCTGCCCCTCGCGATGCCCGTCGCGAGCACCAGCGCGTCTTCGATCGCCTGGCACGCGCCCTGGCCGAGGTTCGGCGTCATCGGGTGCGCGGCGTCGCCGAGCAGCGTGAGCCGCCCCTCGCCCCACTTCGTGACCGTCGGCCGATCGGCGATGTCGCTGCGGATGATGGCCTCCTCCGGCGTCGCCGCGATCACGTCGCGAAACATCGGCACGAAGTCTTCGAAGTGCTTCAGCACCGCGGCGCGCGCCGAGCCCTTCGGGTCCTCTCCACCCGGAGGCCCCTGGGCGACGGCGAACCAGTAGAGCCGCCCGCCGTCGACCGTGCAGCCGCCGAAGCGCCTCCCCGCGCCCCACACCTCGCCGCCCCACCCTTGCGGCAGCTCGCCGCGCGTCGGCGAGATGCCTCTCCAGCAGAAGTAGCCCGCATACGTGGGCTCGCCGTCGCCGAGCAGCTGGCGCCGGCACGCCGAGCGGATGCCGTCGGCGCCGACCACGAGCTCCGCCTCGCGCACCTCGCCTCCGTGGAAGCGCACCTTCACGCTCGAGTCCGTCAGCTCGTAGCCCTCGGCCGTGTGCCCGAGGCGCAGGTGCTCTCTGCCCAGCGCCGCGACCATCACGTCGTGAAGCGTCGCGCGGTGGATGCCGACGATCGGCGCTCCGACCTCGGCGATCAGCCGCTCGCCTTCCGCCGCGTCGAGCTGGCTCAGCACCGTGCCGTCGGCGCGCGCCAGCCCCGCGGTGGGCTTCAGCACCTGGCCCGCACGGACGATCTCTTCCCCCACGCCGAGGTGACGCAGCGCGAGCACCGCGTTCGGCTGAATCGTGATGCCCGCGCCGACGGCCTTGAGCTCCCGCGCGCGCTCGTACACCTCGACGGTGCAGCCGGCGCGCTTCAGGCCGATCGCGGCGGCGAGCCCGCCGATGCCGGCGCCCACGACGATCGCATGCGGCTTCATCACCCGACCGTAGTCCGTTTCCCGCCCGTCATCGCGGCCGCTACCGCTACAGTACGCCGCCATGCGCCGCCACCATTCCCTTCTCGTACTCCTCGCGCTCGCCAGCTGCGTCTCGAACCCTCCCACCCCGTGCACGACGTGCGGCACCGAGTGCGTCGATCTGCAGGTCGACGTTCAGAACTGCGGCATGTGCAGCCGGGCGTGCGCCGCCGGCCAGCAGTGCGCCGCCGGGGCCTGCCGCGACACGTGCCCCGCCGGCCAGACCCGCTGCGGCGGCCAGTGCGTCGACACCCAGACCGACCGCCGCCACTGTGGCGGCTGCGGCGCTCCGTGCGCCGCCGGCCAGGAGTGCACCGCCGGCATGTGCGCCGCGAGCTGCGGCGCGCCGCTGGTCGAGTGCAACGGCGCCTGCGTCAACACGCAGAGCGACCCCGCGAACTGCGGCGCCTGCGGCGGCGCCTGCGACGCCGGCGTGTGCGCGGCCGGTACGTGCCGGCTGACGTGCTCGACGCCGCTCGTCGAGTGCCCGGGCAACATCTGCGCCGATCTGCGCAGCGACGTCTCGCACTGCGGCGGCTGCGGCCGCGCGTGCGCCCCCGCCAACGTGACGATGGCGCGCTGCGATTCGAACGTCTGCGGCTACGCGGCGTGCCGGCCCGGCTTCGTCGACTGCGACGGCGTGAGCGACAACGGCTGCGAGACGGCGACCACCGACTGCGTGCAGCGCGTGACGGTCTCGCTCGACGGCGGGTCGCCGAACGGCGCCTCGTACGGCGCGGTCGTCGACCACGCGGGCAAGATCGTGGTGTTCGTGTCCGAGGCGACGAACCTGGTGCCGGACGACACGAACACCTACGCCGACGTCTTCGTGCGCGACATGGCGGCCGGCACGACGCGGCGGCTGAGCCTCTTCCCCGACGGTGGAGAGCTGAGGGCCGACGCCGGGAACCCGCCGATTCTGGCCAACTCGTTCGGCTCCCAGGTGGCTGTCAGCGGCGACGGCCGCACCATCGCCGTGCTCACGAGCGCTCCGCTCGCGCCGGGCGACACGAACAACGGCAACGACGTCGTCGTGTTCGAGGCCGACGGCGGGCGCAGCCTCGGCATGCTCAGCAACGCCGGGGGCCAGCCGGGCGGCAACCTCGAGGCGTGCTGCCTGACGATGTCCGACGACGCGAGGTACATCACCTGGGGCACGCGCGCCGGCAACCTGATCGGCGGCGGCACGGGCGAGTTCAACATCTACCTGTACGACCGGCGGGCGAGGCAGATCTTCCTCGCCTCGCCCAACGCCTCGCAGGGGTTCGTGACCGGCGGCGCGCTCGGGTTCAACGCGTTCACGAGCTGGGTCAGCAGCAACGGGCACTACGTGCAGTACAACTCGTTCGGGCACAACATCGTCGCGCCGATGAGCTCCTGCTCGCACTCGTACCTGCGCGACGTGCCGCTCGCCGTGAACTACCAGATGACGTCGGACGACAACCAGGCGCCCTTGACCTGCAACTTCCAGGGCGGCGCCGGCGGCGGAGCGTCGATCACGCCCGACGGCCTGACCGCCGCGATGGTGACGAACCGCATGCCGGTGGGCCGCTCGCACGTCTACATCCGCGACATGATCACGAAGCGGTGGACCCTGCTCACCACCGCGGTCGACGGCGGCGTCGCCGACGGCGACACCAACGGCGGCACCAACATCTCCGACGACGGGCAGGTGGTGGTCTTCAGCTCGGCCGCCGGGAACCTGACCCCCGACGGCAACGACGCGGGCGTCGAGAACTGCTTCGCGTTCGACCGGTCGAACGGCCGCCGGCTCCGCTTGAACGGGCCCGCGCTGGCGCGGAACCCCGACGGCGGCACGACGCGCTCGGGCTGCGCCGGGTACCGGCTCAACAGCCCGGGCACGCACGTGGTGTTCGACACCTTCGACTCGCTCGAGCCGAACGACCGCTTCGACACGCGAGATCTCTACCTGCGCCGCGTGCGATAGGCCCAGCTACTCAGGCTGCAAGCCCCAGCTACTCAGGCTGCAAGCCCAGCTGCTCGAGCCACGCGCGGGCCCGGGCTTCGAGGCGCTGGTGCCGGAACTGGTGCCACGCGTGCTGCTCCTGCGGCAGCCACCCGAGCACCGCGCGGAACCGCCGCTCGGGCCGGGGAGCCTCCAGCGCGAGCATCAGCGACTCCTTGAGCCGCTCGTCGGGGTGCTGGTTCGCGAACGCCTCCATGTCCGACATCGCGATGCGCTCGTCGCTCGTCGGCACGCGGCGGAACCGCTGCGGGTTGCCCTCGATCTCTTCGACCTTGAGCCCGCCGTACTCGTGCGGCTCGTACTCGGCGTTCACGAGCACGGTGTCGCCGGTCTCGGTGTCGAGGTACCAGTCGAAGCCGCGCGCCTCGTTCTCGAGCGCGATGCAGAGCTCGGTGAGATCCACCGGCAGCGGCTTCAAGTGGCCCGCAGGTCCGCTCACGCAGCTCCTTGAGACGCCGCCGCGGCGGCATCACGTTCAGGCGCAATCTGCTCTTGCGCCTTCCCCTCTCCCATCTGCTTCTTGAGCCACGGCAAGAGCGCGAACAGCACGCCGGCGGCCGCGAAGACGGCGAGCGCGTTCAGCGCGAAGAAGACGCGCTTGTCGGGCAGCTTCGTGTACAGCTCGCCGAACACGCCCGAGAGCTTGTTGCCGAACGAGATGGCGAGGAACCAGCCGCCCATCATGAACGCGCTGATGTGCCGCGGCGCCATGCGGTTCACGAGCGAGAGGCCCATCGGCGACAGGCACAGCTCGCCGATCGTCACCACGCCGTAGGTGCCGAACAGCCACCACGCGCTCGCCTTGTCGGTGCCGCCGTTCGTGCCCTGCGCGGCCGCGACCATCACGAGCGCCGACAGGCCGGTCACGGCGAGGCCGATCGCGATCTTCGCCGCGGTCGACGGCTCTTTGCCCTTGCGCCTCAGGAACGCGAAGAACGCCACGAACAGCGGCGTGATGACGATGATCCACCCCGGGTTGATCGACTGGAACAGCTCGGCGTTCACGAGCTTCAGGTGATCGCTCGTGCGCTCGCCGCCCGAGCGCCGGTAGATGTCTTCGAACATCTTCTGCGTCACGTAGGTCTGCACGCCCGGCTTCACGTCGAGCTTCTTCTCGGCCTCGAGCTGCTGGTAGTGCTCGTCCGACACGATCAGGAACATCGTGTGCTCGGGCCGCGGCGTGTCGGGCCCCGCGTTCTTGTAGTACGCGGGCGGCGCGGTCTCGGCGAAGTCGGGCGCGAGATCGACGAGCGGCTGCACCACGGCGTTCGGCACGCGGTCGGTCGTGGTCGACGCCCAGTCCGATAGCGCCGTCGCGTTCTGGTGGAAGATCATCCAGAAGCTGATCACGACCGCGTAGATGGTCAGCAGCGCGAGCGTGCGGTTTCGCTCCTCCTGCTTCTCGAGGCCGCGCCAGACCCAGACGAAGAAGTAGACGATGGGGCCGCACGCGAGCAGGAAGCCGGTGGTCACCGGCCCGGCGCCGATGATGCCCTTGCCGGTGAGGAAGCCCGGCAGCGACGCCGCGAACGCCGGGATCTTCGCGAGCCCTCCGCCGAGCACCCAGCCGATGAGGCCGAAGCCCGCCGCCGGCCCGATGCAGCGCACCCACAGCGGCGTGAGGCTCTCGCGCGGCGCATCGGTTCTCGTCTTCGGGTCCGGGTCTGCGTGCGCGAACGTGTGCTGCGACAGAATGAAGATGACGAGGCCGAGCGCCATGCCGAAGCCCGCGCTCGCGAACGCCCAGTGCCAGCCGTACTTGTTGCGCACGATGGCCGCGACGAAGTTGCACGCGAAGGCACCGACGTTGATGCCCATGTAGAAGATGTTGTACCCGCCGTCGCGTAAGGGGCTGCCCTTCTCGTACAGGTTGCCGACGAGCGTCGAGATGTTCGGCTTGAAGCACCCGTTGCCGATGACGAGGCAGGCGAGCGCGGCGTAGAGCACGGGCTCGGCCGTGTCTTTCGAGACCAGCGCGGGCACCGCCATCAGCAGGTGGCCCAGCGCCATGATGGCGCCGCCGATCACCACCGTCTTGCGGCAGCCCAGCACGCGGTCGGCGATGAGGCCGCCGATGAACGGGGTCAGGTAGACGAACGCGAGGTAGGTGCCGACGATGCCGGCGGCCTCGCCCTCGGCCATCCCCATGCCGCCCTTCTGGGAGTCCACCAGGTACAGGTAGAGGATCCCGATCATCAGGTAGTAGCTGAACCGCTCCCACATCTCGGTGAGGAACAGCCACTTCAGGGCTTTGGGGTGCGAACCGGTGTTTGCGAGCTGCGCCGTCACGGCGCCGGCTGTACTAGCTGGCGCCCTTACCGGTCAACACGACCGGGACGGTTTTCAAGATGAGCGCGAGGTCCTCGGTCAGCGACCAGCGGTCGATGTACTGCATGTCGAGGTTCATCCACTCCTCGAACGAGATCTGGTTGCGGCCCGACACCTGCCAGATGCACGTCAGGCCCGGCCGCACCGACAGGCGGCGGCGCTGCCACGACTCGTACTTCGCGACCTCCGACGGGAGCGGCGGGCGCGGGCCCACGATGCTCATGTCGCCGTTCAGCACGTTGATGAGCTGCGGCAGCTCGTCGATCGAGTACTTGCGGATGAAGCGGCCGATCGTCGTGATGCGCGGGTCGTTCTTCATCTTGAACACCGGCCCGTTCATCTCGTTCTTCGCCGCCAGCGCCTCGCGGATCTTCTCGGCGTCGACCACCATCGAGCGGAACTTCAGCATCTGAAACGGCCGCCCGTGCAGGCCGCTGCGCGTCTGCTTGAAGAACACCGGGCCCTTGCTCGTGAGCTTGATGATCGCCGCGACCGCGAGCAGGAGCGGCGACAGCACCACGAGCGCGAGCCCCGAGGCCACCACGTCGAACAGGCGCTTGAGCGCGCGCTGGTGCCGCTTGTGGTCGATGTTCAGGTAGTGCAGGTAGCCGTCGGCGACGGCGCGGCCGCCGAGCGGCCTCGCGCGATCGAAGCGGAAGCCCGACAGCGGCAGCGCGAACGGCACGCCGAAGCGCTCGCAGATGCGAATCGCGGCCTGCATCTCGGGGCCCTGCTTCAGCGGCTGGCCCGCGATCATCACCTCGTCGACCGGCGTCGAGCGCAAGATCTTCTCGAGGTCGCTCACGCTGCCCAGCAGCGGGTCGAGGTTGCCCTTCTCGTCCGAGAAGCGCAGGTGGCCGATGACGTTGTGCTTCCCGGCGGCGCGGACGTCGTCGGCGGTCTTGCGCGCGAGCGAGCCGGTGCCGACGATCAGCACGTCGTCGAGCGGAGCCTCCTGGCGCGAGATGGTGCGGAACACCAGCAGCCGCAGCACGACGAGCAGCGGCCAGCACGCGAGCGGTACGACCGACACCTCGGTCATCGCGGGCGCGCCGGGAATCAGCCGCACGAGGATGATCATGCCGGTCAGCACCGTCATCATCATGATCGACACCATGCCGGCGTCGAACGAAGGCGTTCTGCCGTACGCCCATGCGTCGTAGTGCCGCAGCGTGATTCCCAAGATGAGCCACAACGCCACGGCAGAGAGCACGACGATCTCGAAGGGGCCGAAGCCGGCCGCCAACATCGCAGCGAGGATGATGAGCAGGTCCGTGATCAGATTGAGCTTCGCGGTGAAGCCCGGTGCAAGCTGGTCCAGAGTCGACGTCATGCCGCGGAGTGAATCCAAGCCGCGTGCCTGCGCTCGCCCGTTACCGCCGCGTGAGCATTCCGCGCGTTCCCAACAGGTGCGCTTCGGCTCTTGCCATGCGCTTGCGCTCGGCAGCGCCGTGGTGGTCGTACCCGAGCAGGTGTAGCAGACCGTGGGCCAGATACAGATTCAGCTCACTTCGGAGCGCCACACCGCGCTCCTTCGCCACACGCCGCGCGGTCTCGATCGAGATCACCACGTCGCCGAGCAGAGGGTCACCCACCGGGAAGCTCAACACGTCGGTCGCTTCGTCTTTGCGCCGCCACTCGCGGTTCAGCTTGCGAATGCGCGCGTCGCCGACCAGAGACAGCGAGAGCTCGACGCCGTCGAGCTCGAGGGAGCGCATGAACTTCAGCGCGAGCCGCTTCAACCGAGCGAGCTCTGCGTCAGCACCACGAACGGAGCTCGAACCCAGAACGCGGTTCAGCTGCTGACCTTCTTCGCGGGCTCGGCCGGCGGCGCCGAGGGCCGCGCCAGCGTGAGCGCCGGCTTGATCGGCGAACCGACGGCAGCGGCCGGGTACTGCGGCCGCGCGTGGTAGATGCCCTCGAGCGTGCGCACGAACGAGGTCGTGATCACGTTCAGGTCTTTCAGGGTCAGGTCGCACTCGTCGAGCTGGCCCTCGCTGAAGATCATGGCGATGAGCTTCTGCACGAGCGCCTGCAGGTTCGCGGTCGTCGGCTCCGTCATCGAGCGGCTCGCCGCCTCGACCGCGTCCGAGATCATCACCAGCGCGGTCTCGCGCGACTGCGGCTTCGGCCCCGCGTAGCGGTACACGCTCTCGTCGAGCGCGAGGGGGTGCTCTTTCCCCTCCTGCTCCTTCTTCGCCTTGTGGAAGAAGAAGCCGACGAGCCGCGTGCCGTGGTGCTCGGGGATCGCGGCGGCCACGCGCCGGGGCAGCTTGTACTGCCGCGCCATCTCGATGCCCTCGGTGACGTGCCGCTTGATGATCACCGCGCTCATCGCCGGAGCGAGCTGGTCGTGCCGGTTCTCGCCCTTCTGGTTCTCGCCGAAGTAGGCCGGGTTCCGGCCCTTTCCGATGTCGTGGTAGTACGCGCAGCTCCGCGCGAGCAGCGGGTTCGCGCCGATCGCCTCGGCCGCCGCCTCGACCAGCGAGCCCATGATGATGCTGTGGTGGTACGTGCCCGGCGCCTGGACGATCAGCTCCTTCAGCGCCGGGTGGTTCAGGTTCGCGAGCTCGAGCAGCTTGATGTCCGACGCGTAGCCGAACGCCGCCTCGGTCAGCGGCGTCAGCGCCATCACCAGCATCGGCAGCACGAACGCTCCGGCGCCGAGCGCGAACAGCGCGCCGATCACCGTGTCGGTCATCACGCGGCCCTCGGCGAGGCCCACGAACACCACCAGGCCCGCGCCCGCCACGCCCGTCACCGCACCGGCCCGGAAGATGCCGCCGCGATCTTTCGCCTTCGCGATGCGGTCGGCCGCGACCAGCGACGTCACCAGCGTGAACATCGCGAACGACAGCGAGTTGCCGATGAGCACGCCGCACAGCGCCGAGAAGACGATGGCGAAGAAGAGCGCGAGCTCTTCCGCCAGCACGAAGCGCACGAGCATCGCGCCGGCCGCCACGGGGAAGCAGTAGTACAGCGCCTCGATCGGCATCTGCTCGTACCGGTCGTGCACCGCGTCGGCGATCGTCACCCACAGGTGCATCAGCCCGAGCAGGCCGAGCAGCGACATGCCGACGAACAGCGCGTCTTTGCGGGTCGGCTTGAAGCGCCGCACCGCACGCAAGAACAGCCAGACCGCGACGCACACCACCGCGACCACGCCGGCGCCGCCGATCTGCAGCTGCAAGAGGTCGAGGCCGTCGGTCTGCTCCCGCATCTTCTGCACCACGAGCAGGTGCGACGCGGTGACGAGCTCGCCGTCGCCGATCACCTTCTGGCCCTTCTTGATGACGATGTCGACCGGCTTCGCGGAGTCGTACGCCGTCTTGCGGCGCAGCTCGGTCTCCGCGAGGTTGATGGTCATGTTCGCGCGCAGCTGCCGCTTCACGAGGCGCAGCACCGCGCGGCGGAGCGACGCCGGAGAGTCGGGCAGCAGGTTGCCCGGGACGCTCGCGTAGCGATCGAGCGCGTCGGCCACCTCGTGCAGGTCGAGCACCAGAGGCCCGCTGCGGTCGGACCCGCCCGACCGGGTGTCGAGCACGTCTTCGCTCGAGCCGCCGAGAATGCGCACGGTGATGCCGTTCTGATCGACGCGCGTCAGCTCGTCGCGCGACGTCACGAGCTTCGGCCGGTACGCGACCTCGAGCAGCACGTGCGCCGCCTTGAGCGCGTCGGCCGAGAAGCGGTTCGTGACCAGCGCCTCGAAGTCTTCGGTGTCGGTCGCCGAGACGTGCGACTCGAAGCGCTTCCTGGCATCCCGAAGGCGGGCGGCGAGCTCCTGCGCCTCTTCCTTCGTCTCGGGGCCGCGCTTCTTCAGCGGAGCCTCATCGCCCGTCTTCCCGTCGCTCTTCAGGTAGTGGTCGAGCAGGAACTCCTCGACGACCTCCTGCATGCCGCCGAAGGCGTCGTCGAGCGCGCGGCCGATGGTGCCCTCGACGCCCGGGTCGTAGTCGAACACCGGCTTGACGCGCGCGCGCGCCTCTTCCTTCGCGGCCTGGGTGCGGGCCTCGTCGCGGACCTCGTAGTCGCGGCCGGCCTTGAAGCCGGCGAGCGAGGCGGCGCGGAAGGGCTTCCCCACGTGGTGGGGCGTCAGCTCGGGGATCTTCTGACTGTAGAGGCCGGGCGACGCGAGGAACGCAGAGCCCACCGAGACCGCGACGAGCAGGGTTCCGTAAACCAGCCGGTTTGCCCAGAGCGACGAGCCCGCAAGGCGGGTGGCGAACGCGTCCAGGGAGGCCGCCGGGGCCAGCTGCTGTTCCCCGGTGACGCCACCCGGCTCGCTCTGGTCTGAGTCGGCCATGGTTGGCGCGCAAGCTAGGGCCCAGGCCCCGAAGATTCAAGCTGCCGGCTCCCTACACGGCTGTCGTAGGTGCGACAGTGTCAAGGGGCGGGCGTGACCGGTGCCCGGGGCGGCGCGATCGCGCCCATCACCATCGGCGGCTTCGCGAGCCCGAGCTTGAGCTTGAGGTCGTAGACGAGCGAGCGCACGTCGTCGGCGAAGCTGCCGTCGCCGCCCTTCGCGATGCGGCAGCTGTCGTCGGTCGTGACGAACGGCGCGACGAACACGGCCGCGATCGCCGCGAGCGAGAGCGCGTACGTGCGGCGCTTGCGGCCGACGCCGACCGGGCAGTCGCGCGTGAGAATCGTGCCGTCGGGGCGCGTGTAGAAACGCGCGCAGACCTTGCCCTCGCGCTCCTTCACGAGCTCGAGGACCTCGGCCTGGCTCATCGCCGAGAAGTTGTAGACGTTCATCTGGCAGTCGCCGCAGAAGCGGACGCGCTCGTCGCCGCTCATCTTCGACCAGTCCCGCTTGCAGGGTGACGCGACGGAGAATTTCATTCGGCCAGCTCTCCCATCACCTCGACGTGGGCGGGCGCGAGGCCGAGCTTCACCTTGACCTGGTAGATCATCGCGCGGACGTCGTCGCCGAAGCTGCCGTCGCCGCCCTTCGCGATGCGGCAGCTCTCGTTGCCCGCGAGGAACGGGGTGGCGATGAGCGCGGCAATCGCGCCGAGCGAGGCGGCGTAGGTGCGGCGCGCGCGGGAGACTCCGACCGGGCAGTCGCGGGTCAGCGCCGTGCCGTCGGGGCGCAGGTAGAAACGGACGCAGAGCCGGCCCTCGCGCTGCTTCACCAGCTCCTGCGCCTCGGCCTCGCTCATCGCCGAGAGGTTGTAGACGTTCATCTTACAGTCGCCGCAGGCGCGGACCTTCTCGTCGCCGCTCGGGCTCATCTTCGACCAGTCGCGCTTGCAGGGTGATGCAACCTTGATCTGCATGGTGCTGCTTCAACGGACGAGCCGGCTTTAGGATCTCCTACGGGCAGACCTGGACGCAGACGTCGTCCACGAAGGTCCCCGCGGGGGCGTTGACGTGCACCGTCAGCCCCACCAGCCCGGTCGGGTACGCGAACCGGTTCGTGAGCCGCTGCCAGCTGCCGTCGGCCGTCACCGTCGTCTCGGCGCTCAGGTCGGTGCTCGCGAGCCAGCGCCCGAGCTGCAGCCCGACGGTGCCGCCGCTCGAGCGCACCCACGCCTCCGCGCAGTGGTCCGAGCCCGCGACCGCGGCGATCGCGGTGAGCTGCGTGCGCAGCGTGCCGGCGGAGTCGAGCCTCGCGGCGTACGCTCCGGTGCGCACCGTCGCACCCTGGTTCGTGAACATCCCGTTCCAGTAGATCGACGCGAGCATCCCGTCTTCGAAGCCGCCGCCGGTGAGCAGGTTGTTCGTGCACGCGGCCGCCGTGCCGCCGCCCGCACCACCGCCGGCGCCGCCGCCGGAGGAGCCACCCGCCGCTCCGCTCACGTCCCGGCACGCGAGGTTGTAGCAGAGCAGCTCGTCGGGGCACGGGTGCTCGCCGTCGCACGCGCGGCCCTCGACCGGGTGCCGTCCCGGGATGCAGGCGGCGAGCAGCAGCGCGGCGAAGAGCCTCACCATGTGAACGCCATCACCGTCGCTGCGAGCGCCGCCGCGCCGCCGGCGCCGAAGCAGACGACGCCCGCGATGCCCTTGTCGCGCGCCGAGTCGTCGTACGCGCGGATGTCCGAGGCGAAGGTCTGTCGGCCCGCGGTCGCGGAGTCCGACGCGGCCGCGACGCTCAGGCCCGCTCCGATGGCGATGAGCGCGAGGCTCCCGGCGGCCGTGGCGAAGATCGGCCACTTCGGGCGCGGCGGCGGCGCCGGCTCGTCGAACACGACGATGACCGGCGCGAGCGCGGGCGGCGGCTCGGGCTCGGCGCGCCCGAACGCGAGGGGGCCGAGCGCCCCGACCGTCTCGTTCGACGCCGAGAGCGCGAGCACGGTGGCCGAGCGCGTGCCCTCGGGCACGTCGGTGACGAGCAGCGGCGCAGGCTCGAGCGTCACGGTTCCCGAAGGCTCGGTGCGCACCTCGACGCGCGCGACGAGCTCCCACGGGTCGACGAGCTCGACGTTGAGCCGCGGCTCCGGCGCGGGGACGCGGCGCAGCCGGGCGCGGCCCTTCGGGTAGAGCTGCTCCTTCGCCTCGAGGAACAGCTTGCGAATGGAGGGCGAGGCGTCGGCGGGCAGCGGCGCGGCGGCGTCCGAGGCGAGCAGCGCGACGAAGGTGCGGCGCGCCTCTTCGTTCTGGCCGAGCGCGACCAGCGAGCGCGCGAGCAGATCGTGCGAGCGGCGGCGCTCGGCCTGGCTGCTCGCGTTCACCTCGGTCGCGCGCCTGAGCTTCGCGACCGCCTTTTCGTAGAGCATGCGATCGAAGAGCGCCTGGCCCTCGTCGAGGTACGGGTTCGCGGTGAGCACGAGCACGAGCAGCGGCAGCACGCGCCGCAGCGTAGCCGCTTACTGGGGAGTCGGGCCGTCGGGATTCGGCGCCCCGCCGTTCTTCGAGTCGTCGACGACGCACCTCTCGGGCGTGGCCGCCGACGGCGCCGAGTGCTCGACCGTCAGCCGCCCGACGCCGGTCAGCGCCTTTGCGAAGATCGAGCCGCTCACCGTGGTGTCGCCGACGAGGGCGAGCTCGGCGCGCGGCGCGTAGATCGAGGCGTTGAGCCGCTGCGCTCCGACGGCCAGCGACTGCCGCTGCTCGCCGCCGAGGAACACGCGCACCGCGCCGGGGCTCGCGCCCTTCCCGAACAGCGAGTCGCCGACCGTCGCGAGCCCGCCGGCGACGTACAGGTCGAGCGTCGAGCCCGGGGTCAGCTCGAGGTGCTGCTGCCCCACCGTCGCCAGGTCCTCGCCGATCGCGAGCGCGACGGCTCCGTCGATGGTGAGGGAGAGCCGGCCGACGGACGCGAGCGAGTCGGCGTAGTACGTGCCGCTGGTGAGGGTGAGCGCGGTGTCGCCGACGCTGCGCGTGGTGCCGAGCGGTGTGCCGTTCGCCCTCGCGTCGGCCACGCGCGCCGCGACGTCCACGCTCGGAGCGCCGCAGCCGCACGGCTCCGCCGGCGCCGCGTACGCGCCGCGCGCGCCGACCTGCTGCCGGCCGATCAAGGTCGCCTCTCCGCGGACGCCGAGCGTGCCGCCGACCTCGAGCCAGCCGACGCTCGCGACGCCGCCGCCGACCATCATGTCCTTGCCGACGGTGACGTGGCCGACGCCGGCGACGTCGCCGGTGGTCGACAGGCTCGCGCCAGTGCGGACCTCGCCGACGCCGGTGATGCCCTTCATCGCGATCAGCGAGCCGCCGATGTCGTGCAGGCCGACGACGTGGCTCGTGCCGTTGACGCCGACGTTGGCTTGCGCGCCGCGCGCGAGGAAGCCCGCGCCGACGAGGTTCAGGTCTTCGCAGACGCAGACCGCGTTGCTGCCGAAGGCGGCCTTGGCGTCCTTCGCCTGGCACAGCGGGCTCGCGAGCTGGGCCTCGCGCGAGGTGGCATCGAGGGAACCGCAGCCGATGAGGAGAACGGAGGCGAGGAGGGATCGGGTCATGGTGCGCTCGCCTTGAGCAGCGTGCGTGCCCGGCGGAAAGCCGGGGCATTACAAGCGGTTACGTCCGGCGGCGGCGCTTTTAGAGCGAGGGCGCGCACAGACCAGTGTCCCAGAGCGAGGACGCTGAAGCGGCAGACGCCTGGGGCCTCGCCCGGCGCGGGCCGTGGCGGGTCGCCTGGCTGGCTCAGCTCCAGGGCCTGCGTCGTGATCTCGGACTGCGCGCTCTGCGGCTTGGGCAACAGAGCTGCGACAGCGCTTTGCGCTCGTGTCGCCGAGCTCGACGCGCGGACAGTCGTACAGCCTTCAGCGGTCCAGACCTCTGCGCACGGACGACTGTCGTTGTCCGCTGGCGGAGGTGCCGGCAGTGAAGGCTGTACAGGTGTCCGCGCCGGAAAACAGCCGGCCGCCGGTCATGCCGTCACTCGCGGGCGAGGCCGTGCCGGTTCAGCAGCCGGTAGAACGCGCTGCGCGCGAGCCCCGCCGCCTTCGCAGCGTGCGAGACGTTGCCGCGGTGCACGTCGAGCAGCGTCGCGAGGTAGTCCCTCTCGAAGTCGTTCAGCACGGCCTCGCGCGCCGCCTTGAACGTCGCCGACTGCTTCGGCGGCTCCGGCTTCGCTTCCTCCGAGATCGCACCGAGCGCGAGCACCCGCTCCACGGCGTTGCGCAGCTCGCGCAGGTTGCCCGGCCACGGGTCGCACTGCAGCGCCGCGAGGGTGGCCGGCGCCAGCCCGACCTCGACCCCGTTCACCTGCTTCGCGAAGTGCCGCGCGAGGAGTGGAATGTCCTCGGCGCGCTCGCGCAGTGGCGGCACGACGAGCTCGACGACGGCGAGGCGGAAGTAGAGATCTTTCCGGAAGCGGCCCGCCTTCACCTCGGCGTCGAGGTCCACTTGAGTCGACGCCAGCACGCGCATCTCGGCGCGCCGCACCTGGCCGTCGCCGACACGCTGGAACTCGCGCGACTCGAGCACGCGCAAGAGCTTCGGCTGCAGCTCGAGCGGCAGCGCCGAGACCTCGTCGAGCAGCAGCGTGCCGGCGCCCGCGGCCTCCACGGCGCCGACGCGCGCGCGGTCGGCCCCGGTGAACGCGCCCTTCACGTGGCCGAACAGCTCGCTCTCGATGAGGTTCGGGTTCACGGCGCCGCAGCTGAAGACGACGTACGGCTGCTTCGCGCGGGGCGACAGCGCGTGCAGCACGCGGGCGACGCTGTCCTTGCCGGTGCCCGACTCGCCGCGAACGAGCACCGTCGAGTCGGCGGGGCCGAGCTTCTCGATCGCCGCGAACATGCGCCGCGCGGCCGGCGACGCGCCGATGAGGCCTCCGAGCTCGGCGCGGGCGCTGAGCGCCGGCTGCGCGGCCCGCGGCACGAACCGCAGCGTGCACCGCCCGACGCGCACCGAGCCTCCGACGGGCACGCGGGCGTCCGAGATCTTGGCGCCGAGGTACACCGTACCGTTGCGGCTCTCGAGATCGGTGACGCGCACGGCCCCGGCGAGCAGCTCGACCGAGAGGTGCCGCCGCGAGACCGAGCGATCGCCGACGGTGAGATCGCAGCCCTCGCTGCCGACGAAGATCGTGCCGGCCTCGAGCAGGCAGCGCGCGCCCTTCGACGGCCCGTCGGTGACCTCGACCCAGATGGGCTCGGGCGCTCCCTCGTCGTCCGAGAGCTGCTCCGTCCAGGTGCGGGTCTTGCTCACTTGAGGTCCGCCTTCACGAAGGCGTGCTGGCCGTCGGTCAGCTTCACCGACCTCTTCACGGTGCGCTTCGTCTCGGGGTTGCGCAGCTCGACCTCGTGCTGCCGGCCGTCGGCGTCGAGCGGGTACTTCGCGATCGGGGTCTCACCGACGAGCTTGCCGTCGACGCGGACCTCGGCCCAGGGCGTCGCGTTGATCGTGACGTAACCGGTGCCCACATGACGGCGACGCGCCCCTTCTCCCCTCGTAGGGGAGAGGGCCGGGGTGAGGGGAGCCGAGGCCGGAGGCGGCTCGGCAGCCGGAGCAGGCGCGGGCAGAACGAGCTGAGGAGGAGGCGGAACGACGGAGGCACGAGGCCAGAAAGCAAAGCCGCCGGCAACCGCCGCGAGCGCAGCGAGCGGCACGACCCAGACCCGCCGCGACCGCCGCGCCGGCTCCGCGGGCAGCGACGCCGTACCCGACGAAGCCGATCGCATGGAGCCCAGCACCTTCGTGCGCGCATCGAGCTCCTCGAGGTCGCTCGAGCACACCGCGCGCACCAGCTTCGACAGGTGATCGGCCGCGTCCGAGTGCGGCGCGGGAAACGCATCGCGCATCGCGCGCGCATCGGCGAACCGGGCCTCGGGGTCCTTCGCGCTCGCGCGCTCGATCGCCTCGGCGAGCGGCCCCTTCAGATCCGGCCGCACCACCGCGAGCGGAGTCCACAGGTCTCTCGTCACCGCCTCCAGCGAGCTCGAGTCGTCGCTGCGGCGGAACGGGCTCTCGAGCGTCGCGAGCTGGTACAGCGACACGCCGAGCGAGAACAGGTCCGACCGGTGATCGAACGGCGCTCCGAGCACGAGCTCGGGCGCCACGTACGCCGCCTTGCCCTCGACCTTCCCCGCCTTCGGGGTGCCGTCGAGCCGCGCGATGCCGAAGTCGGTCAGCTTCACGGCGCCGTCGACCGACACGAGCACGTTGTGCGGCGTCACGTCGCGGTGCACCACGCCGAGCGCGTGCGCGTGGTGCAGCCCGTCGCAGACCGCGCGCGCGACGTACGCGACGAGCTCGAGCGGCAGCTGCCGCTTCGCGAGCTTCAGCGCCTTGATGAGCGCCGAGAGCGAGACGCCGCGCACGAGCTCCATCGCGATGAAGTACCGCCCGCCCGCGGTGCCGACGTCGAAGATCTGCGCGACGTTCACGTGGTTCATCTTCGCGGCGACCTGCGCCTCCTCGAGGAAGCGCTGCACCGTCGACGGGCGCTCGGCGAGGTGCGGCAGCAGGAGCTTGAGCGCCAGCGGCTTCTCGAAGCCGCCCAGGCCGCTCTGAATGGCGAGATACACCTCGCCCATGCCGCCGACTCCGAGGCGCTCGCCCAGCGTGTAGCGGCCCAGGGGAATCGCGCCCTGCTTCACCCTGCGAACTTCGCCCTACGGGATGCAGAGCGTCAACGTCCCCGGGCAGGTCTGCTGCAGAGGGTTCAGGCACCGCAGCCCGCTCGGGCACGTGCAGCCCGCCGAGCACTTCGACAAGAGACCTGCCGGCACCCCGGGGACTCCACCATCGAACGCGGGAACCGGAATCGGCGGCAGGCCCGCATCGAACACCGGCAGCGGCGGCAGGCCCGCGTCGAACGCCGTCGCCGGCGGCAGCGTGACGGGGATGCCCGCGTCGGCGAGGCACGCGCGCAGGCGCTGCACACCGCCGTCGAGGAAGCTCTGCCACCCGCCGTTCTGGCCGAAGCAGGCGCCCACCGCGAGCTCGTCTTCGCTCGAGCCGGTCGAGTCGGCCTCCACGGCGACCACGTCTGAGACGCCACAGCCCAACAGCAACAGCACCGCGAGGAGTCGGTTCATGGTGGGCGGCGCCACAGCAAGCCGTGCTCCACGCGCGAAGTGCCGGCGACGACTCGGCCCGGGCCGCGCGCGGCGACCCGCTGCCCCTGGCGCGCCGGTGAGCCACTGTCCCAGCCGGAGGTCAGCTGGTGGCGGCGGTCGTCGCGGTCGACGTGAAGAGGTACAGCACGTGCCCGCGCTGCATCACGTTGAAGTGCTGCTTCATGGGCCGCTTCTCGTTCGCGACGAACGCGCGCAGGCCCGGGTACAGCGCCATCAGCGTCTGCACCACGTCGCCGACGCTCGAGGTGGGAGGCACACCCAGCTCTATCTTCGCCCTGCCCTCGCAGGCCGGCTGCAGCGGCCGCGGAATGACGACGGTGATGTTCAACTGCGATCCAGTCTAGCCGTGGCGCGTGTCCTTTAGACACCGTGCTTCGAATCCGCGAGCTCGCCGAGGTCGCCCGGCGCCTGGGCCCCGCCCAGTTCGTCAATCAGCTCGGGCCCTTCGTGCTCATGCAGCGCCCCCGGCCGGAGTTCCTGGAAGCCGCTCCCGCCGAGTGGTTCCACCGCACTGCGGGGCTGCCGGCGGTGTCGGTGAAGGGGCCTCCTCCCCCCGTCGACTTCGAGGAGCTGCTCGTCGCCACCCTCCCGCCCGCCGAGAGCGACGGCACCCTGCGCCTCACCATCGGCCGCAGCCCCGACTGCGACCTGGTGCTGCACGACCCCGCCATCTCGGCGCGGCACGCCGCCATCGCCTGGGACGGCGAGCGCGGCACGCTGCAGGAGCTCGGCTCCTCGAACGGCACCTTCCTGAACGGCATCAAGCTGGGGAACCACGCGCCCCTGCGCGGCGGCGACGCCATCGCGTTCGGCCGGGCCCAGTTCCTGTACCTGCTGACGACCGAGCTGCACGAGCGGCTCCTGCGCTTCCGTCGGGACTGACGGTCGTGCTGTACTGTTGTCCGTCCATGCCGCTCCCCCGCGCGATTCGACGGTTCATGCTGCTGGTCGCCTCGGTGCTCGTCTTCATGGCGACGCTGCTGCGGGCGTGCGCCGGCGACGACGCGAAGGGCGACTGGGGCGAGGCGTGCGTCGAGAGCCGCGACTGCAAGAGCGGGCTGACGTGCGGCCTGCAGTACGCGGCGCCCTACTGCACGAGCTCGTGCGAGGGCGTCAGTCAGTGCCCGAGCGGCTGGTCGTGCGCGGGCGTGTGCCGGAAGCCCTGAGGGCCTTCCCGGGCCGCTCGGCGGTGAGCTTCCCCGCATCGAGCACGATCTTGCCGTTCACGATCACCGTGTCGACGCCGGTCGAGTAGCGCAGCGGGTCTTCGTACGTCGCGACGTCGATCACCGTGTCCGGGTCGAAGACCACGAGATCGGCGGCCATGCCGGGCCGCACCAGCCCGCGATCGAAGAGCCGCATGCGCCGAGCCGGCAGCGACGTCATGTGGCGCACCGCCTCTTCGATGGTGAACACGCGCTGCTGGCGGGCCCAGTAGCCGAGCAGGCGCGCCGCTCCGCCGAAAGATCTCGGGTGAATCTTCTCGCCCGCGAACGGCCCGTCGATCGCCTGCCCCGGAGCGTCGGTGCAGAACGCCGCCCACGGCTGCGCGAGCGCGAGCTTCACGTCGTCGTCGCTCATCCAGAACCGCACCACGGTGGTCTGCGCGCGATCCTGCTCGACGAGATCGAGCAGCGCCTCGGCGGGCGGCTTGCCCATCGCCTTCGCGGCCTCGCTGAGCTTCTGGCCCACGTGCTTCTTGAGCGCGGGGTTCACGAAGTTCACCAGCAAGATGCCCTCGGGCGTCTCGCGGGCGAGCGCGCCGGTCTCGGTCATCTCCCTCACGATGCGGGCGCGCTGCGCGGGGTCCTTGAACCGCGCGATCATCGCGTCGATGCCGCCGGCCTGCGCCCACTCGGGCACGCTCGCCGACAGCGAGTTCTGCGCGGCGGTGTACGGGTAGACGTCGGCGCTGACGTCGACGCCGTCCTTCCGCGCCGCGTCGATCAGCGCGACGAGCTCCTTCATGCGGCCCCACTGCTTCTTCTCGGCCACCTTCAGGTGCCAGATCTCGACGGGCACGCCGGCCTGCTTGCCGATGCCGACGGCCTCGGCGATCGCCTCGGGGAAGCGCTCGTCTTCGCCGCGCACGTGCGTCGCGTAGCTGCCGCCGTACTTCGCGGCGGCCTTCGCGAGCGCGAGCAGCTCGGGCGTCTTCGCGTACGAGCCGTGCGGGTAGATGAGCGCCGTCGACACGCCGAACGCGCCCTGCTGCATCGCGGTCTCGACGAGCTGCTCCATCTTCCGAAGCTGCTCGGCGGTCGGCTGCACGTCGCCGAGGCCGAGCACGACGCCGCGCACGTTGGCGGCGCCGATGAAGAGCCCGAGGTTGATGGTGCTCCCGCCCTTCTCGAAGCGGCGGAAGTAGCCGTCGAGGTCTGTCCAGTCGATGGTGAGCTTGTGCGCGGCGAGCCACTCGCGCTGCTCGCCGATGAGCGTGGCGTCGATGGGCGCGACGCCGAGGCCTTCGCCGCTGATCTCGGTGGTGATGCCCTGGCGGATCTTCGACTCGACGCGGTTGTCGACGAGCACGTACAGCTCCGACTGGCCGAGCATGTCGATGAAGCCGGGCGCGACCATCTGCCCCTTCGCGTCGATGCGGCGCTTCGCGCTGCGAGCGCCCAGCTCGCCGACCGCGGTGATGCGGCCGGCCTTGATGCCGACGTCGGCCCTGAACCACGGAGCGCCGGTGCCGTCGACGACGCGCCCCTTCTCGATGACGACGTCGAATTCCGGTGCGGCGCCGAGCAGCAGCAGGAGCGCGAGGGTCATGCACCGGGGCTAGCACACCGTCAGCCCTCGGCGGGCGCCGGAGCCTTCTGCCGCGCGATCGCGATCTGGCAGACGACGTAGACGTTCGAGTCCTTCGCCTCGACGCGGTTGTCGATGACCCTGTACTCGAAGTCGTCGCGGCCGACCTTGGCGCGGGTCTCGACGAGCAGCGTGTCCATGCACGAGCGCTTGAGCTCGGCGACCGACGTCTCGGGCGTGCCGGCCTTCGCGAGGCGGAACTCGGAGCCGTTCGAGTTGCTCTCGACCTCGTCGACCCTGGGCTCGCTGCGGAAGGCGCGCTCGACCGAGCGGTAGAGATCTTTGCCGGCGTCGACGGCGTCCGAGACCATGTGGTCCGGCATCTCGACGCGGACGCAGCCGGTGAGCGAGGCGAAGAGGCCGGCGGCGGCGAGGAGGAAGCAGCGGTTCGTTCGAGCGTTCATGCCCGAGTCGGTTGCCGGGCCAGGCGACCGTGATCCGTGTGCAGATCCCTGCGCAGCCGGTGTGACATGGTGCCCGTGTGACCGGGCGGTTCCGGAGACTTGGGCTCGACACCCTGCTCGCGCTCGCCGCCTGCGGGGTGCTCCTCGCTGCGGGCTCCGGCGTCGCGTTCGGCGTGCTCCCGGCCGCGGCGGGGGCGCTCACCCAGGGCGCCGAGCTGATCTTCCCCGACCCCGTCGCGATGCTCCGCGCGCAGCTCGGGCTGGTCGCCGTCCTCTCGATGCCTCCGGTGTTGGCCTGGGGCACGCTGTTCGTCTGGCGGCTGCGCCATCAGGCTCCGCCGAGCGGGGTGCGCATGGCCGTCTGCCTGGCGGCGGTGCTCGGCGCCACGCTGCTCGGGGTCGCGACGCAGCTGTGGCTCGTCCACGAGGCCTCGTCGGCCGAAGGGCCGCGGCCGCTCATGGCGGTCGGCGCGCTCTTCCCGGCCTGGAGCGGCCTGCGCCTCGCGACCCTCTCCGCGGCGGCGCTGTCGGTCGTCAACGCGCTGCGCCGTGAGTGACGAGCGGCGCCACGATCGAGACCCCGGGCGCCAGCCGCACATTCGTTGCACACCGCCGCGGCCTCGGGGGTCGCGGCCCCATGACCCAAGACCTCACGGTAGGCGGCATCATCCAGAACGGCCTGAAGACGGGCCTGAAGAACGCGACGGGGCTGCTCGGGGCGGTCGCGCTCTGGGCGCTGACGCTGTGGATCCCCTACTTGAACGTCGGCACCACGATCGGCCTGCTCGGCCTCGTCTCCGCGATGAGCCGCGGCGAGGTCATCAAGCCGACCGAGATCTTCAACGCGAAGTACCGCGAGCGCATGGGCGAGTTCTTCCTGGTCATCGCGTTCGTCTCGATCGGCGTGATCGTCGGGCTCGCGTTCGTCGGCGTGCCCGGCGTCGTCATCGCGCTGTCGTGGAGCCTGGCCCCGCTGCTCGTCATCGACCAGGGCCTGAACCCGTCGGAGGCTCTGACCCGCAGCAACGAGCTGACGCGGGGGAAGAAGGTCACGCTGTTCTTCGGGCTCTTCGTCACGAACTTCGCGGCGACCGCGGTGGTGATGCTGGTGACGTACCTGGGCGGTCTTCTGCACGGCTTCTTCGGGCTCGTCTTCGCGCTCGCCGGCTACGTGCTGATCATCGCGATCGGCATGGGCGCGAACGCGTACGTCTACGGCACGCTGACGGGGAGCTGGCCGAAAGAGGAGCCGCGGTTCACGAACGAGCCGGCGATCATCGGCGGAGCGATCGGCGCGGCGGTGGTGTCGCTGGCGCTGCTGGCGGGCATCAACGCGCTTCACACGCGGTACGTGATGAGCAAGTTCGAGGAGGAGTGGAAGAACCGGCGCAGCGAGTACGACGCCGACCGCTACGCTCCGCCGCCCGCGCGGGTGGCGCCGAGCCTGCGCGACGAGCCGGAGCCGCCGGTGCAGAAGAACGTGGCGGCGACGAAGACGCGGAAGAAGAAGTAGCGGACGGCGGGCCGCGTTGGTTTCCGGCGGCCGGAAGAGCCAACGCGCATTCTGGTTGCAGGAAACCGGCTCCATACGGCTGGATGCAACCAGAACGAGCCACGAGCGCGGCGATGCGCGAGAGAAGGCCCGCCGCATTTCTGTCGGCCGTCGCCGGAGCCTCTGGCACACCTCACTGTGAGCCGTCACGAGCGGCCTGGGCCGCGCGCTCCTCGCGAACGACGGCGAGCACGCCGGCGTAGTCCTCGTCCTTCACGTTCACGAAGCCCTCGACCTTCGAGCCGCGCTTGACGCGGTCTTTCGCGAGCTCGCTCGTCGGCGACGCCAGCAAGAGCGCGCGCTGAATCGCGTCGCGCTCGGCGTCGGGCAGCTCGCCGCGGGCGAGCACCATGTCCTGCGGAATCGCCTCGGTCGTGGCGATGATCTGAAACACGCCGGGCCGCAGGCTGGGGTCGGGAGGCGAGTACAGCGCGTGCGCGGTGAGCGCGGCGACGTCGCAGACGCCGTCGCGCACGTTCTCGAGGTTCTTGAGGTGCGTGCCGCCGAAGATCACCTTCCCGAAGAACCGGTCGGGGTCGATGCCCGCCTGCCGCATCAGCTTGCGCGGGTAGAAGTAGCCCGAGTTCGAGGTGAGCGTCTTCCAGCAGACCGTCTTCCCCTGCAGGTCCTGAAGCGTCTTCAGACCCGAGTCGAGGCGCGTCACCATCACGCCCTGGTAGACGGTCGAGCCCTGCGCCTGGATCAAGGCGAGGGGCCTCAAGCTCGGCAGCGCCTCCTTGAGCTTCGCGACCATCTCGGCGTTGGCGCGCAGCACGTCGACCCTGCCGGTGCGCAGCTGCTCGATCGCCTGGTCCGCCGGCAGCGTGATCACGTCGAGGGGCCGGCCGAGCTCCTCGAGCGCGCCGGTCAGCGTCGCGAGGTCGGCCGGGCCTTCCGAGAAGCCGAACTCGCCCACGCGAATGGGCGCGCCCGACGTGAAGCGCGGCACGGGCACGACGCCTGCGGCGAACGCGGCGGCGACGCCCGCGAGCAGACCGGCCGCGGCGAGCGCAAACAGCGCGGGCGCGCGCGGCCTCGGCGGCACCTTCGGCGGAGGGCCCTCCTTGCCCCACGTCGTCACCGTTCGAGCCAGCGGCCCGAGGCTCGGCGACGAGGCGGACCCGGACTCGCCGTCGGCGAGCACGCTGAACACCTGCGACTGGTCGTCGTCCGACCGCAGGGCCTCGGCGCGGCGCGCGATGTCGTCGGCGAAGAGCCGGCCCATCAGCTGCGCGGTGCGCTCGGGGCCGGGGTCGATGCCCGCGGCCTTGAAGTGGGCGTCGATCGCGGCGCGCATCTCTTTCGCCGTGGCGAAGCGCTTCGCCGGGTCGAACGCGAGCGCGCGCTCGCAGACCTCGACGAGCGGAGCCGGGGCGTCGCCCGCGAGCTCGCGCAGGTTCGGGAAGTTGCCCGAGCCGATCGCCATCACGACCGCGAACGGCTGGTCGGCCTTGAAGACGCGGCGCCCCGAGATCATCTCGAGCAGCACGACGCCGAGCGAGAAGACGTCGCTGCGCCGCGTGACCGGGTCGCCGCGGCACTGCTCGGGCGACATGTACGAGGCCTTGCCCTTGATCTGGCCGGTGTCGGTGTGCGCCAGGCGGGTCGCGGCCTTCGCGACGCCGAAGTCGAGCACCTTCACGCGGCCGTCGTAGGTGACGAAGAGGTTCTGCGGCGAGACGTCGCGGTGGATGATGTCGAGCGCGACGCCCTTCGAGTCCCTGAACTCGTGGGCGTAGTGAAGGCCCTCGCAGGCCTCGGCGATGATGCGGGCGGCGACGGTGGCGCCGACGGGCACCTGCAGCTGCTTGGCGCGGCGCGCGATGCCGGCGAAGGTCTCGCCGCCGAGGTACTCCATGGCGAGGTAGTACGAGCCCTGCTCCTCGCCCATGTCGAAGACCTGCACGACGTTGGGGTGCTCGAGCTGGGCGGCGAGGCGGGCCTCGTCGAGGAACATGGTGATGAACTCGGGCTCGCGCGCGAGGTGCGGGAGGATGCGCTTGATGACGACGAGCTTCGAGAAGCCGGCCGGGCCCTTCTTGCGGGCGAGGAAGACCTCGGCCATGCCGCCCTGGCCGAGCTGGGCGAGCAGCGTGTAGCCGCCGAACGCGGCGGGGAACGTCGGCGGCGGCTGAGGGGGCCCCACGCCGGCATTCTACGCCGTCATTCGATGTGAACGTGGTCGTGGACGTGGACGTGGACGGCGGTGTCGGCGCCCCGAGAAGCCGTCCACGTCCACGTCCACGACCACGTCGACATCAGGAGGCCATCACCCGGCGGTACTTGAGCACTCCGCCCTCGACGTCCGCGATCGCGAGCAGCTTGCCGGCCGGCCCCAGCACGCACAGCGGCCCCGCAGCCGGCGCCGCCTCCACCCGCCCTCCGCTCAGCACCTTCCGCGCGTCGGCCTCGCTGACCCGCACCGAGGGCAGGTGCGCCACGGCGGCCTCGATGCTCATCAGCCCCTTCCCGGCGCACGCGTCCTCCATCGACACCGCCTGCGCCAGCGTGAACGGCCCCGCGCGGGTGCGGCGCAGCGCCGAGAGGTGCCCCACCGTGCCGAGCGCCTCCGCGAGCTCGGAGGCCAACACCCGCACGTAGAACCCCTTCGAGCTCTCGACCGCGAGCCGCACGAAGCCGGCGCCCGTCTCCAGCACCTCGAGCTTCGTCACCGTCACCTCGCGCGGCTCGCGCTCCAGCTCTTCGCCGGCCCGCGCCGCCTCGTACAGCTTGCGGCCGCCGACCTTCACCGCCGAGTACATCGGCGGCGTCTGCAGGTACGTGCCGCGGAACCTCGCCAGCAGCGCCGGGTCGAAGGGCACCACCGGCCCCGTCGCCACGACCTTCCCTTCCGCGTCGAGCGTGTCGGTCGCGGTGCCGAACGTGACGGTCGCCTCGTACGCCTTCTCGTCGGACGACAAGAGCTGCGCGAGCTTCGTCGCCTCGCCCAGGCATACCGGCAGCACGCCGGTCGCCATCGGGTCGAGCGTTCCGGTGTGGCCGCCCTTCGCCTTGCCGCGGACCCTGTGGACGACGTCGTGCGAGGTCAAGCCGCGCGGCTTGTCGACGACGACGACGCCCGAGGCCGGAGCTACCAGCCTTCCTTCTCCTTCACCTGCTTCAAGAGCCGCTCGATCTTGTCGCCCTCTTCGAGCGAGCCGTCCCACGCGAAGAAGATCTCGGGCGACACCCGCAGCTTCACGCGCGCGGTCACCTCGCGGCGCACGAACGGCTTCGCGGCATTCAGGCCCTCCTGCGTCTCGGCGCGCTGCTTCTCGTCACCGATCATCGAGTAGAAGACCTTCGCGACCCGCAAGTCCGGCGACATCTTCACCCCGGTCACCGTGATGTAGCCGACGCGCGGATCACGGATCAGCCCGCGCGTCAGAATGTCCGCGACCGCCACGTGAATCTCCTGGGCAACCCGCTCCGTCCGCGTGCTCACCGCTCCCACTCCCGCTTGTTGCGCAGGGCCTTGGCCTTGGCGCGAGCTTCCGCGAGCGACAGCGCCTTCGCCTTGCCGGGCTTCTCGCGCGGCGGCGACGGAGCCGTGGGCCGCGTGTGCCGCTCTTCCCACGCGCCCATGCCCTCGGCCTCGGCCAGCGTCCGCTCACCGCGCGGAATCGCGAGCTCCATGAACGAATCGCCGTCGGTGAACAGCTGGTCTCCGAACCCGAGGATCTCGATCTCCCGCCCCGTCACCGGCGCCACGTACATCTCCTCGATGAAGTGGATGATCTTGTCGAGCTGCTCGTTGCAGTGCGCCTTGTCGTTGCTCACCACCGCGAACGCGAGCACCGCGCGCTGCCACACGTCGTTCTCTTCGACCTCGGCCACCGCGGCGTTGAACCGCGCCTTCACGCGATCGGTCACGCGGCGCACCACCTGCCGCTTCGCCTTCAGCGACGAGGAAGCAGGAATGTCCAGGCTCACGCGAGCCACACCGACGAACATGACGTTCTCCTAACGGGCGAGCGGCCCCAGCTAGTTCAGGCTGGGCCGCGTCTCCTCGATCTCGAACGCCTCGATGATGTCTCCCGGCTTCAGCTCGCTGAACCCCTCGATGCCGATGCCGCACTCGACGCCCTGGGCGACCTCTTTGACGTCGTCCTTGAACCGCTTGAGCGACGCCACCTTGCCCGAGTGGATCTGCTTGTTCTCGCGCCACAGCCGCACGTGCGCCGTGCGCTTGATCACGCCGTCGAGCACCGACGAGCCCGCCACCACGCCGAGCTTCGGCACGTTGTACAGCGCGCGGACCTCGGCGCGGCCGAGCTTCTTCTCGGTGCGAATCGGCTCGAGCAGGTTCTCCATCATCAGCTTGATGCCGTCGAGCAGCTCGTAGATGATCGAGTAGGTCACCAGCTCGACCTCGAGCACCTTCGCGGTCGCCTCGGAGCCCGACTCGGGCCGCGAGTTGAACCCGACGACCACGGCCTTCAGCGCCGCCGCCGTGTTCACGTCGGTCTCGGTCATCATGCCGACGCCCTTCTGCACGATGGTGACCTTGACCTTGCGCGTCGACAGCTTCTCCATCGCCTGCGCCACGGCCTCGAGAGAGCCCGAGACGTCGGCCTTGAGGACGACCTTGAGCTCCTTCTGGTCGGACGCCTGCATCTTGTTGAGCAGCGAGTCCAACGTCTCGCGCGACGTCTTGCCCGACTCGGCCTGGCGCTCCTTCAGCGCCCGGTGCTGGGCGATCTCTCGCGCGGCCTTCTCGTCTTCCACCGCGTTGATCACGTCGCCCGCGGGCGGCACGCCGTTCAGGCCCACGACCTCGGCCGAGTAGCCGGGCAGGAGCTCCTCGAGCTGCTCGCCGCGCGCGTTCATCATCATGCGCACGCGGCCGTAGTCGGTGCCGGTCACGACGGCGTCGCCCTTGCGCAGCGTGCCCTCCTGCACGAGCACGGTCGCGACCGGACCGCGGCCCTTCTCGAGGCGCGCCTCGATGATGGTGCCGACGGCGGCCTTGTTCGGGTTCGTCTGCAGCTCGAGCACCTCGGCCTGCAGCGAGATGTTCTCGAGCAGGTCGTCGATGCCCTGCTTGGTGCGCGCCGAGACCGGAACCGAGATCACGTCGCCGCCCCACTTCTCGACGAGCACGTTGTTGTCGGCGAGCTCCTTCAGCACCCGGTCGACGTTCGCGCCCTCTTTGTCGATCTTGTTGATGGCGACGACCATCGGCACTTCGGCTTCCTTCGCGTGCTTGATGGCCTCCTTGGTCTGGGGCATCACGCCGTCGTCGGCCGCGACGACGAGCACCACGATGTCGGTGAGGTTCGCGCCGCGGCTGCGCATCGCCGAGAACGCCTCGTGGCCCGGCGTGTCGAGGAACGTGATGTCGCCGCGCGACGTCGTCACCGAGTACGCGCCGATGTGCTGCGTGATGCCGCCGGCCTCGCCGGCCGCCACGTTCGCCTCGCGGATCGCGTCGAGCAGCGACGTCTTGCCGTGGTCGACGTGGCCCATGACGGTGACCACCGGCGGGCGCACCTTGAGGTCCTCGGGCTTGTCGGTGACCTCGGGCAGGTAGTCTTCCACCTCGAAGCCGACCTTCTCGACCTTCCACCCGTAGTCGGTCGCGATGATCGCCGCCGTGTCGGGGTCGATGGTCTGGTTCGCGGTGGCCATGGTGCCGCCGGTCATCAGCTTCTTGATGATGTCGCCCGTCTTCACGCCCATGCGCTGCGACAGGTCGCTGACCGTGATGCCGTCTTGAACTTTGATGATCTTCTTCTCTTCGGCCATCTCGGTGATCTGCGTCTTCTGCCCCTTCTTGGTGGGCTTCTTCTTCTTGCCGCGGATGGGGATCGCGACGCGGCCCGACATGAGATCTCGAATGTCCTGCTGGCTGACCTGCGCGCCCTCCTTCTCGGTGGGCTTGCGGCCGCCACGGCGCTCGTTCTCTTTGCGCTTGGTGACGTCGACGAGCTCCTTGCCGCGCCCGCTGTGATCAGGCACGACCTGGAAGGTGCGAACCTCGCCGATCGCCTTCTTGCCGGGCGCGACGGGGAAGCTCTTGTGCGCCGACGACGACGGGGTCACCCGCTTCACCTGAATGAGCGGCCGGCTGATGACGACGGCCTGCGTCGCCGTCGGCTTGCGGATCTCGCCGGGCATCTGCGTCGGCGGAGCGTTCGGCCGCACCGTCACGCCCGGGCGCGGAGCCGACGGCCTCGGAGCGGGCCGCTGCGTGCCGGTCGCCACCGCACCGGCGCCGGCGCGGGGAGCCGATGCGCGCGGAGGGGGAGCCACGGGCGCCTGAACCGCAGCCGCCGCGACGGGCGCGGGAGGCGGCGGCGGGGGGGCGGCAGCAGCCTCGGCGGGAGCCGCGACCGCGGCGGCGCCGGCGGCGACCGCGGCAGGAGACGACCGCGGCGGGCGCGGCGCAGACTTCTTCGGCGGCACGTCAGACGCCGGCGGTGGCGCCACCTCGGGCTGCTCGGGCGCCGCCGGTGCGGGTGGCGCGACCTCGTCGGGAGGCGAAGCAGGGGGCGGCGCGCTCGGCGGAGGCGGAGCGGACGCAGCGGCTGGAGGAGCGGCCATCGGCGCGGGAGCGGCATCGCCGCCGACCTTGCGGCGCACCACGAAGCCCTTGGCGGCGACGGGGGCCGGAGCGGCCTTGGGCTTCTTCTTGTCGAGGATGCGCTTGACGGCTTCCTTCGCCTCGTCGTCTTCGAGCGACGAGGAGTGGCTCTTCACGTCGTAGCCGAGCGCCTTCAGCTCGTCGACGACGGCCTTGTTGTCGAGCTCGACGCCCGCATCTTTCAAGTCTTTGGCAATTTCGTGAACGCGCTTCTTGGACATGCTTTTTCCCCGAACAGGGCTCTTTCCGAATACGGCTGTGCCCCCGCTACTACCGAAAAGGTGATTGGAATTTGTCGACGACCGAGACCGCAGCTCTGCACTCTCAAAACTTCAGCGCAGGGCGGCCTCCAGGCTCGTCGGTTCCAGCGAAACCATCTTCCCGCGGAAGGCGCGCTGAAACGCCTTTCGCCGAGTGGCCGCCGAAAGGCAGCCTTGCCCGCACAGATACGCCCCCCTGCCAGGGGCGCATTGACGGAGATCTAGCGTCGGCTGGTGCTGCTCGTTGAGCACCAGCCGGCGGAGCGACGACTTCAGTCGCTTCTTTCCACAACCCAGGCACGTGCGAACGGGCCCAAGCTCCTGTTGTTTCGGAACAGCTTCCTGTGTTGCGTGAGGGGACATCGATTGGGTGTGACGGTGCTTAGCTGTTCCTCTGACTGATTGCCAAGGCTTACGCCGTGGTCTCCTTCGAGGGAGCGCCGGTGGCGGCCGCGAGGGCAGCAGCGCCGCCCTTCTCGGCGTCGAGCTCGGCGCGGCGGCGGGACTCCTCCTGGAGGTAGTGGTCGGCCGCGCTCTTGATCTGGCGCGCCTTCTTGATGCCCACGCCCTCGACGGCCCCGAGCTTCGCCATGTCCATCTCTTTGGCGATGTCTTCGACGGTGCCGTAGCCGGCCTTCTTGAGCTGCTCGATGGTCTGCGGGCCGACGCCGCGCACGCGGGCGAGGCGCTCGTCCTGGCTGAGCTCGTCGGGGTGACGGCGCTCTTCCGCGAGGCGCTTGGCCTCGCGGTCCTGCTCCATCTTGTAGAGCTCCTCGGCGTCGGAGTCCTTCTGCTTGTTCGCCGCCTCCTGCATGGCGGGGATCTTGGCGGCGTCGAGGCCGGGGATCTGCGCCAGCACGTCGGCGTTGGCGTCGGCGATGTCGCGCGCCTGGCGGAAGCCGTGCGCGTACAGCGTCTCGATCAGCATCTCGTTCACGCCGGGCAGCGACCCGAGCGACTTGTTCGCGAACTCGCGCATCTCGCGCACGCGGGTCTCGGAGTTGATGTCGAGCTTCCAGCCGGTGAGCTGGGCGGCGAGGCGCACGTTCTGGCCGTGGCGGCCGATGGCCAGCGAGAGCTGGTCGTCGGGCACGATGATCTCCATCGCGTGGTTCGCCTCGTCGATGATGACGCGGGCCACCTCGGCCGGAGCGAGCGCGCTGCACACGAACCGCGCGGGGTCTTCGTCCCACGGCACGATGTCGATCTTCTCGCCGCGGAGCTCCTGCACCACGGCCTGCACGCGGCTGCCCTTCATGCCGACGCAGGCGCCGACCGGGTCGACGTCGCCGTCGCGGCTCGACACCGCGATCTTGGCGCGGCGCCCGGGCTCGCGCGCGGCGGCCTCGATGACGACGATGCCTTCGGCGATCTCGGGCACCTCCATCTCGAACAGCTTGGTGAGCAGGTTGACGGAGGCGCGGCTCAGGATGATCTGCGGGCCCTTCGCCTCGCGCAGCACGTCGATGACGTACGCCTGCACGCGGTCGCCGGGGCGGTAGGTCTCGCGCGGCACCTGCTCGCGGACGGGGAGCACGGCCTCGGCGCGGCCGAGGTCGACGATGATGTTGCCGCGCTCGGCGCGGCGCGCAATGCCGGTGACGATCTCGTTCTTGCGATCCTTGTACTCGTTGTAGACGTTCTCGCGCTCGACGTCGCGCGTGCGCTGCAGGAGCACCTGCTTCGCGGTCTGCGCGGCGATGCGGCCGAAGCCGCGGCGAAAGGTCTTGAGGCCGAGAATGTCGCCGTACTGCTCGTCCTGCGCCTTCGCCTCGGCGGCGTCTTCGTCGCGGTAGAAGATCTCGAACGCGAGCTCGTCGCCGGCGGCGACGTCCATGCCGCGCTTCTTCGCCTCTTCGACGGTCAGCTCGTTGACGGCGTTGAGCGGGTCGGTGTGCTGATCGACGACCGTGATGACCTGGCTGATCTCGACCACGCCCTTGTCGGGGTTGAACTTGGCCTCGAGGTTGCGCTCCTGGCCGAAGTGCTTCTTGGCGGCGGTCTTCATCGCGTCTTCGAGCGTGGCGATGAGAACCTCTTTCTCGATGCCTTTGTCTTTCGCGACCTGCGTGATGACGTCATCGAGACGGAGCGTTGCTTGTGCGGGGGTCATGATCAGCTCTCCTCAGCGCCCTTTAGCGCCTGTATGTGGGTACTCCAGGTTTGCCTTCGCGATGTCCTTGAAGGCGATCGTGAAGGGGCCGGCGCCCTCCACGTCGACGGTGACGGCTTCGGCCGTGACGGCCGACAGCTTGCCGGTGAAGTTCTTGCGGGGCGGCTCGAAGAGCGGCCCGTACGTCTTGACCTTGATGAGCTGGCCCATGACGCGCTCGAAGTGCTGCGGCTTGCGCAGGGGGCGGCTGAGCCCGGGGCTCGACACTTCGAGGTGGTACTCCTGGGGGATGAAGTCTTCGACGTCGAGGGCGGTCTCGACCGCGTGGCTGGCCTTGCTGCAGTCCTCCAGCCCGACGCCGCCGCCGGGCTTGTCGATGTAGAGGCGCAAGATCCAGCCCTGCTGCTCGCGCACGTACTCGACCTCGATGAGCTCGAGGCCCTCGGCCGCGATGATCGGGGCCGCGACGTCCCAGGTGCGCTGCTCGATGTTGGGCTTGTCGACCGTCATGTTTCTAGAAGCAACCAGGCAAAAAAAATGGGCCCTGCCGGCCCACTTTTCAGACTGCTGAAAAATGTGTGTGGGAGCTGGTAACACAGCCCCTGTGGAATTCGCAACAGGTGGAGAGGGCCCGGCTTCACCGACCCCAGGGTGGAGGCGGAGTGCTCGAAGTGGGCGGACATACAGGCGATTCCGTTCATCCGCGCGGGCCCGCAGGCGCCGGCGGAGCGCCCGACGATTGCGCCAGGTCTGCGCCGGGCTCGCCTGAGCGCCGCCAGAGAGCATGCTCCGACGACCGCAGGTTCCGTCCCTGCACGACGGGCTGACGGCGATGCGGCGGGCGATTCGCGCACCGTGCCGAGCACCATCCCCCCTCGTCCCCCGCGAGCTCGGCGTCGCGCGCGAACGAGCCGCCGTGTCTCGTCAGCCGTCGTGCAGCGAGGGAGCCTGCGCGAGAAGCGCTCGACGATCGCGCTGCATCGACGGTGAGGCGCCCACCCCACATGTTTGGACGACTGTGGAGCCTTCAGCGCTGGGGACTTCGCCGGCGGACAACGACTGTTGTCCGCAGCGGTCGGAGCGCGCTGCCCCTTGCCGGACAACGACAGTTGTCCGCCCAAGACGCTGCCGCCGCTGAAGACTGTGCAACGGTCCGAAGTTGAGGGGTGGCGGCCACACCTGCCCGCGACGGCCTGCCGCCGCTCTTTTGTCAGCCGTCGTGCAGCGGCGGAGCCTGCGGTCGTCGCGACATCTTCTCTGGCGGCGTCCAGGCTATCGTCAGCGCGTGACCGACGACGAGAAGGCGCTCGACCAGGCGAGCAAGCACAGCGCGCTGGCGATCCTCGGCATGTCCGCGGTCACGGCGGTCGCCCTCTTCCCCGGCGTCGTCTTCGGCCTCTCGATCGCCGCAATCCCCATGATCGTGCTCGGCGGCCTGCAGCGGCTCACCGAGCGCCCGTGGCTCGCCGCCGCAGCCGGCGCCTGGGGCATCGCGGCCGCCGTCATCTGGCAGAGCCCGCTGACCGGCGTCGGAGCCGCCGCGTCGCTCGGCTTCTTCGCGCGCCACTTCCTGCTCTACCGGAAGCTGAGTAGTAAGCCGCAGCCATGACTCTGCTCGCAGCCGCAGTGCAGATGACGTCGGGCGCCGACAAGGCGAAGAACCTCGAGGTGGCGAGCGCCCTCGTGCGCCGCGCCGCGAAGTCGGGCGCCACCTTCGTCGGCCTGCCCGAGAACTTCGCGTGGATGGGCCCCGAGCCCGAGCGGAGCACCGCGGCCGAGCCGCTCGACGGCCCGACGCTGAAGGCGATGGGCGAGCTCGCGCGCGACGCCAGAATCACGCTGCTCGCCGGCAGCGTGCTCGAGACCGGAGCGCCCGGCGGCCGCCTCTACAACACCTCGACCGTCTTCGGCCCCGACGGCCAGCGCCTCGCGGTCTACCGGAAGATGCACCTGTTCGACGTCGAGATCGGCGACGGCCAGACGTACCGCGAGTCCGCCGCGGTGGCGCCGGGCGACGAGACCGTCGTCGCCGACACCGCGATCGGCAAGGTCGGCCTCAGCGTCTGCTACGACCTCCGCTTCCCCGAGCTCTACCGCGCCTGCTCCAAGGCCGGCGCCACGGTGCTCACCGTGCCGGCCGCGTTCACGCTGATGACCGGCAAGGACCACTGGGAGGTCCTGCTCCGGGCCCGCGCCATCGAGAACCTCTGCCACGTCATCGCACCGGCGCAGTGGGGCGTACACCCGAAAGACCGCCGCACCTTCGGCCACGCGATGGTCGTCGACCCGTGGGGCCTCGTCATCGCGCGGGCGTCGGAGGGCGAAGGCTTCGCGCTGGCGCCGATCGACGCGGAGCTGACGGCGCGGGTGCGAAGAGGCCTGCCCGCGCTCCAGCACCGCCGGCTCTGAACGACAGCCTCACAGGCAACGGCCGTCGCGGCACGCCGTCCCGCTCGGGCAGGCGTTGCCGCTGCTGCACTTCGCCACGCAGCCGTTCGCGATGCAGCTCGCGATCATCCCGTCGCCGGGCGAGGGGCACTCCGCGTCGTACGTGCAGAACGACGTGCACACCCGGGCCTCGCTGCAGGCCCCGTTGCACTCCGCAGCCGAGGTGCAGCGGCCGTACTGCGTCGGCTCGACCACCACCGGCGCCACGTACTCGTCCGTGGTCACCGTCAGGCCGGTCACGAGCTCGATGGCCACGGGCGGCGCCGCCGGCTCGACGCGCGGCATCAGCGGCAGGCACTCGGCCGGCGCGACGTGCTCGAAGCCGTCGAGGCCGAGCGCGCGCACGTCGCTCCACGTGCCCACCTCGGGCGCCGCCTCGTCGTAGCGGCACGCGCCGGCCGAGCAGCGCGTCGTCGCGCGGGAGCGCACGAAGAAGCGATCGGCCTCCACGCGCACGATCGTCGACGCCTCGACCAAGGTGCCGCCCAGCTCGCCGCTGCGAACGTTCTGGCGCCAGGTGCCGACGACCTCGCAGTCGCGCGCGCTCAGCGCCGACCGGCGGCTCATCGGGCAGCCCGCCACCTCCTCGTCGCGGAACAGCGAGTCGCCGTCGACCATCACGATGCGGCAGTTCGGGCTCACCGACGACAGCGCCATCATCTGCCCCTTCAGCGGGCCCTCGACGAACTTCACGCTGAGGTCGGTGACCTCGAGGCGGTAGTCGACCGCGCTCCACGACTCGCCCTGGCGGTAGAAGTAGCGGCCCTCGTCGGTGAAGCGGATCGCGCGATCCTCCGCCGGCACGCTGACGCTGTTCACCACGCGCGTGCCGCGCGCGTACGTGCCGACGAGATACGACGGCAGCTTCGCGCCCGCCGGCGGCTTCTGCTCATCCCGAGGGCCACACGCGGCGACGAAAAACAGCGCAAGAAAAAGCGAGCATTTCGAGGTCATGGTGACCGGCTTCAGATTGCAAGCGCGTGCCCAGCCCATGGCGGAAAACCTGCTACCCGAGCCACCGCGAACCTTTGGGCGCCGGCGCTGCACGATGGAGCGCAAAGGTCCCGACACAGGTGTCACGTGACTGAGAGGAAATCTGCGCTCCACTCAAGAACCTGTGGGTTCGAGCCTATAGGGGCGAGCCGCCGACGCCGCGAGCGCTGAAATCCGGTCAGCATCGCTGTTAACATCTGCAGCGCCGCCGTGAAGATCCACTGGCTCATCGTCGCAGGGGTCGCCGTCGCCGCCGTCTTCCCCACGGTGCTCGTCGTCGCGATGGCGCTCAGCTCGAACGACAACGGCCCCGTCGTCATCGCCGGCTTCGTCGGGCTCGTACTGTCGGCCGGGCTGTCGTTCTACATCGCCCGCCGCGTCGCGCGCCCCCTGCGCCAGTTCGACACCGCCGCCATGAGCATCGCGCGCGGAAAGTTCGGCGTGCAGGTCGAGGTCGGCGGCGAGACCGAGCTCGGCGACCTCGCCCGGACGTTCAACTACATGTCGGCGCAGATCGAGGCCTACGACCACGAGACGCAGCGGCTCTACGAAGACATCGAGGCCGGCTACCTCGAGACGATGGTCGCGCTCGCGAACTCGATCGACTCGAAGGACAGCTACACCCGGGGCCACAGCCAGCGCGTCGCCGAGATGGCGGTCGAGATCGGCAAGGAGCTCAAGCTCACCCCGCGCGAGCTCAAGCAGCTGCGCTACGGCGGCATCCTCCACGACATCGGCAAGATCGGCATCGTCGAGGCGATCCTCCTCAAGAAGAGCACGCTCGACCCCGACGAGATGAAGGTGATGCGGCAGCACCCGACCATCGGTGACTCCATCATCCAGCCCGTCTCGTTCTTGAAAGAGATCCGCGCCGCCGTCCGCTGCCACCACGAGTGGTGGAACGGCACCGGCTACCCCGACGGCCTCAAGGGCGAGAAGATCCCCTTCATCGCGCGCGTCGTCTCGGTCGCCGACACGTGGGACGCCTGCACCACCACCCGCCCCTACTCGCGCGCGCTCCCCGAAGACCAGGCGCTCGCCGTGATGGAGAAGCTCCGCGGCACCCACCTCGACCCCTCGATCCTCGACGCCTTCCTCAAGGTGATTGAAAAGAGGCGGACCTCGGCGCCGGAGTCGGTCAAGCTGGCCGTCTGATGTCGAGGCTGACCCCGCTGTTACTGACGTGCGCCTGCGCGACCGCGCGGATCATCGGCCCGCCGATCGCCACCACGCCCGACCCCGAGGTCACCCGCATCGTCGTCATCGAGCCGTTCTTCGAGACCGCCGACTGGCAGACCGAGGTCGAGCACGTCACGCAGCCGCTGATGCCGATGTCGCCCTTCGGGTCGACGGTGCGGGGCTCGATGCGCAGCTCGATCATGGTGCCGAACCAGGTCACCGAGGTGACGCGCCAGACGAAGCCGCTGCTCGCGCAGATCCCGTCGCTCACCGCCGAGCACAAGCTCGTGCTCGAGCACGTCCGGAGGCTGCGGCCCGCGTGGCGCGTCTCGTCGACGTCGGGCCTCGCGGCGCTCGAGGGCGCCGTCACCGTCGTGCGCACCATCATCGAGAGCAACCAGATCATCGAGACCGACCGGCCGCTGAAGAACACGGCCTTCGCGTTCGGCCTGCTGATCTGGCCGCTGCAGATCTACAACTTCTGGCCGGTCACCGAGACCGAGCGCGCGTACGGCACGCTCGAGCGGTACCTGACCGACGCTCCGACCGTGAAGCAGCGGCTCGTGCGGTACAAGACGCAGCCCGACTCCGCGTTCAACGCCTCGGGCTTCACGCCGCTCAAGCGGCAGTTCGGCCTCGAGATGACCTACGAAGAGGGCCTGCTCGCCGACGAGGAGCCGCGCAAGCAGGTGCTCATCGAGGCCTTCTCGGAGCGGCTCGCATCGGCGATCGTCGCCATCGTGGAGGAACCGTGAGCTTCTGGGACTCGATCAAGCCCGCCAAGAAGGCGCCGGTCGCCGTGACCGTAGCGGTCGCGCCCGATCAGAGATCGCTCACCGTCACGTGGGACGACGGCCACATCGCCACCCTCTCGGCCCAGCACCTGCGCCAGCAGTGCCCCTGCGCCGAGTGCGTCGAGGAGTTCACCGGCAAGCGCGTGCTCGACCCGAACAAGATCGCCGACGACATGAAGATCCTCGAGGTCGCCCCGGTCGGGAACTACGCGCTCACCTTCGTCTTCGGCGATGCTCACCGCACCGGCATCTTCAACTGGAGCACGTTGCGCCAACTCGGATGAGCTCGCTCGACGAAGCGATCGCAGCCTGCAAGGAGCGCGGCGCCCACATGCCGCCCCGCCTCGCCGCCTGGCTCGTCGCCCGCGAGACCGAGGTCGCGAAGCTCGATCAGGGCCAGCTCGGCCAGGCCCTGCTCGACCTCATGGGCGGGCCCGGCCCCGAGCCGCTCGCCTCCGTCGTCGCGCGCATGCTGAACCCGAACCTCGAGCACCGCTTCCCCGTCGACGGCCGCGAGCTGCGCGCCGCGCTCTTCGACTTCTCGAAGCTCGGCGTCGAGGCCGCCAAGACCCAGCTCGCCGACTTCCTCCAGCACGTGGCCAGGCTGCCGCGCCCGCGAGACTCGGGCGAGTGGCTCACGAACCGGCCCGCGCTCGACGCCACCGGCCGCGTCGTCGAGAAGGAGCGGCGGCCCGACCGGCCCGTGCCTGCTGCCGCGTTCGAGGCTCCGAACGCCGGCGACGAGGAGCTCGAGCTCGCGCGCCCCGCCCGCCGCGCTCCCAACGAATGGAGCGAGCCCGCCCCCTACCGCGACGACCCCGGCAGGCCCCGCTCTCGCGGAGCGCTCATCGCCGTGCTCGTGCTGCTCGGCCTCGGCGCCGCGGCCGCCGGCGCGTTCATGTTCTTTCCCACCCTGCAGCGGAAGCTGCCGGTGAACCTGCCGCTCGGCGCCACCGCCTCGCTCGTCATCACCTCGACGCCCGACGGCGCCGCCGTGGTCATCGACGGCCAGACCGTCGGCGTCACCCCGTTCGCGGGCGACAACCGCTGGCGCGGCCGCCCGAAGCTCGAGCTCAGGCTCGAGGGCTACGAGACCTTCCGGGACTCGTTCGACGGCGGCAAGACGCAGAACATCGCGGCCACGCTGAAGAAGAAGAAGTGATGCTGACCGTGCCGGTCATCTACGCGGCCGTGTTCGCGCTGCACGCGCTGCTCCCCGCGCGCCGCGTCGAAGGCTACGTGAAGCCGCTCCGCTACCGGCTCAACGGCCTCGCCGTGTTCTTCGCGGTCGTCGGCCTGTGGGCGCTCGCCTGCCGCCTCGACCTGTTCGCGTGGGACGCGCTGTACGTGAACCGCTGGGAGAACGCCGCGACCGCTTGCGTGCTCGGCCTCGCGTTCTCGTTCGCCGTCGTCTTGCGCGAGCCGCGGGTGCCCGGCTGGAGCTTCGCAAGAGAGCTCTACCTCGGCCGCGCCGAGAACCCGCAGTGGCTGGGCGGGCGCGTCGACGCCAAGATGTTCCTCTACCTCGTCGGCGCCACGATGCTGGAGCTGAACCTGCTCTCGTTCGCGGCCTGGCACTTCGCGAAGTACCCCGGCGACCCTTCGCCCGGCGTCGTGCTGTACGTCGCGCTCTTCTCGTTCTTCCTCGTCGAGTACCTGTTCTTCGAGCGCGTACACCTCTACACCTACGACTTCGTGGCCGAGCGCGTGGGCTTCAAGCTCGGCTGGGGCTGCTTCGTCTTCTACCCGTTCTTCTACGGCGTCGGCCTGTGGGCGCTGGCGGACGCTCCGAACCCGCACACGCCGGCCTGGGCGCTCGCGCTCGTCGCCGCGCTGTTCTTCGGCGGCTGGCTGCTCGCGCGCGGCGCCAACCTGCAGAAGTTCTTCTTCAAGGTGGCCCCTCAGAAGAAGGCGTTCGGGCTCATCGCTCCCGAGGCGCTCGACGGCCGCGTGCTGGTGAACGGCTTCTGGGGTCTCTCGCGGCACATCAACTACCTCGGCGAGCTGTGCATGGCCTCGGCGCTCGCGCTCGCGCTCGGGTACCCGGGCGCGTGGCAGCCGTGGCTCTACCCGCTCTACTACCTCGTGCTGCTCGTGCCGCGGCAGCTCGCCGACGACCGGCGCTGCGCCGCGAAGTACGGCCCGCTGTGGGCCGAGTACGTGAAGCGCGTGCCGCACCGCATCGTGCCGTTCGTGTACTGAGGCTCGCGCTCGACGCGAGCATGGTGAGCCCTGGCGAACAAGCGTTAGGCTCGCCGGCCGTGTCGAAGACGGTCATCATCGTGCTCGCGGCGCTCGGCGGCTCCTGCGTGCTGTGCGGAGGCGCCGCCATGGTCCTCGGCCTCGCGGCGGACGGCGACAGCACGTCGCCCGCCGCGCCGGCCTCGGGTGAGCACCCGGCCGAGCTCGTCGGCTTCTGGAGCTGCGGCTCGCAGAAGCTGGCGCTGTTCCCCGACGGCACGGCGAAGCGCTGGTACCGCCACCACTGGAACGGCCAGTACGGCGGCGACACCTGCCTGCTGGAGGCGGACCTCGAGGGCACCTGGTCGGCCAGCGGCCCGCAGCTGACCGTCGAGCTGACCGAAGGCCGCTGGGTGAGCTGCCGCGGCGAAGAGACCTTCACCGCGAAGACCGACACGTACGCCTGGCGGCACGAGTTCGCCTCGGGCATCGGCAAGAAGGTGATGTGGCTGAAGAACTCGGACCAGCACGAAGACGGCTACAACCTCGAGTGCGAGAGCCCGAGCGGCTGCTCGTTCGAGCCGATGCCGCTGAAGTAGCCCGTCACGGGCAGGTCGGGCTTCCGGCGTCCGGCTCGAGCAGCGTGCTCTCGTTCGGCTTCAGCTTCAGCCCCGAGCAGTAGCGCAGCGATGCGGTGAAGCCCGGCAGCATGCCCTCCGCGCACTTCTTGTTCACGTACTGCTTGTCGAGAGCGGAGCCGCAGTCGTTCGAGCCGCAGTGCGCGTTGCACCACGTCGTCACCGCCCCGCCGCAGTACAGCCCCATGTAGTCCCGAAACCGGCCCGCGCAGTCCTGGAACCACGCGTACGTGCCGGCGTCGGGAACCTCGGCGCAGTGGGTCTGGTGCGTGGCCGCCAGCTCGGCGCTCAGGTCGGCCGGCAGCGCGAACCCGGCGTCGTCGGCCGCCGCCGAGCACGCCGGCTCGACGACCGGAGGGCAGTGGGCGCAGGTGATGAACGCCATCAAGAGGGCGGCTCTCATACGAGCACGTCCAGCGGCGCCTTCGGGTCGAGCAGAGCGGGCCACGCCGGAGTCAGGCAGCGCGTCGCGTGATCGCGCGCCTTGTCGATCGCCAGGAAGACACCGAGCTGATCGCTCGGGTGCCGCAACCACCCGTCGCGGATGGCGCGCCAGCCGTCAGCCGTCGGATCCGGCTTCGCGAAGTGCCACATCAACAGGCGCGTGGTGACCTCGGTCGCGAGCGTGCACGCCAGCGCGAAGCGGAGCTGCTCGTCGGGCCGCGCCGACGGGTGATCCTTGCTGAGCAGCGTGTGGTGCGGGAGCCGCGGCTTGCCGGGAGCGTCCGCGAGCTGCTTCGCCAGCGTGCGGCCCATGCCGTGGTGAACCGAGTGCGCGAGGTAGCGCAGCCGCCCGGCCTGCGCCCAGTCGTTCGCCTCCGCGCCCTCGTACTTGCGGATCAGCGCCGCGCTCAGCTTGTAGACGTCGCCGTTCGCGGCTCCTCCCTCGGCCTTACCCTCGAGGTACCCGGCGAGCGCGTTGCGCATGAGGCGGCCCGCCGCGTCGAAGACGCCGCTGATCGCGTCTTGCAGCTTCGCGAGGATGCGCAGCGGCGCCGCGCCGAGCGGCGTGCCCGACACGTCCATGATCGAGAACAGGAAGTTCAGCTTCTGCTCCGTCGTCTCGCCGTCCTTCTCGGACTCGAGGTACCGCGCGAAGATCTTCAGCATCGAGTACGCGGTGTCCGACTTGTCGAAGACGCACGACGCCAGTGGCGTCACCTTCGCGGTCGCGCCCAGCCACAGCGCCGGCACCTTCAGCGCCTCGGCGTCGAAGCCGTTCGGCGGAGTCACCGGCGCGTACAGAAAGATGTGCTCCTTCTTCTTCACGCCCTCGTCGAGCGGGTGCGCGCCGAAGAACGCGGGGTCGAAGGGCAGGCTCCCGGGGTCGCAGTCGAGCACGCCGACGATCGGCTTCGGCAGCTTGCCCTGCTCGGCGAGCGCCCACAGCAGCAGCTCGACGTAGTTCGTGTGCGCGAAGAAGTCGGCGACGGTATGGAGCCCTCGACCGAGGCTGCTCACGCGCGCTGGGTTCATGCGCACGTCGGGGGTCTTGCCGATCGATGCGAACTCGAATCGGCCGCCGACGGAATTCAACGACTCGCGCACGGTCGCAGCCATCGGGCCGGCGATGCCGTACTCGTGCACGGCGGCGTCCTCCGAGAGCACGTCGAGGTGATCGTGGCTCAGGTACTGGCCGAAATCGGCTGCGTTCTGCAGCTCGATCGCGAGCTGCGAGGCCTTGACCGCGGCCTGCCCGTCGTAGCGGCCGAGGCGCGCGATGACGCGGTCGAGCTCCTGGCTCCAGTACGCGTCGAAGAACGCGGCTGAGACGTCTCCCGGCGTGAAGCCGTAGCTCTTCGCAGGGTCGGGCGGCGGCTTCGTCAGCAGGTCCGTGAACGGCGAGACCTGGCACGTATCGTTGAACCAGCTGCCGCGCACGAGCAGCGGGAAGTAGTGAACCGGGTCTGCGATGCGCTCCTCCGCCTTCAGACGGGCGCGAGCGGCGAGACACGCTTGCCAGAGAATCTGATCGTGAACGGGGAGGTCCATGGCGCAGGCCGAAGCCTGACCGACCCGGCCGGGCCCTGGGAAGTGTTTTTCGCGACTCGCCGGAATTCAGGGAAGCGCGAACACTTCGAGGCCGGTCGACACGCCCTTGAGCGCCTGCACGCCGAGCGACCTCGCCGACGCTCCCAGCCCGGCCGCTTCCACGAACGCCTTCGTCAGCAGCACCTCGCGCCCCAGCGGCTTGCACAGCGCCTCGACGCGGCACACCTCGTTCACCGGCGCCCCGATGACGGTGAAGTCGAGCCGGCCCCTCGCGCCGATGTTGCCGTACATGACGTCGCCGACGTGCAGCGCGATGCCGTAGCGGAACGGCAGGCCCGCCAGCGCCGCGCGCGAGCGCTTCACGGCCTCGAGCGCGCGCGCGCACGCGTCGCCCTCGAGCTCGAACACTGCGAGCATCGCGTCGCCGATGAACTTGAGCACCTCGCCGCCCAGCTCCTCCATCGGCGACGCCAGCGCGTCGAAGTACCGATCCAGCGCCGCGACCACCTCGGCCGGCGGCCGCGTGTCGCTGAACTCGGTGAAGCCGCGCATGTCCGAGAACACGATGACCGTGCGCAGCGACTCGCCCGTGCCGCGGCGGAAGGCGCCCCCGAGCACCCGCCGCGACGCGTGCGGCCCGAGGTAGGCCCGCAGCAGCGATCTCGCCGCGTGCTTGCTGCCCTCGAGCGAGAGGCGGCACGACAGCGACGGCAGCAGCGCCTCGAACGTCTCGAGGTGCGCGTCGGTGAAGCCGCCGGGGGCGTCGGTGGCGAACGAGATCCACTGGCGGCGCCAGTACGGGTCGTCGACCGAGGCCGCCAGCCCCTGCGAGTAGTCGAGCCGGTAGACCGCGTAGTCCCGCCCGCCCTGCGCGGCCACCTCGCGGAGCACCGGGTACTTCGCCAGCGTCGCCGGGTCGTCGAGCTTGAGCCGCAGCTTCGCGGTCTCGCCCTCGACGACCGCCTGCACGGGCGTGCCGAGCCACGTCGGCGTCGACTTGAGCGCGTGCCCTCTCTGGAAGACGCGCGGGCCCTCGGCCCGGCTCCAGGTGAGGTGCGCGCCGACGAACTCCGGGCTCAGCGAGTGCAGCGCGGTGGCGCCCCGCCACACGGGCACTCCGCCCGCGGTGAGGCGCTCGCAGATGGCCCCCAGCAGCGCCTCGGGCGCACCGTGCGTCGGCGCCGTCAAGATGAAGTCGGCAAGGTTGCGGATGTCGTCCACGGGTTTAAGAAGCCTCGCATGAGAACGACTCTGGCGGTGTTGCTGTTGTCGGCTGCTGCGCTGGCTCAAACCACCGCCGGCGACGTCAAGAAAGAGACCGGCGAGGCGGTCGACGCCACCAAGCGCTACGCGAACGAGAAGAAAGAAGAGTTCGAGGCCCGCATGGAAGCGCGCCTCAAGGCGCTCAAAGACGAGATGGTGGCGCTGAAGGACAAGACGAAGGACAAGGCCGACGCCACGGCGAAAGATCTCGACGCCCGCGCCAAGAAGGCCGACGCCAGGTTCGCCGAGGTGAAGAAGGCCTCGGGCAACGCGTGGTCGAAGCTCAAGGGCGGCGTCGAGAGCGCGGTCGACGAGCTCGACAAGGGCGTGCAGAGCGCGAAGTCGAAGTAGCGCGCTACGAGGCCGGCGCCGTCAGCATCTCTTTGATCTGCGCGAGCATGTCGGCCTCGCCCTGCTGAATCTTCCCGTCCGACAACATCAGCCGCCGCGCCGCCGCGATCGCCTGCTCCGGCTTCTTCCTCAAGAGCTTCAGGTTCGGCACCGGCAGCGGCTCGCCCTCGTCGAGGCGCTGCATCAGGATCTGCAGATCGCCCGGAGGCACGCCCCACTTCGTCGCCGCCATCCGGATCTGCTCCCGCTCGTTCGGGTCGAGGTCGTCGTCGCTCCACGCCATCTGCAGGAGCAGCTTCACCACCTCGATGTGGAAGATCGTCTCTTCGCTGAGTGCGCTCATTTCACCAGTCGCAAGTGACCGCGTTTGGGAGGCTCTTTCGCCGCCTTCGCAGGCTCGGCCGGCGGCGGCTCGGGCTCGGCCGGCGGCTCCCCAGCTTCCAGCGAAGCAGGGTCGAGCGACACGTCGCGCAGCGCCGACTGCGGCTGCGACGCCAGCAGCTCGGGCGGCATGTCGTCGGGGTACATGTAGAACTCTTTCGTGGCGTGGCTCGAGATCGCGTACAGCGCGCTCCACGGCACGGCGACCTGGAAAGAGGCGCCTCCGAACGTCAGCGTCTGCCGTACCCCCCACTCGCTCACCGTCAGATCGGGCGGCGTGAAGCGGTACGACAGGTTCAGGAGCAGGTGCGCCTCGCTCTTCAGGTGCTCCGGTACGGCCACCCCAGGGCGGCGCGCATCGAGGTGGATCATGGTCATGCCCCGATCCAGCGCGGCGAGGAGCCGGGTCTTCTTGTCCGGGTTCTTCGCCGCCTCGCGCTCGGAGCGCTTGGAGCCCAGCTCCAGCACCTTCTTGTCGGGTGTCTCTTCCAGAGCTCAGAACCCTTTCGCGCGATCCATCTCGCGTTTCGACTCACGTTCCTTGATCGTCGCGCGGCGGTCGCCCTTCTTCCGCCCGCGGCCCAGCCCCAGCTTCACCTTGGCCCGCCCGTTTTTGAAGTAGAGCATGAGCGGCACTATCGAGTAACCCCGCTCCCGCACTTTCGCCGCCCACTTCTCGATCTCTTCCCGGTGCATCAGCAGTTTTCGCTTGCGCGTCGGAATGTGCGCGAACATGGCCGCCGGCTTGTAGGCGCCGATGTGGGCGTTACACAGATACAGCTCGTTCTTCTCTGGAGAGCCGTAGGCGTCGTTCAGGTTCGCCTGCCCGTCGCGCAGCGCCTTCACCTCGCTGCCCATCAGGGCGAGGCCCGCCTCGACGGTCTCCTCCACGTCGAAGTCGAACTTCGCGCGGCGGTGCTCGGTGATGATCTTGATGCCGGCTTCCTTCGCCATCGGGTCCGGGCCGCTTAGCAGGAAGCCGGATCAGAGGCCCAGGTTGTCGATGAGCCGCGTCGTGCCCACGAACGCCGCCACCAGCGCGCGCGCCGGCCGATCGCCGACCCGCTCGAGCGGCTTCAAGGTCTCGGCGTCCACCACGGCGACGTAGTCTTCCCGCACGTCCTTCAGCTCCGCGCGGATGATGCCCTTGAGCTTCTCGACGTCTTTCTCGTTCGAGTCGCGCGCCTTGAACAGCCCGCGCGAGAGGCCCAGCGCCTTCTGCCGGTCTTCCGGCGACAGGTACGCGTTGCGCGAGCTCATCGCGAGGCCGTCTGCCTCGCGCACCGTCGGCAGGCCCACGATCTCGACGCCGAGCTCGAGATCCTTCGCGAGCCACTTGATGACCTGCAGCTGCTGGTAGTCCTTCTGGCCGAACAGGGCGACGTCGGGGCGGAACAGCGCGAGCAGCTTCGTGACCACGGTCGCGACGCCGCGGAAGTGCCCCGGCCGCGAGGCGCCGTCGAGGCCCTGCGACACGTCGTCGACCGTCACGTAGGTCTGGTAGCCGGGCGGGTAGACGGTCGAAGGCTCGGGCGCGTAGACGAGCGCGACCCCGGCGCTCTCGCACTTCGCGAGGTCGCCCTCGAGATCGCGCGGGTAGCGCGACAGGTCTTCCTTCGGGCCGAACTGCGTCGGGTTCACGAAGATGGTGGCCGCGCAGGCGCCGGCGAGCCGCACGCCCTCGCGCATCAGCGAGAGGTGCCCCTCGTGGAGGAACCCCATCGTCGGCACGAGCGCGAGGCGTGGCTGCGTCTTTCTCCACGCGCGCACCTCGTCGGGCGTCTTGACCCGCTTCACGTCACACCGGGACGCCGTAGATGCCGCTCTTCTCTTTGTCCTCGCGCTCCGACGGCACGACGTCGGGGTTCGAGGCGACGAGCCGCATCGTCGAGGAGCGGAAGCTGTGCTCTTCGTCGGGGAAGCTGACGGCGCGGACCTCGGCGAAGAACTTCTCGGCGGCCGACTTCACGGTGCCGAAGCCGTCGGCGTAGCGCTTCACGAACTTCGGCTTGAAGTCGGGGTTGAAGCCGAGGAGGTCGTAGCAGACGAGCACCTGGCCGTCGCAGTGCTTGCCGGCGCCGATGCCGATGGTCGGAATGTGGAGCCGCGCGGTGATGGCCTTGGCGAGCTCGAGCGGCACGCCCTCCATCACGAGCGCGAAGCAGCCCGCGGCCTCGAGCGCGACGGCGTCGTCGAGCAGCTTGCGCGCGGTGTCTTCGTCGCGGCCCTGCACCACGTAGCCGCCCATCTTGTGCACCGACTGCGGCGTCAGGCCGATGTGGCCCATCACCGGAATCGAGGCGCGCGTGATCGCCTTCACGACGCCTTCGAACTCGGCGCCGCCCTCGAGCTTCACCGAGTGCGCCCCGCCCTCGGCCACGAGCCGGCCGGCGTTCTTCACGGCCTCGTCGACCGACGACTGGTAGCTCATGAACGGCAGGTCGCCGACGACGTGCGCCCGCTTCGCGGCCCGGCTGACGGCGCGGCAGTGGTAGATCATCTGGTCCATGGTGACGGGCAGCGTCGAGTCGTTGCCCTGAACCACCATGCCCACCGAGTCGCCCACGAGCAGCACGTCGGCGCCGGCCTCGTCGAGGATGCGCGCGAACGTCGCGTCGTAGGCAGTGACCATGCAGATCTTCTGACCTGCATGCTTGAGCTTCTTCAGCGTGTGGATGGTGACCTTGTCCTTCACGGTTCACCTCCTATGTGTGAGTGCGCAGGATGTACTGCCTGGAGCTACTGCCTGGACTACTGCCTGGGTGAGTGCGCCGCCCGTGAGGGTCGCCGCCAACGAGATGTATACGGACTTCTACCTCCGAACGCTCATCGGCTGGTAGTGGTGGGTGCCCTTCTTCGTACTCTTCACCACGTTGATGAGGTTCTCGAGGTCCTCGGGGTTGTTCACGAAGTCGATGTCCGAGGTGTTCACGACCAGCAGCGGCGTGTCCTGGTAGTGGAAGAAGAACTCGTTGTACGCCTTGCACAGGTCGTCGAGGTACTGCGGGTCGAACTTGCGCTCGAACTCGCGGCCCCGCTTCTTGATGCGCGTGAGCAGCACCTCGAGCCGCGCCTGCATGTAGATGACGAGGTCGGGCTTCGCGACGCGCGGCCCGAGCTCTTCGAAGATGCGCTCGTAGAGCGCGAGCTCGTTCGGGTCGAGCGTGAGGTGGGCGAAGATTCTGTCCTTCGCGAACAGGTAGTCGCTCACCGTGATGGTGTTGAACAGGTCCTGCTGGAAGAGCTTCTGCTGCTGCTTGAAGCGCGACAGCAGGAAGAACATCTGCGTCTGGAACGCGTACTTCGCGCGGTCGCCGTAGAACGACGAGAGGAAGGGGTTCTCTTCGACGACCTCCATCACCTTCCGGGCGGCAAAGCGCTCGGAGATGATGTTCGTGAGCGACGACTTGCCGACGCCGATCGGGCCCTCGACCACGATGTAGCGGTGCTCGTTCTGGCTCACATCCCCTCGCGTCGAAATCGCTCCCGAGCCGATAAATCGGCCTGAAAAACGGGTCGCGCATACAACCATGTGGCACGGAGTAGCCGCAACCTCCGCGAGATTTTCATCAGCAAGATCAGTGTTTTTTGACGAGCCAGATCCCCTCACGTATGGTCACGTCATGTCACTTCGCCGAGGGGCCGCAGTCGTCGAGCTGAAGCCGGCAGTTCAGTCCGAAGCGGGCGTTCCGGAGGAGGTCGCTGCCTCTCCGCTCTACGGGGTCGCGATGCTGAAGATCGCGATGGAGCTGAAGAAGGCCGACGCGAAGCCGGTCGACGAGCTCATCACCGGGGTGCTCACGCGCATGAACCTGCCCGAGGCCGACTTCCGCGCGTTCCTCGCGATGAACGGGGGGCTCTTGAAAACCATCGCGCAAAGGCGCAGGTACTAGCGCCATGCCGGGGCCCAAGCGTTCGCTGCCTGTCGAAGTGGTGGAGCGCGCCGAGGCGCTGACGAAGCGCTACACCCTGGCACCGGCGCCGCCGAAGCAGGTGCAGAGCCTCCCCGCGGCGGCGAAGAAGAAGAAGCTGGTGCTGGCGCTGAAGAAGCTGCACCCGATGGACTAAAAGCCGCCCGCGCAAGAGCTCAGGGAAACGCGCGCTCGAGCGCGGCGAGCTCTTCGACGCTGAGCGTCTCCGCGCGGCGCTTCCCGTCGAGGCCCGCCTTCGCGACCGCCTCGGCCGCGTGCGGCTCCAGCTCCTTGTCGCCCTTGAGCGAGTTGAGCAGCGTCTTGCGCCGGTGCGCGAACGAGGCCTTCACGACCTTCTTGAAGCGCGCGTCGCTGGTGACCACCGCGCGCGGCTGCGAGAGACGATCGAGCCGCACCACCGCGGAGTCGACCTTCGGCGGCGGGTGGAAGTACGCGGCCGGCAGGTCCATCACCTTCTCGATGCCGTAGTTGAGGCCGAGCAGCACCGTGAGCAGCCCATAGTCGCGGCCGCCCGGCTTCGCGGCCAGGCGCGCGACGACCTCGGCCTGCAGCGTGAAGACCGCTCGCTTCACGCTCGAGGCCTGCTCGAGCACCTGAAAGAGAATCGGGCTCGAGAGGTGGTACGGGAGGTTTCCCGCGACCACGACGTCGGGGGCTCCCGCCACCTGCGCGAAGGCGGTCTCGGCCGCGTTGCCGGCGACGACGGTCAGGCCCTCGAGCTTCATGCCCTCGAGCGCGGCGACCATGTCGCGGTCTCGCTCGACGGCCACGACGCGAGCCCCGGTGGCGAGCAGCGCGCGCGTGAGCGAGCCGAGGCCGGGGCCGAGCTCCACGACGGTGTCGCCGGCCTTCAGGGCGCACGCGCCGGCGATCTCGGCGAGCACCCGCTCGTCGGAGAGGAAGTTCTGGCCCCAGCTCTCTTTGGGCCTGAGGCCCAGCTGCTTGAGCAGATCGCGCGCGTGCATGGCTCACAGCCGCCAGTTGGGGTCTGCGTCGAGCGCCAGGTCCGATCGCACGCCGCGCTTGAGCGCCTCGTACCCGGCCACCGCGATCATCGCGCCGTTGTCCGTGCACAGCGCGATCGAGGGCAGGAACAGCCGCGCCCCTTCCGCTTCCACGCGCTCCTTCGCGAGCGAGCGCAGGCGCGAGTTCGCGGCCACGCCGCCACACAGCACCACGCTCTTCGCGCGGTGCTTCTTCACGGCGAGCTGCAGCTTGCGCGTCAGCGCGTCGGCCACCGCCTCCTGAAACGACGCGCACAGGTCGGCGAGCGCCTGGCCCTGCGGCACGCCGTGCTCCTTCACGTGCAGGCTCACCGCGGTCTTGAGGCCGCTGAAGCTCCAGTCGAGCACGTCGCGCTCCGGCAGCGCGCGCGGGAAGCGAATCGCCTGCCGGTCGCCTTGTCGGGCGAGCTGGTCGATCGGCAGCCCGCCCGGGTACGGCAGCCCGAGCACCTTCGCCACCTTGTCGTAGGCCTCGCCCGCGGCATCGTCGCGCGTCGTGCCGAGCTTCACGTACGTGCCGATCGCCGGCACGTCGTACAGCGTCGTGTGCCCGCCGCTCACCACGAGCCCGAGGAACGGCGCCGGCGGCGGCTCCGGCATCAGCCGCGCGGCCAAGAGGTGCCCCTCGAGGTGGTTCACGCCCACGAACGGCAGCCCGCGCGCCGCGGCGATGCCCTTGGCGACCTCGAGCCCCACGAGCAGCGCGCCCTGCAGCCCGGGCCCGCTCGTGACGGCGATCTCGCTCACGTCGTCGAGCGTCAGCTTCGCGCGAGAGAACGCCTCGTCGATGACCGGCATCACCTGCACGACGTGGTTGCGGCTCGCGAGCTCGGGCACCACGCCGCCCCAGCGCCGGTGAATGTCGATCTGCGTCGACACGACGTCGGCGAGCACCTCGCGGCCGTCGCGCACGAGCGCCGCCGCCGTCTCGTCACAGGAAGTCTCGATACCCAGCGTGACCACGCACTGCCTCTACTTCATTTGCTCGAGAGCCATGCGGATCTCGTCGCTGGTCGCGCCCTTGGGCTTGAGCTTCAGGTACTCGAGGTACGGCTGCTTCGCCGACTTGTCCTGCCCGAGGTTCTGGTACGCCATGCCCAGCGCGAGCCACGCCTGCGCGTTCGCGGGGTCGGTCTTCACGCCGTCCTTCAAGAGCGGCACGGCCTCCTTGAAGCCGGTCTCGCCCATCACGAGCGCGATGCCGAGGCCCGTCTTCGCCTCGCCCGACTCCGGGTTCAGCTTCAGCGCCTTGCGGAAGGCGTCGGTCGCCTTGCCCCACCGCTGCTTCTGCACGGCCAGCTTCGCGTCCGACAGCAGAGCGTCGAAGTCGCCCGCAGGCGCGATCGCCACCTGCTGCGTACCGGCATCCGGCGGCGCCGCGACCGGCGCCACCACCACCGCGGCGCCTGCATCTTTCGGCGCCGGCGCCTCGACCACCCCGGCCGCCGCGCCGGCGTCCTTCTCTTTCGGAGCCTCGACGGCGACCGCCGCCGCGCCCGCGTCTTTCGGCGAGGGCGCCTCGACCACCGCGGCCTCGCCCGCGTCTTCCACCGCCGGCTCCTCGGCGCCGGCGTCGAAGTCCCCGGGCGGCAGCGCCGCGACCGCTTCCCCGCCGGCGTCGAGCGTCGTGTCTTCGGTCACGGGAATGTCGGTCGAGCCCCACTCCGACGAGAACAGGTACGCCGCGGTGCTCAGACCGCCGACGAGCAGCCCCGCCGCCACCACCCAGAGCAGCCGCCCCGACTCGCTCGGCGCCGGCTTCGCGGCGACGGCCTCGTCGGCCGCCGCGGCGTCCATCAGCACCGCCGGCGTCTGCTCCTCCGTGCCGAAGAACGATGCCTCGAGCTCGTGCGGCTGCGGCGCAGGTACGGAAGACGGAGGCGACGGCGCGCCGTGGCCCGGGTACGGCGGCAGCGCGAGCTGCTTCGCCGGCGACGCCCGCGGGGCCGGCGGCTGTTGCTGGGGAGGCAGCGGCGCCGCCTGCACCGGCGCCGGCGGCTGCCACTTGCCCGGCGGCGGCGTCGTGTCGGGAGGCGGCGGAGGCGGCGACGACAGCGGCGGCTGCAGCGCGGCCGGCTCGGTCACGTCGTCTTCGGCGACGGCCTCGGGCGGAGGCTCCTCGACCTTCGGCTGCGTCAGCGGCACCGGCTCTTCGGTCTTGCGCTGCAGGTTCGGCGGCAGCGGAGGCAGCGTGATGCGCTCCAGCGCAGCGCCGCCGAAGATCGGCGGGTGGTCGGGCGGCGGCGGCGGCAGCGGCTGCGCGGCGGGCGCGGCGCGCGGCGGCAGCGACGGTGAAGCGCGCGGCGGCGCGTGCGGAACCGGAGCCCACGTCGACTCCGACGACAGCCCCTCGCCGCCGAACTTGTCCCACGCGTCGAGCAGGCGGGTGCGCGCGCGCTCGAGCTCGCTCGACGGCGGCGGAGCCACCAGGAACTGCGAGCCGGGCGCCTCGTGACCCGCCGGAGGCAGCGCGGCGATCGCGGGGAACTCGGGGCGCGTCGGCGTCTCGCTCGAGCGCGTCAGCTTCGGGCCGCCGGGCTTCGGCTCGAAGCGCGTGACGACCGCGGCGGGCGTGTGGCGCGGCGGCGGCACCATGACCTCGACCTCGTCGACCTGGCCCGCGACCGGCGGCACCTCGACGAGCTGCGGGTTCGCCGTCATCACCGGCGGCATCTGCGGAGGCCGCGGCGGGGACATCTTCGGCGGCATCTCGGGCTCGGCGCCGTCGACCTCTTCCTGCACGGCCTCGGCGGGCGTCGCGGTGGGAGCCGCCGGCGCCGGCGTCACCGGAGCGGGCAGCGGCACCACGTGCATCACCGGGGTGTCGATGGGCCCGACCGCGGGCGGAGACGCCTCGGGCGGCGGCGGCGCGGGCGCGGGCGCCGGCTCGCCCCCGGCGGGGTTCGGGCCGGTGTTGAGCCACTCCTCGATGCCGGGCTTGCGCACGATCTCGCCGCTCGGGCCCGCGCCGACCTCGCGCACGAGGCCCTCGAAGTAGAGCTTCGAGATGATGCCGAGCGCGGCGAGATCTTCGAAGTCGGAGTCGTCGACGACGCGCGCGAGCGTGCGGCGGCCGTCGAACAGGCGCAAGAGGCCGTTCACCTCGTCGGGGATCTCGGAGAGCCGCTCGGCGAGCTGCTGGTAGTCGAGCTCGAACACCGTCTCGAGCGGCGGCAGCTGCTCGAGCATGCGGCCCCACTCGTCGAGGCGGCGCATGCCCTCCATGAGCAGGCCCTGGGTCGAGACCTCGATGCGCTCGGCGCGATCGACCGGCACGAACTGCACGTCGAAGTTGCCCTCGAACGTGTTGAGCATCCGGTAGAACGCGTTCTCGCCGCGCAGGCGGCCGAGCTCGGCGTCGATGACCTTGCCCTCTTTGAAGTAGATGACGCCGGTGCGCTCGCCGTCGAGCTTGATGGTGCCGGTCTTGCGCCCGATCTCGAACGTCTGCACGAGATCGACGACGCCCATGTCCGAGAGCGAGCCTGCGAAGCCGGTCTTCGATTCGCGCTTCTCGCTGCGCTCCTTCTCGACCTTCGCGAGAATCATCTTCACCCGCGTGACGATCTCTTTGATGTAGATCGGCTTCGTCAGGTAGTCGTCGCCGCCGAGCTCGAGCCCCTTCACCTTGAACTCGACCGACTTCTGGTTCGTCAGAAAGACGTAGGGGATGTGCCGGAACCGCTCGTCGCTCTTCAGCATGCGGCAGAGCTCGAAGCCGTCCATCTCGGCCATGCGCGTCTCGGCCAGCACCAGGTCCGGCGGGCTGATCTGGACCTTGTCGAGCGCGTCTTTGCCGTGAATGGCCGTAGTGACCTGGAAGCCCGCCTTCTTGAGGCTGACCTCGGTCACACGCAGGTTCTTCGCGTCTCCGTCCACGAGGAGGAGATGCTGCTTGGCCACGAACGGCTCCTATCTGACTGACGAAACGGCGATGTTTCTTTGCGCGACCGTCAGTGTCAACGTTTCGGCGGGGCTGCTATTGAAGGGGTGTGGAGCTGAGAAGGCACGCCCGGAAGTCGCTGACCGTCGAATTTCGAGGTCTGGAATCGTCGGGCGCCGGGGAGCTCGTCTTCGAGGCCTCCGATCTCTCGGCGGGCGGCACCTTCCTGAAGGCCGATCTGCTGCTCGAGCGCGGGGAGCGCCTGTGGCTCCAGTTCCGTGTTCCGGGTGTCCCGAAGACGTTTCATGCCGAAGGGCGGGTGCGCTGGGTGCGCCTCGACGCGCACGCCGGCATGGGCATCGAGTTCGAGACGATCACCGACGGCGATCGGGCGATGCTGGCGCAGTACCTCGCGTGATGCCTACCCCTATCGGGAGAAGAAGCCACCGCCCTTGGGCGCCTGCTGCTTCTTCTTGCGCATCTCGATGAGGCGGATCTCCTGGTTCGCCTCGAGGTGGCGCGGGTTCACGCGAATCGCCTCGCGGAAGTGGCGCTCGGCGCGATCCATGTCGCCCTCGACGCGCGCGATGACGCCCAGCTGGTAGTGGGCGCGATCGCAGTTCGGGTCGATCTGCAGCGCCTTCGCCATCAGGCCCTTCGCGTTGGCGGCCTCGGCCTTGCGCTGCGGGTCCATGTAGATGGCCCAGGCCTGCGCCGCGAGCGAGCTGCCGCTCTTGTCGACGCTGTATGCCTTCGCGAACTGCTCCTCGGCCAGGCGGTACTCGCGCTTCTTGAAGTGCGTCTCGCCGATGCGCAGCGCCTCGGTGGAGTCGGTCGTCGACGACGCCGACGCGGGCGCCGCCGCCGGCTTCTTCGCGGCCCCCGAGGCGAGCGAGCTCATGTACCCGGCGCGCCGCGCGTCGTCGTAGAGCGTCTCGTACGCCTCGCGGATCGACTCGAACACCGTCTGCATCTTCGGCGCGAGCTCGGGCAGCGACGGCGGCAGGCGGTCGGGGTGGAAGATCTTCGCGAGCGAGAGGAAGCCGGCCTTGACCTGGTCCTTGCCGGCGCCGAGCGGCACCCCGAGGATCGCGTAGAGCTCGCGCTTCTTCTGCAGCTCGTCCCAGCGCTTCTCGACCTGGGCCTTCAGCTGCAGATCGTCGGCCGTCGGCTTCGGCGTGCTCGCCGTCGCCTTCGGCGCTTCCCTCGGAGCGACGCCCACCGCCGGAAGGTCGGGGTCCGTCGTCGCCGACGAGCTGACCGGCTTCGAGCTGGGAATCGCGCCGAGGTTCTCCATCGCGCGCCGAAGCAGCCGTTGCCGGCGCGCCTTCGCTGCATCGTTCGGATCGCTCGGATCGCCCAAGTCCCCCCCCTCCATAACAGCTTCGCCCGGCTCGACGATCGCCTCGGGCGGCGGCTCGTTGCCTTGAGGCCGCGGCGCGTCGACCAGCTGCTCGAGGCTCGCGTCGACGCGCTTCAGCGCCTCTTCGAACGACGCGACCCCGCCCGGCGGCTTCGCCGAGGGCGAGGCCGGCTTCACGAGGTTCCACAGATCGCCGCCGCTCTCTTCGGCGCCGCCCTGCGGGCCGAGAATGAGGGGCTGCTTCAGCGCAGGCGCCGAGGGCGGCGGCGGCATCGGCCGCGCGGGCGGTGAGGCCACCGGGTTGGGTGGGGCGGGAGAAACCGGCGGCGCGCTCGCCGGCGCCTGCACGCCGTGCGCGCTGCGCTTGAGCGCCTCGTTGAGCTCCTTGAGGAGATCGGCCTGGGCGCGGTGCTTCGCCAGCATCAGGCGATCCTGCTCGCTCGCCTGGGGCAGGGCCTGCTCCATCGGCACGGGACCTCGCGGCGCGCTCGGCGCCGGAACGGGCTCGACCTCGGCCTCGATCACCTCGGCCTCGAGGGTCGGCGGCTCCTCGGGGATCGCCTCGGGGACCGCCTCGGGCACCGTGACGATCTCGGCCTCGAGCACGGGCGGCTCCGAGAGCTTCAGCGGCTGCGAGGGAATCGACGGCGCGGGCTGCGGCGAGAACCAGCCGTCGGGTGACATCTCGCGCGCGGCCTCGGCGGCGGCCGCCTGCTCCTCCTCGTACTTCCTGCGCTGCTCGGCGAGGCGCGCCTCGGCCTCTTCGCGCTCGCGCTGATCCTGCTTCAGGCGCTCTTCCTCGAGCCGCTTCTCTTCCTTCGCGCGCTCTTCGGCGAGGCGGGCCTCGGTGGCGCGGCGCTCCTCGTCTTCGCGCTTGATGCGCTCGGCGGCCTCGCGCTCCTGCTCGCGGAAGCGGGCCTCTTCTTCTTCGGCGCGGCGCTGCTCCTCGGCGCGGTGGGCCTCTTCTTCGGCGCGGCGCTGGGCCTCCTGCGCGGCGGCCTCCTCCTCGGCCTTGCGGCGCTCCTCGGCGAGCTTCTCCTGCTCGGCGTGGCGGGCGGCCTCTTCTTCGGCCTCGCGCGCCTCCTTGGCGCGCCGCAGCTCCTCGGCGAACTTGCGCTCGCGCTCGAGGCGGGCCTCGGTGGCGGCGCGGGCCTCGTCGGCGAGGCGCTGCTTCTCGCGGGCGGCCTCCTCCTCGCGGCGGGCCTCTTCCGCGAGCCGGGCCTCCTCGGCCTCGACGCGGCGCGCCTGCTCGGCGCGGCGGGCGGCGCGCTCCTCTTCGGCCTTCTTCTCGGCCTGCTGCTTCTCTTCGGCGAGCCGGGCCTCCTCCGCGAGGCGGGCCTTCTCTTCCTCGAGCCGCTGCTCCTCCGCGAGCCGCTTCTCTTCGGCGAGGCTCGCCTCTTCGGCGATGCGGCGGGCCTCCTCGGCGGCGCGCTCGTCCTCCTGGCGCTTCTGTTCGGCGAGCCGGGCCTCCTCGGCGAGGCGCGCTTCCTCGGCGAGGCGCTGCTCTTCCGCGAGCCGCGCTTCCTCGGCGCGGCGGGCCTCTTCGGCGAGCCGCTCCTCTTCGAGGCGCTTCTCTTCGGCGGCGCGCGCCTGTGCGGCGAGCCGCTCCTCCTCGAGGCGCTTCTCTTCGGCGAGCCGCTTCTCTTCGGCGACGCGCGCCTCCTCGGCGAGCCGCGCGGCTTCCTTGCGCTCCTCTTCGGCCAGGCGCTCGGCCTCGAGCCGCTTCTCTTCCGCGATGCGCGCCTCCTCGGCGCGTCGCTCCTCTTCCTTGCGCTGCTCCTCGGCGAGCCGCTCGGCCTCGAGCCGCTTCTCTTCGGCGATGCGCGCCTCTTCGGCGCGGCGCTCTTCCTCCTGGCGCGCCTCTTCGGCGCGGCGCTCCTCCTCCTTGCGCTGCTCCTCCGCGAGGCGCTCGGCCTCGAGGCGCTTCTCTTCGGCGATGCGGGCCTCTTCGGCCTTCCGCGCCTCGTCGGCCTTGCGGCGGGCCTCGGCGTCGAGCTGCGCGCGCCACTCGGCCTCGGTCAAAGACTCGACCTTGCCCTCGCGAGCGAGCAGCTCGAGGAGCACGCGTTGGCTCAGGGGGAGCTTGCCGGGCGACTTCAGCTCGCCGAGATCTTCGAGCAGCGCGCGCTCTTCGGGGTTCAGCACCCACTCGCCGCAGGCGCGGACGTCGGCGCAGCGGTAGACCCTCGGCGGGGCCTCGCTCTCGGCGACGCTCTCGAACGCGGCGCGCACGGCCTCGACGCCCGAGACGGTGGCGTCGCCGCCCGCGACGTCGCCCTGCTCGAACTTCACCTGGGCGGCGAGGGTGGCGAGGCGCCGCACCTGCGCCAGCACCTGCTGCGTGTTGGACTCGGCGGCCGAGGTGCCCAGCTCCTCGAGGCTCTCGGCGTCGGCCTTGCCGGCGTCGCCGCGTGCCCACAGCGCGTCGAGCTGCGTCAGCGTCAGCTTCTTCGACTGCAAGAGGCCCTGCAGCGCGCTCTGGTGCCCGAAGCCCATCTGCGCGCCGACCAGGTCGCCCTCTTTCAAGAGGAGCTTCGACTCGCGACCCGAGAAGGTGAGCGTCATCCACCCACTGGCGCGCTGCTTGTGGGCGTTCAGGAGGGCTTCGGCGACCGCGGACACGGGCCTCGGAGCTTACCCGGGAGGCCCGGCCGATCCAGACGGCTTGCGCTTAGATGCGCCGTGCATATAACCTTATATGCGTGGCGCATAAAAGGTTCCAGGACTACCCGAAGCCCTCGGTCGCGGTCGACGTGGTGTGCCTCACGGTCGACGAGGGGCGGCTGAGCGTGCTGCTCTACGAGCGGACGATCGCTCCGCAGAAGGGCACGTTCGCGCTGCCGGGCGGCTTCGTGCAGATCGACGAGTCGCTGGAGGACGCCGCGGCGCGCCTGCTGCGCGACAAAGCGGGCCTGACGAAGGTGTTCCTGGAGCAGCTGTTCACGTTCGGCGACCCGCGGCGCGATCCCCGCGGGCGGGTCATCACGGTCGCCTACTTCGCCCTGCTCGACGCGGCCCGCTTCGGCAGGGCGACGGCGAAGAAGCTGCACCTGCGCGTGCCGTGGAAGGGGAAGACCGGCGGCCCGGTCGACGTTCTGAATGCCGGCGGCAACAAGGTCGAGCTGATGCTCGACCACGCCGACATCATCGGCCTCGCGGTGACGCGGCTCCGGGGCAAGCTCGACTACACGCCGGTCGGCTTTCAGCTGCTGCCCGAGCAGTTCACGCTGCGCCAGCTTCAGGACGTGCACGAGGCCGTCTCGGGCGAGGCGCTCAACAAGGACTCGTTCCGCCGGCGCATGCTGGCGGCCGAGCAGCTCGAGGCGACCGGGTCGCACGAGCGCGACGTGCTGCACCGCCCTGCCGAGCTGTACCGCTTCGTTCGCCGTTCCGCAGTCTGAAGGAGAGCCTCAAATGGCATCGATCTCGTCTCTGCTGTTCGCCCGTCACCTGCGCGCCGAGCCCACCAGCCACGTGATGTTCTGGAAGGGCGGCGCGCTCAAACGAGAAGGCCCCGGCCTCGCGTTCTGGTTCATGCCGCTCGGCGCGAGCCTCGCCGAGGTACCGCTCGACGACCGCGAGATCACGTTCTGCTTCCGCGCCCGCTCGCGCGACTTCCAGGACGTCACCGTCAACGGCGCGATCGGCTATCGCGTCGCCGACCCTGCCCTGCTCGCCCGGCACATCGACTTCTCGATCGACACCTCCGACGGCAGCTGGAACCAGGAGCCCCTCGACCGCCTCGCCGGCCTCGTCACCCGCTCGGCCCAGCAGCTCGCGTCGACCGCGATGGCCAAGAAGCCGCTGACCTCGCTGCTGGAAGACGGCGTGGCCGCGATGCGCGACGCGATTCACGAGGGGCTCGTGTCGGAGCAGACCTTCCCCGGGATCGGCATCGTCATCACGTCAACGCGCGTGGCCTCGGTGGCTCCGACGCCCGAGATGGAGCAGGCGCTGCAGATGCCGGCCCGCGAGAAGATTCAGCAGAGCGCCGACGAGGCCACGTTCCAGCGGCGCGCGCTCGCCGTCGACAAGGAGCGCGCCATCGCCGAGAACGAGCTCGCGAACCAGATCGAGCTCGCGAAGCGGCAGGAGGTGCTGATCGGCCAGGCGACGCAGAACAAGCGCCTCGAGGCCGAGGCCGCCGCGCAGAACGTGCGCATCGCCGCCGAGGGCCAGGCCGACAACATCCGCATGGTCGAGGAGGCGAAGGTCGGCGCCGAGCGCGCGCGCATGGAGATCTACAAGACGCTGCCGCCCGAGGCGCTGCTCGGCCTCGCCGCGCGAGAGCTCGCCGGCAAGCTGCAGAACATCGGGCACCTCAGCGTGGGCGGCGACGGGCTGTCGCCGCTGCTGGAGCAGCTCCTGCGGAAGAAGGCGTCGTGAAGAAGACGCTGCCTCCGCGCGCCGTGATCGTCACCCGGCCGACCGACTACGTGCAGGTGCAGCAGCGGCACGGCACCAAAGCCCAGGCGAAGTTCATTCTCGAAGCACGCGGCCAGAGCCTCGACGAGCTCTGGGAGCGTCACGTCGCTCAAGACCGCGCGCTGCACACGGTCTTGGGCGCGGTGCCGCGGCACTGGCGGCGCGCGCACGTGCAGCGCGCGGAGCTCGACCGGTTCCTGTTCGAGCCGGAGGATCTCGTGCTGGCGGTCGGGCAGGACGGGCTGGTCGCGAACGTGGCGAAGTACCTGCGCGGGCAGCCGGTGGCGGGCGTCAACTCCGCGACCGGCGTGCTCGCGAAGCACGAGCCTCGCCGGGCGCTCGAGATCATGGAGGCGTTCGAGACGCGGAAGCTGGCCACCGAGGCGCGCACGCTGGTGCAGGCAGTGACCGACGACGGGCGCTCGCTGCTCGCGCTGAACGAGATCTTCATCGGGCACCGTACGCACCAGAGCGCGCGGTACGCGCTGCAGGTGGGCGGCCGCCGCGAGCGGCACAGCTCGTCGGGCATCATCGTGGCGACGGGCACCGGGGCGACCGGCTGGGCTCAGAGCATCGCGGCGGGCCGCCGCGGCTGCCCCGAGCTGCCGGCGCCGGCGTCGCGGGAGCTCATCTTCCTGGTGCGCGAGGCGTGGGCGAGCCGCATGACCGGCGCCGAGCTGGTGCACGGGCTGCTCGCCGACGACCTGTCGCTGATCGCCGAGATGGACGAGGGCGCCGTGGCATTCGGCGACGGCATCGAGAGCGACTGCCTCACGCTGACGTACGGGCAGCGCGTGACGGTGTCGCGCGCGAAGACGGCGCTGGAGCTCGTGGCGTGAGCGCTCGGAGAGAAGCGTTCGCATCATCGAGCTGGTCGCCCGCCGATGGCGGTGCAGGAGCTGCCGGGTGAAGACGACGACCCTGCTCACCGACCCGCGCGCGCCGTTCACGCTGCTGGTCGACGACGTCCTCAGCGCTGCCGAGTGCGACAGGCTCGTGCAGCGCATCGACTCGCTGTCGCCGGCGGCCGCCCCCATCACGACGGCGCGTGGCTTCGAGATGCGGCCTGACGTGCGGAACAACGAGCGCGTGATCTTCGACGACGTGGAGCTCGCCGCCGCATTGTACCGGCGGCTGCAGCCCGCCATCCCCACCGAGCTGCGCGAGCGCGACGGTCTTCTCACCGGGCATGCGGTGGGCCTCAACGAGCGCTTCCGCGGCTACCGGTACTCCGAGGGCCACCGCTTCGCTCCGCACTTCGACGGCGCCTTTGCGCGCAACGAGCGGGAGTGCAGCGAGCTGACGCTCTTGCTGTACCTGAACGACGGCTTTCTCGGCGGGGCGACGGCGTTCTGCGACTGGGAGGTCCGCGTCGTGCCGAAGCGCGGGCAGGCGCTGCTGTTTCAGCACGCCGTCCTCCACGAGGGCTGCGCCGTCGACGGCGGCCGGAAGTACGTGCTGCGAACCGACGTGATGTACCGCTCTGGGTGAATTCGTGCCGGTTCCGACCGGCACAATCTCACCCAGAGCGCAGCTGGCGGAGCGCCTCGTACGCCGCGATGCCGACCGCGGTCGACAGGTTCAGCGACCGGCGCTGCTCGAGCATGGGCAGCGTGACGTTCGGTCCGGTGGCGAGCACGTCCTTCGGGAGCCCCTGCGTCTCCGACCCGAACACGAGGTGGTCGCCGGGAGCGAACTTCACGTCCCAGTGGGCCTGGCCCTGCCGGGCGGTGAACAGCCAGCGGCGGGCGCCGGGCGTCGCGGCCACGTACGCGTCCCAGCTCGGGTGGAGCTTGAGGAACACCTTGTCCCAGTAGTCGAGGCCGGCGCGCTTGAGCTCCTTGTCGGAGATCGAGAAGCCGAGCGGCTCGACGAGGGCGAGCCGGCAGCCGGTGACCGCGCACAGCCGCGCCACGTTGCCGGTGTTCGGCGGAATCTGCGGAGAGACCAGCACCAAAACGAGCGGTGGCTCCAGGCCCGCCAGCGTGATGGAGTCACCCACCGAACGTGCCCTTCACGGTCCGCAACGTGACGAAGGACAAGCTGCTCGCCACCCAGGCTGAAGAGGCGCGCAGCTTCGGCGCCCGGTTCATGGGGCTGATGGGGAAGACGGAGCTCCCGTTCGGGCACGGGCTGCACATCGTGCCGTGCAACAGCATCCACACGTTCTTCATGCGCATCGCCATCGACGCGCTGTTCCTCGATCGGGAGCTCAAGGTGGTCAAGGTCTTCGCGTCGTTACCGCCCTGGCGGGCGACGTCGGTTTACTTCGCAACCCATTCCGTGCTCGAGCTCCCTTCGGGTACAGTTGCGGCGAGCGGTACCCGAGAAGGCGATCAGCTGGCGCTTTCCCCCAACAGCGCAAACCTTTGACCGGAGATAGTCGAGTTGCTTAACTCCCCGCCTCGCTCGCCGACTCCAATGAGACTCGACGTCCAGGGCCTCACGCACGTGGGGATGAAGCGCAACCACAACGAGGACAACTTCCTCGTCTTGCCGGATGAGCGGCTTTTCGTCGTTGCCGACGGCATGGGTGGGCACTCGTCGGGTGAGATCGCGTCGAAGATCGCGGTCGACGAGCTGGCGGAGTTCTTCAAGATGACGGGCAAGGACCAGGACGCCACCTGGCCCTACAAGATGGACAAGACCCGGAACTACGACGAGAACCGGCTGGCGACGGGCATCAAGCTGGCGAACGTGCGCATCTACGAGCGGGCGAGCAGCGAGCAGAAGTTCCGCGGCATGGGCACGACCATCGTGTCGGTGCACTTCAACCAGGCCTATGCGTACGTCGCGCACGTCGGCGACAGCCGGGTGTACTTCCAGCGCGGCGCGGTGCTCAAGCAGATCACCGAAGACCACTCGCTGCTGAACGACTACCTCAAGGCGAAGAAGCTCACGCCGGAGGAGATCGAGGCGTTTCCTCACAAGAACGTCATCGTCCGCGCGCTCGGCATGAAGGACACCGTGCAGGTCGACGTGACTCGCGTCGAGCCGCAAGACGGCGACGTGTTCCTGCTCTGCTCCGACGGGCTGTCGGGCATGGTTCCGGATCCGGCGATCAGCGATGTTCTCGGGAAGCAGAAGGACCTCACGGCCGCTTGCGCTCAGTTGATCGATCTCGCCAATGCGAACGGCGGGAACGACAACGTGACGTGCGTGCTCGCTCGCTGGCATCTGCACTGAGCGCAGCCAGAGAGACCCGGCGACCACCGCATGCTCCGTCGCTGCACGACGGCCAGCGTGAGACAGCGGCTGTCTTCCGCCCCTCAGCCCGGACACCCGGTACAGCCCGCCACTGAAGGGCGACCTGAGACGCGGCAGCGTGTCGACTTCCACCGCGGCGGGCCCGCGGCGCACTCGATGCGCCGACCGCTTCCTCGAGCTGCTCGAGCGAGGGGTGTCGGCGGCGACCAATCGACTGGCCGCCGCATCGCCGTCAGCCGTCGTGCAGCGATGGAGCGGGCGGTTGTCGCCGATGGTCTCTGGCAGCTCAGGTTCCGGCGAGGAGCACGCACTGAACGCGGCTCGAGTCGTCGAACACGTAGATCACCGCGAGAACCGGCGGCAGCGCGACGGCGTACCAGAAGCAGCGGGCACCGACTGGCGCGACGCTGGGCGGCGCCCAGGTGTCAGGCTCCGCGGACGAAAATTCGCCACAAGCGCCGGCGAGCGGCCGGCGCCGGAAGAGGTAGCCCAGGTCAGCCGGGACGATGTCTGCACACGGCCGGTCCAGCCGCGGAGGGCCGGCCGCATCGCGGATCTCCGCTTCGTGCGCTCCGACCGACAGCGGAGCTGCTTTGACCGTCAGGAGATCGAAGCTCGCGAGAATCGCCGCGGCGAAACCCGCGAACGCGGCGGCGCTGGCGAGCCACCCCTTCAAGGCGCGGCCGGAATCGGCAAACGGAGCGCTCCCCGCTCGGGGTGCTGCAACAACGCCTCATCTTCGTAGAGCTGGCCGCCCGGAACCGTCGCGCCGTCGAGCACGATGCAGCGGTTGAGCGCCGCCCCGTCGCCGATCACCGCCCCCGGCCCCACCGAGGTCGCGGAGCCGATCTTCACGCCTCGGCCGATACGGCACCCCGCCCCGAACCACGCCGGGCCGCTGACGGCGACGTCGCCCAGCGAAGCAGACGCGTCGGCCCAGAAGTTCCCCGCGCCGCGCGGCTCGCCGATGAACCCCGGCAGCTGCCCGAACAGCACGTCCCGGTGCGTCGCGGCGTAGCGCTCGATCGTCCCGAGATCCGACCAGTACACGCGCTGCTGCAGCACGTGCCCGTGCACCCTCGCGCCCTTCGACAGCATCCGCAGGTAGACGTCGTGGTTGATGTCCTCCGGGCCGGACGCGCTCATGAAGTCGAACACCGCGGGCGTCATCACGTGCATGCCGCTGAAGTGCCAGCCGCTCAGCCGCTCGCCGCCGGGCCCCTTCCCTGCGATGCGCCGCACGTCGCCGGCAGCAGAGATCTCGACCGCGTTGTACTTCGCGCCCTCAGGCATCGGCAGCAGCACCATCGTCGCCGCGGCGCCCGACGCGCGGTGTGCGGCGACGACGCTCGCCACGTCGACGTCGAACAGCACGTCGCCGTTCATCACCACGAAGTCGCCGCCCTCGAGAAACTTCGCGAGCCCGCGCACGCCGCCGCCGGTGCCCTGGATCTCGCCCTCTTCCCGCGACACCACCACGCCCGGCCACTCCCGACGCGCGCACGCCTCCATCACCTCGGGCAGGTGAAACGAGTTGATGCCGAGCTCCGTGATGCCGGCCCTCCGCAGTGCCCGAACGCTGTGCCGGATCAGCGGCTGCCCCAGGAGCGGCACCGCCGGCTTCGGCCAGACCTCGGTCACGGGCCTGAGCCGCGTGCCCAGCCCGGCGCACAGGATCATCGCCCTCACGAGAGCTCAGGCACGTACTTCGCGACGATGCGCCGCAGATCGCTCAGCGCCGGCTGCCGATCGAGCGCCGCCTTCACGTACCGCAGCGACGCGGGGATCGAGACGAGGAACGAAGGGTTCCCCTTCACGCGGTTGATGAACTCGAAGCGGCCCGCATCTTTCAGCTTCCGCTGCACCGTCAGCAGATCGAAGAAGCGGATGAACTCGTTCTCGTCGCCGCCGCCGACGCGCTTCAGGTACCGGCGCAGCATGTCTTCGACGAAGGGCCGCTCGAGCTCGACGTACGAGTCGCGCAGGAGCGCCACGAGGTCGTACTGCCGCGGCCCCTGCAGCGCGTCTTGAAAGTCGATCACCACGAGCTCGCCGTCTTTCACCATCAGGTTGCGGCTCTGGTAGTCGCGGTGCGTGAAGCCGCGCGGGGCGGCGGCGAGCTCTTTCGAGATGCGGCGGAAGATCGCGTTCAGCTGCTCACGCTCGGCGTCGCTCGGCTTCTTGCCGCTCCAGACCTCGAGGCCCCACTCGCGGAAGTGGTGCAGCTCCCAGTCGTAGAGGTCTTCGTCGAACGCGCGGGTGAACGCGAGGCACGACGGGTCGGGGCGGCCTTCCGCCGACAGGCGCAGCGTGGCGAGCAGATCGACGGCGGCGCCGTAGAGCTGCTCCTTCTGGCCGGTCGAGAGCAGCGCCTGCTCGAAGGTCTGATCCGACAGATCTTCCAGCACCATCATGCCCGCCGGCTCGTCGTACTGGACGATGCGCGGCACGCGGACGCCGAGCTCGGTGAGGTAGCGGTGCACGTTCACGAACGGCAGCTCCGCAGGGTGCTCGCCCTTGCTCGCTTCTTCGCTCTTCTTCACGGCGTCGGGCGGCATCACCATCACCACCCAGCTCTGGGGGCCCTGCATGACGCGGTAGTACGACCGGTTGCTCGCGTCGCCCTTGAGCTTCTTCACCTGCGCCGCGTCGGTGCGCTCACCGGTGGCCTTCGCGACCTGGGCCTTCAGCTGTTCGTCCGACGCGTGGCTCATCGCTCTTTCTTCAAGGGGAGCACGTCGTACGGCAGCGCCGTCAGCGTCGGAAAGCGGTGCACCTTCTCGGGCACCTTCATCATCTGCGCCTCGCCGAAGCCCTGCCCCACCACGATGATGATCACCGGCTCGTCGGCCTGGTTGCGGCCGGCGCCGATGCGCAGCACGCCGCGCACTCCGAACATGAGGCGAATCGCCTCTTCGACGGCGGCGCGCAGCTCGGGGTCTTCTTGATCTTCGGTGTGGCCCTCGCGCTCGTAGTCTTCCTTGAAGAAGACGCCGTGCGGCTCGGCCTGGTTGAGCAGCGTGAACGCGTCGGGCGGCTTGCCGGACTTGAGCGCGCGCTCCGCGGCCTCTTTCACCGCGCTGGTGGTGCTGGCGGCGGCGACGGCCTCGGTCGCTCCGACGCGGGCGGTGCCGAGGGTCTCGAACGCCGGCTTGAGCTTCTGCTGGAGCCCGGTCTGCGTGGGGTTCTGCTTCGTCTCGAAGCCGTCTTTCTTCTGCAGCGCCTGCGTCTGCGTCTGCAGGCCGTGCTTGTTCTCGCCCGACTTCTTCGCCTCGGTGGTGGTCTTGAGCGGCTGCTTGACCTGGCGCTGCTTCTGGTCTTCTTCGTCGCTGCGCTGGGCCTCGGCGTAGGCCTCTTCCCGGTCGGCCTTCTTCTCGTGGGCCTCGGTGTGGGACTCGCTCGTCCACCCCATCGCCTCGGCGTGCTCGCGGGCGTTCTCTTCGTGGGCCTCGCGGATGTGCTCGCCCGACATCGCCTCGACGCCCGAGAGTGAGATCTCTTCGTCCTTCTCTTCCCGCTTGAGCTCGTGCTTGTGCTCGACGTGACGCGGCGCGCGAGGCCGCCGGATCGCCGCCGGAGGGGGTGGCGGCGGCGGGCGATTTGATGGCGGGACGCGGGTCACTTAAGCGTTATCTTACAGACCCGACCCCATGGCCGACTATGGAAAGCGCGACTACGGCAGGTGCCCGTGCAGCGGCCAGTACGAGCAGCGCTTCGTCGAGGTCCGCATGACGGTCAACGGCAAGGTCGTGGTGCTGACCGACGTGCCCCAGGGCGCGTGCCCGAACTGCGGCTCTCGCGTGTACAAGGCCGAGGTGCTGGAGCGCATCGAGAGCCTCATGAAGGGCGAGAAGGTCAGGCGCTCGACCGCCTGATCAGCTAAACGTCTCGACATGAACGTGCATCCCAACGTCCTGTCGGCGATCGGCAACACCCCGCTCGTCAAGCTCAACAAGCTGGTCGGCCCGAACGACGCGACCGTCTACGTGAAGCTCGAGTTCATGAACCCCGGCGGGTCGGTGAAAGACCGCATGGCGCTGCACATGATCGAGAAGGCCGAGAAGGCCGGGCAGCTGAAGCCGGGCGGCACGATCGTCGAGAACACGTCGGGCAACACCGGCATGGGGCTCGCGATGATCGCGGCGGTGAAGGGCTACCGCTGCGTCTTCACGATGCCGGACAAGATGTCGATCGAGAAGATCAACCGGCTGAAGGGCATGGGCGCGCAGGTCGTGGTGACGCCGACGAACGTCGCGGCCGATGATCCGCGCAGCTACTACGAGACCGCGAAGCGCATCGTGCGCGAGACGCCGGGAGCGTTCTACCCGAACCAGTACCACTCGCCCGACAACATCGAGGCGCACTACCTCACCACCGGGCGCGAGATCTGGGAGCAGCTCGACGGCAACCTCGACGTCTTCATCGCGGGCCTCGGCACCGGCGGCACGATGAGCGGCGCCGGGAAGTACCTGAAAGAGAAGAACCCCCGCATCCAGAACGTGGGCGCGGATCCCGAAGGGTCGATCTACGAGGGCTACTTCAAGACCGGGAAGATCGGGACGCCGCACGTCTACAAGGTCGAGGGCATCGGCGAAGACATGCTGTGCGCGGCGATGGACTTCAAGGTGGTCGACCAGGTTCGGCAGGTCGACGACCGGCAGTGCTTCGTGGCGGCGCGGCGGCTCGCGCGCGAAGAGGGCATCTTCGCGGGCGGCAGCTCGGGCGCGGCGGTGCACGTCGCGGTGGAGCTCGCGAAGGAGCTCGGCAAGGGCAAGACCATCGTCACGGTGCTGCCGGACGGCGGGTCGAGCTACATCTCGAAGTTCTATTCGGACGAGTGGATGCGCGACAACGGGTTCATCGAAGAGAAGGGCCCGGGCGTGGTGCGCGACATGATGAAGGCGAAGCCGCGCGAGGTGATCTCGGCGAAGAAGGGCGAGAAGATCTCGCAGGTGATCGAAGACATGAAGCGCCACGGCATCTCGCAGATGCCGGTGGTCGAGAAAGACGGCTCGGCCGTCGGCATGATCCACGAGTACGACCTGCTCAACGGGCTCATCGGCGGAGCGCACAAGATGGGCGACCCGATCGATCGCCTGGTGGCGCCGCTGCAGGGCGTGGTCACGCCCGAGACGAACATCAACCGGCTGAAAGACGTGTTCGCGCAGGACAACGTCGCCGTGGTGCGCGAGGGCCAGAAGGTGACGGCGATCGTGACGAAGATCGATCTGATCGAGTTTCTGGCGTCGCGGCCGGCGGCTTGAGGCTGTGTTGCATCGCTGCGGGGCGTGTAACACAATAGCAACATGGAACGGACGCTCACGGTACGCCTCGACGCGGAGCTCGACGAAGAGCTCGAGCAGGAGGCCAAGCGCCTGCGTCGGAGCAAGGGTGAGGTCATCCGTGAGGCACTGCGCCAGCGGCTCAAGCGACCTCGACCGTCTGCGTACGATGCGTTCAGGAAGGTCGTCGGCATCGTGAAGAACGGCCCTCCGGACCTGTCGACGAACAAGAAGTACCTTGCAGACCTCGGCCGCCGAAAGCGATGAGGACGATCCTCGATACCGGGCCGCTCGTCGCGCTGATGACTCCAGGGGATCGCTGGCACCAGTGGGCCAGCAGCATGTTCAAGACGCTGCGAGCGCCCTTCATCACGTGCGAAGCCGTGCTCACGGAGGTGGCACACCTCACGCGACGGCCAGCAGATGTCATGGAGTTGATCACCGACGGAGCGCTGGAGATCGGGCTGGCGGCGGCAGCTGAGTCACACTCGCTTCAACGTCTTCTGCGCCGCCACGGTGAGCGGATGGACCTTGCGGACGCGTGCGTCGTCCGGCTCAGCGAGCTTCATCGCCGCGCTGCGGTGTTCACGATCGACGAACGCGACTTCACGGTCTACCGCCGCAACGGCCGCGAGGTGATCCCGCTCATCACGCCCAGCGGAGGCTGAGCACGCTGCGGTCGGGCGCGACCGTCGTGGCGTCGACCTTCGGCGAGCGCGCCCCGATGTACGAGAGCAGCACCTCGAGCGAGCCCGCGATGAAGTCGGCCAGCTCGCCGTCGTTGAGCTCGATCTGCGCGGCGGTCTTGCCCTGCTCTTCGATCTTCACGCGCAGCGTGCTCTGCCCCTGCACGTAGTCGGCGAGCTGCTTGAGCACCCGGCGCGGGCCCATGAACTTCGCCATCGTCAGCACGGTGCTCTTGAGATCGCCGGAGCTCTTCAGGTCTTCGACGGCCTTGCCGCCGAGGAGCCGCAGCGCCTCGGCCTGCTCCTTCCCCGGGAACAGCTCGCGCGCGGAGATGGTGATCCACCTCACGAACTTCTCGCGCGGGTAGCTGTGCTGCATCGGGCGCTTGAGCTCGAGGCCCTCGGCCTTCAAGAGCTCCGAGAGCTCGGCGTCGATGGAGGGGCCGAGCGCGCGGTTGAAGAGGCCGTGGACCCACTTGCCCGAGACCATGCGCTGATCGCTCATGGGTTCTTGAACTCGAACTTGATGGCCTGATTCCTGGGGAACACTTCCGAGAAGCGCGGCTTCGCCTCCTTGCCCCAGTAGATCTCGGCGAGCCCGCCGCACGGGCTCTTGACGGACAGCTGGGGCGCTCCGAACGGCACGAGCAACAGGTCGCCGGTGCGCGCCTGAATCGGGCCGGGGCTGATCTCGGCGATGCACGCCGCGCTCATCGAGAGCCGCACGTACATGCGGCCTTCTTCGCGCGGCGGAATCGGAGCCCAGGCCTCGGGCGGCACGAACGACTCGGCGCTCGCGGTCACGGGGCCGACCGTCGCGGGGACTCCGGGGCCGCTGAGCGAGCCGGCGGCCGGTGCCGCCACGCTGAGCGTCCGGCCCGAGTCGGGCACCGGCGCCGCGGCCACCGGGGCCGACGGAGCGATCGCCGCAGGCAGCCCCGCATCGCTGCCGGGTGGCCGGTAGTACGTCATGCCGTTCACCGTAACGAGGTTGGGGTTCGTTTGCGCGACCGGCGCAGGAGCGGGTGCCGGAGCCGGTGCGGGGGTGGGCTCGGGCTTCGCTGCAGACGCGACGACGGTGCCGGCATCGGCCGGAGCGGCAGGTACGGGCGCTGGCGTGGCAGCGACCTTCGCCTTCGCGGCGGCGGCCTCGTCGTCGGCCTTCTTCTTCTTCTCGGCGGCGTGGCGCGCCTTGGCGGCCTCGGTGCAGCGCGGGGGGATGCCGTTGGCGTCGTCGCTCTGCGCGAACTTCTCGAGCTCGAACTCGGTGAGCGCGTCCATCTGGCGGCACTGCTTGTCGAGGCGCGGCTTCCAGGCGTTGTAGGCGTCGAGGGCGCAGACGGCGCACTTCGTGTTGGCTCCGTCTTCGGACTGGAGCAGCGCCATGCCGGCGTTGCCGCCTTCTTTCTTCTCGAGCGCGCGGACGATGGCGCCGGGGTTGACGCGGGTGCAGTCGCAGGCGCGCAGCTCGCGGGAGGCGAGGAAGCCGAGCGTGTAGTCGCGGTCGGCTTCCTGCTTCGCGGTCTGCTCGGCGAGGTACTTCCACTTCTCGAGCAGGGGCTTCGCGAGGGCGGTCTCGCGCTCGGTGACCCAGTTGCCGGGGGGCTCCTTCGCGACGGTGACGGCCGCGGTCTCGGTGGAGGTGGCGCTCGAGGTGCTGACCGAGATCTTCGGAGCGGGCTCGGGCTTGGGCTCTCTGGGCTCGGGCTTGACCGGCTCGGGCTTCGGCTCGGGCTTCGAGGAGTCGACGGCGACGCGGGTGGGGTCTTTGGCGCCGCGCTTCTGCGCGAGGACTTCGCTGCGGCACTTCATGGACTCCTGCATGAGCCAGGCCTTGTAGTTGGCGTACTCGGACTGGATCTGAGACGTGAGGCGGGCGATGTCCATTCGGGCCTGGGCCTGGGCGAAGAGCTCGCTGCGCTCCTGGCTGTTGCAGTCGGCCTTGTCTTTGGGCTTGTCCTTGAGGCCGGTGCGCTTGGGGAAGTACTTCGCGCCGCGGTACGAGCGCTCGAGATCGCCGAGCGCGTAGGTCGCGAGGTCGCGCAGGGAGCGCTTGTCGGCGGCCTTGGCGGCGGCCTCGCACGAGGCGATGGCCTTGGCGCAGTCGCCGGTGGCGGGGGTGTCTTTGGAGACCTTCTGCTTGCCCTTGCCGGGCTTGGGGGGCTGGCCGCCGGTCCAGCTGCCGCCGGGGTCGAAGCACCAGGTGGCGACGGAGTCGAGGCCGACGCTGAGGGCGCCGTCGAGCTGGGCGAGCTGCTTGAGCGGGAGGACGTCGCGGAGCTCGGGCTGCTCGCACTCGGGGGGTAGCGGTGCGGCGGCGAGACACGTGATGACGGCGACGGGGAGCAACGCGGCGGAATCTACGTCAAGACGTGGGAGGCGTCTGCCTCACGCGTCAAGCGCGAGCCGCAGGTCCTCGATCAGATCCGCCGCGTCCTCGATGCCCACCGACAAGCGGATCAGCCCGTCCGAGATGCCGAGCTTCTCGCGGTTCTCTTTCGGCACCGACGCGTGCGTCATGATCGCCGGGTGCTCGATCAGCGACTCCACGCCGCCGAGCGACTCCGCGCACGCGAACACCTTCACCGTCTGCAGGAACTTCCGCGCCGCTTCCAGCCCGCCCTTGATCTCGAACGTCATCATCCCGCCGAAGCCCTTCATCTGCTTCTTCGCCAGCGCGTGCTGCGGGTGACTCGGCAGCCCCGGCCAGTTCACCTTCGAAGCCTTCGGGTGCTCGACGAGGAACGCCGCCACCTTCGCCGCGTTCTCCGCGTGCCGCTGCATGCGCACGTGCAGCGTCTTCACCCCGCGCAGCACCAGGAACGAGTCGAACGCCCCCGCCACCCCGCCCACCGCGTTCTGCGTGAAGTACACGCGGTCCGCGAGCGCCTTGTCGTTCGTGCACACGAACCCGCCCACGCAGTCGCTGTGCCCGTTCAGGTACTTCGTCGTCGAGTGCGTCACCACGTCGAAGCCCAGCTCCAGCGGCCGCTGGAAGTACGGCGTCATGAACGTGTTGTCGCAGACCGACAGCAGCTTCCGCCGCCGGCAGATCTCGGCCACGCCGGCGAGATCCACCAGCTTCAGCATCGGGTTCGTCGGAGTCTCGACCCACACCATCTTCGTCTTCGGCGTGATCGCGGGCTCCAGGTTCTCGAGCTTCGACAGGTCGACGAACGAGAACGTCAGCCCCTGCCGCTTGAACACCTTGTCGAAGAGGCGAAACGTGCCGCCGTACACGTCGTCGCTGCACACGACGTGATCGCCGGCGTCGAGCAGGTGCATCAGCATGTCGGCCGCCGCGCAGCCGCTCGCGAACGCGGCGCCGTACCTCGCGCCCTCGAGCGCGGCGAGGCACGCCTCGAGCGCGCCGCGCGTCGGGTTCTTCGTGCGCGAGTACTCGTAACCCTTGTGGCCGCCCGGCCCGTCCTGCACGTACGTCGAGGTCAGGTAGACCGGAGTCATGATCGCTCCGGTGGTGGGGTCGGGCTGCTGGCCGGCGTGAATCGCGAGGGTGTCGAATTTCATGGGTCGCTCCATAGCGGATCAGGCCGCAACTCTGGCGGCCGATCCCAGAGAACTGCTGTGTCTCACACACCCCCACATCATCACACTTCCTCGGAGAATGAGAATGCCTGCGCTCCCCACCATCGGCGGTAAGTCCTTCTACAAGCAGATCGACGGCGTGAAGCTCGACGGAGCGGCGCTGCGGTCGGCGAAGCGCGCGCAGGCGGGTGAGCGCGACGGGCGCATCTCGAAGAAAGACGCCACGCGCATCGCGAAGAAGCTGACCGACGGCAACGCGTACACGAAGGCCGAGCGCGCCACGGCGGCGATGATCCGCAAGCTGGGCAACCTCACGGGCGCCGGCGCCCGCGAGCTGGATCACCAGATCCGCTCGGCCGGCCAGAAGCGCTGAAGAGAGAAAGCCGCAGTGCCCTCGAGACGGGAGTCATGGCCGATTGGCCGTGGCTCCCGTTCCACTTTCACGGCGCCTTCGTCAGCTCGGTCACCAGCGCCGACGCGCCCTCGACCTGATCGATGATCCACAAGAGGTACCGCACGTCGGCGCCGATCGAGCGCGCGACGTCGGGGTTGTAGCCGAAGTCGTTCGCCACGTTCTCCCAGACGCGATCGAAGTTCACGCCGACGAGCTGCCCCTTGCCGTCGATCACGGGCGCGCCCGCGTGACCCGCCGACGTGTCGCAGTCGGTCAGGAAGTTCACCGGGACGTCGCCGAGCGCGGGCTCCTTCCACGTGCCGGCCTTGCCCGCGCGCGCGACCTTGAGCACCGAGTCCGAGAGATCGAACGGCGCCTCGCCCGTGTGCTTCTCGAGCACGCCGCCCAGCCGGGTCTGGGGTGAGAACGTCACGCCGTCGCGCGGCGCGTAGCCCCTGATGCGCCCGAAGCTCACGCGCAGCGTGCCGTTCGCGTCGGGCGCCACCGGCGCTCCGGCCTGCGCGATCACGGCCTTGCGCCAGACCGGCCGGTGCCGCGCGTTCGCCCCGGCCCAGCGGTCGCGGCGCTCCTTGAGCAGGTGCCGCTCCTCGTCGAGCTCGAGGCACAGCCACAGGAGCGGGTCGGCGCGCTTGAGCAGCACCGCCGTCGGCTCGTCGAACATGCGCTTGCGCTCTTCGACGTCGGTCAGCCTCGTCAGCCTGTACATCTCGGCGATGCGCTTCTTCAGCTGCACGTCGTCGCCGATGGCGCCGAAGCGCTGCTGCACGGCGTCGATGCGCTGCTCGCGCGGCAGGGCGAGCGCGCGCTTCACCCACGAGTGCAGCATGTCTTCGTCGACGCCACGGTCGAACCGCTTCTGATCGCGCTCGAGCCGCTCGCGCAGCTGCTGCAGATCTCGCTCCTGGTAGCCGGGCTCGCGCTGGATGTCGGGCTTCACCGACTCGGAGGAGCGCCTGGCGATCGCGGTGCCCCAGCGCACGGCGCGCGGCCCGAACGCGAGGGCGTCGAGGAGGAAGTCGCGCTCCCACGTGGCGAGGCGCTCCTGGGCGATGCCGGCGAGGGCGTCGCGCGCGGCCTGGGCGCCCTTCATGTCGGGGCGCTTCTGGATCCACGCGAGCACCTTCTCTTCGGCCGCGCGCTGCTTCTCGACCATGTTGCCGCGCTTGAGGCCCGCGAGCTGCCCCTCGGCGTTCTTCTGCCGGTTCGAGAGGAACTGCAGATCGTCGGCGACCGCGACGGCGGCGCCGGGGCTGCCTCCGGAGGCGCGCTGCATCATGCCGGCCCACTCACGGGTGAGCTCCTCGAGGCGGGGGAAGTAGAAGTGCTCGCGCTCCTCCATCTCGGAGGCGAGCAGGCTGCGATAGCTCGCGGTCGGGTACCCGAGGATCGCGACGCTGTCTCCCGCCTTCACGCCCTTCGTCGAGACGGGGAACCAGAACTCGGGGACGTACGGGTCGCCCTTCGCGTCGTACGCGCGCAGCAGCGCGAAGTCGCCGGTGTGGCGGGGCCAGGTCCAGTTGTCGACGTCGCCGCCGAAGTCGCCGACGCCGCGCGGAGGTGCGTAGACGAGGCGCACGTCGCTCACCTCGCTCGCCTCGGTCAGCGTGTAGACGAGGCCGCTCTCGAACGCGGCGAACGTGCAGCGGGTGGCGGGCTTCTTCTCGCACTCGGCGACGAGGGACTTCTGCTTCGACTCGACGGCGCGGAAGCGCTCGAGGTCGTCGGCGCCCTCGGGGATGGAGGCGAGCACCTCCTTCGTGACGTCGTGGAACGCGCGGGGGATCTGGATGCGGTAGGCGGCGGCGCGCTTCTCTTCGCCGCGGGTGCGCGCGAGATAGCCCGTCTTGTAGAGGTTGTTCTCCGGGGTCGAGTGCTGCTGGAGGATGCCGACGACGCAGTGGTGGTTCGTGATGAGCAGCCCCTGCGCCGAGATGAACGCGCCGGTGCAGCTCGGGAGCGCGATGGCGTTGCCGAGCAGACCTCCGCCCTTCTTCGCGTTCCACAGCTTGTCGAGCGGGAGCTGAAAGCCCTGCTGCTTCACCCACTGGGGGCCCAGCTCGAGCACCTGCTGCGGAGTCCACTTGCCTTCGACCGCCCAGGCCGCGGACGAGCTGAGCACCACGAACGCGATGAGGCGCGTCATCACGGGCGCGACGATAGCGCACAAAAGCAAAACGGCCCCCGAGGAGTCTCGAGGGCCGCTCTGTCGACTGCCGACCTGTCGACTGTCGACTGCGTCAGCCGATGAACGTGCGGGGCGGCTGGTAGCCGGGCACGTTGTCGATCACCGGGCCGTAGTCGATCGGCTTGGGCGCCGGAGCGAGCTCGACGGCCTTGCGGCGCACGTCGTCGAACGTCGACTGAGCGCGGGTGAGCGGCGCGGCGACGGTGTCGATGACCGGCGACATCAGCGTCATCGTGCCCTGCTGGATCATCGGGGCCGCGCGGCGGATCATGTCGGCGGTCAGGTGCTGCTCGGCCGTGGTGCCGGTCGCGCCGTTGACGACCTTCGCGAAGCCGTTGATGAACGTCGGGCTCGTGAACTGGGTCTGGAGCTTGCCGATCGCGCCGGTGAACGTCTCGTTGCCGACGCGCTTCGCGACGTCGCCGAGGATGCCCGACATCTTGTCGCCGAAGATCTTGGCGAACTGCGCCGAGGTGCCGCCGGCCGTGAAGGCCTGCAGCGCCTTACCCATGCCCATGGGGATCGCCTGCGACACGACGCTCGTGAGAATGCCCTTCCAGTCGGGCGGCTTCTGCATCAGGCCGTTCGCGACGTTCAGCGCCATCGTCGCGATGCCGACCCACTGCAGGCCGGGGATGAACATGGCGATCGGAGCCACCTTGTTGAGGAGCCCCGCTGCTTTGCCGACCAAGTCCTTGATAAAGCCCATGATTGAGATCCTTTTTAAAAGTTTCCTACTGTGTAGGAGAGTGTCGCCGGTGTAGCCGGGGGGTTGCTGCCAAAGAGTTTGGCAAAACGAGAATCGGTTTCTCAGAAGCTGATAGAAACCGCGGCCATGACGACCCAGCAATCGACGCAGCGGGTCCAGCAGGCGGGGCTGCCGCTGAAGGCGCTGTCGGTCACGGTTCTGGACGGTCCGGATCAGGGAAAACGGTGCACCTCGCAGAGCGAGCGGCTGACGATCGGCACGGCGACCGACAACGATCTCGCGCTGACCGACCCTGCGGTGTCGCGGTACCACCTCGAGCTGAGCCGGGCGGGCGATCGCGTGCGCGTGCGCGACGTCGGCTCGACGAACGGCACGGTGGCCGGCGCGGTCGCGATCGAGCGCGGCACGGTGGCACCCGGCACGGCGCTGAAGATCGGGCGCACGACGATCGAGGTCAGCGACGGGCAGACGCTCGAGCTCGAGCTGCACCCCGGCGAGTCGATCGGCCCGCTCAAGGGCCGCACCGAGGTGATGCGCCTGTTGATGACGAAGGTCGCGAAGGTCGGCAAGAGCGACGTCGCGGTGCTGCTCAACGGCGAGTCGGGCACCGGCAAGGAGCTGCTCGCGCAGGCGCTCCACGAGCAGAGCCCGCGCGCGTCGAAGCCATTCGTGACGGTCGACTGCGGCTCTCTGGCGCCGGGGCTCGTGGCGAGCGAGCTGTTCGGGCACGAGCGCGGCGCGTTCACGGGCGCCGAGCGCCGGCACGTCGGTGCGTTCGAGCGCGCCGACGGCGGCACGATCTTCCTCGACGAGATCGGCGAGCTGCCCGCGGCGCTGCAGTCGACGCTGCTCGGCGTGCTGGAGCGCAAGACGTTTCGCCGCGTCGGCGGCACCGACACGGTGACGGTCGACGTGCGCGTGGTGTCGGCGACGCACCGCGACCTGCGCGCCGAGGTGAACTCGGGCGCCTTCCGGTTGGACCTCTTCTACCGGCTCGCGGTGGTGAAGCTCGAGGTGCCGGCGCTGCGCGAGCGCGCCGACGACATTCCGCTGCTCGTCGAGCACTTCCTGAAGGAAGCGGGGCACGACGGCCCGGTCGAAGATCTGATCTCGCCCCGCGCGATGGAGTCGCTGAAAGCACACTACTGGCCGGGCAACGTGCGCGAGCTGCGCAACCTGGTCGAGGCGACGCTGGCGATGGGCGAGCCGCCCCCGCTGGAGCCGGGCGGCGCGGCTCCGGCGTCGTCGCCGATGGCGGCGCTCGACACGCGCTCGTACAAAGACGCGCGCGCGGCGGCGCTCGCAGAGTTCGAGAAGCGCTACCTCGGGGGCCTCATCGACCGCTCGAAGGGGAACGTGTCCGAGGCGTCGCGGCTCGCGCGGATGGATCGCTCGCATTTGATCGAGCTCTTGAAGAAGCACGGGCTCAAGTAGTCGGTGGTTGGTGGTCGGTGGTTACGGCATCCAGTTGAGCGTGCCGCTCGCGCAGATGCGCACGCCCTGCTCGCACTGGCCCACGAAGCCGTCGAAGCCCAGATAGACGTCGTCGGCCCGGTCGAGCAGCACCGGGCACGAGTAGGCGCAGCCGATCAGCTTCGCGGGGTCGAAGTCGGGGACGTCACCGTTCGCCGGGCTGACCTCGTCGCACGGCTGCGCGGTGCCGACCACGCGCACCATGACGAACTCGTCGGGAGCGTCGGAGATCAGCCGCTGGCCGCTCAAGCCCTCGCGCAGCTGGGCTCGCACCTGGGCACGCACCACCTCGCGGTCGAGCGCGCTCACGCCGGCCGGCAGCTCGACCGGCCGGCACTCGCGGCGATGCTTCATCGGCGCACACACGTGGTTGTCCTTCGCGCACCACTTGATGAGCTGCCCCGTGCGGCAGCCCGGCTGCCCGTTCTCGAGGCCGACGATGTCGAGCACGATCGAGGCCGGCCTCGTCGTCCCCGCATCCGCCCCGCGATCGAGAAGCATCGTCGGCCCCTGCTTGCACAGGAAGCCATCGAGGCCTTCGCCGTTCTCACCGAAGTTCAGATCCGCCGTGCGGTATTGAGCGCAGCCGGCGAGTACGATGATGAGTGCGCGGTTCATGGGTTGATGTCCCCGTTCGTGATGATGGGCCGCGTGACGATCGCGACCGTGACGCTCGCGCCGACTGCGATGACTCCGGCGGCGATCGCGATCCACAGGAGCGGCCGCTTGTAGAGCGGCACCTGCGCCTCGATGATCTTCCCGCGCACGAGCAGGTCGTCCATCAGGCCCGCCAGCTCGCCCGCCGGCCGCTCGGCCCGAGCCGCCACCGCTCCGTCGACGGCGAGCACGCCCTGGAGCATGCCGCCGGCGCCCTCCTCTGCCGTCACCATCACGAGCCTCGCGCTGCGCAGCGCCGTCGAGAGCAGCCGCACGCTGCGCGCTCCGTCAGCGTCGGGCGCGGTGCGGTAGCGGGCGCTCCACTGCGCGGCGGCGAGCTCGGGGGCGGCGGCCGCCAGCTGGGCGTCGACGGCGGCCTTCGGCGCGGCCGCACGCACCAGCTTCACTTCGCTCTCGTAGCCGTCTGCGTCGAGCCTCACCACGTGCGCACCTTCGAGCACTTCGAGTGTGCACGGGGTGGTGCAACCCGTAGGCCGCCCGTCGAGCTCGACGCGCGCGTCGGCGGTGCCGCTCACGCTCAGCGGAATCGTCTTCATCGCGGCGGCTTGCGTGTAGGCCTTCGCGATGACGGTCTCGACCTCGGGGCTCACGCTGCCGGCTTCGGCCGGCACCTGTAGGCCCGAGACTGCAAGCTGCGTCGCGGCCCGGCGCGCGGGCTCGAGCTTCCCGGCGCCCACGTGGCAGGCCACGCGCCAGAGCAGCACGCGCGCGGCGGAGGTGCGATCGCGCTGGCCGAGCGCGGAGGTGAGCGCGGCGTCGTCGGAGACCTGCTCGAGGCACCTGCTGAAGTCGGCGTCGACGTAGGCCTTGCGCGCGGCCGAGATGCGCTCCTGCGGGAGCGCGGGCGGCGCCGCCGCCGGCTCAGGCACGTTCGGCAGCGCCACCCGCCGGAGCACGACGCCGCGCGCGGCCGCGTCGAGCGCCTCTTGTGCGACCTCGGCGCCGCGCGTGACGACGGCGATCGCCGGAGCCTCGGGTTCCGCGGCGAGGAGCAGGGTGAGCAGCAGAGGGGCCATCGGCGAGCGCGCTTAGCATGCGAAACGCGTGCGAGCGCGCCCGGCGTCAGTCGTCGAGGAGCAGGACTCCGAAGCGGGTACCGGCCGTGTTGCTCGCGCTCACGGCCACGTCCCAGTCGCCGGCCGGGAGCGTGACCCGGTTCTGCGGCGTGAAGCCGAACACCACCTCGCCGAGATCGAGGCGGCGCAGGAGCGCCGCGGGCACCGAGGCCGGGCTCGAGTCCGCGTCGCAGAAGATCGCCGCCAGCCGCCCGGGGCTGCGCCCGTTGAGTCGGAGCTCGGCTCCCGTCGGCCCGTCCCAGCGCACGACGAGGTCCGACGAACGGCTGAAGGTTCCACACGCTCCATAGGGCCGCGACGTGTCGCAGGCCGGAGCGACGAGGCTGCTCTCGCCGGGAGCCACGACCTTCGCGGAGAACCGCGGCACCGTCGCGCCAGTGGCCGTGATCGTCAGCTCGTGGCCCGCCGACCAGGGCTGAAGGTCTTCGACGACGCCGTAGCCGCCCCGCATGTGCTCGAGCTCGAGCAGGCGCCCCCTCGGGCCGGCGACCTTCAGCGTTCCCGCGCTCAGCTGACGAGGAGCCGCGTCGGGCGACGTCGACCGGCAGTCGAGCAGGCGACAGCTCCCGGCGGAAGTGACCGCGCAGTCGCTCGACGTCTGCTCGACGAAGATCGCGACGGCGGTGCTCCGGCATGCGCCACCGCCACAGAGCTGGCCGAGCGCGACGGTGCCCCGGGGTGTCGTCCCGCCCCCGCAGGCCAGACACGACAGGAACAACAGTACGAAGTGAAAGCGCATGGGCGCCTGCAGAGCAGGCTGTGCGCCAGCCGCGCCGCCCCGCGCCGGGCACACTTGCGGCTTCTGATCGCCGGCCGTCACATGACACGGCCGCGCACGTAGAATGCGGCGCTCGTGCAGGCAGGCAAGTACCGACTCGTGAAGCTCATCGGCCGCGGCGGCATGGGCGAGGTCTGGGAGGGCGCGCTCGCCGGCGAGCACGGCTTCAACCGCCGCGTCGCGATCAAGAAGATGATCGGCAAGCACGACGGCGGCTGGGAGCACCGCTTCCTCGAAGAGGCCCGCATCGCCTCGCGGCTGCACCACGCAAACATCGTCTCGGTGCTCGACTTCGGCGTCGAAGAGGGCGCGTACTTCCAGGTGCTCGAGCTCATCGACGGCATCGACGCCCGCCACGTCTACGAGCGCGCGCACGAGCGGGGCACTCCGCTGCCGGTCGAGCTCGCGCTGCACATCTGCGTCGAGGTCGCGCACGGCCTGCAGTCGGCCCACGCCGCGCTCGACGAGGCCGGCCGGCCGCTGCACATCGTGCACCGCGACGTCAGCCTCGAGAACGTGCTCGTGTCGTGGCAGGGCGACGTGAAGCTGTCGGACTTCGGCGTCGCGAAGGCGCGCGACCGCGGCTTCATGACGGCAGCCGCGGGCGTGGTGGGGAAGCCGGCGTACATGGCTCCGGAGCAGGCGACCGGCGGCGAGGTCGACGCGCGCACCGACGTCTTCGGCTTAGGCTGCGCGCTGCACGCGCTGCTCACCGGCGTGACGCCGCTCGCCGGCGAAGACGCGATGGCGCGGCTGCTCATCGGCAAGCCGCTCCCGATCGCCGAGGCGATTCCCGAAGACGTGCGCGCGCTGATCGCCAAGGCGGTCTCGCGCACGAAGGCCGACCGGTTCGCGTCGGCCGGCGCCATGGCCGAGGCGATGGCGGCGCTGCGGCACGCCCGCATGAGCCAGGACCCGCGCGTCGCGCTGCGCGACTTCCTCGCGCCGCTGGCGCCGAAGAAGCGCGCCGTCGGGGCGCTCGACGCGCTGCTCTTGCCGGCCGAGGTTCCGTCGCCGACTCCCGCGGAGCCGAACGCTTCGACCGCCACCGGGGTCTCGCCGCCCCCGCCGCCGCGTCGCGCCTTGCCGTGGGCGGCCGTCGCGGGCTCGCTCGCGCTGACCGGGGCGGCGGCGTTCTGGATCGTGACGGCGCCGCCGGAGCCGCAGGCGATTCCGCCGCTGCCGGTGCGGGAACCGGCGCCAGCTCCTGTGCAGGCTCCGCCGCGCGAGGTCGTCACGGCTCCTCCAGAGCCTGCGCCTCAGCCCAAGGCTGCGCCTGCTCCCCGCAAGGCTCCCCTCACCCCGGCCCTCTCCCCTACGAGGGGAGAGGGGGTGCTTCTCGTGGGTGGCGAGGGAGCTCAGCGCGCCGAGATCCTCGTCGACGGCAAGAGCATGGGCTTCGCTCCGAAGCGCGTCGAGCTCCCGGCCGGTTCACACGACGTCGTGCTCGTGAGGCCCGACGGCTCGCGCGTCGGCCCGCACCGAGTCGAGATCACCGCGCGCCACACGGACCTCGAGCCCGCGAAGTGGATCGTTCAGGACTGAGAGAGCACCCAGGCGGCGAGCGCACTGCCAGCGAGCGCGCCGGCCGCCGCGACCGCGAACGGCCAGCGGCGCCGCTTCCGCCTCGGCCTCGGCGTGATCGCCTGCACCTTCGGGTTCGTCAGGCGCGGCCCCGAGCGCTGCTCGACCTTCGAGATCATCGCGGCCTGCTGCGCGACCGCCTCGCCGCCGAGCTCGGCGACCCAGGCGCCCACCTGCCGCGCGGTCGACGGAGCCACGGCCCGCTCGAGCGCCACGCGCATCTCTTCCCCGGTCGCGAAGCGCTGCGCCGGCACGCGAGCCAGCGCATCCATCACCACGTCGTCGAGCGCCGCGGGCACCTTGCGGATGACCGACGGCCGCACGAGCGGCGCCTGCAGCACCGCCCGAGCGATGCCCGAGGGGTCGCTCGCCGAGAACATGCGGCGGCCGGTCACGAGCTCCCAGAGGATCACGCCGGCGGCCCAGAGGTCGGCGCGCCGATCGACCTCGCCGCCCATCATCTGCTCGGGCGCCATGTACGAGAGCTTCCCCTTCACCTGGCCCTCGGCGGTCGTGCGGAGGCGCGACGCCGCGCGCGCGATGCCGAAGTCGAACACGCGCGTCACCCCGTCGAGGCCGACCAGCACGTTCTGCGGCGAGACGTCGCGGTGCACGATCTGCAGCGGAGCGCCCTTCGCGTCGCGCGCCTCGTGCGCCGCATGGAGCCCCGCCAGCAGGTCGGAGACGACGCGCACCGCGATCGGCACCTGCAGCTCGGCCGAGTGCTTCGCCGCCGCGTCGCGCAGCGCCGAGAGCGGGGCGCCGCGCACGAGCTCCATCACGATGAGCAGCTCGCGGCCGTCGTTCACCACGTCGAGCGTCGGCACCACGTTCGGGTGCGTGATGTGCGAGGTCAGCTGGGCCTCTTCGAGGAACGCGCGCGTGAACGTCCCGTCGCTCGCGAGCTGAGGCAAGAGCCGCTTCACCGCGACGACGCGGCTCAGGCCGCTGCCGGTGCGCTGCTGCCCGAGGTGAACGCGCGCCATGCCGCCGGCCGCGAAGGCCTCGTGCAGGACGTAGCGCCCGACCTCGACGGACCCCGTAGGCACGGCAGCAATGTACTAAAGCGCTGCGCAGACCTTGAGCACTGCGTTCGAGAACCGCCTCACCAAGAACTGGAGACACTTCTCGAAGTGGGCGCAGCGCCGCGAGCTCGACGCCTTCCGCGTCTACGACCGCGACATGCCGGAGTACCCCTGGGCGGTCGACTGGTACGCCGGTGACGTGGTCGCGTCGTGGTTCCCCTCGCGCCGCGATCGCGAGCGCGACCAGCCGCCGGCCGACCAGCGCGAGGCGATCGTTCGCGTGCTGAAGCCCGGCGAGCTGCACCTGAAGGTGCGGGCTCCGAAGGCGTGGGGCCACGAGCAGTACCAGCGCGAGGCCCGGCGCGAGGTGACGAAGGTCGTGCGAGAGAACGGGCTGAAGTTCGAGGTGAACCTGTCGGACTATCTCGACACCGGGCTCTTCCTCGATCACCGCGACACGCGCGCGCGCGTGCGCGACGAGGTGAAGGGCAAGCGGTTCCTGAACCTGTTCGCGTACACCGGCGCGTTCACCGTGTACGCCGCCGCAGGTGGAGCCGCCTCGGCGGTGAGCGTCGACCTCTCGCCCCACTACTGCGACTGGGCGAAGCGGAACCTGAAGCTGAACGGGCTGCGGGGCGAGGTGATCTGCGCCGACGTGCTCGCGTGGCTCGAGACCGATCGCGGGCCGTTCGATCTCGTGGTGCTCGACCCGCCGTCGTTCTCGACGTCGAAGAAGATGGGCCGGCGCTTCGAGGTGCAGCGCGATCACCGGTGGCTGATCGAGCGGGTGGGCTCGATGCTGGCTCCGTCGGGCACGCTGTACTTCTCGACGAACTTCCGCGACTTCGAGCTCGACGCGCGGCTGGAAGGTGCGCGCGAGCTGAAGACGCTGCCCGAAGACTTCAGGCCGGGAATTCACCGGGCCTGGCGATTCGATGCGACGGCCGGCGCGTGACCTCGTCCGGGGTCCATGCCGATCCCGAGACTGTCGCGAACGACCCCAAGACCTCCACCCGTACCGATCGTCGACGCCGGGCCGGCGCGGCCGGTCGCGGTGCCCTTCGAGAAGCCGAAGCCAGCCCCGACGTCGCTGCACGTGCCGTTCACTCCGCCGATGAAGGAGCTCGCCGCGGTGTCGCAGCGGGGCACCGACTACGTGAACACCGCGGGCCAGCCTTCGGCAGCCGAGAGGCTGCTCGCAGCGGGCCGCAACGCCGCGGCGATTCCCGCGGGCCCCGAGCGCGCGCAGCGCTTCGCGCGCGACGTGCTGCCCGTGCTGCTCGAAGACGCGGCGCGCCTGCTCGGCGCAGACGCGGCGCTGCTCGCGGGCGTGCTGGCTCAGGCCGTGGCGGCGTCGACCGTGGATCCGGAGCAGCCGCCCCGCTCTGCCAACGCGGCCTGGCCGGCGTTCGCGGCGGCGCTCGGCATCTCGCGCGACGACGCGGCGGCCGTCACGGCGCTCAACGCGCGCATCGGCTCGGCTCCGAAGGCCGACGGGAAGTACGCGCCGGCGATCGAGCAGCTGAGCCCCGACCTGCAGGCGCTGGCGAAGAGGGCGACCCGCTTCCTGCTCGGCGAGACCGCGAAGCCGCTGACGGCGACCGAGCGGGCGTTCGCTGCGGGCCTCGTGCTCAACAACCTGACGTGGCACATGACGAACTGGCAGCGTGCGGCCGCCGACCCGACGCGCGCCGACCCGCAGGCGCGGAACAACGTCTTCAACACGTACTCCGACAACCTCGCCGCGGCGCAGGCGCGCGCGGGGCTCGGCGCCGCGATCGACATGGCGATCTCCGACGCCTACAACGCGGGGAAGGCTACTTCCCCTTGAGGAGGCGGGCGTGCAGCTCGCCCGAGAGCAGGTACACGAAGTGCGACTGGCCGAACGACAGCTCGTCGCCGGTGCGCAAGACCGCGCGCGACCCGATGCGGATGCCGTTCAAGAACGTGCCGTTCGCCGAGCCGAGCTCGCGCAAGAGGCCCGAGCGCCCGTCCCACAAGATCGCGGCGTGCTTCAGCGACACGGCGGGATCGGGAACGATGACGTCGCAGTCGGGCGCCCGGCCGACGACGAGCTGCAGCGAGCCGTCTTTCTGCGGCGGCGGCAGCGTGCCGATGAGCAGGTCCTGAAAGTCGATGGGCTCGAGCGCGGGCCGCACCGTGGCCGAGGGCAGCGGCGCGGTGCCGCTCATCCAGTCGTCGCCGCTCGGCACCCTGGGGCGTGTGTCGGGCCGCTGCATGAGCACGAACGGGCCCATCTGCTTCGCGAACGCGAAGGCGTCGAGCTGGCGAGCGATGGGGACGAGCTCGCGAACGGGCCTCAGAGGATCTTCTCCACGATGAGGTAGAGCACGAAGAAGAACGCCGCGATGCCGAGCAGAACCTTGGTGCCCGGCTTGAGGCCCTCTGGCTCCTGCGACCCGTAGCTCGCCATCACGGCCGACGAGACGCCGAGGTACTCGCCGGCGTAGCGCGCGGTGCGGAAGTACGAGTCGGCCACGAGGCCCTCGTCGTTCGCGTTGAGCGTCTTCGAGAGGCTCGGGTCGACGAGGCGCAGGCCGGCGTCGGTCGCGAGCTGCACGCCCTCGACGACGAGCTCGCGAACGAGGTCAGTCTTGTCGGTGAGCTGGACCTTCAGCTCGGTGGCGACGGGCGCTCCGTTCTCGAGGAGCCGGCGCACCTCGACCTCGCCGTTCTTGAGACGCCACAGCTTCGAGCCGTCGGGCTGGTCTTTCGCGCCGCGCGCGGTGAGCAGCGCCTCGACCGGTGCAGGATCGTAAGGGGTGCCCGGCTCCCTGGGCTGGACGAGCAGCTCGTAACGCAAGACGCGCGTGAGGCTACCACCTCGAGCGAGCTGTGAGAGGATGGCCGCCTTCATGCCAGTGACGCTCGGCAGGTTTCAGCTCCACGAGGTGCGCGACGGCACGTTCGCCCTCGACGGAGGCGCCATGTTCGGCGTCGTCCCCCGCCCCTTGTGGGAGAAGCGCTTCCCGCCCGACGAGCGCAACCGCATCTCGCTGGCGCTGCGGTGCCTCTTGATCGTCGACGGGCCGCGCAAGATCCTCGTCGACGACGGCGTCGGCACCCGGTGGGACGGCAAGCACCGCGAGATGTACGGCATCGATCACCGCCAGCGCGATCTCGACCGCGAGCTGCAGCGCGCGGGGCTGACGCGCCACGACATCACCGACGTCGTGCTCACGCACCTGCACTTCGATCACGCCGGCGGCACGACGCGCGACGCCGACCAGCTCTCGTTTCCGAACGCGACGTACCACCTGCAGCGGCGCCACTGGAAATGGGCGCACGCGCCGAGCGACAAAGACAAGGGCAGCTTCCGCCACGAAGACTTTCACGCGCTCGAGGCGAGCGGCCGGCTGCACCTGCTCGAGGGCGCGACCGAGCTGTACGACGGCATCCACCTCTTCATCAGCGAGGGGCACACCGTCGGCCTGCAGCTCGTGCGCGTCGAGACCGACGCCGGCACGTGGGTGTTCTGCGGCGACCTGGTGCCGACGACGGCGCACCTCAAGCCCGCGTGGGTCGCGGCGTACGACCTGTACCCGCTCACCGTGATCGAAGAGAAGAAGATGCTGCTCGCGCAGGCGATCGAGGAGCGCTGGGTGCTGTACCTCGAGCACGACCCCGAGGTCGCCGCGTGCACCGTGAAGGACGAGGGCGGCACCGTGGTGGTCGACCAGGTGGTGGCCGTGTGACCTCGCCGACGGTGAAGCTCTCGCGCCGCGGCGTCGAGCGGTGGCGCGCCGGGCACCCGTGGATCTACGAGTCCGACGTCGAGGCGCCGAAGTCGCTGAAGGGCGGCGAGGTGGTGCGCGTCGCCGATCACAAGGGCTACCTGCTCGGGCAGGCGTTCTACTCGCGGGCGTCGAAGATCTCGCTGCGCTGGCTCACGTGGGACGACACGCCCATCGACGAGGCGTTCTTCGCGGCCCGCATCGCGGCGGCCGATGCGCTGCGCCAGCGGCTGTACCCGGGCGAAGACACGTACCGGTTGATTCACGGCGAGGCCGACGGAATCCCGGGGCTCGTCGTCGACCGCTACGGCGACGCGCTGTCGGCGCAGTTCCTGGTGCCCGCGACGGAGCAGCGCAAGGAGCTGATCGCGTCGCTGCTGGAGCAGCACTTCAAGGCGAAGGCGATCGTGAACCGGTCGGACGTGGGCGTGCGCAAGCTCGAGGGCCTCGAGCCGTTCAAGGGCGTGATGCGCGGCGAGCTCAAAGGGCCGAAGGCGTACCTCGAGGGGCACGTGCGGCTGTCGGCGGACCTGCTGCAGGGGCAGAAGACCGGCACGTTCCTCGACCAGCGCGAGAACCACGTGCTGGCGTCGCAGTACGCGGCGGGCGAGGCGCTCGACTGCTTCTCGTACGTGGGCGGGTTCGCGCTGCAGCTCGCGCTCAAGGCGTCGAAGGTGACGGCGGTCGAGATCAGCGAGGCGGCGTGCGCGACGCTGAAAGAGAACGCGGCCGCGAACTCGCTCGGCAACGTCGAGACGGTGGCGGCGAACGCGTTCGACTTCCTCCGCGACGCCGTCGACGAGGGGCGGCGGTTCGACACGATCGTGCTGGACCCTCCGTCGTTCGCGAAGAACAAGGGAGCGATCGAGGCGGCGACGCGCGGGTACAAGGAGATCAACCTGCGCGCGCTGCAGCTGCTGAAGCCCGGCGGGCACCTGATCAGCTGCAGCTGCACGTACCACGTCGATGAAGAGGCGTTCGAGGCGATGCTCGACTCGGCGGCCGCCGACGCGAAGCGCAAAGTGCAGATCGTCGAGAAGCGCGGCGCGGCGAGAGACCACCCCGTGTTGCTGGGCCTGCGCGAGACGCGGTACTTGAAGTGCTTCGTGCTGAGGGCGCTGTGATCGATCGGTCGGAGAAAGAGACGCGCGCCATCCTGGCGAAGGCCGATGCGCTGTGGGCGCGCTGGTCGTGCCCCGGCACTGCGGGCTGCTGCCAGTTCAAGAAGACCGGCCTTCAGCCGTGGCTGTGGCCGTCGGAGTGGGAGCTGCTCACCGGCGGCGAGGCCCCGCCGCCTCCGCGCGAGGACGGCGCGTGCCCGTTCCTCGACAAGTCGAACCGCTGCACGCGCTACGCCGATCGCCCGCTCGGCTGCCGCACGTACTTCTGTCACCGCATCAAGGGCCCCGCGCAGCAGCCGGTGCTCGAGATGGACGCCCTGCTCACGAGGCTCGAGCGCGTGAACCTCGACGCCGACGAGGACGCGAAGCCGAAGCCGCTGCTGGACTGGCTGAAATGATCCTCGCGCTGATTCTGCTCGCCGGGCCTCCGCTGCCCGAGCGCGTGTACCTGAAGACGTACGACCGGCAGTTCACGGCGAAGTACGACCTCGCGCTGTTCCAGGGCGCGATCTGGTGGAAGCCGATCGACTCGAAGGAGTGGGCGAAGCTCCCTCCCGCCGGCCTGCCCACCGGCGACTTCCCGACGCCCGACGTCATCAGCGAGATCTCGGCCGACGGCGACAACCTCGTCGCGCTCGATCAGGGCGGCCGCGTCTACTACGCGAAGCTCGACACGCTGAAGTGGACCGCGAAGTGGGGCCCGACGTTCATGCAGGGGCCGCTCTACGTCGACGAGGCCGCCGGCGAGCGCATGGCGATGAGCCACCGCAAGATGGCGTTCGAAGACATCGACGGCAACCCGCACGACATCATCGTCGGCGTCACCACGCTCTACGTGCTGGTCAAGGGCGGTACCCGGCTCGAGTACACCGACCCGTGGCTCCCGCCCGAGAAGCGGCACTTCATCTGCCTGCCCGAGCACGGGCGGTTCCGCGCCGCGGCGATGAGCGCGAGCGCCTCGACGGTGTTCGTGATCGACGCCGCGGGCCGCTCGTACACGAAGCTCGGCGACTTCGACACGATGGGGCTCGACCCGGTGCTGCGCTACGGCTGGGAGCGCGAGAAGCGCGACGGGCTGCTCAACGACGACGTCTACTCGCTGCCGGCGCACCAGTGGGTGGCGCAGCCGCCGCTGCCGGGGCCGGCGACGACGGCGATCACGATTCTGCAGACGGGGCTCGGCAACGAAGCGCGCGAGCTGCGCGTGGGCGCCCCCGACGGCTACTGGAAGAAGCCGATCGCGTCGGGCGAGTGGGAGAAGGTCGTCACCGGCACGCCCGCGCCCGGCAGCCGCATCGACCCGTCGAAGGAGACGTGGCTGCCGCCGCACACCAAGACGCTCAAAGGGCGGCTCGGCGACGCCGAGGTCACGCTCGAGGAGTTCGCGCCCGACTGCTCTCCCGCGACGCTCACCATCGGCACGGACGAGATGACGCTCTATTTCCTGCAGGACTGGGAGCCGGGCCACACGCAGCTGACCGGCGCGCTGTTCGGGAGCGGGCCCGTGTTCCACGGCCGGCCGATGATCGAGGTGGAGCTGCGCCTCGACGGCGACACCGTGACGCTCGTCGAGCGCTTCCGCCCGCGCGCGCTCGCGCTGCGCGTCGAGCTCGAGCCTGCGGCGGCGCCATCGCCGTGACGCCGGGCGGAACCTTCGCGTCACCCGCGGCGGCTCAAGGCAGGTTGATGTTGTCGTAGACGGCGGTGGTGCCGGTGGGCTCGGGGCCGTACGCGCCCGCGCCGCTCCACAGGTAGACGTCGCGGAAGTCGCCGATGAACGGCGTCGGCACCGAGCCGAGCTGCGTGTAGCTGCCGCCGTCGAGCGAGCCCTCGAAGTAGAGCGTGCCGCCCTGCTCGCGCATCCGGTAGAAGCGCCACGCGGCGATGGGCACCGTGCCGGCGATGCTCGAGTAGTTGTTGCCGTCTTTCAGCTCGATGAACATCTCGCCCTCGTTCGCGAGGAGCGCGAGGCACCGGTTGCTCGAGGCGTAGTCGCAGACGGACGCGAGGTAGGCCTCGAACGTGGGCTGCGTCTGATCGCCGGCGTCGACGAGCTCGGCGCTCACCCAGGAGTCGGTGAAGTCGTACCGGCGCTGCGTCGCGATGGCAGGGTACGCCGACGAGCCGCCGACGCTCGACACGTGGTACCGGCCACCGACGACCTGGCAGTTCGGGTGGCCGACGCTCCAGACGGCGGGGTCGAAGCTGGCGCTGAAGCTCTCTTTGAAGGTGTGGAGCTTGGGGATGCAGACGCCGTCTCCCGCGCAGCGCGCGGCGACGCAGCCGGCGTCCGAGGTGCAGGCCGTCGCGCACGCTTCGCCGACGCCGTTGCACGCGTAGCTTCCCGGGCAGGCGGGCGACGGCGTGGCGCCCAGCGGGAGGACGCGGCACTGGCCGAGGAAGCCGGGCACGTTGCACGCGTTGCACGGCGAGCCGCACGCGTTCGAGCAGCAGTAGCCGTCGACGCACTGCGCGCTCGCGCACTGGGTGCCGGTGGTGCACGGCGTGCCGTTCGCGGCGCCGCCGGCCGTGGCGCCGCCGGCGGTAGCCCCTCCCGCCGTAGCGCCTCCCGCCGTAGCGCCTCCTGCTGTCGCGCCTCCCGCCGTGGCGCCTCCCGCCGTGGCGCCTCCCGCAGTCGCGCCTCCCGCCGTGGCGCCTCCCGCCGTGGCGCCGCCGGCGGTGCTGCCACCCGCGGTGTTTCCACCCGCCGTGGTGCCTCCGGCCGTCATGCCTCCCGCAGCGCCGCCGCCGGCTTCAGCTCCGCCAGCGGTGGTGGAGCCTCCCGCGGTGGCGGAGCCTCCCGCGGTGCCGTTGCCTCCGGCGGTCGCGGTCGACGACGGCACGCAGACGGTGCGGCAGACGAACCCCTCGACGCAGTCGGCGTCGGAGACGCACGCGTACTCGCGCTTGCCGACATCGGTGCCGGCGACGCAGCGCACGAGGAGCAGCAGCGCTACGGCGATGAAGGCAGCGCGGAACATCAGGCCTGAAGCCTAATTCACTCGCGCTCCATGATGTTCAGCTCGACGCGGCGGTTCGCCTCGCGGCCCTTCGCGGTGGAGTTCGACTCCATCGGCTTTTCCTGGCCGAAGCCGACGGCCTTGAGCCGCGCCGGGTCGATGCCCTTCTTCACGAGAAACGCCTTCACGGCGTCGGCGCGATCCTGGCTGAGCTTCAGGTTCTTCTCGGGCTTGCCCACGTTGTCCGTGTGGCCCTCGACCTGAACGAGCTTGATGCGGCGCTGCGCCTTCAGCACGTTCGCGACCTGGTTGAGCAGCTTGTTCGACACCGGGAGGATCGTCGCCTTGCCCGTCGCGAACTGCACGACCTCGAGCAGCTTGATGCGCTCGGCCTCGATGACGACGAGCTGCTTCTCTTTCACGGGGCAGCCCTGGTTCGCGGGGTCGCCCTTCTCCTGCGGGCAGTTGTCGACGTGATTCATGACGGTGTCGCCGTCGTCGTCCTTCGCGGGGCAGCCGTGCTCTTCGATGATGCCCGGCTCGTTGATGCACTTGTCGATCTGATCGGTGAGGCCGTCGCCGTCGTTGTCCGGGTCGGGGCAGCCGTCGTCGTCCTGGAAGCCGTCGGCGTCCTCGGCGACCTCGGGGCACTTGTCGAGCCGGTCGACGATGCCGTCGTCGTCGCCGTCGGCATCGGGGCAGCCGTCGTTCTCGGCGACGCCGGAGACGTTGGGGCACTTGTCTTTCGCGTCGGCGACGCCGTCTTTGTCGTTGTCTTTCTCGGGGCAGCCGTCGGTGTCCTCGAAGCCGTCTTTGTCTTCGGCCTCGGTGGGGCACTTGTCGGCGGCGTTCTTGATGCCGTCGCCGTCTCTGTCGAGGTCGGGGCACTCGGTGAGCACGTACGGCTCGGTCTCGACGCACGTGGGCTTGGGCTTGCCGTTCGCGTTGCCGAACGCGGCGCCGAGGTACACGCGGAAGCCCGGAGTGTTCGGGTGCGCGCCGAAGCCGGGGCCGAGCGCGAGGAACAGCTCGGTCATCTTGAGGTTCACGCGCAGGCCGAGCAGGCCCTCGATGCCGACCCAGCCCTGCTGCAGCGGAGCGATGAAGCGCACCGCGAGCTCGCCGCGCGCGACCTCGCCCGCGGTGGTCGCGGCGAGCGACACGAACAGGTTGTTGCCGACGTTGTCCCAGTAGCTGCCACCGTACATCCGCAGGTCGCCGCCCGCGGTCGACGGCGCGCCGACGCTGGTGCGGATGAGCGCCGAGATCTCGGTCGAGAGCGTGAACGTCGAGAAGCGCTTGCCGAGGTTCAAGCGCGGGGCGACGGCGAAGCCCTGGTTCGCGAGCGCGTTGCTGGTGCCGACGGGGATGCCGGCCGAGAGGCCGAGCGACATGAACACGGGGCGGTTCTCGCCGAGGATGCCGAACTTCAGGTGCACGTACGGGGTGCCGAGGCCGGCGGACGAGACGGGGAACGTGGCGGCCGCGGCGGTGAACTGCTGGATGATGACGGGGATGGTGGCGCCGATCTCGAGCCAGTCGGTGATGCCGACGGCGCCGAAGACCTGCGCGGTGATGCGGTCGCGCAGCACGATGATGCCTTCGGTGTTCGCGGTGCTGAAGCTCAAGTGCCCGTACGAGTAGCCGAGGCCGACGCCGGCCCGGAAGCGGCCGCCCTTCAGGGTCTCGCCGCTGCCGACGGTGAGACCGCCGCGGGCCGCGGGGTCGAGGTACAGCGTCTCGATGTCGACCGCGGGCGTTGCGGGTGGGGTCTGCGCTGCGGACACCGCGGGAATGAGCAATAGAAGCAGTGTGAGTCGGCGCACGGGCGAATCATCGGCGGCAGGCCGGGCGGCGCAACCTTTTTCTCAGCGCTCGATCGCGCTCTTGACGGCGTGGATCCCCAACCACATCACGGCCGGGCGGGGACGCGCTTCGGAGGCTCCCTCGAGCGCCTCGAATGGTGCGAAGCCGTACCTCGCGTAGAAGGCGACCGCCCCGGGCTTCGCGTCGACGACGACGCCGGCACACCCGACGTCCTCCGACAATCTCAGGGCCAGCTTCAGCACGAAACGCAGCAGCTGGCTGCCGAGCCCCACAGAGCGGGCGGACTCGTCGACCGCGAGGCGCGCCAGACCCAACACGGGAATCGGGTAGCGAGGGAGCTTCCTTCGGGCACTCGCCGGGAGATCTTCGACGTCGAGGTGCCTCGGCGAGACCGTCGCGAAGCCGAGAATCCCATCGGCGTCGACGGCGACGTACGTCACTCCGAGGTGGTGCCGGAACGGATTCTGCCCCGCGTAGCGATGGAAGAACCGATCGAGGTGGTCGTCCCCCGACCTGAAGGACGACCGGTCGTCACTCGGGCGAAGGGCCCTAATCTCCATCGCGCATCAGCTTGCGCAGCGCGGGCGTGGGCCGCGTCGCTCGGAGCATTCGCTCGCCGGTCTTTCTCGATACGACGATGCGCGGCTGAATCACGAACTCGGGCGGCAGAGCCTCGATGGCCTGAAGATGATGGAGCAGGGCCTGCTCGATCAGGTGCCCCTTCTTCACCCCCGTCTGCCGGACGTACCGCTCCATCAGCTGACGTGTCGTCTCGGAGATCTGCGCTGAAATCTGGGTCTCTTGGCTCATGGCGGCGTCAATGAAGAATCTACTGTTTTGTAGCAGAATTCATTCCTCGTAGCCACGCGGGGTGAACCCGACGTCTTGGTCCGCGAGGCTTCACAGGCCGCCACGTACGCGGTCGGCTCGTCGCCATCGGCCGGCCCATCGCACGTCGTCGCGCAGGTTCGCCAGGATGAGCGGACCGCCCTCGCCGCTGACCTGCGCGACCCAGCGCAGCTTCACTTACGACTCGAGGGCTTGCCCGACATCGCCTGAAGCACCTCGAGCGCCTCGTTCACGCGCTGCCACACCGCGACCGCCTGCAGCTGCCCGCTGTGGCCCTGCTGGAGCGCCGCCTTCGCCTCCTGGGCGAGCGGTGCGAGGCGCTCTCTCAGCAGCGCCACGTGCTTCTGAATCGCCGCGGTGCCCTTCGGCTGCAAGCCTGGCGGCGAGGCTGGCCCAGCCGGCTGCGCGGTCGACATCGCGCGCACCGCGTCGGTGAGCTTGTCGAGGATCGGCGAGAGATCGGGCGTCGACACCGCCGGCGTCTGGACCGCGACGGGCTGCGCGGGCCGCTCGCGGAAGGCCTCGGCCAGCGCATCGAGCCGCGCGAGCAGCTGCTTGTCGTCGTACGGCTTCGCGGGGAGCGGAGGCGGTGCTGCCGCGGGCACGTTCACCTGCACCGGCTTCGGCGCCGCCTCGCGCACGGCCTTCGTCAGCGCCTCGAGCTTCTCGAGCAGCCCGTTCGACGACGCCTGTTTCACCGCCGCCGCCAGCGCGTCGAGCCTGGGGCCCAGCGGCTCGGCGGCCGGCCGCGGCTGCGACGCCGCCTTGATGACGGCCTCGCCCATCTTCGACACCTCGGTGCCGATGGAGGCGATCGCGCCCGACACGCGCACCGCCGGGTCGTCTTCCTTCCCGCCCATCGTCTGCACGCGCACGTAGCCGCGCTTGAGCTCTTCCCAGCGCTTCGCCTGCTCCGGCGTCTGCCGCCCGCGCAGCTCGGCGAGCTTGAGCAGGTTCACCTCGGCCGCGCTGGTGAGCGTCTGCGACTCGGCGGCGTAGTGCTGATCGACGAGCACCTCGAGCTCCGCGTCCGTCAGCGCCGACGCCACCTTCTCGGCGAGCTTGTTCATGTTGCGGTAGCTGCCCTGCAGCTTGAACGGCGGCTCGGTGCGGAACCGATCGTCCTGGCTCGCCGACGCGATGTACTGCTGGTTCACCTTGAGCAGCGTCGACTGCACCTTGAACAGCCGCTGCATCACCGCCGTGATCTCCTGCAGCTCGACCGCCGAGTAGCCGTGCTCGAGCTCGGCCGACGGCACCTCGCCGCCCTGCGCCATCTTGATGAGCCTGTGCACGTCGCCGGCCGGCCGCGTGGCGAGCGGCGCGAGCACGGTGTTCGAGGTCAGCGCGTTCTCGAGGTAGCTGAGCGCGAACAGGTCGCTCTTGCCCTCGAGGATCTCGCCCAGGTTGTACGTGTCGGCGCGGTTCGCGAGCATGTCGGGGATGCGGAAGCGCTCGCCCGACTCGGTGTACGGGTTGCCCGCCATCACCACGCAGAACTTCTTGCCGCGGAAGTCGTAGGTGCGGGTCTGCCCGTTCCACACGCCCTCGATGCGGCGCTGGGCGTCACAGAGCGAGATGAACTTCTGCAACAGCTCCGGGTTCGTGTGCTGGATGTCGTCGAGGTACAGCATCACGTTGTTGCCGAGCTCGAACGCGAAGTTGATGCGCTCGACCTCCTGCCGGGCCGTCGCGTTCGGCGCGTCGGCCGGGTCGACGCTCGTGACGTCGTGGCCGAGCGCCGGGCCGTTCACCTTCACGAACGTGAGCCCGAGCCGCGAGGCGACGTACTCCATCAGCGTCGTCTTGCCGTAGCCGGGCGGCGACACCAGGAGCAAGAGGCCCATGCGATCGGTGCGCTTGTTCTCGCCCGCGGTGCCGAGCTGCTTGCTGAGGTTCGTGCCGATGAGCGGCAGGTACACCTCGTCGATGAGCCGGTTGCGCACGAAGCTCGAGAGCACCTTCGGCTGCAGCTCGTCGATGCGCAGGCGCTTGCGCTCCTTGTGGAGCAGCCCCGAGAGGTGCTCGCGGTACGCGCGGAAGCGCGGCAGCCGCTCGTGCATGAACGCGCTCAGCCGCCCCATGAAGTCCGGCAGGTCGAGCTCGAGCTTGCCGGCCTTGATGCGCGGGTGCTGGCCGAGCAGGCCCTCGACGGTGGCGGTGGTCGCAGCCGACGACACGTAGCGATCGATGCGGGTCTCGTCGACGGCGAGCAGCGCGGCGGCTTCCGGTACGGCTCGGGTCAGATGGGGTGCTTTCGCTTCGGCGAATGCCGTGAGCCAGGCTGTCGCGAGGTTGAAGCGCACCTGCGCGTGCGCGTTCAGCGCGCGGAAGTCGGCCTCGAAGTCGGCGCGCGAGCCTTGCGCCTCGAGCCAGCCGCGGAGCTGATCGCTCAGGCTCACGGCATCTCCGCTCAATACGAAGCGCGGGTGAGTCTGCGCGAGCTCTTCGACCAGGTACTCGGCCGCCAGTCGGATGTGCTGCTCGACGGCCCCCTCACCCCGGCCCTCTCCCCTACGAGGGGAGAGGGAGGCTCGGATTTCACCGCTGAGCTCGTCGATCAGGCTCTGCGCTTCGCTCGAGCTCTTCCACGCGGCTTGCAGCCGCCCCAGGCTCATCGCTCTGCGGTGCGCCACGTCTCTCGCGGCTTCATCGCCCCACTCGCTCCAGAACAGCGTGGCGAGCGCGCGGGCCTTCGGCGGGTAGCGCAAGAGGCCGGCGGCGGCCTTCAGCTCCACGAGGCGCGCCGCGATCAGCGCGGCGTCGGCGTCGTGGATGCCGCGCTCGTAGCCCTCGTCGAGGTGCGAGCTCGCCCACGCGCGGGCGGCCTCGAGCTCTCTGCCCTTCTCGGCGCCGCTCAGCTGCCACGCGAGGTACTCGCCGCGATAGACGTCGGGGCTCTCGGAGGGCAGCGCCTGATCCCACAGGTCTCTCGCGCCCTCGAGCGCCGGATCTTCGATGCGCTGCAGGTAGTCGCTGCCGGTGAGGTGCGCGAACAGCCCGCCGTCCTTCGGCAGCACCGTCAGCTCCAGCGGCTGCACGTTGACGTTGAACCGGTGCGCGCCGAGCTTGATGACGTTCGCGCCGTCTTCGTACAGGTCCTTCTTGTCGCGCAGGGAGCGGATCGCGTCTTGCCGCGCCGTCTTCAGCCGCGAGTCGAGCTCGTCGGCCTTCACGCTGTCTTTGAGCTCGAGCAGCTGCCTCGACAGGTCGCCGAGCTTCTGCACCATCGGGTCGGCGGCGAAGTACGAGTTCAGCTCGTCGTCCGTCTTGAACGTCTTCGCCCGCCGCGCGACGCCCTGCAGAATGCGGTCGGCCGCGGCGAACAGGTTCTGCGCGCGGCGCTGGCGCTCGTCGACCAGCGTCTGCTTGCGCGCCTCGAACGCCTCGAACAGCTCGTCGCGCTTCTTCGCGAGCTCCGCGGCGAACTCGTCGAGCTCGCTGAAGCGGCCCTCGAGCTCCTCGAGCTGCACCTGCAGCCGCGCGAGCAGCTCGTCGCACTTCTCGGGCGAGTCGGCGCTGCCGAGCGCGCTCTCGATGCTCTGGCCGAGCAGCTTGAACTGGGCGCCGAACTCGGCGCGCTTCTCGGTGCCGAGCAGCTCCTTCTTGCGACCGGTGGCCTGGGCGCGCACCCGGTTGAGGTGACCGAACACCTCGGAGATGCCCTCGAGAATCTTCGCCCGCGCCACCGGGTCGCCGACCTGCAGGCCACCGACGATCTCGCCCAGCACGTCGAGGCCGGCGCCGATGCGCTCGAGCTCCTTCGTCAACGGCTCGAGCGCGGTGGTGCCGTTCGACCTCGCGACCTCGGCGCCGGTCTTCTCGATCTGCGCGATGACCGGCTGCAGCGCGGTGGGCTCGAGCAGGAAGCCGACGCACTGCTTCGAGACGTTCTCGAAGCCCTCGACCACCTGCTTCTCGAGCGCCTCGATGCGCCCGAGGTCGACGTAGCGCACCTCTTTCAGCGAGATCAGCCGGCCGCGCTGGGTGCGCAGCGCGGTGAGCGCGTCCATGAAGGCGTCGGTCGAGCGCAGGTCTTCGACCGTCAACCGCGAGAGCAGCTCGCTCTGCGCCACCGTCGCCCGCGTCATCTCTTCGGTCGCGCGGCGCTGCAGCGCGAGCACCTTCTCGAACTCGTCGATGATGAGCTCGGCGTTCGCCGAGAGCTCCTTCACCGGCTCGAGCAGGTTCACCTCGGGGTTGCCGAGCCAGAAGAACGCGTCGACGGCGCGCGTGCAGGCGGCGACGAGGTCTTCCCAGGTGCGGCGCGTCGGCGTCTCGGTCTCGGCCATGCGCTCGAGGGTCAGCACCTCGCTGATGCCGCGCACGAGCTCGGCGTTGCCGATCTTCGAGAGGAACGTGCCGCTCGGCTTCTGCGCGGCCGCGAACTCGGGGCTCACGAACGGCGTCTGCCAGATCTGCATGGGGTGAACGCGCGCCGCCTCGCCGCCCGTGAAGCGGAACGTCACCATGCGGCCGTCGGGGAAGATGCTGTAGCCCTCGCAGGGAATCGGGCTCTGCACCTCCTTGCGCACGAGGTTGTAGGGCAGCAGCACGTAGGTGCCGGCCACGCGCGCGTGAAATACGTACAGCACGTCTTCGCCGTTCGGGCTCTTCAGGCTCCGCTCGAACTCGAGGCCCTCCGACGCCCCGTCGAACAGCTTCACCTCGCCCGTCTGCAGCGCGTAGCCGCCGGGGAAGATGACGCCCTGCTCTTCGGGCAGCTGCACGCACGAGACGCCGATGGCGTCGGCGCGCTTCACCGTCTGGGTGCGCGTGTTGAAGACGAGGTAGCGGTACGCCTCCTCGCGAAAGGGCTTCACCTTGAGGAGGATCACGGCGCCGCACTTCGCGTAGTGGAACTCGGCGTCGTCGAGCGACTGGTCTTTCTCGGTGACGGGCTCGCGGTAGATGCCGAGGCCGTCTTCGGTGTTGTTCTCGATCTTGACGGTGAGATCGCCGCCCAGGGTCTCGACGAACACCTCGTCGAGGATGTTGACGTGAGGGTGGCGCCCGCTGACCTGGCGGTCGCGGCCGGCGGTCTGCCACTCGAAGTCGTGGCTCGGGGCCTTCTGCAGGTCTCCCTCGCCGCGGTTGTCGATGTACGTGGCGTGCCCCGCGGGGTCGATGCTGAAGCGGAACACCTTGACGTCGCGCTCGCTGTTCCCCGTCTGGAAGATGGCGAGCAGCCGCGACTCGGTGCGCTTGAGCTGCAGCAGCCTCGTGTCCTTGTAGTACTTGCAGAGCTCTTCGAAGTCCTTCACGAAGCGGCGGTCGGCGAGGAAGCCGCCCGCCTCGGTGCTCGGCAGGTCGCGGAAGTCGCCGGGGTCGTGGAGCGAGAACACCTCGCCCACCGTGCGCTCCTGCTTGAGGCCCATGAAGACGTTGAAGCCGAAGAGCAGGTGCTTGCCGACGGCCACGATGTCGCGCGGCACGCAGCTGTGCTCGGTGCGGACGCGGTCGTTGCCGGTGACGGTGAGCTCCTGGCCGCCGAACTCGGTCTTGCGGCGGGCGTTGAGGTCTTCGGCCCTGCGGCCGAGCTCCGTCGCGGCCTTCAAGAGCCGCGCGCGGATGACCTCGTAGCTGCCGCCTTCCAGCTGCTGCTCCGACATGTCGGGAGCCTCAGCCCTTCTTCTTGGTGAGCCCGTCGATCACTTCGCCCGGGTTCTTCGCGATGCGCGCGAGCACCGTGGCGAAGGCCAGGTTCTGCGCGTCCTGCGTGAGGCCCGGCTTCGACAAGATCTCCTTCAGGTCCGCCGGCAGCGACTCGTTGCCCTCGAGGTACCCCTTCAGGAAGGTCTTCAGCGACTCGCTGTTCTGAATGGCTCCGTCGACCGAGTTGCCGAGGGTGACGGCCTTCATGAACTGGTCGAAGAAGGCGCCGTCGCCGCCCACGATGTTGATCTTGGCCTTGCCCATCGCCTCGGCCATGACCAGCGCCTGGCTCTGCGCCATCTCTTTCTTCACCTGCAGCTGGGCGAGCTCGACCTCCTTCTCCTTCGCGAGCCTGAGGCGGAACTCCTCGTGCTCCTTCGTCGCGCCCTGCAGGAGCTTCATGCTCTCGGCCTTCTCGGCGAGGCCCTTCGCCTCGGCGAGCAGCTTCTCTTGAACGCCGGCCGCTTCGGCGAGCACCTTGGCCTTCATCGCGACCGCCTCGGCGTTGCCCTTCTGCTCGAGACCGGCGGCCTCGGCGAGCAGCTGCTCCTTCGTGACCTGCGCCTGGGCGAGGCCCTGCTTCTGAATCGCGCTCGCGTTCGCCTCCTTCACGCGGACGTCGGCCATGCCCTGCTTCTCGGTGGCGACTGCCCGGGCCTCGAGCACGCGGGCCTCGGCGAGGCCGCTCGCGGCCTCCTCGGCCTGCACGCCCTCCGACAGGCGCGTCTTGGCGCGCGCTTCCTTGTCGGCGGCCTCGAGCGAGGCCTCGGCGTGAATGAGGCGGATCTTCGCCTCGTGCTTGGCGACCTCTTCGCTGGCCTCGGCGGCCTTCACCTGCTGCAGCACGTTCGACGCCGCGGTGGCCTCGGCGGTGATGACGACGGCCTCGCGCTTGCGCTTGGCGTCGGCGACGAGGCGCAGGTCCTTGATGAGCTCTTCTTCGGTCGCGACCTTCTTCTCGACCGCGATGCGGGTCGAGATGACGTCGGCGATGGCCTTGCGCTCGGTCTCGAGCGCCTTCTCCTTGCCGATGCGCTGCAGCTCGACCTCGCGCTCGCGCGAGATGGCCTCGAGGTTCTTGTCTTTCTGAACGCGCTCGGTCTCGATGCCGACGACGCGCTCGCGGTTCTTCTGCGCGACCTCGATCTGGCGGTGCTTGTTCTGCTCGTTGATGAGGATCTCTTCTTCGGCCTTGATGCGCGCGAGCTCGGCGCGGGTGTGCTCCTCGTTCTGCACCTTCTGGGTCTCGGCCTGCTCGCGCGCGGTGACCGTGGCGATCTCGCGCTGCTGCTTCGCCTGGGCCTCGGCGCGCTGGCGCTCGAGCGCGAAGACGGCCTCGTCGGCCTCGACGTTCTGCTTCGTGATCGACTTGCGCTCGGTCTGGCGGAACTCGTTCGTGAGGATGTTCTGCTGCGTGGTCAGCTCGGTGATGCGGCGAATGCCCTGCGAGTCGAGGATGTTCTGGCTGTCGAGCATCGTGACCGGCGTCTGCTCGAGGTGGTCGATCGCGCAGTCTTCGAGGTCGTAGCCGCTGAGGTTCTTGCCGATCTGGTGGACGATCGCGTCGCGGAACTGCTTCCGCTCCTTGTAGAGGTCTTCGAAGTTCATCTGGCGGCCGACGGTCTTCAGCGCCTCGGCGAACTTCGCCTCGAACAGCTCCTGCAGCGTGTCCTCGTCGCTCGCGCGGTCGCAGCCGATGGTCTGCGCGACCTGCAGCACGTGCTCCTCGGTCTTGTTCACGCGCACGAAGAACGTGACCTTGATGTCGGCGCGAATGTTGTCGGCGCAGATGAGGCCGTCTTTCCCGCGGCGGTCGATCTCGACGCGCTTGAGCGAGATGTCCATCACCTGGGCGCGGTGGATGATCGGCAGCACCACGGCGCCGGTGAACGACACCTTCGGCGACGCCTTCAGGTTGTTGACGATGAGCACCTTGCCCTGGTCGACCTGCCGGTAGAAGCGGGCGACCGTGAGCGCGATGCCCAAGATGAGGACAAAACCGACACCAACCGCGAACGCGAGCGAAACGAGATCCATGCTGTGCTGCCCCCAGACGAGGAAATGCGAAGAGGGTGGGTTTCTAGACAGAAGCCACTCGAATGAGAAGTGGCCACCGCGGACTACCGGGTCAAGTCACGTCACGTGAACTTCACCGGGCCTTCACCCGGCTGGCGATCACCGACTTTGCCGAATGTGGGTCTTTGAGCGCCTCCAGCTCGGCCGGCATGAGCCAGTCGACGGGCTCCACCTCGAACGCCTGGTTCCGCTCGTCCCACTGGATGATGACGGCACGATCGCCCTCGGTGAGCTCGTTGTCCTTGTCGCACACGACGTTGAGCAGGAGCCCCGCGCCGCCGTCGGAGACGGTCGCCGTCCCGAAGCCCGCGTCGACCTTGCCGCTCGTGATGGTGCAGATGTGCCCCACGATGTCGCGCCGGCTCGCCGCGCGCGCAGGGGTGAAGACCTTCGCGAAGGGGCGAAGCGCCACGGACGTGACGAAGAGCGACAGCACGAGGCAGCCGACCAGCACGGCGCTGCCGCCGATCAGGCCGCTTCCGAAGAAGCCGCGCGCGATCATCGAGCCCAGCCACGCGAAGAAGACGAGCGTGCTGAACGTGATGGTGACGGGGATGTTGCCGAGCCCGAGCACCGAGAACAGGCCGCCGTCGACGTCGGCGTCCTGGCTGCCGGCGCCCTTCGCTCCGGCGACGGCCTTCATCGCGCCCTCGGCGGCCTCGCCCGCGGCCTTCACGCCGCCCGCGGCGCCCTCGGCGGCGCCGTCGAAGATGTCGTGGCCCACGAAGCCGAAGATCACGAAGAGCCAGTAGAGCAGCACGATGCCCATCGCCACCGTGAGCGGCACGGTGGGAAACGTCAGGATGAGCGCGAGGAACTGCTCCATGTGGGCGGTTCAGTGGAACACGCTACAGCTGTGGCGACAACCGCGGCGTCAGGCAAGTCGGCGAGGGGCGGTTCGCGTCCACGGCTTCGCGGCCTCGAGCTCGGCGCCGAGCTCGAGCAGCAGGGCGTCGTGGCCGCGCGGGGCTCCGAGCTGAACGCCGATGGGCAGCCCGCTCGTGCTCCGGCCGAGCGGCAGCGACAGCGCGGGCGCGCCGGCCGAGTTGTAGAAGCCGGTGAACGGGCAGAACGCGAGCAGACGCTGCTTCGCCTCGTCGAACGGCACGGTCGTCGCGAGGTGCCCGTGCTTCGGAGGCAGCTGGCCGAGCGTCGGGCTCACCCACACGTCGGCGCCGACCTTCGCGAAGAGCTCGGCGAAGCCTCGCGTCCACCCGCGCAGCCGCCAGATTCCGCGCAGCGACTTCCACACCGCCTCCGTGAAGCGCTGCGCGAAGCCGAGCGTGAGCGGGTCGAGCCTCGCCTTGTCGAAGCCGCGGCCGATCATCATGAGCCCGCCGTTCGCCTGCGCCCAGGCGACGAACGACCACAGCGAGACGAAGTCGTCGATGACCTGGCGCGGCACCGGGCACTCGAGCTCCTTCACCTCGTGGCCGAGCTCGCGCAGCTGCGCGGCGGTCTTCTCGACGGCGGCGCGGACCTCGGGGTCGACCTCGCCGCCCGCGGGAGAGCCGGTGAACACCGCGGCCTTCAGCCGGCGCGCGGGCCGCTCGGCGGCGTCGGACACCTTGGGGAGCCTGCGCGGCGGAGCGACCTGCTCCACGGCCTTCCAGAACGCGACGGTGTCGCGCACGGTGCGGGTGAGCGCGCCGTGCACGGCGATGTTCACGGGGAGCAGGTTCGAGCCCTCCATGTCGAAGCGGCCGCGGGTGGGCTTGAGGCCGACGAGCCCGCAGCACGAGGCGGGGATCCGAATCGAGCCGCCTCCGTCGCTGGCGTGAGCGATCGGCACGACGCCGGCGGCGACGAGCGCGGCGGCTCCGCCCGAGGAGCCGCCCGGCGTGTGCCCTTCAGCCCACGGGTTGTGCGTGGGCCCGAACGCGATCGGCTCGGTGGTGGCGGTGAGCCCGAACTCGGGCGTGGCGCTCTTGCCGAGGCTCACGAGCCCGATCGCCCGGAGCAGCTTCACGCTCGGGTCCGACTTCTTCGAGATGTGCTGGCCGCTCGCGCCGCTGCCCCAGGCGGTGCGCAGGCCTTTGACCTGCACGAGGTCCTTCGTGAACGTCGGAACGCCGCTCAAGTCTTCGGCGGTGGTGAGGCTGTCTTCGGCGGCGCGGGCTTCGTCGAACGACGGCGTGACGATCGCGTTGAGCTGCTTCACGTCTTCGGCGCGCGCGATCGCGGCGTCGATCACCTCGCCGGGCGAGACGTCTCTCTTCGCGAGCCGCTGTGAGGTCTCGACGGCGTCCCATGCGGCGAGCTCCCAGGGGTCGGGCACCCCCCGCGCTTAGCACCTGAGGCCGCCCGTGGCATGCGTTGATGGCCGAGCGCCGCCCGCCTCGCAAAACACACCAGCGCGAGCAGCACGAGCAGCGGTCCCGGGGTGGAGCAGCCGCAGCCGACCTGCGCGAGGCGGGGGCCGGGCGGAACGGTTCCCGCGTCCGGCGTGCCCGCATCGAAGCCGGCGTCGGCGGCTCCGGCGTCGGCGGCTCCTGCGTCGGGCACCCCGGCGTCGGGCACCCCGGCGTCCACCGCGCCAGCGTCGAGGCCCGCATCGGGCTCCGGGTCCTTCGGCCCCGCGTCGAACGGCCCGAGCTGCAGCGCGAGGATGACGGACTCGCGCGACACGATGGCGCCGCCGTCGGGGCTCGCGGAGGTGTTGCTGATGCGGCGCTCCGCTCTCACCGTCGCGATGTCGAAGGTCGCGTAGGAGACCGCCGTCGAGCCGTCGACGAGCGAGTAGCGGAACTTGATGAACGACTGGTCGTCGACCTCGAAGCTCACCCCCACCGGCTGTGAGAACGGGTCGGTCGGCGCGACCGCGTGGCTCTGGAGCGAGAACCAGGCGAAGGGCCCGCCGAGCATCAGCTCGCCGCGCCGCTGCCCCAGCGTCGAGGTGACCAGCACGGCGGGCAGGCCGCCGGCAGACTGGAAGCCGTCGAAGCCGTCGAGCGCGAACGCCAGCATGCGGGGGTAGCGCAGCTCGACCGGAAGCGGGGCGCACGCCATCCGGGGTCCGCCGAGGGCTTCGAGATCGTACGCGTGGTCTCCCGGGGCCAGGTTCATCGTCCGCGCGGCGAAGAAGCCGAGCCAGTTGTCGCGAGGGTTCACGAAGTGCGCGGTCTCGAGTGACGTGCCGGGCCGCGCCTCCGGCCACGTGGTGCCGTTGGACTCGCGCACGCGCACCGCGATCGAGCATTGGTTCGGTGCGTCGCTGGTGGCCGCGGTCGCGAGCACGGCGACGGGCGCAGCCCGCGTGAGCGAGACCGGGAGCGTCAGCTGCGGGAGGAACGAGCCGCCGTCGGCCGCCACCGGGGTGCTCTTCGGCCCCTCCGCGAAGAAGAGCTCGGTGCCGCGAGGCAGCTCGAAGGCGACGAGGCGCAGCTCGTCGACCGTGGCCATGAAGCCGCCCGCCTCCCGCAGCTCGGCGACGACGGTGACGGCGCCGGCGTCGACCGGCAGCAGGTCGAACGACTGCACGGTGGTCACGAAGTCCGGGCCGTCGGAGGACATGCCGCCGAGGCCGCGCTCGACGCCGTTCACCAGGTAGCGGAGCTCGGCGTTCGTGACGCTGACCGAGCTCGAGCGCAGCACGCCGCTCAAGAAGAAGACCCACGGCTCGCCGCCGTCGGGCGTGACGGTCAGCGAGGCGACGGGCATGAAGGCGCTGCCGGTGACGCTCGCGCGGTCGACGGCCGAGCGGCCCCAGTCGACGGGCACGCCTTCGACGAGCAGGAGCAAGAGCGCGGCGGCCCTCATCGGCGCGGCACATTGTACTCACTGGCAGCGGCAGTTCGTCGGCCCGCAGTCGCACGACGCGACACCGCGGTCAGACGAAGATCAGGCGGCGGTGCGCTCGTCGGCGACCTGGCTGAGCTCGTACTCCGGCTCGTCGACGTCGATGTCGAAGGTGTCGTCGAGCTGGAGCTTGATCTCGTGGAACTCGAACGCCTCGGGGTCGGTCATGCACGACGAGAACGTCTGGCAGTCGGCGGGCAGGCCGCGGATCAGCGCGTAGAGCTGCTCGGTGTGCCGCTGCGACGACGCGTTGAAGCACACGCGGGCGGCCGGCGTGCGGCGGCCCTTGCCCTTCGGGAGGAAGCCGACGACGCGGCCGACCACGCGCAGGTCCTTCTGCGAGCCGCGCAGCTCGAGCATGACGTTCTTGCCGGGCGGGCAAAGCCGGTTCATGGCCACCAGCGCGCCGCCCAGCGAGACGTTCTCGAGCTCGGCCGGAGTGATGGCTCCGTCGATCTTCAACCGGGCCCACAGGCCCGACCCGTCGTACCGCGGGTGCCGGCGCTTCTCGGAGGCTCGTCGCATGGGGGGCGCAGTGAGCACGGCGCGTGCCTGCCGCGGGGCCTTGCGAATCAGGCGGTTGGCGGTGGGCCGATTGCGCAAGACGAGTGCACTCGCGCTTCGAGCGCGGCCCCATTGCGCAAGCCGTCTGAGGGCACGGCGGCGAGCCGAGCCGCTAACCCGGCCTTGTGACTTCCGGCACATTCGCGGCCTCAGCCGGCTCTCTACCTTGGCGGGCATGAGACACCCGCTCGAGGCCTCAGGCCCGCTGTTCACCGAACCGACTCCAGACTTCTACCGCGAGCTCCGCCGCCGCGCCGACGCGTGGTTCGAACGCACGGGCAGGGAGCGCACCGGCGGCTGGCGCGCGCTCGCCACGCCCGCGCTCTTCGCCGCGCTCGGCATCGCCTGCTACGCCGCGATCCTCGCCGAGGTCGCCGGCCCGCTCGGCCTGTGGGCGCTCGCCATCGTGCAGGGCACCTGCATCTTCCTCTTCGCGCTCACCTCGGCGCACGACGCGACCCACGACGCGCTCGTGAAGAGCCGCAAGCTCAACCGTCTGCTCTGGTACTGCTGGGACCTCGTCGGCGTGAGCAGCTGGACGACGAACCTGAATCACCTGCGCTCGCACCACGTCGCGCCCAACATCCAGGAGCTCGACGTCGCGCTCGGCGCCGAGGTCGAGCCGCTGCTGCGCCTGCACCCGAAGAGCCCGCACCGCTCCTGGCACCGCGCGCAGCACGTCTACTTCCCGCTCGCGTACGCGATCGGCACGCTGCACAAGTGGTTCCTGCTCGACTTCACCGAGCTCGCGCGGAACAGCTGGGGCTCGCGCAAGGGCCACCCCGAGGCCCGCTGGCGCGTGCCGCTCATGCTCGCGTTCAAGCTGTGGGTGTTCGGCTGGGCGCTCGCCGTACCGCTCTGCGTGCTCAGCCTGCCGTGGTGGCAGGTGCTGCTCGGCTTCACCACGATGCACGTGCTGCCGGGCTTCATCATCGCCCTCACCTTCCAGGTCACGCACATCAGCGACGGGCTCGCGTTTCCGTCGCTGCGCGCCGACGGCCGCATCGAGGGCTCGCGGGCGCTGCACAACATGCTGAGCAACAGCGACCTGTTGCCCCAGTGCCGCCTGCTGTGCTGGCTCACCGGCGGAATCAACGTGCACCTCACGCACCACCTCTTCCCCGAGGTGCACTCGAGCCACCTGCCGGAGCTCGCGGTGATCGTCGAGCAGGTCGCCCGCGAGCACGGCGTGCCGTACCGGAAGCACACGAGCCTCTTCGGCGCCCTCGCAGCGCACGTGCGCTGGCTGCGCGCGATGTCGAAGCCGCCGCTCGAGGTGGCGTCATGAGCAAGCCGCCCTCGGTGCCCCTCTTCGAGCTGCTCAAGGCGGCCTTGCGGCCGTACGCCGACCGCGGCGAGGTCGCGCTCGACTTCTCGAAGCACGGCGACGTCGTGCGCCTGCCGCTGCCCGGGCGGCGCCTCTACTTCTCGAAGAGCCCGGCCGACTTCCGGCGCGTGCTCTCGGAGAAGGCGGACGTCTACAAGAAGAGCTCCGACTACCGGCTGCTGGGCGAGCTGATCGGCGACGGCTTGATCGTCTCGGAGAGCGACGTCTGGCGCCGAGACCGCCGGCTCCTGCAGCCGCTCTTCCACCAGCAAATGCTCGAGCGCTTCGTGTCGCGCATTCAGCGCATCGCCGACGAGACGCTGGCGCGCTGGAGCGCCCACGGCGGCGAGCTCGCCATCTCGGACGAGCTGACCCGCATCGCGCTCGGCGTCATCGGCCACCGGGTCTTCAGTGAAGACGTGACCGGTGAGGCCGCGCGCATCGCGCGCATCATGACGCGCGGCCAGCGCTACCTCGCCGAGCGCGGCTTCGCTCCGCTGGACGTCGCGAAGTACCTGCCGACGCCCGGCCGCATCGCGTTCGGCCGCGGGCTCGAAGAGCTCGAGGGCATCTTCGGCCCGATCATCGCCCGCCGCTGGGCCGACCCGAGGCCCGACGAGCACTACGACCTGCTGTCGATCCTCAAGGCGGGGGGAGCCTCGGAGCGCTCCGCGGGCGAGCACGTGCGCACGTTCTTCGCCGCGGGCTACGACACGGTGGCTGCGGCCCTCACGTGGACCTGCCACCTCCTGGGCCAGCACCCCCAGTGGCAGGAGCGGCTCGCCGCCGAGCTCGACTCCGTCGCGGGGGGCCGTGAGCTGGCCTTCGCGGAGCTGCGCCAGCTGCCGGTCATGCGCGCCGTCATCGACGAGTCGCTGCGGCTCTACCCGCCCGCTCCGGCCATCGGCCGCGAAGCGACCCAGGACGAAGTGCTCTCGGGCCACGCGATTCCCAAAGGCTCGACCGTCGTGCTCTGCATCCTCGCGGCGCACCGCGACGCCCGGAGCTGGCCCGACCCGCAGCGGTTCGACCCCGGCCGCTTCCTGCGGGGCGAGGCGCCGCCGTGGGCCCACCTGCCGTTCGGAGCGGGCCCGCGCGCCTGCCTCGGCACCCAGTTCGCGCTGATGGAGCTGCAGCTCGTGCTCGCCGCGCTGCTGCGCCGCTTCCGCCTCGCGCCCGGCGCGGGCCCGGCGCCGAAGCCGATTCCGCAGGTGGCGCTGACCACGAGCCACCCGCTCGTGATGAAGGTCACTGCACGAACAGCACGAGCCGCCGCACCACGCCCTCGCTGCCCGCGTACCAGTCGCTGACCCGCACCGTCCACACGCCGTTCGGGTCGGCGCCCGCGAACGCCGCCAGCGTGCGCGTGCGATCGTCGACCGCGAAGTCCATGTCGAAGATGCCCTGCACCTTGCCGGTGTGATTGTTGAGCACCACCGTCGTGCCGCCGTGCGTGAGCTCGATGCGCACGTCGGTCGTGTACTCGTGGCTCACGTCGACGGCGAGCTGCACGCGCGTCGCGGTGGTGGGCAGCCCCGCCGCGGTCACGGTGCACGTCGCCGGCAGGCCCTCGACCAGGTACGCGGTCGAGTCGGGAATCGTCGAGCAGCCCGTCACCGGCATCGAGCCCTCGACGGTGCCGGGGAACACGACGGCCGTGCCGCCGACGGTGCGGACCTGGGCGAGCAGCGCGTAGGTCTGGTTCGCTCCGCCGTTCGTGTTCGGCCGCGAGTGCTTCACCGCGACCGTGAACGTGCCGGCCGCCGGCAGGAGCACCGTCAGGCTCGAGTCGGTGCTGGCCGGCGAAGCGTCGTCGTTCGTCGCGATCACCGTGCCGGCCGGGTCGTAGAGCTCGAGCAGCGTGTCGAGCGGCGAGCCGACGTCGGCCGCGAGCGTGCGCAGCGACACGAGCTGGCCCTGGGTGCCGGCGAAGCTGAAGAAGTCGGCGTCGCCGCGGGTGCCGTACGTGCCGCACAGCGCCTGCGTGGTCGTCAGCGCGACGGTGGCCGCGTTCGCCGTCTGCCGCGTGTCGTTCGGCTCCGCCTCGGTCTGCGCGCACGCGGGCACCAGCGCGAGGTTGCCTTCGCGCTCGACCATGCCGACGCCGAGGTACGCCCGGCCGCCGAGGGTGAACGGCGTCTCGATGCGGCGGGTGAAGACGTACTGCGCCGGCCCGCTCGGCAGCTTCTGCAGCTCGCTCGCCGGCACCGTCACGCTGCCGGCCGAGTCGTCGCGCCACGACATCAGCACGCGGCCCGACGAGACGATCGAGAAGTCGAACCGCGTGCCGGCGTCGGGCCCCGCCGTCCAGTTGAAGGTCAGCGGGCTGTCTTGAAAGACGAGCAGCGGCGACGAGAAGCCCGACGGCGTCGTCGTGAAGTCGCCTGGCGTCCTCAGCGCGTTCGCGGCCGTGAACGGCCCCAGGCCCGGCGGCACCATCGCCGCGCCCGGAGCCGAGACCGAGTACGGCGCGTCGAAGGCCCACCGCTGGTTCGGCAGCGATTGCGAGGGCGCGTAGAGCGACAGACCGGGGTAGCTCGTCGCGTCCCACGGGGCGGCCGAGGGCTGCACCGACGGCGACGAGAACGTCACCGACGCGCCGGCCGAGACGCTGAGCAGATCGCCGGCCTCCAGCGGCGGAACCACGTTCGACAACACCCACGTGTTGGGCTGAGACGGCGGCCGCGGTTGGTAGTAGCCGTACCACGTCGCGTCGATGAGCTGCTCGGGCTTCGGCCAGTCCGAGCTCTGGCTGAACACCGCGACGCCCTCGACCCAGGTCCAGTCGCGGAAGTTCCTGAACGACGCGATGCCCGCATAGTTCGTCAGCGCGTCGCACGCGTCGCCCATGCCGTCGCCGTCGGCGTCGGCCTGCGACGGGTTCGCGAGCATCGGGCAGTTGTCGCAGGCGTCGCCCGCCTGGTCGGCGTCGCCGTCGGCCTGGCTCATGTTCGCGGCCGTCGGGCAGTTGTCGCAGACGTCGCCGTGCCCGTCGGAGTCACCGTCACCCTGCGCCGGGTTCGCCGCGTCGGGGCAGTTGTCCATCGCGTTCGCGCGCCCGTCGCCGTCGCGGTCGGGGTCGCACGCGTCGCCGAGCCCGTCCATGTCGCGGTCGGCCTGGCTCGCGTTCGAGGCGTCGGGGCAGTTGTCCATCGCGTTCGCCCGGCCGTCGCCGTCGCGGTCGGAGTCGCACGCGTCGCCCTGCCCGTCCATGTCGAGGTCGGTCTGGCTCGCGTTGATGACGTCGGGGCAGTTGTCCATCGCGTTCGCCCGCCCGTCGTTGTCGCGATCGGGGTCGCAGGCGTCTCCGAGGCCGTCGCCGTCGAGGTCCGACTGGCTCGCGTTCGACACCATCGGGCAGTTGTCGGTGCCGTTGTCGACGCCGTCGCCGTCGGAGTCCATGCCGGTGGTGCACATGTTCGTCGGGTCGTTGGGGCACGGGTCGGTGCCGTTCGGCGTGCCGTCGCCGTCGCGGTCGGGGTCGCACGCGTCGCCCTGCGTGTCCATGTCGATGTTCGCCTGGTTCGTGTTCGCGACGTCGGGGCAGTTGTCGGCCGCGTTCATGACGCCGTCGCCGTCGCGATCGGTGTCGCACGCGTCGCCCTGCCCGTCGCCGTCTGCGTCTCCTTGCGTCATGTTCGCCGCGTCGGGGCAGTTGTCGGCGCCGTTCGAGACGCCGTCGCCGTCGCGGTCGGGGTCGCACGCGTCGCCCAGCATGTCCATGTCGACGTTGGCTTGAGTCGCGTTCGGCACGTCGGGGCAGTTGTCGGCCGCGTTCATCGCGCCGTCGCCGTCGCGATCGGTGTCGCACGCGTCACCGCGCCCGTCGCCGTCGAGATCGTCCTGCGTCGAGTTCGCGGCGAGCGGGCAGTTGTCGATCGCGTCGCGAACGCCGTCGCCGTCGTCTTCTTCGTCGCAGACGTCGCCCTGCCCGTCGCCGTCGGTGTCGAGCTGGTCGGCGTTCATCACGAGCGGGCAGTTGTCGGCGCCGGTACACCCCGTGCTGCTCATCGCCGCGTCGCAGAGCCCGTCGCCGTCGGTGTCGCTGTCGCAGGCGTCTCCCTCACCGTCCATGTCGAGATCGGAGTCGTCCGGGTTCGCGACCGTCGGGCACGAATCGGTCGCGTCTTCCAGGTCGTCGCCGTCGGCGTCGCACGCGTCGCCCACCGACGGGAAGGGTTCCATGGTCGGGTTGTTGACGTCGGCCTGATCGGCGTTCGCGGTGCCGGGGCAGTTGTCGCAGGCGTCGGGCACGCCGTCGCCGTCGCCGTCGGCCTGGTCGGAGTTCGCGATCTGCACGCACCGGCTGCACGAGAACTCGGGCCGCCCCTCGACGAGGCAGCCGTCGCAGACGTCGCCCACCCCATCGGAGTCGCCGTCGGCCTGATCGGCGTTCGGCGCCGAGGCGCAGTTGTCGCTCGAGTCGGGCACACCGTCGCTGTCGGTGTCCGACAGCTGCTGCTGCGGGTTCGGGCAGGCTACGAGACCGAGCACGACGACGGCCCAGGCGATTCGCTTCATGGTGCGCCTCCGGTGAACGTGACTTGCGACGCGCCGCCTGCTACCGGTGCGGGATCTATGGCCTGCGCCGGCCTGGCGGTGATGCTGCTGTCTGCGGCTGCTCCCGCCGACGAGGTGCCGCTCAGCGTCGGCGCGACCGTGCTCCTGAAGGTGCTGACGTACGACGCGAGCTTCGACGGCCGGGGGAGCGGAGACTTCGTCGTGCTGGTGCCGCACGCGCCCGACCGCAAGGCGGAGGCCGACGTCGCGATGGAGGCGCTCGCTCCGCTGACGAAGTCGAAGCTGAAGGCGAGGGCGTTGTCGTTCGTGCCGGTGAGGGCCGCCGAGCTCGCGGGGGCGATCGAGACGAAGAGGGCGTCGGCGATCTTGCTGCTGCGCGGCTCGAGCTCGGACCTGATCGCAGAGGCCGCTCGCCTCGGCAAGAGCGCGCGCGTGTACACGCTGGGCGCGAGCGAGGACTCGGTGCAGAACGGCGTGGCGCTCGGAGTCACGGTGAAGGACTCGAAGCCCCAGGTGCTGATCAACGTCGCCCAGTCGCGCGCAGAGGGAATGGACTTTCCCCAGAGCATCTTGAAGCTCGCGCGCGTGGTGAAGTGATCAAGTCTCATCGTCGTCGTTCCGCCCCGAGCAGCCGGTGTCCCGGGGGAAGTCGATCTCCCCGTCCTGGTCGTTGTCGAAGCCGTCGGCGCACGCCGGCAGCAGCACGTTGAACTCGTCGTCGTCCGAGGCGCTCTGGCAGCCGGGGTCGTCGGAGCCGTTCGTCGTCCCGTCGCGGTTCGTGTCGAAGTCGACGCGGCCGTCGCCGTCGTCGTCGACACCGTTCGCGCAGGCGGGGGCGACGGCCACCGGGGCCTCCTGCGGGTCGAGCTCCGAGGCGCAGCCCGGGTCGTACGGGAAGTCGGCGACGCCGTTGCCGTCTTGATCGAGGCCGTCGTTGCACTCGCGCTGCTGCTCGAGAGGCGGCACCTCGGGGCCGAACGAGAACGTGCCGCACGCCGCGCAGAGCAGCAGCACCGTGAGCGCCCGGTCAGAACGCATACGTGACGTGCCCCCTCAGCTCGACGGCGTTCTGTGGCACCGCGGAGGCGACCGACTCGGCCCCCGTGACGGGATCGCGCGGCACGCTCTCGTGAAAGCCGGGCTGATCGGAGCCGAGCTTCACCTGCAGCACGCCGGTCACTCCGAAGCCGAGGCCGCGCCAGAGGCGCCGCGACGTCAGCGAGCCCTCGACGCGCAGCGCCGCCGGCACGCCGAGGGCCGGGGCGAGCGCCGAGGTCAGCCGGCCGCTCACGAAGTGCGCGCGGGCCGAGGCGGTGAGCCGGTTCTCGGGAAGAATCGGCACCGCCGCGCCGGCCCCGGCCACGAGCGTGGGCGAGTTGGCCGGCCGCCCGGTCACGCCCGCGAGCGTCTGCGCCGCGTGGTTCGCTCCGAAGCTGACGAACGCCGTCACGTTCTGCGCGCGAACGTCGAGGCTCGCCTCGCCGCCGAGCACGAGCACCTCGGCCGCGTTGACGAACTGCAGCCGCGGCCCCGAGCCGACGTAGCAGGAGTCGACCGCCTGCCGCACGAGCAGACCCTGCACCTGCATCGCGTAGAGCGACGCGCTCAGGTTGTACGCGCGCGCGACGTTGTAGACGGCCGACAGCTCGGCGGTGCGCTGCCGCTCGGGCCGCACGCGCGTGCTGCCGCAGACGCTCGTCTGGTCGTCGAAGAACGCCTCGAAGACGGTCGGGTAGCGGAAGGCCTCGGCGTAGCCGAGCTTCAGCGTGAGATCGTCGGTCGCCTTGAAGACCGCCGCGGCGCGCGGAGCGAGCGCCGAGAGCGGCGACTCGGAGCGGAAGAAGACGGTGTTGTAGTCGTAGCGCAGGCCCGCGACGAGGTTCAGGCGGTCGTGCGGCTTCAGCGAGTTCTGCACGTAGGCGCCGACGTTGAGCGGCACGATCGGAGGCATGTCACCGTTCGCGTCGGTGATGCCGCCCGTGACCGTCGTCGGGTCGGCCATGCCCGTGCGCGGGTCGAGCTCGTAGGTGGGCTGGCGAATGACGACGCGCGTGAGCTCGACGCCCACCACGAGCGAGTCGCGCGCGTGGAGCTGAAAGGTGCCCTGCAGCTCGCCGCCGAGGGTCTCGGCGCGGCCCTCGCTGACGACGCGGGGGTCGCCGTGCGCCCACGCGGCGGGCTCCCAGTCGCTCGGGTCGAGGTGCAGCGTGCGGCGGTGCTGGAAGTTGTCGTACCAGGCGCGCGCCGAGACGGCGTGGGCGCCGAGCTGCAGCCGGTACGACGCCTCGACGAAGCCGTGCAGATCGGCGGTGGCGTTGAACGGGTCGCCGAAGATGGAGTCGCCCGGCGCTCCGGGCAGGCCCTTGAACCGCTGGTGCAGCTGCGCCGTGACCTGCAGCCCCTTGAAGCTCAGGCCCAGGCCGCCGGCCGCGCCGCGCTCGTAGTCGGTGCCGCGCGTGATGCCGGACGACGGCGTGCGCACGCCGAGGTTGAGGCGCGGCCGGGTCTGGTCTTCGTAGAGCACGCTCGGGCCGTTGCCGCCGAGCACCTGGGCGAAGCCCGAGACGTCGAGCCCGAACGGGGTGCGCGCGTGGCCGCTCAGCGACGCGCGGTACAGCGAGAGGCTGCTCGCGAGCACGTCGGCCGAGAGCCGGAGCGGCGCGGCGTCGGTCGGCTTCTTCGTCACGATGTTCACGACCGCGAAGAACGCGTTCGAGCCGTACACGCTCGAGGCCGGCCCGCGAATGACCTCGACGCGCTCGATGGCGTCGGGCGGCACCGTCATCAGCTCGCCGGTGTGGCTCGCGGCGTTCCACGGGTTGTTGAGCGTGTGGCCGTCGAGCAGCACGAGCACGCGCGAGTCGACGTCGTTGGGAAACGAGAGCCCGCGCACGCCGGTCGCGTAGCGGTCGCGGCCGTTCGAGACGTAGAGGCCGGGCACGCTGCGCAGGGCCTCGGCGACGTTGCGCCAGTCGTGCCTGACGAAGTCGTCGCCGCTGATCACGGTGATGGTCGCGGGCGCATCGCCGACGGTCTCGACCGTGCGGCTCGCGACGGTGACCTCCTGGGTGCGGAGGTCCTGGCTGAGCAGCGCGTCGAGATCGAGGTCGGCAATGTCGCCCGCCGGCTCACCGGCATCGGCGACGTCGGCCTGGGCGCAGATCAGGACCGCGAGGACCGCGAGCAACGCCACCTCCCAACCACGATGGTGCGACGGTGACAGCGTACTCCGCCGTTTCAGGCTATGGGGGCCGGGTGGCTGCCACCCCCTCGACGATGCTCCCTTTGGGCACACCGCTGCCCGACCTGAACCTGCCAGACGCCGTTTCCGCGAAAGTCGTGTCGTCCGCGGAACTGACGGGCCGCTCCGGCGTGCTGGTGATGTTCATCTGCAACCACTGCCCGTACGTCATTCACATTCGGGAGCAGCTGCTGAAGGTCGCGCACGAGGCGCTCGACGCGGGCTTCAGCGTGGTCGCGATCAACTCGAACTCGGTGAAGACGCACCCGCAAGACGGCCCGGGCCCCATGAAGGAGCTCGCCACCAAGGAGCAGTGGCGCTTCCCGTACCTCTTCGACGAGTCGCAGGTCGTCGCCCGCGCGTTTCAGGCAGCGTGCACTCCCGATCTGTTCGTCTTCGACGCGAGGCGCAGGCTCGCGTACCGCGGCCAGTTCGACGACAGCCGCCCGGGCAACGGTAAGCCGGTGACCGGAAGAGATCTGCGCGACGCGATCGCCACGATCGCGAAGGGTGAGAGCCCGCCCGCCGAACAGAAGGCGAGCATCGGCTGCAACATCAAGTGGCACCCGGCGTAGCGGGATTACGGCGTGGCGGCGTCGGCGGGTGAAGCGCCAAGGGTCGGCGGCGGGTTCGCGTAGGCGCCGAGCCCCATCATCTCGCTCCACATCCTGGTGAGCTCGGGCTCTTGGGTCAGCAGCACGTCGATGTTGGCCGAGCCGTAGGCCTTGCGCTCGTCGGTGAGATCTTTCGCGGCCTGCTGCGATGCCTTGAACTGCGCGACCGCGTCTTCCATGTGCTTGCGCTGCTCGGGGTTGAGCGCCTTCGCCATGCTGCCGCCGAAGTCGGGGTTGAACGAGGGGTTCCCGGTGAGCTGCGACACCATGCGGCGCGCGATCACCGCAGACACCATCGCGTCGATCTGGTTGAGCTGATCGTCGGTGAGGCCCGAGGCCTTCAGCGCCGCCTGCTCACGCGAGGCCCTGTCGAGGCGGCGGGCGGGGTCGCCGCCCGTGCCGAGCCAGGCCTTCTGGTACGTGAGGTAGGCGTCGAGCATCTGGGGCGTCAGCGTGAAGCCGCCTGGCTGGGCGGCCGGCGCGGGGGCGTCGGCCACGGCGGCGTCGGGAACGCTGGACTTTTCCTTCGGGCAGGCCGCGAGAAGAACGATCAGCGTGATGCGTTTCACGCACACGACAGTACAGAACTTCGATATGAATTTGGTGCTTGAAGGTCTTTCTCGTTCGCCACGCAGATGCCGACGCCGAGATCCCCGAGGGCCTCGGCGACGACGCGCGGGCGCTGACCTCGAAGGCGCGCCAGACGATCGCCGCCCACTTCCAGGGGCTCGCCGAGCGCATCGGCACTCCGAAGCTGGTGCTGACCAGCCCGCTGGTGCGCGCGGTGCAAACCGCCTCGATTCTCACCATCACGCTCGCCTACGAGGGGCCGCTGCGCGCGCACCGCTCGCTGCTCCCCGACATGCCCGTCGGAGCGATCGACGGCGTGCTCAACGAGGCGGGCGTCGAGTCGATCATCCTCGTGGGCCACAACCCGTCGATGACCGCGATGGCCGCCTACCTGCTCGGCATGCAGAACTTCCCGAAGCCGGTGAACCCCGGCACGGTCATCGCGCTCGAGCGCGACGGCGCGACCAGCAAGCTGTTGTTCTACGCGCCGCCGGGCCAGGCCGTGCTCGAAGCGGTATAGAGCCGGTGTGGACGAGACGACCTACAACGCCCTCATCGCGACCGCGTTCAAGCGCATCGTGAAGGGCCTCGACGACGTCGACCCCGACGTGCTCGACGTGGTCGCGACCGGCGACAAGATCGACGTCACCCACGTGCCCAGCGGAGAGAAGGTCGTCATCAACACGCAGCGCGCCATCTGGCAGATCTGGGTGGCCGGCAAGGGTCAGGGCATTCACTTCAGCCACGGCGCCGACGGCCGGTGGCTCGACGACAAGGGCAAGGGTCTGGAGCTCTTCGCCTGGGTGACCGAGTGCGTCACGGCGCTGACCGGCCAGCCGTTGACGCTCTGACGCGAGGTCCTTACCTGAGGAGCCATGTGGCTCCTCCCGGTCCTGGTGGCAGCAGCGGCGGTGATGGTCGTCTACCTCCGGTGGTTCTTGAAGCGCGTCGAGTCGCGCGCTTCGCGGCTCGAGACACCGCAGACCGGCACCGCGACGCTCTCGGCGGCCGACGTCGCGGGCCAGACGATCGTGGCGGTGTCGTCGCAGCCGGTCTCGAACCCGCAGTCGGGTTACGACTGAGCGATGCTCTTCCTCGCCTTCATCGGGGTGCTCGCCGTGATCGCCGTGTTCGCGTTCTGGGCGACGAGCGGCCCCAGGCGATCGGGCTCGAGCAGCTTCACGCCGGGAGCCGACGCTCCCACGGACTTCGACCACTCGAGCCACTCGACGCACCACGCCGACACCAGCAGCCACTCGGCCTCGCACGACGCATCGCACTCGGACTTCGGCGGCGGCAGCCACCATCACTGAGCCGAGGTCGCCTCGCGGCTGCACAGGTGCTGCACCTTCTCGGCGAAGTCGACGAGCGTCGTGTCGTGCTTGAGCGGCTTGCCGAGCACCGCGAACACGAGGTTCTTGGGCGTCGCGAGCACCCACGGGTTGTCGGCGTCGTTCCACGCCGCGTACACGCGCTTCGCCTCGACCCAGCGCAGCTTCACCGGCGAGCGGCGCATGATCACCTCGGCGAGGTAGGCGCCGGCGGCGCGCGCGAAGTCGGCGTCGGCGTTCTCTTTGAGCTTCTCTTCGAGGTGGCCGAGGCTCTCTTTCGAGAAGTCGAGCTTGTCGTCGAGGCGCGCGAGCTCGCCTGCGATGCGGCGCACCTGCTCGGTGAACTCGGCGTCGGGGCTCATGCGATCGAGACCCGATCTCTGCGCGGCGCCGCCGGAGCCGGCGAGGTCTCGACGCGGTTCCCGCCTGCTTCCTGCGCGAGCCGCAGGTTCAGCGAAGCCTCGCGCATCAGCGAGCCGAAGCCGACCGATGTCTTCGGCGCCAGCTTCGGGTCGTAGGTCGCGAGGCCCGCCGACGCGGTGCCTCCCTCGAACGTCTGCAGCCGCGACAGCCGCGCCACGAGCCGGCTCGCGACGGTCATCGCGCCCTCGCGCGGCGTGTGCGGGAGAAACACGAGCAGGCGGTCGTCGGTGAACGGCACGCAGAGATCGATGTCGCGGAGCAGCCCCGAAGCGAGGCCGAGCGCCTCGGCGCGGATCGCGGCCTTCGCCTCGTCGGAGCTGCTCAGCTTCAACATGCGCAGCTCGAGCTGATCGAGCGCGACCATGAGGAACGCGAGCGGGTACTGGTAGCGGCGGCTGCGCTTGATCTCCATGCCGAGAAACTTCTTGAAGAAGCTCAGGTCGTGCGTGTTCGTGCCCGAGTGCGCGGCGGCCTGCGTGCGCGCCTTCTGCAGGTCGGCCTCGAGGTGCTCGACGCGCAGCGTGAGCCCGTGCTGCCGCACCATCGCGTGCGCGACCGAGACGACCTGCGCCTTCTTCAGCGGCGAGATGAGCCAGGCGTCGGCGCCCGCGCGCGTGGCGCGCTCGATCATGAGCTCTTCTTCGGGCGGGTACGTGAGCACGACGGGGCAGTGGGGCTTGAGCTTCTTCAGCTTCCCGCACAGCGCCTCGCCGTCGAACGTGCCCGACACCGAGGTGAAGACGACGGCCGGGTCGACCTTGCGCGACTGCAGCACCGCCTCGTCGATGAAGTGCACGACCGCGACCTCGTAGCCGCTCTGCTCGAGGAAGCGCTTCACCGCGTTCGAGATCGGAACCGAGGGCTCGGCGACGAGCGCGCGAGGGCCAGCCACCTCAGACCTCCATCACTTCCTTTTCCTTCTTCGCCACGAGCTCGTCGACCTTGGCGACGCCGGCGTCGGTCTCTTTCTGGACCTTCTCTTGCGTGCGCTTGTTCTCGTCTTCGGTGATCTTCTTGTCCTTGAGCAGGGTCTTCAGCTTCTCGTTCGCGTCGCGCCGCTCGTTGCGAATGGCGACCTTGTGGTCTTCGCCCTTCGTCTTCACCTGCTTCGCGATGTCCTTGCGGCGCTCTTCGGTCAGCGGAGGGATGGGCAGGCGGATCAGCTCGCCGTCGTTCATCGGGTTCAGGCCGAGGTTCGCCTCGCGAATGGCCTTCTCGATCTCCTTGATGATGCTCTTGTCCCACGGCTTGACCGTGATCATGCGCGGCTCGGGCACCGCGAGCGCCGCGCACTGCGCGAGCGGAGTCGGCGTGCCGTAGTAGTCGACCTTGATGCCGTCGAGCATGCCCAGCGAGGCGCGACCCGTGCGGATCTTCGCGAGGCCCGCCTTCAGATCCTCCATGGTCTTCTCGATCTTGGACTTCAGCTCCTTCAAGACTTCATCGCTCATGTGCAACCCTCCTTAAGCCCAGGCCGTCTCGTTCGCGCCCACCACCGTACCGATGCTCATCGGATCTTTCACCGCGCGGCCGATGTTGCCCGCGCCGCCGAGATCGAACACCACGATCGGCAGCTTGTTGTCCATGCACATCGAGATCGCCGTCGAGTCCATCACCTTGAGCTGCTGCTGCAGCACGTCGATGTACGTGACCGACTTGTAGCGGCGCGCGGCCTTGTTCTTCTTCGGGTCCGAGTCGTAGACGCCGTCGATGTTGCTCGCCTTGAGAATGACCTCGGCCCCGATCTCCATCGCGCGCAGCGAGGCCGCGGTGTCGGTGGTGAAGTACGGGTTGCCCGTGCCCGCCGCGAAGATGACGACGCGGCCCTTCTCGAGGTGCCGCACGGCCCGCCGGCGGATGTAGGGCTCGCTGATCTGCTCCATCTTGATCGCCGAGAGCACGCGGGTGAACACGCCGACCTTCTCGAGCGCGTCTTGCATCGCCATCGCGTTGATGCAGGTGGCGAGCATGCCCATGTAGTCGGCGCTGGCGCGCTCCATGCCCTCGATCGCACCCTTCACGCCGCGGAAGATGTTGCCGCCGCCGATCACGAGCGCGGTCTGCACGCCGCTCGAGGCGACCTCCTTCACCTCTTGCGCGATGCGCGTCAGCGTCGGCGGGTGAATTCCGTACTTCCCCTCCGCCGCCAGCGCTTCGCCCGAGAGCTTGAGGAGAATTCGTTTGTACGCCATGGCGCGCGGTCTTAACGGATGCCCCCGCCCGTCTCAAAGAGATAAGGGCATCACCGTCGAGCCGGGTGGGACGAAGCGATCGAAGCTAAGGTCGCCCGATGAAGCGAAAGACGCGCCCCGCTGGCGACGACCTCCGCGCGGTCAGCCGCCTGCTGGTCGACGCGACCGTCGGCACCACCGGCGTCGTGGAGCAGATGCACCACGCCATCGCCGCCGGCCCGTTCGCGTGGCCGGTGCGGAAGGTGAGCGGCCTGGTCTACTCGAGCATCCGGGGAGTGACCCGCACGGTGGGCCTCGCGCTCGACCAGGCGCTGGCACAGCTGACTCCCGCGCTCGGTGAGGCCGCTCCGGGCCCCGAGCGCCTCGCGGCGATCGCCGCCTTGAACGGGGTCATCGGTGATCGGCTGGCCGAGACCGGCAACGCCCTCGCTCTGCCGATGGAGCTGCATCGGCCGGCCGGCGCGGCCGCGACCGGCAGGCTGCTGGTGCTGGTTCACGGCTCGTCGATGAACGACCTGCAATGGCTGAGGCATCGCCACGATCACGGCGCAGCCCTGCAGCGCGACCTGGGCTGGTCGCCGGTCTACCTCCGCTACAACAGCGGCCTGCACGTGTCGGAGAACGGCCGGCAGCTGGCCGCGGTGCTCGAGGAGTGCGTGCAGGCGTGGCCGGTGCCGCTCGCCGAGCTCGCGTTGATCGGCTTCAGCATGGGGGGCCTCGTGGCGCGCAGCGCCTGCCACTTCGCCGAGCTCGAAGGCGCGAGCTGGAGGAAGAAGCTCGGTGCGCTCGTCTGCCTCGGGACTCCGCACCATGGCGCCCCGCTCGAACGCGGCGGCAGCTGGGCCGACGCCCTTCTCGGCATCAGCCGCTACAGCGCCCCGCTCGCGAAGCTCGGACAGCTGCGGAGCGCCGGCGTGACGGATCTGCGCTTCGGCTACGTGCTCGACGAGCACTGGAAGGGGAAAGATCGGTTCGCCCTCGGCGCCGACGAGCGCGCGCCCCTGCCGCTGCCGTACGGTGTGCGCTGCTACGCCGTCGCGGCCACCCAGAGCGCCGGGCCGGGCGAGCGGCTGCGCTCCGACGGCCTGGTGCCGGTGCCCAGCGCCCTGGGTCACAGCGACTCGCCGGCGCTTCGGCTCGCCTTCCCCGAAGAACACCAGCACGTGGTGTACGGAGCGATGCACCTCGACCTGCTCGACCGGCCCGAGGCCTATGCACCGCTGCGCAGATGGCTCGCGTAGCGGCCGCGCCCGCTTGCGTCAGCCCGGCTGCAGCAGCTTCGGGTTCCCGGTCTGGTAGAGCAGCTCGAGCTTCATCTTCCGAATGGTCCAGGCCGCCGCCGCCCGCTCCAGCTCGAACACGTAGTGCCCCGCCACCATCTACTCGTCTCCGCCTGCCGCGCCCTTCTTCACGTGGTAGCCGCGCACGTGGCACTCGGCGCGCGCGGTCTGGCCCGAGACCACGGCGTCGACGGGCCCGAGCAGGTGCTGCGTGATCACGGGCCGAGCAGCCGCTTCCACGCCTCCATCAGCTCCGAGGCGTTCTGCCGCTGCACCTCGCCGCCGAACAACGAGGTGTAGTCGGTCTCGACGGTGTCCGAGAACAGCGCGCGCAGCTCCGGCCAGCGCCGGGCGTCGATGTGGTGCGCGACGCGGGTTACCACGGCGTCGACGTCGGAGCGGTCGGTCGGAGCAGCGGTCGTCATGGCAGGTGTTCCTCGGTATGCGATCGGAGAGGCCGCGTTCTTGCGCCGCGAAGCGCGCGGCGTCAACCCGCTCGCGGGGCTGTGCGCTGAGCGGTTCAGAGCCGGCTCGAAGCTCTCGGGCCGAAGCGTCGATGCGCTCTGCTGCAGCGCTCAGCGCCGCGCCGTGACGCCGGGCAGCTTCGCCACCCGCTCCCGCAGCAGCGCGAGCGCGGCGTCGATCTTCGCCGGCCGCCACGCGCCCGGCAGGGTGAGCGCGCTCACGTCGAAGCGGGGCGGGCTCCACGCCGGCAGCACGCGGATCAGCTCTCTTCGCGCGAGCGCGTCGGCGTAGAGCCACAGCGGCCCGGCGTTCAGCCCGGCGCCCGCGCGCACCGCCTCGCTGACCCCGAGAATGCTGCTCACCTCGAAGGTGCTCCGGCACTCGACCGAGACGGTGCGGCGCTGGCCGGTGAGCTCGAGCCGCTCGGGCTGCAGCGGCCCCGAGTGCAGCACGAAGCGGTGGCGCTCGAGGTCCTCGGGCCGCCGGGGCGTGCCGGCGCGGCGAAGGTACTCGGGCGCCGCCACGATCGCCGTCGACATCACTCCCAGCCGGTGCACCGTGAGGCTCGAGTCGGGCAGCGCCCCGATGCGGATCGCCACGTCGATCGCCTGCTCCACCAGGTCGGGGGCGGAGTCGCCGAGCACGAGCTCGATCGCGAGCTCCGGCCAGCGCTGCTGCAGCGCGTGGAGCCACGGGCCCACGTGCCGCGCTCCGAACACGCTCGGCGCCGCGACCTTCAGGGTGCCCCGCGGGTCGACGGCGAGCCCCGCGGCCTCGTGCTCCACCGCGTCGAGCCGCTCGAGCACGGCCTTCACCCCGGCGTAGTAGCGCTGGCCCGCCTCGGTCGGCGCCGATCTCACCCGCGAGCGGACGATGAGGCGCCCGCGCACGTGCGCCTCCAGCGCGGTGAGGCGGCGCGTCACCCGCGACGGGTCGGCGCGCGCCTCGAGGGCCGCGGCCCGCAGGCTCCCCAGCTCGACGATGCGGCAGAACAGCCGGAGGTCTTCGAGGGCCACCCCGCTCATGGTTGCTCTTGTTGCAACCATAGCTTGCTATCTCTGCCCATAGCTGCGGAATCAGCAAGCAGGCATGAAGGACGCCATGATGAACACCAATCGACGAGGCGTGCTGATGGGCATGGGGGCAGCGGGTGTCGCGCTGGCGGCCGGCGAGGCGCGCGGCCCCTCGCCGCAGCGGGAGCTCGCGGGCAAGGTGGCGATCGTCACGGGCGCGCGCAACAACCTGGGGCGGGCGTTCGCGGTGGGGCTCGCGAAGAACGGCGCGAACGTCGTGGTGCACTACCACCGGGAAGAGACGAAGGCAGAGGCCGAAGAGACGGCGAAGCGCGTGCGCGCGCACGGGGTCAAGGCCGCGCTGATCTCGGGCGTCACCGTCAACACCGTCGCGCCGGGCGCCGTCGACACGCCGTTCTTCCACAGCCAGGAGACGCTGCAGTCGGTGGAGTACGTGAAGAACGCCCACGTCGCCGGGCGGCTCGCGACGGTCGACGACATCGTCGGCACGATCGAGTTCCTCGCCTCGCCGCGGGCCGCGTGGATCTCGGCTCAGACCCACTTCGTGAACAACGCGTACCTCCCGCGGTGACTCGCGCTCGAAAGAATGCCCCCATGGACCAAAAGAGCGCCGAGTCGACGGAGCGCGCCGTCCGCACTACACGTGACGACATGGCCAGCCGGCCCGGTCCGCAGCGTGACGCCCTCGCAGCCCCGGTGAAGACCGGCGCGTCGGGCCTGTCGCTCGAGCCCGGCACGGCCGAGGGGCCGCGCATCGAGCTGCACCACTACCGGCCGCACGCGCCCATTCCGCACGCCGGCGTGCACGTGCACCACTTCTTCGAGCTGGTGGCGGTGACGCGGGGCTCCGGGTCGCACGGCGTCGACGGCCGGAAGGTCGGGGTCGAGCCCGGTCACGTGACGTGGTTCGCGCCCGGCCAGAGCCATGACCCCCGCGGGCTCGTGGCGTGCGATCGCTGGGTGGTCGGCTTCAGCGCCGAGGCCATCGGCGGCGAAGGGGGCGACGCCGAGGCGTTCTTGAGCTCGCCGCGGAGCAGCCTGTTGCTCCCGTTCAGCCCGCTGGTGCCGGCGGCCGAGCGCGCGCTGGTGCTGCCGCCCCCGGAGCGTGCCCGGTGGGCGCGCTGGCTGGCCGAGCTCGAGGCCGAGCTCCGCACGCCGCAGCTCGGGCACCTCGAGGCGGCGCGGTCGCTGCTCCGCCTGATGCTGGTCTCGCTCGCGCGCCAGGTCATGCCGGGGCGCGTCGCGAACCCCGGTGATCTCTCACTGCTCGACGGAGTCTTCCGCTTCATCGAGGCGAAGCGGCACACCCCGATCGGGCTGCGCGACGTCGCCCGCGCGGTGCACCGCTCACCCGCCTACCTCACCGATCGCGTGCGGCGCGAGACGGGCCGAACGGTGCTGCAGTGGATCATCGAGCGGCGCATGGCCGACGCCAGGTCGCTGCTGTCGTCGACCGAGCTCGCGGTGCCCGAGGTCGCGGCCCGCGCCGGCTACCTCGACGTGAAGCACTTCTCGGAGCAGTTCCGGCGCCTGCACGGCTCGCCGCCCCAGCGCTGGCGCCTCGCACAGCGGAGCCTCTGACCCCATGGCACACCGACTGCTCTGCACCCCATTCGAACCCGAACGAGCCCTCGCGCGGGCGCCGAACCCGATGTTCTCGATCACCGTCGTCCGCTGAAACGAATCAAAGGGGAAGAGGAGCAGCACCATGTCTGGCATTCCGTCGAACCCGATCCGCGGCAGCACCGGCAGCCACCCCGTGCAGCGCAACGAGCAGGCGCCTGCGACCCAGCAGGTGCCCGCCACCGAGCGGCAGCGCACCACCGGGTCTTCACCGCGGAGCGCCTTCGACACCCAGCCGGCCGCGACCCCGCCGCCCGTCGCGGCGCCGGGGCTGTCGGGCAACCTCTCGCTCGGTGACGGGCCGTCTCCGGCGGCGATCTTCCGCTCGGTTCAGAGCGGCGACGTCGGCGCGCTGCATGCGTTCTTGCGCGCGGGCGGCGACCCGAACACGCGCGACCCGGCGTCGGGCATGACGCTGCTGCTCGGCGCCGCGGTGCGCGGCCAGGCCGGCGCGGTGCGCGAGCTGCTCGCGAACCGGCCCCCGGCCGACCTCACGCTGCGCCACCCCGGCTCGCAGGCGCTGCCGCAGCACTTCGCGGCGCAGAGCGGCAACGCCGAGGTGATGCGGCTGTTGCGCGACGCCGGCGCCGACATGAACGCGGTGTGGCCGGTGAACGGGCACACGCCGCTCGCCGAGGTCGCCTTCAACCTGTTCCTGCGGCCGGGCGGCTCGAGCGCCGACCGGCAGGGCCTGCTCGACACGATGCGGCTGCTCGTCGAGAGCACTCCGCGCCCGGACCTCGCCGCGACGTCGGTGATGGGCCGCGGCATTCTCGCCGGCTCGACGAGCCCGCCGGGGGCGCCGTTCATCGGCCCGACCCACCCCGCGCGCGCCGAGGTCGAGGCGATTCTGTACCCGGGCGGCGTGCCGCCGCTCGCCGAGCTGCAGGCGGGCAACCAGGCGTACCTCGGCAACCTGCTCAGCGGCCTGACGCCGCCGCTCCCCACCGAGCCCGTCGCGCGCGCGCGGCAGGAGCTCGCGAACCAGCTCAACGGCGCGGTGCAGGCGTTCATGAACCAGGCGGCGATACAGCCGCCGACGGCCGACTCGTCGGCGGCGCTCGAGGCGGCGCGCGCCCGGGTGCAGGACCTGGTGCAGAAGCAGGGCGCGGCCGCGGTGCTGAACCTGCGCGCCGGCCCGCTGGAGCAGACGGCGCTGCACGTCGCGGCGCGGCCCAACCCGGGAAACCCGGCGCAGGCGGCGGTCGCGCTGCCCATGGTGAAGTTCCTGCTGGAGCAGGGCGCGCGCGTGACGACGGAAGACGGCCAGCCGCTCGTCGAGCGCAGCCCGATGGGCGTGACCGCTCCGTTCCGGCCGGCGGTGTTCGGGTACGCGCCGATCCTCGAGGCGATTCTGCAGAACGAGGTCGATCGCGGCGCTTCGCCGGCGGCGATGAACGCGCTGGTGAACCAGCCGGGCCCCGCGAACGGCATGACGATGGTGCTCGACGCGATCGGCGGCGGGCACCGCGATGCGGTCGCCGTGCTGCTGCGCTTCGGAGCGCGCGTCACCGACGACCTCGCGAACTACCAGGGGCAGACGGCGTTCACGCTCGCGCGCCAGCGCGCGGGCTCGGCGACCGCGACGCAGGCCGATCGCGAGCTGTTGCAGCTCGTCGAGCAGGCGGCCGGCGCGGCGCCGGTGAGCGGGCCCGGCGCAGCCGAGGTCGCCGCCGCGCGCAGCGCGGTCGAGGGCTGGTTCAAGCAGCTCGACACGATCGACGTGGCGGGCCGCGGCGACAACCTGCTGAAGAACCTCGACCTCGAGTCGGGCAACCTCCACTTGCAGTACCCGGGCGGCGCGGCGCTGATCGAGGGCAGCGGGCAGCGCGGCGTCGAGACGTTCAAGCAGTGGTACGGGCCGGTGGTCGACAACTTCGCGAGCAACCACCACACGCTGAGATCGCTCGACGTGAAGCCCGACGGCAACGGCGGGTTCGACTTCCGGCTGGTGGTGAACTGGCAGGCAGACCCGAAGGCGGCCGCCGAGCCCGACGTGAACATCCACGTCGCGCAGGAGGGCAAGCTGGTGCGCGCCGGCGACGGCCGCTTCCTCTTGCAGCGGCTCGAGGCCGCGGTGCTCCCGGCGTGAGCGCTGCAGGCTGAGCGCCGCAGCCTCGACCCATCAGGTTGGAGGTCCGGCCCGACAGATCGCTCCTCGCCCCAGGGCGCGGCGACCGGCACACGCGTTGCTGAGCGCGGCGCCGGGCCGGAGGGGAGGAGTGAGATGGGTCGAGGGATGCTGCAGTCGATGGTCGTGGTGTCGGTGCTCGCGTGTGGCTCGCCGCAGCAGCCCGGCGGCACGGGCGGAGGTGGGCAGGCAGGGGGCAGCGGCGTCGCCGGTGGCAGCGGCGCCGCGGGGGGTGCCGGCCAGGCGGGAGGTGCCGGAGGAGGCGGAGGCTCGGCGTTCGCGGGTGACTCCTGCGACAACCAGCGCGCGGTCACGCTGAGCGCACAGGGCTCGGACTTCGTCGGGTCCGCGGTCTCCGACAACGCGCTGGCGACGCCGTCGGTGACGGTGAGCTGCGCGCAGCGCAGCCGCGACGTCGTGTTCAAGCTCGACGTGCCCCGGGCGGGCACGCTGCACCTCACCGTCACGCCGCACGGCACGGGGGGAAACGTGCATCTCGACCCGGTCATCTCGATCTTCTCGGGAGCGACGTGCGCGGCGGCCGCCGAGACCGCCTGCTCGGACTCGGGAGCGATCGACGCGGCCGAGACGCTCATCCGCCAGGTTCAGGCGGGCCCGGTCTGGGTGTGGATCTCGAGCGCGGATCCGACCGAGAGCGGCGCCGAGTTCGACCTCGCGGTGCTGCTCGACTGACGACGGCGCGAACCGAAGAGGCGTATACGTCGGGGGAGATGCGGCTGCCCGTTCTGACGGTGGTGTTGCTGTGCGCCTGTGGCCGCACCGCCGGCTACCAGAGCCCCGACCCTTCGCGGCCCCCCATGCAGCAGCAGGGCCTCGCCGTCGACGCCTCGGCCGACTTCGTCTTCTGCTTCTGCCACCATGGCGTCGGGCCCGGCTTCCACGGCGATGTGACCGTGAACCTCTCGAATGCTTCGGAAGCCGAGCACCGGCTCTTCGTCGCGCGCCTCGAGGTCGAGAGCGCGGGCCGCGTCTACCGGACGACGACGTCGCGCGTGAACGGCTGGGTGCTGCAGCCCGACGGGAAGCGCAAGCCGGTCTCGGACTTCGCGGTGGCGGCGCACGGCTCTGCCACGTTCGTGGCGAACCCGCTGAGCGCGTACTTCGACGGGCCGCAGAACTTCGCGGACGTCGAGGGCGCAGACCTGCTGCGCGTGGTGCTCTCGGTCGATGGCAAGGAAGAGGCGCACGAGAGCCGCGAGCTCGTGATGCGCAAAGAGCCCTGAGCTGCAGGCAGTTACTCGCGACTCCCGACTCCCGGCTCCCGACTCTCAGGGCTGCGTGGTCTCGTCCGACGCGTTCGCCGTCTCGAGCGCGGAGGCGACCTTCATGAACGCCGCGGCGATGCGGCGCAGGTCGTCGGGCGACACCCGCACCTGCGTGATCTCGCCCGCCGCGTCCATCACCTCCAGCACCGCCTGGCGGCGGTGAACCCTCGGAGCGATCCGCAAGGTCGCTCCCGTGGCGCTGGCGATGACGACGGTCTTCACGACACTGGATTGTCGTGAAGACCCCCGGTGGGCGTTGCTCCCACCCGTGAAGAACGCAGCTTTGGGTCGGGCTCCGCTCCTCGTCCTACTGCTGGAGCGTCTTCGCGACCTCGGCGGCGAGATCGTCCTTCTTCTTCTCGATGCCCTCGCCGACCTCGACGCGCGCGAAGCGCTTCACGGTGAGCTCGCCGCCCGCCTTCTTCGCGGCCTCGGCGACCACCTCGCGCATCTTCTTCTTGTCCTCTTTCACCCAGGCCTGATCGACGAGGCACACGCTCTCGTAGAACTTCTCGAGCTTGCCCTTCACCGCGCCCTCGACCTTGTCGGCCGGCAGCGTGATCTTCTTGATCTCGACCACCTGCGCCGCCGGCACCTTCTCGAGCCGCCCGCCGACCTCGACCTGCAGCTTCTCGGCGTCCTGGCTCCGCAAGATGCCGCGCACCGGCTTGCCGTCCTTGATGACGACCTGCACGGTGTTCTCCATCTCGAACTTGATGTCTTCCTGCGCCTTCGCGACCGCCGCCGCCGGCACCTCTTCGCGGCGCGTGTACTGCGGCTTCATCGACGCGACCTGCAGCGCGAGCTCCTTCGCCGCGGCGATCGCGTCCGCGTGCTTCGCGACCGCCTCGCTCGACGCCGAGAGCTCGACGAGCGCGCCGATCTTCCCGCTGTGCACGTAGCCGACCACGATGCCGTTGCCGTCGACCGCGAACCGCGCGAACCGGCGAATGTCGATCTTCTCGCCGATCTTCGCGGTCGCCTCGGTCACGAGGTCTTTCACCTTCTTGCCGCCGAGCGACTGCTCGAGCAGCAGCACCTTCTCGTCGGCCGCCGTGCCTACAGGCACGTCTTCCGCGCGCACGTACGCCGGAGCGGCCTTCGCCACGTGCTCCGACACCTGCGCCACGAGCTTCAAGAAGTCGTCGTTGCGCGCGACGAAGTCGGTCTCGCAGTTGATCTCGACGATCGCGCCGGTGCGCGAGTCGGCGGTGACGAACTGGCCGATGAGGCCTTCGGCGGCCACGCGGCTGCCCTTCGAAGCGGCCTTGCTGATGCCCTTCTTGCGCAGCCACTCTTCAGCGGCGGCGAAGTCGCCCTTCGTCTCGGCGAGCGCCTTCTTGCAGTCCATCATTCCTGCGCCGGTCTTCTCGCGCAGATCCTTCACCATCGCGGCGGTGATCTCAGCCATGTCTGTTCTCCGATTCCCTAAAGGAGGGGGTGTTATTCCGCGGCCGCTTCTTCGCCCGCCGGCTTCGACTCTTCGTTGGCGTTCGCGATGACTTCGACCGACGGCTGGCTCTTGATCTCGACGACGGGGCCCTTGCCCGGGCGCTCCTTCACGAAGCGCCGGCGCTCGCCGCCGCCCTCGGCCTTCTTGCGCTCGGCCTCCTCGTCGCGCTCGGCCGCGCCCGACGCCTTGTAGCGGGCGCCGCCCTCGATGCACGCCTCGGCGATCTTCGAGGTGAACAGCTTGATGGAGCGGATGGCGTCGTCGTTGCCCGGGATCACGAAGTCGATGCCGTCGGGGTCGCAGTTGGTGTCGACGAGGCCGATCACGGGGATGCCGAGGCGGGAGGCCTCGTGCACGGCGATCTGCTCCTTCTTCGGGTCGATCACGAACACGCAGCCGGGCAGGCGCGACATGTCTTTGATGCCGCCGAGGTTCTTCTCGAGCTTCTCCTGCTCGCGAACGAGGCCGGCGACCTCTTTCTTCGGCAGGCGCTCGAACGTCCCGTCTTCGGACATCTTCTCGATGCTCTTCAGGCGATCGATGCCCTGCTTGATGGTCTTGAAGTTGGTCAGCGTGCCGCCGAGCCAGCGGTTCGTGACGAAGAACTGGGAGGCGCGCCGCGCCTCTTCCTGGATCACGTCCTGCGCCTGGCGCTTGGTGCCGACGAACAGCACGTGGCCGCCGCGGGCGGTGACGTCGGCGACGTAGCGGAACGCCGCGCGCGCCATGGTGACCGTCTTCTGCAGATCGATGATGTAGATGCCGTTGCGGGCACCGAAGATGTACGGCTTCATCTTCGGGTTCCAGCGCTTCGTCTGGTGGCCGAAGTGGACGCCGGCCTCGAGGAGCTGCCGCATCGTGATGCCGCCTGCGGGAGCCATCTGCTGCTGCTGATTCTCTTCCATGACTTTCTTCGTTCCTGTCTTGCGTGCTGCGAGTTCGGTTATTTCCGCCACGCAGCGGTACGGCTGTTGAGACTCCCTTCCGGATCCGCGTCTTTTCGGGACGCACCCCGGAAGCACCTGGAGGTCAAACTCCGTGCGTGTGTGAGATTGACTACTTGGGACTGCGATGAGGCCCGACGGCCTTACCAAACGGGAGTAACGCAGGCAAGGTCAGGGCGCTGCGAGGATCAGGGTCTGCCCGCCCGGCTGCCCGACCACGATCAGCCCCCCGTCCGGAGAGAACTCCAACGGCAAGAACCCCCCGTCGGAGGGCCCGTGGCGCAGCAGCTCCCGGCCCGTCCTCGCGTCGAGCACCCGCAGGGTGTCGCCTCCAACCGCGAGCCGCCGGCCGTCAGGCGACAGCGCGAGGCCCCGGCCCCCGCCTGGCAGCGTTCGCCGCCCGTCGGCGGACCCGATGGCGATGGTCCGGGCCTCGAGCCACACCACGGTCTCGCCGCGCGCATCGAGCCTCAGAGGCTGATCTCCGACCGCGCAGGTGCGCGCGAAGCGCGCGAGCTCGGCGCCCGTCTCGACCGACAAGAGCCGCACCGCGTTCTGCCAGCCTCCCGCGTCGGTCGGGCCCGCTGCCGCGACGGCGAGGCGCGAGCCGTCTTGCGAGAACGCCGCCGCCGCGCCGACTCCGCCGACCGGCAGCACGCCGCCGTCGCGCCGCTCGAGGACGACTCCCGTCCGCACTCTCACCAGCCAATCGCCCGCCGTGCTCGGCTGCAGCTCCTCGGCGAGCCCGGCGCGCGGAGTGTCCATCCTGCTGCTGTGGAGGCTCTTGGGGTCCAGCTGGAGCTTCCACCGCGCGCCGCCTCCGCGCAGCCGGTCGCCCCACGCGAGCGCCGGTACTCCCTTCGAGACGCACTCGAGCCGCTCGCCGTTGTTCACGTCCCACAGGCAGAGCTCCGAGCGCCCCGCCCCGCTCGTCGCGAGCCGTGCGCCGGTGGGGTCGAACTGCGCCACCCGCCCCCCGTCGCCGTGCTCGTCGAGCGCCGCCACGACGCGCGCCTGCGCTCCGGGCTCCTCGCGCGGCATGGGCAGCTGGAGCGGGAGCTCCAAATCCTCAGGCGCCGGCCCGGGCCAGGCCTTCCAACCGGCGAGCCCCGCGAGCACGGCGAGCGCCGCCGCCGCTCGCCGGCTGCGCATGAGCAACTGAGCTCCGGCGAGCAGGGCCGCCACCACGCCCACCCCCGCCGCAGCGACGTCGAGCTCCGAGCCGCGAGGCAGCGGCTGCCCGAGCTCCTCGAGCACCGCGCACGACTCGTCGAGCGGCCACGCCGTCCAGCAGTGCTTGCCGTCGTCTGCGCGTCGGGCCACGAGCACGACGAACGGCCTGCCGGCCACGAAGTGGTGCTGGCACAGCCGCGCGTCGAGCTCCACGACGCCAGACCGCGCGCCCCTCCAGGCGCGGCGAATCTCGAGGTCCACCTCGCGACCGTCGACGTGCGTGACCACGCCCGCGAAGACCGCGTCGGCGCGGTCGGGCGGCGTCCCCACCTCGCACGTGCACCCGAGCACCACCGCGAGCAGCCCCGTCACTGGCAGCTGAGCACGCTCGAGAACGCACCGACCGGAGTCGACCCGCCCGCCGAGTAGTACAGCCGCCCGAACGGCGCCCAGCTCGTCAGCCCGTCTTTGTCGCCCGGCCGGCACGGCGGGTCGCCGCTGCACGCACCCGACGTCGGCGAGATCTCGACCGACGACGAGCCCGGCGTCCGCGTGCCGAGGTAGTCGAACTGGCGCGTCATCACCTGCTTCCGGAACCCGCTCGCGTCGGCCACCCACCGCGACGCCGTCACGTGGAGCCGCGTCGGCGTCACCGACGTGCGCGGCCGCGCGATCGAGAACGCCCCGTTGTCGGTCGCGAAGTCGAGCCACGCCCAGTTGTAGCCGGGGTCGTTCGACTGCCAGACCTCGAGGTCCGACTTGGCCGGGGCGTTGGTGTCGTGCATCACGTACGCGATGAACCAGTGGTTCGCGCCGGCGTCGCGGAAGAACGCGACGTCGGGGTCCGACAAGCTGCGGCCCACCGTCGCCGTCACGTCGCGCACCACCGTGTCGGCGCTCTTCGAAGTGCCGTTCTCGTTCACGGTGAAGTGCTTCACCACCGCTGCTGCGTCGCGGTACGCCACGCCGACCTGCTGCAGGTTCGCGACCGGGCTGCACGCCTGCGGCGTCGCCCAGTCCCACGCCGACGAGTCGGCGCCGACGCCCGGCAGCACCGCCGCGTTCGCCACGAGCGTGTTCGGCACCGTGTTGAAGTCGAGCACGCCGCCGCCGACCTGCGTGATGCTCCACGTCGTCGAGACCAGCGTCGGCTCGACGCGGTACCAGCGCAGGCCGACTCCGGCCTCGCGCCAGATCAGCATCACGCGCCTGCCGTTGCCGCGCACCAGGCGCAACGAGTCGATGGTGTTGCCCAGGTTGAAGAGGCTCCACTTGTAGGCGCGCTGGGTGCCGTTCGCGTCGACGTAGTAGAGATCGATCTCGTTGCCGGTGCCGTCGCTCGAGGTGTCGTACATGCCGCCGACGATGAAGCCGTCGCCCGCCTGCACCACCGCGACGTCGACGTAGCGGAACGAGCTCTCGATCGTGATCACGGAGCCCGTCGGCGCGCCGGCCGAGTCGAGCTTCTGGAAGTACAGGCCGTCGGCGCCGCCCGCCATCACCAGCGCTCCGCTCGTGAGCGCGTCGGTGCCGGTGCCGTTCACGCCGCCGGCGCAGCCCGCCGGGCTGTAGAAATGCGGAGCCACCTCGAGATCTGCCCACGCCACCGGCGACGCGATGTTGTACGTCGACGACAGGTACGGCTCGTCGGCCACCCCGTCGCAGTCGTTGTCGAGCCCGTCGCACGACGGCGCCGTCGGCGAGCCGGCGTCGACGTTGCAGACGGTGCCCGTGCCCGAAGTCGCGCACACGCGCGTGCCCATGCGCAGGCAGACGCCGAGGCCGACGTTGCACGCGGTGCCCTTGTCGGTGAACGGATCATCGACCGGCCCGTTGCAGTCGTCGTCGAGGTTGTTGCAGGTCTCGGCGCTCGGGTTCACGTTGCGCACGCACTGCACGCTGCCGGTGACGCAGTGGCGCGTGCCCGGGCCGCAGACGCCGAGCTGGCCGGTGGTGCAGGCGGCTCCGCCGCCGGGGTCGCCCTCGTCGACGCCGCCGGAGCAGTTGTCGTCGATGTTGTTGCAGGTCTCGGTCGCGGTCGGCCGCACCGCGGCGCTCAGATCGTTGCAGTCGTTGCCGTTCGCGACCCGGCCGCCGAGCGGGCCGCAGAGCATGGCGGGGGTGCCGGCTCCGAAGCCGTCACCGTCGCCGTCGACCCAGTAGTTCTGGGTGGCGAGACCGTTGTCGACGCCGCCCGCGCAGTTGTCGTCGATGCCGTTGCAGATCTCGGTGGCCCCGGGGCGGATGCTCGCGTTCGCGTCGTTGCAGTCGGCGTTGTTCGTCACGCGGCCGCTGATCGGCGCGCACGCCGATTGGGACATGCCGCTCTGATTGCCGAAGCCGTCGCCGTCGCCGTCGGGCCAGTAGTTGATGAACGTGAGGCCGTTGTCGACGCCGCCCGCGCAGTTGTCGTCGAGGCCGTTGCACACCTCGGTGGCGCCCGGGTGCACCGACGCGCGGGTGTCGTCGCAGTCGGTGTTGTTCGGCGCGCGGCCCGAGATCGGAGCGCACGACATCACCGACGCGGTGCCCGTACCGTAGCCGTCGCCGTCGCTGTCGAGGTAGTAGGCGACCGTCATGGTGTTGTCGTCGACCATGCCGTCGCAGTCGTCGTCGACCATGTTGCAGGTCTCGGTCGCTCCGGGGCGGACGGTGGCGAGGCCGTCGTTGCAGTCGCCGTTGTTCGTGACCTTGCCGGCGACGGGCGCGCACGACGACTGGGCCATCGCGCTCGCGCTGCCGTAGCCGTCGGAGTCGACGTCGGGCCAGTAGTTCGAGAACGTGAGCCCCTCGTCGATCATCATGTCGCAGTCGTCGTCGCGCGCGTTGCACGCCTCGGCCGCGCCGGGCCGCACCGCGAACAGCGCGTCGTCGCAGTCCTGGTTGTTCGTCACCTTGCCGGGCACCGGGCTGCAGCTCGACTGCGCCGCGGCGAGGCGGTTGCCGTACGTGTCGCCGTCGGCGTCGGGGTAGTAGTTCGTGAAGGCGAGGCCGTTGTCGGCGCCGCCCGCGCAGTCGTCGTCGACGCCGTTGCAGACCTCGGTGGCGCCCGGCTTGATGGCCGCGTTCGAGTCGTTGCAGTCCTGGTTGTTCGTCACGCGGCCGGGAACAGGCGAGCACGCGACCATCGCGGTGCCGGTGCCGTAGCCGTCGCCGTCGGCGTCGGCGTAGTAGCTCGCGAAAGAGAGGCCGTTGTCGGCGCCCATCACGCAGTCGTCGTCGATGCCGTTGCAGACCTCGGTGGCGCCGGGCTTCACCATCGCGTTGTTGTCGTTGCAGTCGCCGGTGACGCTGACGCGCCCGGCGATCGGCAGGCACGCGCTCATGGGGGCGACGTTCGCTCCGACGCCGTCGCCGTCGGCGTCGGGGTAGTAGTCGACGAAGGTGAGGCCCTCGTCGGCGCCGCCCATGCAGTTGTCGTCGATGCCGTTGCACATCTCGGGCGCGCCGGGCTTCGTGGTCGGCCTCGCGTCGTCGCAGTCCTGCGCGTTCGTCACCTTGCCGGCGACCGGGCCGCAGCTCATCTCGGGCGTGCTGCCCGCCGCGCCGAAGCCGTCGCCGTCGACGTCGGGGTAGTACGAGAGGTACGTGATGCCGTTGTCGACCTGCCCGTCGCAGTTGTCGTCGCGGCGGTTGCAGATCTCGGTGGCGCCGGGCTTCACGGTCGGATCCCGATCGGCGCAGTCGCTCTTGTTGGGCACCTTGCCCATCACCAGGGTGAGGCAGCTCGACTGCGGAGCGCCCATCGCGTCTCCGAAGCCGTCTCCGTCGACGTCGTCGTAGAAGTCCTGGAAGGGGAGCCCGTTGTCCTTCGTGCCGTCGCAGTCGTCGTCGACCATGTTGCAGGTCTCGGCGACTCCGGGGCGGATGGCGGCGTCGTTGTCGTTGCAGTCGCCGCTCGAGGTGACCTGGCCCATCGGCGGGTTGCCGCAGCCCGAGCCGCCCATGAGCGGGCCGCCGACTCCGTCGCCGTCGATGTCGTGGTACCAGGTCGTGACGGGGAGGCCCTCTTCCTTCACTCCGTCACAGTCGTCGTCGATGCCGTTGCAGATCTCGGCGGCCTCGGGGTGCACGGCCGAGTCGGCGTCGTTGCAGTCGAGGTACGCCACGTTCGTGCAGCGGCCGGTGCCGGCGAAGCCGTCGCCGTCGTTGTCGAGGCACGTCTCCATCGGCAGCGGGTTGCCGGAGTCGACGGGCATGACCTTCTCGCCCTTGCCGCACGAGAGCAGAGTGACGAAGACGAGACCGGTTACGAGGAAGCGCACGACCGACTAGGAGCCCCTCTACGTCACGCCACGGGCGCGAGGCAAACCAGGCTTCCCCTACCTGGGCCCGAAGGACGACAGCGCGAAGAACGCCCGGATCTTGTCGTTGGTCTCGCGCAGGCGGGCCGAGAGGGTGCGGACGAAGGTCCAGAGGAGCACGTAGGCGAGCTCCTTGTCGGTGAACATGACCTCGTCGAGCTTTTCCCGCTGCAGCTCGTAGAGCTTGCAGCTGGTGTGGGCGATGGCGTCGGCCGACCTCGGGCCGTCTTCGATGAGCGACATCTCGCCGAAGTACTGGCCGCGCTCGAGGATGGCGAGCGCCTCTTCCCCGATGCCGGGCACCATCTTGGAGATGCGCACCTTGCCCTCGGCGATGATGAACATCGAGGTGCCGGGGTCGCCCTCCTTGAAGATGTGCGAGTTGATCTTGAACTCGACCTGCTTGAGCGCGCCGCCGAGCTTCCGCAGCTGAGCGTTGGTGAGCCCTTCGAAAAGCGCTACCTTGCGGAGGATTTCGACGTCCACGTTAAAGAGCAGTCTCCAGCAACCACGAGGTGCGTCAAGTGTCCGACACGAACAAAGTCACCATCATCGGCTCCGGCCCGGCAGGCTACACCGCGGCCATCTATGCCGCCCGCGCGAACTTGAAGCCCGTCGTGTTCGCCGGCGGCCCCATCGAGCACGACAAGAACCGCGTGCCCGGCGGGCAGCTGATGATCACGAACGACGTCGAGAACTACCCGGGGTTCCCCGAGTCGGTGACCGGCCCCGACCTGATGGAGAAGTTCCAGAAGCAGGCCGAGCGCTTCGGCACGAAGGTGCACCTCGAGAACGCGGTGAAGGTCGACCTCTCGAAGCGGCCGTTCACGATCGTCGGCGAGAGCGTGACGTACCAGAGCGAGGTGGTGATCATCGCGACCGGCGCGACCGCGAAGTACCTCGGGCTGCCGAGCGAGTCGCAGTTCAAGAACCGAGGCGTCTCGGCGTGCGCGACGTGCGACGGGTTCCTCTACCGCGGCAAAGACGTGATCGTGGTCGGCGGCGGCGACACCGCGATGGAAGAGGCGACCCACCTCGGCAAGATGTGCTCGTCGGTGACCGTCGTTCACCGGCGCGACACCCTGCGCGCCTCGAAGATCATGCAGGAGCGCGCGCTGAAGCACCCGAAGCTGAAGTTCGTGTGGAACTCGGCGATCGAAGAGATCGTGGGCGACGACAAGGGCGTCACCGGCGCGATCGTGAAGAACGTCATGTCGGGCGACAAGCACAAGATCGACGCGGCCGCCGTGTTCGTGGCGATCGGCCACACGCCGAACACCGAGCTGTTCAAGGGCGTGCTCGACTTCCACCCGAACGGGTACCTGAAGACGCACCCCGGCTCGACGCGCACGAACGTCGAGGGCGTCTTCGCGTGCGGCGACGTCGCCGACAGCGTGTACCGGCAGGCCGTCACGGCCGCGGGCACCGGCTGCATGGCGGCGATCGAAGCCGAGCGGTGGATGATCGAGAACAACATCGGCTGATGGCCGACCTGCAGAGCGTTCGTCAGTAACGCGAAGCAGTCAGCGTGACCTCGTCGCGGTCGTGGTACAGCTGGCGCAGCTTCACGTTGCGCCAGCCGCCCTCTTCGAGCGTGGCGCGAACGCGGTCGAGCGCGGGCCACTTGTCCTTCATCGGCAGCTTGATGTTGGCGACGAGGCGAATCGCCCACTGCTTGCGGCCCCACTTCGCGAGGAGCTGCGCGACCTCGAGCGGCCTCCACGCCATGTCGCAGAAGAGCCAGTCGGCGGGCTCGTCGGGCTCGTAGCGGAACGCGCTGTCCTGCACGTGCACGAGCTTCTTGTTCGGAGGGACTTTCAGCTTCGCGGGGTCGACCGCGACGACGCGGGCTCCGCGCTGGAGCAGCCGCTGCGTCCACCCGCCGGGCGCGGCGCCCAGGTCGACGCACGTCTCCTTCGGGCCTGGAGCGTCGCCGGCCCAGTCGAGCGCCTCTTCCAGCTTGAGCGCGGCGCGCGAGAGCGTGCCGGCGTCGCGGCGCATGCGCTTCGGTCTCTCGGTCGGGCGGTCGCCGAGCACGGTGACGCCGTCGCTCAGCGCGCAGACGACGAAGCGCTCGGGGCCGGGCTCGAGCGCGGGCAGCGCTTGCGGCAGCTTCTGGCCGTCGGCGGCCCAGGCCTCGACGGTGCCTCTCGGGCCGAGCGCGTCGACGGTGCGGAAGCCCGAGCGGCCGAAGACGGGAGCGAGCGCGGTGGGCTCGCACTCGACGGCTCCGGGGCCGAGGAGCTCGGGCTTCAGTCTCGCGCGCTGCAGCTCTTGATGAAGAAACGTCTCGAACCCCGGGCGGCAGAGAAAGACGTATCGAAGGGTCCGGGGCTTGCGCACGGCGGGGGGCGTTCTTAGCTTGGCGGCACTGCTATTTCCCTTGGCTTTCGGTGTCGGCCGCTACAGAAGGACACGTAATGATTGAGTGGACGATCCGGAAGATCATTGGCACCAAGAATGATCGCGAGCTGAAGAAAGCTTGGCCGAAGGTTGCCCGCATCAACGAGCTCGAGTCGAAGTACCGCGCGATGTCCGACGCCGAGCTTCCGGCGGCCACTCAGAAGCTGAAGCAGGAAGTGCAGAACGGCAAGCCGCTCGACGACGTGCTGTACGACGCGTTCGCGCTGATCCGCGAAGGTGCGCGCCGCGAGATCGGGCAGCGCCACTTCGACGTGCAGCTGATCGGCGGCATGTTCCTGCACCAGGGCTGCATCGCCGAGATGCGCACCGGCGAGGGCAAGACGCTGACGGCGACGGCTCCGTCGTTCTTGAACGCGCTGACCGGGCGCGGCGTGCACATCGTGACGGTGAACGACTACCTCGCGCGCCGCGACGCCGAGTGGATGGGGCGAATCCACAAGCGCCTCGGGCTGACGGTCGGCTGCATCTTGCACGACCTGAGCGACCGCGAGCGGCAGGTCGCGTACCGGGCCGACATCACGTACGGGCAGAACAACGAGTTCGGGTTCGACTACCTGCGCGACAACATGAAGTTCCGGCTGCAGGACTACGTGCAGCGCGAGCTGAACTTCGCGATCGTCGACGAGGTCGACTCGATCTTGATCGACGAGGCGCGCACGCCGCTGATCATCAGCGGCCCGACCGACGACACGACCGACAAGTACTACAAGGTCGACCAGGTGATCCCCGGGCTCGTGCCCGATCAGGACTACCTGCTCGACGAGAAGAACCGCTCGGTGTCGCTGACCGACGACGGCGTCGAGAAGCTGCAGTCGCGCCTGAAGGTCCCGAACCTGTACGCGCCCGACGAGATCGAGACGCTGCACCACGTCGAGCAGGCGCTGCGCGCGCACACGCTCTACAAGCGCGACCGCGAGTACGTGGTGAAAGACGGCGAGGTGGTGATCGTCGACGAGTTCACCGGCCGGCAGATGCCCGGCCGCCGCTGGTCCGACGGCCTGCACCAGGCGATCGAGGCGAAGGAGGGCGTGAAGATCGAGAACGAGAACCAGACGCTCGCGACGATCTCGTTCCAGAACTACTTCCGCATGTACTCGAAGCTCTCGGGCATGACCGGCACCGCCGACACCGAGGCCGAGGAGTTCGCGAAGATCTACAACCTCGACGTGCGCGTCGTGCCGACGAACCGGAAGATGGTTCGCACGGACGTGGAAGACGTCGTCTACAAGACCGAGCGCGAGAAATACCAGGCGGCCGTCGAAGAGCTCGCCGAGCTGCACAAGAAGGGGCAGCCGGTGCTGGTCGGCACCGTCTCGGTGGCGAAGAGCGAGGTGTTCTCGCAGTTCCTCAAGAAGAAGGGTGTGCCGCACAACATCCTGAACGCGAAGCAGCACCTGCGGGAGGCCGACATCATCGCGCAGGCGGGCCGCAAGGGCGCGGTCACGATCTCGACGAACATGGCCGGCCGAGGCACCGACATTCTGCTCGGCGGCAACCCCGAGGTGCTCGCGAAGAACGAGGTCGGCCCCGAGCCGGTGGCGCCGGAGGTGCCCGAGGGCACGCAGCCCGACCCGACGGCGCACAACGCGGCGCTCGCAGAGCACAAGGCGAAGTACGAGAAGGCGCTCGCGAAGTTCAAGGAGCAGACGGCGCGGGAGCGCGAAGAGGTGGTGGCGCTGGGCGGCCTGTACATCCTGGGCACCGAGCGGCACGAGTCGCGGCGCATCGACAACCAGCTGCGCGGCCGCGCGGGCCGGCAGGGCGACCCGGGCGTGTCGAAGTTCTACATGTCGCTCGAAGACGACCTGATGCGCATCTTCGGGTCGGAGCGCATTCAGGGGCTGATGGAGCGCCTCGGCATGGAGGAAGGCGAGGTCATCGAGCACAAGTGGCTCTCGCGGGCGATCGAGAACGCGCAGAAGCGGGTCGAGGGGCACAACTTCGACATCCGCAAGAACCTGCTCGAGTACGACGACGTGATGAACCAGCAGCGCAAGACGATCTACCGTCTGCGCCGCCAGGTGCTGGCCGCGGGCGCGGGCATCTCGCTGGTCGAGTACGAGGAAGACAAGAAGACGAAGGCGAAGATCCGCTCGGAGCGGACGATCAGCTTCGCGGACTTCAAGGAGATGGTGCTCGACGCGCTGGAAGACGTGATCGTGGGGTTGACCGACACGTACGCTGCGTCGCGGAACCCCGGCACGTGGGATCTCGAGGCGCTGTCGCGCGGCGTGAAAGAGACCTTCAACGTCGACATGAAGTTCCAGCCGACGGGGAAGCCGGAGGACATTCAGGAGCAGATCTACCGGGTGGCCGAGAAGACGTATCTCGATCGCGAGCGCGACTACGGCGACGAGTGGCACCGGTTCTGTCAGCTGCGCTACCTCGCGACGATCGATCAGATGTGGAAGGACCACCTGCTCGCGATGGATCACCTGCGGCAGGGCATCGGGCTGCGCGGGTACGGCCAGAAGGACCCGAAGCTCGAGTACAAGCGCGAGGGTTACGACGGCTTCATCAAGATGCTGTCGGCGATCAAGGTGCAGTTCGTGTCGCAGGTGATGCGGGCGCAGCCGCGGGACGCGCAGGAAGACAGCGAGCGGCTGCAGCGGCAGATGGAGCAGAGGCGCCGCGCGGCCGTCGAGGGCCGGGCCGGGGAAGATGGGAAGCCCCAGGCGGTCGCGAAGCAGGTGGTGCGGGAAGGCCCGAAGGTCGGGCGCAACGACCCGTGCCCTTGTGGAAGTGGGAAGAAGTACAAGAAGTGCCACGGCGCCGCCGAAGCCGCGTGAAGGCTGCCGGCCACCCTCTTCCCCCGGTCACCGGCTCACCCGCTCACCCGCTCACCCGCTCACCCGCTCACCCGGTGACCGGGGGTCCCATGAGCACCTCCCTCAACGCCCTTCCCCGCCCGACGCCCATCGAGCCCCCAGTCACCCGCTCACCCGCTCACCCGGTGACCGGGGGTCCAATGACCGCCTCCCTCTGCGCCCCTCCCCGCGCCGACGCCCATCGAGCCCCCGGTCACCCGCTCACCCGCTCACCCGGTGACCGGGGGTCCAATGAGCGCCTCCCTCTGCGCCTCTCCCCGCCGCGACGCCCATCGAGCCCCCGGTCACCGGCTCACCCGCTCACCCGGTGACCGGGGGTCCAATGAGCGCCTCCCTCTGCGCCCCTCCCCGCCGCGACGCCCATCGAGCCCCCGGTCACCGGCTCACCCGCTCACCCGGTGACCGGGGGTCCTATGAGCACGTCCCTCTGCGCTCCTCCCCGCGCCGACGCCCATCGAGGCCCCGGTCACCGGCTCACCCGCTCACCCGGTGACCGGGGGTCCCATGAGCACCTCCCTCTGCGCTCCTCCCCGCGCCGACGCCCATCGCCCCCCCGGTCACCGGCTCACCCGCTCACCCGGTGACCGGGGGTCCCATGAGCGCCTCCCTCCGCTGCCCTCCCCGCCGCGACGCCCATCGAGCCCCCGGTCACCCGCTCACCCGCTCACCCGGTGACCGGGGGTCCCATGAGCACCTCCCTGCGCCCCTCCCCGCCCGACGCCCATCGAGCCCCCGGTCACCGGCTCACCCGCTCACCCGGTGACCGGGGGTCAAAGGGTCGCCCCCCACCCTGCTCAGTACTGAGGCGTCGGCCAGACCGTCAGCTCCACGGCCGCGCTGGGACTGCCGCTGTTGCTCCCGGTGAATCCCCGCGCCTTCATCAGCCGCTGCATCACCTTCGCCGTCCGGACATCGAAGCAGCGCTGCATGATCTGCCTCCCGCGGATCAGGTCCTTCTGCTCCAGCGCGTCGTAGAGCTGCGACCAGGCCTCCGGGGGGAACAGGTCCAGCGCTTCTCTCCCCTCCAGATACGACCGCAGCGCATTGATGATCACCGTGAACGCCACGCTGCCGCCGGCCGCCGCCACCACGCGCAGCAGCTGATACTGCGCCGAACAGATCAGCCCGACGTGGGCGTCGCGATCGATGCAGTCGAGGACGACTCGCAGGTAGTGCTTGTACCACTTGAGGTGATCGTCGGTTCGACAGGCGATCGCCCGGTGCAGCACCTCGAGGAACACCACGGACAGCAGGTCGAGCAGCTGCGCCTCCAGCTCGAGCGCGCGGGCCACGTCCTTCACATCGCCGATCAGCTCCAGCAGCAGCTCGAGATCGCACGACTCGAGCAGCTCCTGAACCTGCAGCCCTTTGCCCGGAACGTTCTTCAGCAGCCCCCGCGAGACGAGCCGGCCGATCGCGGCGCGCATCGTGGTCTTGCTCACGGCACACTCCGCGCTCAGCCGCGGCAGGCTCGGCAGGTAGTCGCCTGCCCTGAGCTCTCCGCGGATGAGCTTCAGGATCAGCATCCGCTCCAGCCGATCCACGGTGAACCCCGACCGGAAGGCGTCACGCGTCCTCATAGCCGCCCCCGTTCCCGTGGATCATCTCCAGCATGTCGCCGTCGTGGTGCGCCCGGACCTTCCCGAGCTTGGCGTGCGCGGGTGCCACCAGGTAGTCGCGCCGGTCGAGCCGCCTGCATTCGATCGCGAAGTGCAGATCTTGATCGCGAATCGTCTCCTGCCCCTCGAGGTCCGCCCGCGTCCTCGCCAGCTTCAAGATCCGGTCGTGCGCCCGCGCCGACAGCCCCCACTTCGCGATCGCATCGACCAGCGCCTTCTGCGCCTCCGGCGAGATCCGGCAGTGCTGGTACAGCATCGCCGGAGTCATCAGCGCATTGCACAGCACGCCCGGCACGTCCTTGAAGCGCGCCGCCTGCCGCTCCCGCGCCGCCAGCACCCGGTTCCGGTACCAGCTCGACGGCTTGCCGGTGTGCTCGGAAGCGAAGTGCTTCGAGTCCACCTGCCGCGTCTCCAGCGTGATGTCGATGCGATCGAGCACCGGCCCGCTCACCCGCGCGTGATAGTCGCGGACCCGCTGCTCGCCGCACCGGCACTCGCGCAGCTCCGTGCCCCAGTAGCCGCACGGGCACGGGTTCATCGCCGCGATCAGCATCACCTGGCACGGGTACGTCACCTTCTGCGCCGCCCGCGCCAGCCGCACCACGCCCTCCTCGAGCGGCTGCCGCAGCACCTCGAGCACCTGCTTCTTGAACTCCGGCAGCTCGTCGAGGAACAGCACTCCGCGGTGGGCCAGCGACAGCTCACCCGGCCGCGCCAGCGGGCCGCCTCCGACCAGCCCCGCATCCGAGATCGTGTGATGCGGCGCCCTGAACGGCCGGTCGGCGATCAACGACTCGCCGTCGCGCAACAGCCCCAGCACCGAGTAGACCTTCGTCACCTCGAGCGCCTCGTCCATCGTCATCGGCGGCAGAATCGACGGCAGCCGCCGCGCGATCATCGTCTTCCCCGACCCGGGCGGCCCCGACATGATCATGTTGTGGCCCCCGGCCGCGGCCAGCTCGAGCGCGTCTTTGAGCTCGTCCTGCCCTCGCACGTCCTTCAGGTCGAGCCCCGAGTAGTCCTTGTTCGACCTCGCGAGCGACAGCCGGTCGAACGGAGTCACCGGCTTCTCTCCCGTCAGGTGCTCGACGGCCTCCTTGAGATGCCCGACGGGGATCACCTCGATGCCCTCGACGAGCGCCGCCTCCGGCGCGTTCTGCACCGGCACGATCACCCCCTTGAACCCGCCGTCGCGCGCCGCCAGCGCCAGCGGCAGCACCCCGCGAATCGGCCGGATGACGCCGTCGAGCGACAGCTCGCCTCCGAAGAGGTACCGCTCCAGCGGCTCCGGCTTGAGCAGCTTCGCGGCCACCAGCACCCCGAGCGCGATCGGCAGCTCGAACGCCGCGCCCTCCTTCCGGATGTCGGCCGGCGCCAGGTTCACCGTGATCCGCTTCTGCGGCAAGACGTGCCCGCCGTTCTTCAGCGCGGACATCACGCGGACCTTGCTCTCCTTCACGGCGCCTTCCGGCAACCCGACGACCGTGAAGAACGGCAGGCCGAGCGACATGTCGACCTCGACGTCGACGGCCACCGCATCCACTCCCAACAACGCCCCAGACTTCACTTTGGCGAGCATGATTGCTCCTCCTCCTTTGTGTGCCGGAGGGTCGGAGCAACGCGTGTGCAAACGTAACCGTGATCGACCTGCCCTCGCGTTTCACTCGGGGGCTCTCACGCGGTGAGAAGATGAAAGTGAAGAGCACCGTCCGAAATTTCGGACTCACCGTCCGCCACACGAGACTGGGCGGCGACGCCAACGCCGCTTCGAGTCGGTTGCGAGTTCCCGGGACACGTGGTTAACAGCCGCAGCCCTGGAGGGGGCCTCACGAGTGCGGAGCCGCTGGTCTGCTTCCTGGAAATCCGTCGCGATCGCGCTCCTCGTCTCGGCCGCAGCGCTCGCTCAGGGCCAGGGCACCGCGGTGCTCACGGGCACCGTCACCGACGCCACGACCGGCAAGCCGGTGCCCGACGTCGCGGCGACGGCGACCTCGCCCTCGCTGCAGGGCGAGCAGACCGTCATCACCGACGCGGCCGGGCTCTACCGCATCCCCCAGCTCCCGCCGGGCGAGTACACGCTGCGGCTGCAGAGCGACGCGCACAAGCCTTACACGCGCGGCGGCATCAGCCTGCGCGTCGACCGCACCATTCGCCTCGACGTCCAGCTCCACCCCGAGTCGCTCGAGGCCGACGAGGTCGTCGTCGCGGGCACGGCCCCCACGGTCGACATCGGCACGATGGCGACGGGCCTCGACGTCGGCAGGGCGTTCATCGACAGCGTCCCCTTCATCCAGCCGAACACCACCGGCACGCGCAGCTTCGAGTCGCTCGCGGACGTGGCTCCGCAGGTGAACAAAGACGCCTACGGCTTCTCGATGAACGGAGCGACCTCGCCCGAGAACGGCGTCCTCCTCGACGGCCTCTCGGTCACCGACGTCGCCTACGGCGGCCTGAGCCGCTCCACCGGCGTCGACGGCCTCGCGATCTCGACGGCCAGCATCCCGGTCGAGTTCATCGACGAGGTCAACGTCATCACCGGCGGCTACATGCCCGAGTTCGGCCGCTCGACCGGCGGCATCCTCAACGCGATCACGAAGTCGGGCGGCAACGAGTTCCACGGCAGCGTCTTCGGCACGTGGACACCCGGCTTCCTCTCGGCGCGGCCGAGGCAGACCTTCTCGGAAGGCTCCGCCATCGAGAACCAGACGCTCAACTTCAACACGGGCGACTTCGGCGTCGAGCTCGGCGGCCCGATCGTGAAGGACAAGCTGTGGTTCTACGCCGGCTTCGCTCCGAGCATTCAGCGCCACCGAACGCGGCGCACGCTCTACCGGCTCGAGTACGACGACGACACCCCGGCGGGCCAGTGCCCGGCGGCGCGGCTCGACGCCTTCGGCAACTGCAAGCTGCTCGACGAGAACGGCGATCAGCTCCGCACGCCGCTCGACGGCGCCGAGACGTTCAAGTTCCAGGATGCGCGGGCCTACAACTACCTCGCGAAGCTCACGTACCTGGTCTCGTCGAACCAGCGCCTCGCGCTGTCGCTCAGCGGCGCGCAGCGGCAGATCATCACGCCCGCGTTCGGCAACACGCTCGCGGGCAACAAAGACACGTCGGACAACCTCGACCTCTCGCTCAAGTACACGGCGGGCTTCTTCCAGAAGCGGCTCTTGGTGGACGCGACCGTCGGCTGGCACCACCAGTACGCGGCGAACCTGCCCGACGATGGGTCGGACATCGGCTCGACCTCCGGAGCCTCGAGCCGGAGCGGCGTCAGGTTCCGCCGCTACTCGCCGGGCCAGGGCATGCCCGGCCACTCGATTCTCGACTTCGAGCAGCTCAACCCCGGGGCGGCGGCGGCGTGCAGCGACGAGAACGGCGTGCCCGACCCGCGGCTGTGCCCGGCGACCGGCGCGTCGCAGGCGTACGACTACGGCGGCGCCTTTCACCTGCAGCGCAGCGCGCTCGACCGCGTGCAGGCGAAGGTCGTCGCGACGTACCTGATGAGCGCGCTCGGCCACCACGTGTTCAAGGCCGGCCTCGACTACTCGCGCAGCTTCATGGACTCGGTGAAGGACTTCGGCGGCGGAGCGCTGTACCGCGAGACCGAGAGCGGCGGCGCCTTCCGCGAGGTGGGGTACGGCTCCTTCACCGCGCCGGACACGTTCGTGCTCCGGGGCGGGCCGGGCACCGCGGGCGTTCGCCAGACGACGTCGGGCTCGGAGCTGGGCGTGTTCCTCCAAGACAGCTGGAGCCTCCTCGACGTCGTCACCCTCAACGCCGGGCTGCGCTACGACACGCAGCAGCTCTACGCGGCGGACGGCTCGCTCGGCTTGACGCTGAACAACATGCTGTCGCCGCGCATCGGCCTCCTCTACGACTTCACGCAGCGCGGCCAGTCGAAGGTCTACGCGAGCTTCGCGCGCTACTACCAGTCGATACCGCTGAGCGTCGCCGACCGCGCGCTGTCGGGCGACTTCCAGGGAGGCTTCAACCGCGCGCGGCTGCCCGACGCGCAGGGCAACGGCGGGCCGGGGTGCCAACCGCTGGTGAGCCTCGATCAGACGGCCGGCGAGTGCCGCGACGCGCGCAACAACGTGCCGTCGGGGTCGCCGGCCGACCCGAGCCAGTCGGGCTTCACGAAGGGGGGCCGGTCGTTCGTCGACCCCGGCCTGCAGCCGCAGAGCACCGACGAGTACCTCATCGGAGCCGAGTACGAGATCATGGAGAACGGCCGCGCCGGCGTGAGCTACACGCACCGCACCATGAACGCGGTGATCGAGGACATGAGCCGCGACGGAGCGAGCTCCTTCCTCGGCAACCCAGGCTACGGCCTCGCGAGCGACTTTCCGCGCGCCACGCGCGAGTACGACGCCGTCACGCTCTACTTCTCGAAGGTCTTCACCGACCTGTGGCTCGCCCAGCTCAGCTACACGTGGAGCTCGCTGCGCGGCAACTACGCCGGCCTGTTCCGGCCCGAGACCGGCGAGCTCGCTCCGAACCAGGGCTCCGACTTCGATCTTCAGTCGCTCACGGTGAACGGCACCGGGCCGCTGCCCGGCGACGTCACGCACGTCATCAAGGCCTTCGCGGCGAAGGAGTTCGTGCTCAACGGCACCTTCAGCGTGACGCTCGGGCTCTCGTACACGGGGCGCTCCGGAGCGCCCATCAGCTACCTCGCCTCGCACCCCCTCTACGGAGCGGACGAGGCGTACGTTCTGCCCCGCGGCTCGGCGGGGCGCACGCCGTGGCTGCACCAGCTCAACGGCAAGCTCGTCGGCGTGGCGCGCATCAACCAAGAGAACACGGTGCAGCTGTCGGTCGACATCTTCAACATGTTCAACTTCGACGGCGCCGAGCAGGTCGATCAGCGCTTCTCGAGCTCGGGCATCCAGCCGTACGCGGTGAAGCCGGGAGATGATCCGCAAGAGGCTGCGTGCATCGCCGGCGCGAGCGCGGGGTGCACGACCGAGCTGCGCAAGTACGAGCTCGACGGCGCCGGAAACGTCACGGGCACCTCGCCCGTCTACCAGTCGGACTACAGCCCCAACTTCAAGCGCACCACGAAGTACCAGCAGCCGCTCACTGTGCGCATCGGCCTGAAGGTGACGTTCTGATGCGCGCGGCCGTGATCGCGGCGCTCGGCGTGGTGATCGGCTCCTGCGCGGGGGCTCCGCCGCCGGCGTGCCCGGTCGCGGCCGGCAGCGCGGCGGGGTTCGCGTCGCCGGGCAGCCCGCTGGGCTTCTCGCGGGTGCACTTCTGGGCGTCGTACCGGAAGAAGACCGGCACGGGCGCGTGCTCGACGCTGCCCGGCGAGGAGATCGGCTTCCAGAAGCTCGAGACGCCGCTGAAGCCCGAGGACGGCAAGGTCGCGCTTCGCCCCTTCCTGCTCGGCTTCATCCGCGGGAACCCGCTGGCGTCCTACGGGGCGCAAGACCGGGCCGACTACGACGCCTCGAACGACGTCACCGACGCCGTCTTCCGCACCGACCCGTCTGATCCCGAGGGCGTTCTGCTCACCGCGATCGGCGAGCTGCCGGCGAAGCCGGCCGACGACGGCACGTGCGCGGTGACCGGAGAGCTCGTCAACGAGCAGACCTTCCAGGAGGAGACGATCGCGCTCGTGCCGCCGCACCGCGTGCAGTCGTCGCGCGCGCAGGCCGACGCGGGCGTCGCGTTCTTCCCCGAGCTGCACATCAAGTACACGTGGTCGGACCTGAAGCTCGTGTCGACGAGCGAGGTGCCGGGCACGGTCTTCACGGCGCAGCTCGAGTACACCGAAGACGCGTGCGCGGCGACGTACGACGTCACCGGAATCTGGCCGATGACCCTGTGCCGCACCGATCTCGACTGCAGCCCCCAGGCGCTGCCCGAGGCGAGCGATACCGACCTCGGCATTCCGGCGCGCAAGCTCGAGGGCTCGGGCCTGAACCCGGCGTTCGAAGACGCGGAGCACCCGCTCCGGTGCAACAACAGCCCCGAGGTTCACGCGTACACGGCGAACTACGCGCTCGCGGGCTCTGGCTGGGGCGTCTGCGAGCTGACGAAACCGGTGTCGGACTTCACGGCCGCTCCGTAGCTTGTTAGCGAGGGCAGCGTGGACGCACGGACGCTGATCGCCAGCGCAAGAGAGACCCTCGGCAAGGAGATCGGGACGATCTTCCGCGAGGCGCCGGTGCGCATCGCGCTCTGCTACCCGAGCCCGTACCACGTCGGCATGAGCGCGCTGGGCTTCCAGACCATCTACCGCGAGATCAACGCGCGGCCGGCGACCTCGGCCGAGCGCGTGTTCCTGCCCGACGACACCGAGGCGGTGCGCGCCGCGCGCGTGCCGCTGTTCACGCTCGAGTCGCAGCGCGAGGTCAGCGCCTTTCACGCGCTCGCGTTCTCGGTCGCGTACGAGCTCGAGCTGCCGGGCCTCTTCACGCTGCTCGAGCTCGCCGGCCTGCCCGTGCTGCGCGAGGAGCGCGACCCCCGCCACCCGCTCGTCGTCGCCGGAGGCCCCCTCACCTTCTCGAACCCCGAGCCGCTCGAGCCGTTCGTCGACGTGATCGTGCAGGGCGAGGCGGAAGACCTGGTGCCCGTGCTGCTCGAGGGCATCGAATCGGGAGGCACGAAGCAGGCGCTGCTGGAGCGGCTCGCGAAGCTGCCCGGCTTCCGCGTGCCGGGGCTGTCGGGTGAGGCCTCGCGGTTCTTCGTCGCGAAGGCGTCGGACGAGCAGCTGCCCGCGCGCTCGCAGATCATCACCGCGAACACCGAGCTGCGGAGCATGTTCCTCATCGAGCCCGAGCGCGGCTGCTCGCGCGGCTGCCACTACTGCGTGATGCGCCGCACCACCAACGGCGGCATGCGCACGCTGCCTCCGGAGCGCGTGCTCGAGCTGATCCCCGAGGCGGCGCGGCGTGTCGGCCTCGTCGGAGCGGCCGTGACCGATCACCCGCGCATCGCCGAGCTGCTCGAGACGATCGTGAAGTCGGGCCGCGAGGTCGGGGTGTCGTCGCTGAGGGCCGACCGGCTGACCGCGCGGCTGGTGCAGGCGCTCAAGGACGGCGGCGCGCGGGGCCTCACGGTGGCGTCGGACGGTGCGTCGCAGCGGATGCGAGATCTCGTCGACCGCAAGCACAGCGAGCAGCAGATCGTGAACGCGCTGCAGCTCGCGCGCGCGGCGGGCATGCAGCGCGCGAAGGTCTACAACATGGTGGGCCTGCCGATGGAAGAAGACGCCGACATCGACGAGCTCGTGCGCTTCACCGGCGAGCTGTCGAAGATTCTGCCGCTGTCGCTGGGCGTCGCTCCGTTCGCGGCGAAGCGGAACACGCCGATGGACGGCAGCCCGTTCGCCGGCATCGACGTGATCGAGCGGCGGCTCAAGCGCCTGCAGCGGGGGCTCAAGGGCCGCGCCGAGGTGAGGCCGACGAGCGCGCGGTGGGCGTGGGTCGAGTACATGCTCGCGCAGTCGGGGCCGCCGGCGGGGCTGGCGGCGATGGATGCGTGGAGGGCCGGCGGGAGCTTCGCGGCCTGGAAGCGCGCGTTCGAGGCGAGGGGGGTGAAGCCGTTTCTAGCGCGACGCACGGAAGACGGTCGGAGGAAGAGCGTCACCTGGCCTATGGTGCCCGCCGCTTGAGCACGACCCAGGTCGACACGGTCATCGTCGGAGCCGGCATCAGCGGCCTCGCCACCGCGGCCGCGCTCGGCAAGAAGGCGTCGCTCGTGGTGCTCGAGCGCGACGCCGAGCCGGGCGGCTACTGCAAGACGGTGAAGCAGGGCGGCTTCGTCTGGGACTACTCGGGGCACTTCTTCCACTTCAAGCACGCGGACATCGAGGCGTGGCTCAGGCAGCGCATGCCGGGCCAGGAGATCCGCACCATCGCGAAGCGCTCGTTCATCCGCTTCGCCGGCAGGCTCATCGACTTCCCGTTTCAGAAGAACATCCACCAGCTGCCCCAGCAGGACTTCATCGACTGCCTGCACGACCTCTACTTCGCGAAGCCGGACGCGAGCGACGCGAGCTTCAAGGGAATGCTGTACGGCCGCTTCGGCCGCGGCATCTGCGAGCGCTTCCTCATTCCGTACAACGAGAAGCTCTACGCGACCGACCTCTCGAAGCTCGACAAGGACGCGATGGGCCGCTTCTTCCCGCACGCCGACGTCGCCGACATCATCCGCAACATGAAGCAGCCGGACAACGCGACGTACAACGCGACGTTCACGTACCCGCGCGGCGGAGCGTACGAGTACGTGAAGGCGCTGCTCGCCGAGGTCGAGCCGGCCGCGCTGCGCCTGTCCGAGCCGCTCACCGCGCTCGATCTCGAGGCGCGCACCGCCACGACGCCGAAGGGCACGTACCGGTTCCGGCGCCTCGTCTCTTCCGCGCCGTTTCCGAAGCTGCTCGAGGTGTGCGGAGCCCCGGCGCCCGGGCTGAGTTGGAACCAGGTGCAGATCTACAACCTCGGCTTCGACGCCAAGGGCCCGGGCGGCGTGCACTGGATCTACTACCCGGAGCGAAGCTTGCCGTTCTACCGGGTCGGCTTCTACGACAACATGTTCGACACCGAGCGCATGAGCCTCTACGTCGAGGTGGGCCTCACCCGCGAGGGCGAAGGCCGCGTGAGCCTCGAGCAGGTGCTCGACGCGCTGAAGCGCGACGGCATCGTCACCACGCAGAAGCTCGTGGCCCACCACACCACGATCATGAACCCCGCCTACGTTCACATCACCGCGGAGTCGAACGCGCTGGTGAAGGCGAAGCGCGCGGAGCTCGCGAAGCACGGCGTGCACTCGATCGGCCGCTACGGCGGCTGGACGTACTGCTCCATCGAGGACAACATCGTCGAGGCCCGCGCCCTCGTCGCGTCGCTCGGGTAGCCCCCCGGCTTACTTTGCACACCTTCGCTCCGCGGGGGGTCCAGGCCGCATGCACCGTCTCGCCCTCGCCCTCGTGTCGGCCCTGCTCGTCGTGTCTGCGATCGCCTCCTGCAGCGGAGGCGGCGGCAACGGCGGCTGCGCCGCCACCTGCACCACCGGCTGTTGCGACTCGGCCGGCGTCTGTCAACCCGGCACGAACGTGAGCGCGTGCGGCGCGACGGGGACCTGCGCGGTCTGCTCCGCGGGCCAGGTCTGTGCCCAGGGCACGTGCACCGGAACCGGCGGCACGGCCGGCGGCAGCGGCGGCACCGCCGGCGGCATGGAGATGCTCAGCTGCGCGCAGACCTGCGCCGGCTGCTGCGACGGCACGACGTGCCAGGGCGGCGACACGACGTCGGCGTGCGGCCGTGGGGGCGCCGCCTGCGCGGCGTGCTCGGGCTCGCAAGACTGCACCGCCGCGGGCGAGTGCATCGACACGACCTGCGCCGGCTGCGTCGCGGGCGGCTCGTGCCTGAGCGCGGCGGGCATGTCCAACTCGCAGTGCGGCCGCGCCGGCATGAGCTGCGCCGACTGCACCGTGAACGGCGGCACCTGCAACACGACCGGCGGCATGTGTCAGGGCGGCACGTGTGGCGGCTGCCGCGATCAGTTCGGCCGGTGCCTCGGCGGCGACACGAACGGCGCGTGCGGCACGACGGGCGTCGCGTGCGTCGCATGCGGCGCGGGCAAGGTCTGCCGGAACCACGTGTGCGAAGACGCAGGCGGCACCGCGGGCGGCAGCGGCGGCGCGGCCGGCGGCAGCGGCGGCACGGCCGGCGGCAGCGGCGGCACGGCGGGCGGCAGCGGCGGCACCGCCGGCGGCGGCACCGGCGGCAGCGGCGCGCAGGGCGACGGCTGCGCGAACCCGATTCCGGTGACGTTCACGAACCAGATGGCCCAGCTGCACGTCAACACCACGAGCCTGTCGAACGACATGCAGGCGAGCTGCAACCCGGGCTCCGGCGGGCGCGACGCGGTGTTCGTGTTCACGCTCCCGAGCGCGACGGCGGTGAACGCGATGATTCAGACGTCGACGGTGGGCGGAGGCATCACGCTCTCGGTGCGCTCGAGCTGCAACGTCGCCTCGAGCCAGCTCGTCTGCGGAGGCGAGGGCGTCTTCGAGACCTCTCTGTCGGCGGGCACGTACTACCTGTGGGTCGACGACATTCCGTCGACGGGTGGAGACACGTACCTCCGCATCGCCTACGAATAGGCGCACGGAACGTCCGGCGAGGGGCGTGAACTCGAGACGCAACTGACTGGCCTCCGCACAGGGCGCGTGATTTCTTCGTGCGCGCCCACAGATGTCCGCTCCCGCTCGTCCTCCGAAGGTCCCGAAGAACGCCGTCTGGATCGAAGCCGACCAGGAGTGGGAGGCCGGCTCGCTCAAGAACGGCAAGAAGCACGGCCCGTACAAGTACTGGCGCGCCGACGGCACGCTCTGCAACGAGTGCATGTTCGTCGACGGCGTGGTCGACGGCCCGTTCAAGCGCTTCCACGAGAACGGCGAGACCTCGCAGGAGGGCATGTTCTTCAAGGGCAAGCTCAACGGTACGCGCGTGTGGTTCGCGACCGACGGGCAGACGACCGAGAAGATGCACGAGAACGGCGTCAGCCCGACCGTGTGGCGCAGCGAGATGGACTACGAGATGGATCGGGTCATCGCCGTGCGCCACTTCGACAAGAACGGCGACCGCGTGCTGCCCGACGGCACGAAGTACCCCGACCGGCCGCGCGAGGTGCCGTTCAAGGGCACCGAGTACCGGCCCGACCTGAACCAGTGGGTCGAGCCGAACCTCGACGAGAAGGGCGAGCGGCACGGCTCGTGGCGCGCGTGGACGAAAGAGGGCGAGCCGGCGCAGGACGCCGAGTACGAGCACGGCGCGCGGCACGGCCGGTACCTCGGGCGCCTCGACGAGGGCGCGTACGAGCGCGGGTACTTCGACTCCGACTTCGCGGTCGACGACTGGGCGCTGCTCGGCGACGGCGGCAAGGTGCTGTGGAGCGGCTCGTTCGGCGCCCGCCAGGACACCGCGGCCCTGCAGGGCTCGAGCGTGCTCGAAGACAAGCGCCACGACGCCGCGCACTGGGAGGCGCTCGCCGCCGAGTGCACGGCCTCGGGCAAGCCGGGCGAAGCGGCGCTGGCGATGGCGCGGGCTGCGGCGGTCTCGCACTCGGTCGAGAAGCTCGACGCGTACCTGCGGGAGCACACGCTGCCGCGCCCGCCCGAAGAGGCGGAGGCGTTCGCGAAGGAGGCCGCCCCGACATCGGACCTCGACCTCGGCTTCGCGGTGAACGCGCTGCTGCGCGGGGCGTCGCCGGCGCACGTGCTGCGCGGCGTGGCGGTCTACCTCGATCAGTCGCAGTACAGCCGGGCGGCGCTCGACTTCATCAACGCGGCGATCCTCCTCGCGCCGGATCACCTGGAGCTGCTCTTCACGCGCGCGCTCGTGCTGATGAGCCTCGGCCTCGACGAGCAGGCGCGCAACGACGCGAACGCGCTCGCGGTGGTCGAGGGCGACCAGGCCGAGTTCGTGCTGCACTACCTCGACGCGCTGTTCCCCACGTTCGAGTGGTGGCCGGGGAAAGAGAAGCCGTCGACGACCTACGACGGTCTGCCCGAGGCACCCGACCGCACCGTCGCCGAGGTGAAGGAGATCGCGCAGAAGCTCGCGACCCGGGTCGACCGGGTGCGCGCCGAGCTGCTCACCCGCATTCAGCCTGGCGTGCGGTGGATGGTGCCCGACGTCTCCTCCTTGCTCAAGGGCGCGAAGGTGAAGCTCGAGCAGACGACGTTCACGGTGAAGGACGACGACGGCGAGGAGCAGGAGATCGAGATCGACGAGGACCTGAACGTCGAGGGCTTCGACATTCCCCGCCTGATGCGCATCGCGCGCGCCGAGTGGGGCGCGCTGACGTGGCTGTGCTGGGCGTGTGGCCTGACGAAGCTCGGGCTGCCCATCAAGGTCGCGGCGCCCGCCGACTACGGGCTCGCGGCCGGCATGGCGCAGCAGCGCCTGTGGCGCGCTCGCGACCTTCGCGTGATGGGGCCCCGCCAGGTCGACAGCCCGAGCTTTCAGTGGGAGGGCATGGCGATCGAAGAGGTGCCGGTCGCCCTCGCGGGCATCGCCGAAGGCGAGTATGCCGAGATGCAGGCGATGTTCTACTGGCTGACCGACAAGACGATCCGCTCCCCGTGGCAGGACAACGTGAGGGGCAGCTGATGGGCGCGCAGAAGCCGGTGAAGCTGCCGCAGCACCTCTGGTCGGCGCTCGACGACATGTCGCGCGACGGGCAGCAGAGCGCCGACGTGTTGATGGAGCTCGCGGTGGAGCAGTTCGTCGCGCTGCAGGGCTACGAGCTGCCGATCGCCGAGCGGCCGGCGGCCGAGCCCGCGCCTGCGAGGCCGTCGTCGCTGCAGGACGATGACGACGACCTGGGGCTGGCGCGCACGATGGCGAGATCGGCGCTGGTGCCCGAGCAGAAGGAAGACCCGGGCGCGACGAACATGGCGCCGCCGCACAAGCCGGCCGCGAAGCCTCCGGAGATCACGGGCCTGGCGCCGACGCACGTGCCGTCGAAGAAGACGGGCGGTCTCAAGGCGATCGAGCCGGCTCCGGCGGTGACGGACATGGGCCCGGCGCACAAGCCGGCGCCCGCCCCCGCCCCGCCGCCTCCTGCGCCGGCGCCGGTGCTCTCGAGCTCGGGCTCGAACCCGGCGGCGAAGGGGAAGGCGGCGCCGTCGAAGCCGGCTCCGGAGCCGGCGTGGGTGAAGCGCCCGGTGCTCAGCGACGCCGACGAAGAGCGGGCGGCAGCGCGCGAGCGCATGGTGGCGATCGACGCCGACGTGGCGAAGCTGACGATCGAGCGGCCGACGACGAGGCCGCTGGGGCAGTCTGTCGACGAAGGCGAGTGAACGTGCGCGCGCTCCCGCTCGGGTTGGCGCTGTCCATGATCGCGGCGTGCAACTGCGGGCCTGAGCCTGCCCCTGACGGAGGTACCGCAGGCGGCAGCACGGCGGGAGGCAGCACGGCAGGAGGCAGCACGGCAGGAGGCAGCACGGCAGGAGGCAGCACGGCAGGAGGCAGCACGGCAGGAGGCAGCACGGCGGGAGGCAGCACGGCGGGCGGCAGCACCGCGGGCGGCAGCACGGCGGGCGGCAGCACCGCAGGCGGCAGCACCGCAGGCGGCAGCACCGCAGGCGGCAGCACGGCAGGCGGCAGCACGGCAGGCGGCAGCACGGCAGGCGGCAGCACGGCGGGCGGCGCAGCCACCGACGCCGGACCGAACATCGCGTTCGTGACGGAGCGCACCTTCACCGGAGCTCTCGGCGGTCGCGATGGCGGCGACGCGATCTGCATGCAAGACGCGCTCGACGCAGGCCTGCCGCCGAACCTCTACGTGGCGTGGCTCTCGACGAGCACCGGCGCGGTGGTCGACCGGTTCGGAGCCGCGCGCGGCTGGGTGCGCCCCGACGGCAAGCCGGTGTTCGACACCCTGGTCGACGCCATCAGCGGGCGCATCCAGTATCCGCTCTCTCTCACGGCGCGCGGTGACGATCTCGGGGGCCGCTTCGTGTACACGGGCGCCCAGGCCGACGGCGGAACGTCGAGCTTCGACTGCAACGGGTGGACGGACGGCACGAACGGCCGCAACGCGTGGAGCGGCAGCTCGCACTCCAGCGGCGGAGCGTTCACCGCGCACACCGTCGACGACTGCACGAACCCGCAGCCGATCTACTGCCTCGGATCGCAGAACGTCTCGAGCGCGCGGGCGCCGCAGATGCCGGTGCGGCGCGCGTTCGTGACCCCGACGCGGTTCCTCGCGAACGGAGGCCTCTCGGGCGCCGACGCGCTCTGCGCCGCGTCGAAGGGAACGCTGCCCGGGACGTTCCGCGCGCTGCTCGCCACGACCTCGGCGTCCGCGGCGTCGCGCTTCGACGGTGGCCTGCCGTGGGCGCGCGTCGACGACGTGCCGCTCACGGATGCGGCGGGCGACATGTTCACCTCGCCATGGAACACGGGCATGAGCCTCGACTCGAGCGGCGTCGCGGTGCCGCCCGGCACCCGGGTCTGGGTCGGTGCGACGGGCTTCACTGCGCTCGGCACGGTGAGCACGACCTGCAACAACTGGTCGGCGCTGATGGGCTTCGGCTTCTCGCGTGACGCTCACGCGCGCATCACGATCACCGCCGGGAGCAGCTGCGGCGCCTCCGGCGTGCACCTCATCTGCCTCGAAGAGTGACGAGGTCCCCGGCGCAACATTTCTTCACCCGAACGCAACGCGGGCTCGTTAGCCTTCGCGCACGTTGCGCTGGCTCGTGCTCACCGCGGTCCTCCCGACGCTCGCGCTCGCAGCGGAAGAGGCCGCTCCGCGGGAGCCGCTGAGCCCGGGGTGGGCTCCGCTGCTCGTGCCCGGGTCGTTCCTGGCGCCGGGGCTCGGCCACCTGCTGCGCGGCGAGCGCAAGGCCGGCGGGCTCATGCTCGGCATCAGCGGTGTCGCGATGGGCGTCTCTACCGGGGCGGGCCTCTTCCTGGGCTTCAGCGGGGCGTCGGACGTCGCCAGCGCGGTCGGCGTTCCCCTCTTGCTGGCGGGCGTGGGCACGCTGCTCCTGCTCGGCGTCACCGACCTCGTCGGCGCGTTCGCGGGCGACGGCGCGCCGCCGCTCGCCGACACGTGGAGCGCGCGCTGGCGCGTCTCGGCGGCGGTGCTCGCGCCGGTTCGCGCCGGCGCCGAGCCCACGCCCGAGCTTCTCGTGAGCTGGCGCTCGGAGCGCTGGCTGGTGCACGCGAAGTCCGGCCTGACCGTCGGCGGACCCGGCCCGTGGGTCGAGGGCGGCGGTGGCGTGCGCGTCTTGAGCTTTGGCGGCGCCGAGCCGCGCGCCGGGCTCTGGCTCGAGGCCGGCCTGCGCTACCAGTGGCTCGACTCGGCGCGCCTGCTGCGAAGCCGGGCGCAGCTCGTCAGCGCCCTGCCGATGGGGCGCTTCGCGGCGAACCTGTCGCGCGTCACCACGGTGCTCAGGCTGGGCGTGGACCCGACCTGGGTGTGGTACCCGGGCCGCTCGAGCGCCGACTTCGAGCTCCCGATCTCGGGTGGGTTCGAGGCGCGCGTCGTCCTCACCGAACAGCTGCGGCTGGTCGCGGGCTACGAGCACGCGCGCGACGGCCCGCTCGGGGGCATCGCGACCGGGTTCCTCGGCAACTTCCACGGCGGCGCCGAGCTCGCGCTGCTCCCTTCGTTCATCATCTTCGCGCGCGGCACGGTGGGAAACCCCAACGGCTTCACGCTCGGCATGGAGTGGCGCCGGTGAGACCGCTCGTTCCCCTGGTGCTCCTGGGCCTCGCGGCGTGCGCCGAGCCGGCGAGCGACCGCGCCGAGCGCGACCTCGAGCTGGGCGCGGTGCAGACCGCCGGCTACGCCTTCGCTTCCGCCGAGGGGCTCTTGCACGTGCGGTCGGCGTCGGAGGCGAAGCTCTCGCTGCGCGCGAGCTGCGCCGAGCTCTCGTTCACCCTGAGGCGGAGCAGCAGCGCGCTCGAGTCGCTGGTGGTGGAGCTGTCGAACGTGCTTCCCGGCCTCGAGCTCGCCTCGGCGGCGGGCGTGTTGAGCGCGGGCGGCGAGCCGGTGCGGGGCGCTGCGACCGGAGCGCCGCTCACGTCGAGCTGGCTCGTGCGCTTTCCCGACGGGGTCGACGAGGTGGTGCTGGCGACGCCGCCGCGCAGCGGCGACTTCACGTTCCTCGCGTTCGGCGACATTCAGAGCGGCATCCGCACGTTCTCGGACGTCGTGGCGAAGCTGAACGAGCACCCGGACGCCGAGCTCATTCTCTTCCTGGGAGATCTCACCGAGCGGTCGGAGGCCGCGGAGTTCGATCGGATCGAGGAGTCGTTCGCGCAGGTGGTGCTGCCGGTGTTCGCGACGCCGGGGAACCACGACGTGAACGACAACGCCATCTACCAGCGGCGCTTCGGCCGGGCGAGCTACACGTGCCTGAACCGGGGCGTGCGCTTCACGTCGATCGACTCGAGCTCGGCGACGCTCGCTCCGGCGCTGTGGCCGCGGTACGAGACGTGGCTCGAGCAGGGCCGTGAGCAGCGGCACGTGCTGTTCAGTCACATTCCGTCGACCGAGGTGCTGGGCGTGCGGTCGGGGCAGTGGAACTCGCGCACCGAGGCGCGCCGCTTCAACGCCGGCGCCGTCGAGGCAGGGGCCGACCTGATCCTCTTCGGCCACATCCACTCGTTCGACGCCTACGCGCTGGGCGGCATCCCCACGTACATCGCGGGCGGCGGGGGCGCGATTCCCGAGCGCTTCGACGGCATCGATCGGCACTTCCTGAAGGTGCGCGTGACGGCGGCCGCGATGGACGTCGAGGTCATACGCGTCGACCCATGAAGAGTCCCCTCTCCCCTCGTAGGGGAGAGGGACAGGGTGAGGGGCATCAGCGCGCGCGTGCTACGGTGCCTTCCGTTGAACGCTCCCGATCTTCGCGTGCTCGTCCTGGCCAGTGTGATCTCCGCGGCCGGGTGTACAGGAGGAGGAGGAGGCACGACAGCCGACGCCGGACCCGACGCCGGACCCGACGCTGGTCCCGTCGCGCCGCCAAGGCCCGACGGAGGGCTGGGGCTGACCGCCAACGACGTGGCGATTCTCTACGCGCTGACCGATGCCGGAGCCGGCCCGCTGGTCGCGCTGAACGAGGGTGGCCACGTGCTGCTCAGCGAGCAGACGTTCAAGCTGCTCGGCGATCGGGACGCGGGCGCTCCGTTCCTCATCGAGGCTCCGGGGCGGGACATGCTCTACCCGCTCCTGCGCGTGTCGTCGATCCGCCTCGACGCCTGCGCCGGCACGAAGGAGCCCGCCGCAGCGACCGCCTGCAAGCCCGAGCTCCGGCTCGCCGTACAGATCTACGACGAGGGGCTTCAGTCGTTCGGCGACGCGGCGGTGCACCTCTTTTATTCGCTCGACGAGCCCGCAATGGTGCAGGCCGTGAAGAGGCTCCGCGGCCTGCGATCTCCTCCAGCCGCTCCGCTCGGCGTTCACCCCGGCCTCGCCGCAGAGGGCGCCGACGGCGGAGTCTCGGCGTCGCTGCGCGAGCTGCTGCGCGCGTGCTGCAGCCAGTCGAACCTCACCCGGCTCACGTTCATGGCGACCGGCCGCTCGGGGAACAACTGGTTCTTCCACCGGCTCGATCGGCAGCCCGACGGCAGCTTTCTCCACCTCGCCGAAGAGAGCGGCGGCTTCACCGAGCTGAGCGGCGACGAGCAGCTGCGCGACGGCGTGCCGTTCGGGAGGCCGGAGTTCCCCGACGAGCTGCTCACCACCGCTTCGATCGACGCGCTCGACGGCGGAGCGCTCCACGCCGCGGCCGACAAGCTCCGCGCGCTCGAGAACCCGCGCCTCACCGTGGCGGACGAGTCGCGCTGCGACTCCTGCCACGTGGCCAGCACTGCCTTGAACTACGTGCTCGAGCGGCGCGGGCCGCTGGGCCCGCTGCCCTCGGAGTACCCGCGCAGGCTCGCGGTGGCTCCAGGGCTCGCGCCCGGACTCTCGAACCTCCACGCGTTCAGCTACTTCGGACGGCAACCCACCGTGAGCGCGCGCGCTGCGAACGAGGTGGAGCGCGTGCTGGAGTACCTCGACAGCGAGCGCTTCTGGAGCACGCTCTCGGTCGCCGCAAGGATCGAGCTTGCGCAGTGACCCATGAAGAGTGAGAGGCGATTCAGTCGACGCCCCAGAGCGATCGCGGCGGCAGCGGGTGCGCGATCGGCTCCTTCTCGGGTGGCCGGCGCTCAGCGAGCGAGCGCAGCAACGTGATGGCGTCGCCTTTGACCTTCAGTGAGACCTCCTCGCCGACGTAGAAGTCGACGTAGCCGCGGTTGGCGATGTGCGTCTTCATGACGTCGAAGGCGAAGTCGTCGCCCCCGCGCTTCAGCTCGACGATGCCGCGCCCGGTCTGCGGGGCCCACGAGGTCACGATGCCGCGCCGCTCTCCGCGGCGGGGCAGGTTGTCGGGGAGCTGCTTCACGGGACGACGCTCACTGCGCTTGATGGGAGGCATGCCTCATTCTCGGAGCGCACCGCGCGCGGCTTCGGGCCTGACGCGTCCGAGGTGTTTACAGCGCGTCGGCGGCTGGTGCCGGGTTGCGCCTGCAGTTGTCGGCTGCAGCCTGCAGCGACGCTTATCGCGCGCGCTTCTCGGCGAGCTCGCCCTTGATGCCGGGCAGGCTCCCCGGCGCCATCTTCGACATCACGTACTGCACGGTGTCGTGCAGCGTCTCGTAGACATCGCGGGCCTCCCAGCCGAGCTCTTCCTTCGCCTTGGAGGCGTCGAGCCAGAACCAGTGCTCGCCGATCTCGACCTCCTGCGGATCCAGCTTCACGTCGGCGCCGCGCCATTTGTTGAAGCGCTCGAGCGCGTAGGCGCCGAGCACGTTCACCTGCTTCGGCAGCTTCACGCGCGGAGCGGGCACCCCGGTGAGCCGCTGCAGGCGCGAGAAGAACTCGTCCATCGACAGGTTCACGCCCATGAGATGCCGGCCGTAGAGCTCGCCGCGGGTGAGCGCATTGAAGGCGGCCTGGGCGACGTCGCGGGCGTCGGCGATGCACATGCCGCCGCCGGGCATCGCGGGGATGTCGCGCTGGAGGAACTTCACGATGGTCCAGGTCGAAGACAGCCGGTCGTCGCCGGGGCCCATGAGCAGCGAGGGGTTGAGCACGACGAGGGGGATCTCGTTCTTCTTGCAGTACTCGAGCGCGAGCTTCTCTTCGTAGATCTTGGACAGGTAGTACGGCCAGGTGCCGACGACCTCGATAGGGTAGTCGTCGGCCTCGGTGCCGATGCGCTCCGTCTTCGAGACGGCGATGGTGCCGCTGGTGGAGGCGAGGATGACGCGGGGCCGGATGCCGAGGGCGCGGACGTCGCGGAGCAGCTCGCGGGTGCAGTCGACGTGCAGCTCGTACATCTTGCGGCCGTCTTCGGGCTTGAAGCTGACCAGGCCGGCGAGGTGGTAGATGGCCTCGACGCCGTCGAGGGCGCTGCGGACGACGTCGCGCTCCTTCAGGTCGCCCTTGATGTGCTTCACCTTCTCGGCCCACACGGAAGGCAGCGGGGAGCGAGAGATGACGCGGACGTCGTGGCCGCCCTGGAGGAGCAGCGGGACGAGGTGGGCGCCGAGGAAACCGGTGCCGCCGGTGACGAGGATCTTCACTTACTCGGTCCAGACTTGTACACGGCAGCCCAGCACAACACGTACGCCGCCTTCACCGCTCCTCGACTTATCGCCCATATCGCCTCCGAAAATTTCGATTCCGACACTGATGAGCTGCGGCGTCGCCGACAGGCAGAACGAGCCGCATGAGCAAGGTTTCGCTCACTCGCGGAACTTGCCAACAACGCGGGACGCCCCCCGACGTCCCTTCGATGCGCGGACCTTCCCTCTTCGTGGCACTCGCAGAGGCTCTGCCGTGCTTGTTTCGCCGAGTTGCTTGGCAAGCCTACGGATGTGCTTTAGGTGATACGGCCAATGAAATTGCGTATGACCAATCAACCTCAAGACCATCTGCGTTGAGGGCGCTCTACCTCGCTGAACGCGCTCGACCACAACCAGGACATCACCAATAATGTCTGCAAGGTGAAATGCCAGCTCTTCTTGGGCCTGCGCACCCAGCGCAGTCCGAGAAATAGCGGGCCCCATTTGCCTCATTACCGCGCCAACACTAACCATCAGCCACCCCATTTCTCCAAGGCCGACTCACCCCGCCCGATTGCCTCCTCCACCGGCTGACGTTTTGCTTTATTGTTTGGCATCTTTTTTAAGATTTTCTTGAGATTGTCAACGGCCGCTCGAATCTCTTTTTTCCAACCATTGACTGGCCTCTGATTCGGGTCCTCGGGGTCGGGACTACCAGAAGGACAGACATTGTTGACTTTCTGGATGTGTTCATCCATGTGTTCGATCGTCCCCTTGCCATCGGGGCTGGACATCTGCATTTGACCGAGGCATTGCGTTCCGATGCAGATTGCACCCGCTATTGCTGCCGTTGCAAGGGCCGCACTTCCCAACGCAGCTTCGCAGCCGCCACCGGCACACGCGGCAACGAGCAATGCCCAAACGAACTGGCCATCGGGATCGACGTGTCGAATTGGGTTGTTTAGCGCGTAGCCGTACGCCGGCAGCGAATGGCCTGCGCCGGCCGCCACCAACGCAGGCAACGGAGCCCTGAGCATGGGCTCTAACTGGAGGTAGCCGCCCCAGACCGGGTCGTAGAAGCGGTTCCAGTTTTCGTGGAGGTGAGTCTCCTCATCGAAGTACTGCCCGGGAAAGCGCAACGGCGGGAAGTACATGCTCGCTCCCGCGTCTGCCTGGTAGCGCTGGTACTCATAGTCCCGCATCGTGAAGCCTGCGTAGGGAGTGTTGGGGTTCAAACAACTGCAGTCCCCCACCGGGCAGTTGTTCGCCTCCGTGTGCCAATTGACGTTGAGCAGGCCGTAGCCGCTGCCGTCCTGAACGACGGGGCACCAGTTGCTCCACGTCTCACCCTTGAAACCGCTGATGTCCTGGCACGACGTTGAGGTCGCGTTGTCGGTGAGCTGAATACCGTCTCTAAAGCCGCCCGCGCACGTCTGCTCGCTCTGGAACCGCGTGAAATGCGCACGAATCGCAGTCATCATTCCATGAGCGCGCTGGCCGACTGCGAACGCGGAGTCACCGGCACCGGTACCGTACGTCCAGCCGGTGCCTGCCCAGAACTCGGTCCGATTCAACGCACCGAACGGCTCGTATTCGCCCACGCCGGTGATCCGCCGACCACGGTCGAGCGACAGCACGGGCTTGCCGATGTGATCGGTGACGACGAAGTACGCGTCACAGCCCGCAGATTGCCCGTTCCGAGGGCAGGTACCGGTGAAGTCCGCCTGCCGTACCATGCGCGACGCGAACTTCGCGCGGATGACAGCGACGGGACGTTCCCCAAGCCAGATGTACTCGTCGATAGGGAACTGCTTCGGCGCGACGAGCTTCTCGACGCCGAGATCCTCGAGCAGCTGGTGCCCCGTATCGTAGAAGAACGAGTCGGCATAGCCGGTGGGGTGCTCCTTGTGGACTCGGCGATTGAACGCGTCGTAGTTGTACACCCAGGTCTGGCTGCCGCCTGTGTAGCCGGTTCCGATCTCGACCGCGGAGTACATCCCGTTTGCGCGCGTAGACGCATGAGACCACCCACCCAGATCGTTAATCCCGGTATTCCACGACCAATGGTCCACCAGGACGCCGTCTGGGTCGGCAAAGAAGTTGCGTTCCAAACCTCCCGACGCCTCGGCCACCAACACATCCGGCGTGTGGCTGGGATTCGCGTAAGTAAGGTTGTAATTGCTACCATACGCGTCCACGACGATGTTCGTCTTGTTGCCCCGAGAGTCGTACGTGTACTGGTGAGCGCCCTGCCAGCCACCCGTCGTGGCTTGGTTCGGCAAGGAGACCGAAGTGAGCCGAAGGCTCTTGTCGTAGGCTGCGACCTCGGTGATGGGCAGATCGTCGTCCAGGTAGCACGTGTCCATCTGCATGACCTGGTCTGCCTTCCACGTGTAGAGGCGCTTGAACACGTGACCATTTCCCGCGGGCGATGTCTCGTGCTTGCTGACGCGCAGGCTCCGCAAGCGACCGCTCCTGTCATAGCTAGTGTCAGCCAGCGGAGGATTGTCGGCGCATGCGATTGCTCCGCCGTCCGGATATTCCTCCGCGTTGCCGCCTAGAATGTACTCGACGTCAGACGCCGTGCCAGATCCGAGGGCGTCATGCTGGATCCGATAGCCGCGCAAGCCACCGTAGGGCTCCCATCGCGCGTGGCTGATGAGCAAGAGGCCCGGAGGACTCTCAAAACTCGTTGTGAATCGGGTTGCGTAAACCGCGCTCACCCGATCAGCAAGCTCGCCGGTCCCATAGCCGTAGGTTACGGTGCGGCCGCGCGGATACTGGATGCTGGTGAGGTTGCCGTTTAGAGAATAGGTGTAGCTTGTATTGAGCTGAACCGTCGGGCAGGCCGAGGCGCCGTAGGGAACCCGCACTTCCTTCACGACTCGCCCCTCGGCGTCGTAGGAAAGGTAGGTCGTCCACTTCGAGTCGGCGTGCATTGAGAGTCGACCCTTGGTGTTTGTCAGTGCCGGGCATCCACTCGGCACCGCGTTCGAATCGTAGCCGAGCGTAAACGACTCCCAGAGGAACTGGCCGAAGCTGACGGGCCGTCCCAGCATGTCGTAAGTGCGCGAATAGATGCGACCCGCTGGTGACACCTCGGTCGTCACGTTTCCGAACGCGTCGTACGCGTAGTGCCACGTCCCAAAGCCGGTGCCGGATCCGTTGTCTGTGTTTGCGAGTGTCGCCTCGACGACGTTCCCAAAATCGTCGTGCACGTACGCGTTCGGAGCGACCGAGCATCCTGAGTCTCCACCTTCGAAGTTGCAAGCGGGGCCGGCGTCCGTCGCGCACCCTGGCGAGATGCTCTTGACGTTGCCGTGCTTGTCGTGATCGAAGCACGTGCGAATGCCTGGCCCGGCGGCGGCCTCAGGGTAGACGTCGAGCTCTGTCAGCCGATTGGCCCGGTCGTAGCGGAGCCACGCGCAAAGGTACGACGGTGCGCCGCCCGTCCTGCAGAAGGCAGGCGCGCCATTGAAGGCAAGCCCGAGCTCCGTTTCGTTGTCGGCGCCGTCGAAAGCCTTCGTGGATGTGAACGAAGAGCCGGTGCCCGTTCTGGCCCAGGTCGGCCGGCCCTCCGCGTCCTCGTCGAGCGAGCGCTCCGAGCGCAGGTCGAAGTTCGTGCCGTTGCGAACGTAGGCGGTGGCCGACCTCAGCGAGCCGTTGGGCCATCGCCAGTAGGAAATGAGCTCGCTCCACTGAGTCATGGACGGACCGTCGAACTTCGCCTTCCATTGCACTCGAGGCGACCATGCAGCAGAAGGGTCGCATGTCACGGTGGGCGAACAGCTCATACTGTTGGGCAGACAGCCCGACGAGACGTGGTGGCAGTAGTGCTCGTAGTTGCCTTGCGGATACTTCACGCCGGTCAGCGTGCCGTTTTCCCAGGAGAACTCCCACTCGGCTCCAGTCGTCTGGTTCGTCCTCTTCTTCACGCGGCGAGCGTCGGAGTACTCGTAGCGGACGACAACGTCGGCCGGGTCTTTGACGCTCTCCGGATCTCCTGCCGCGGTGTAGTCACCATAGGTCGTAACGAGCGGCGGAGGCGCGGAGCCGCCGCACCCCCCGGGATACTGCCTCACTTCCTGCAGACGACCCGCGTTGTTGTTGTTCGTGTTGTTTGCGTAATAGAAAAGTTCTGTGATTGGTGCAGAACTCGAGCTCCCGCCGTCCGCTTCACAACCCGACGCGGAGGTGCTGGTCACGTCACAGGGACCTTCGATCGCCACCACGCGCCCGAGCGAATCAGCGCCGCCGGCACAGTTCCTGGTCGTACGATAGAAGGTGCCGATCGTCCGCGCCTGCACACTGCCAGAGACGTCCTTCGTGTAGCCGTACCTAAAGATCGCCTCAAGGTGGTTACTCTGGCCAGTGTAGCGATACAGCGTCCCCGACTTGCCACCCGTCTGGAGCAGGGAGTCGGTCTCGGTGCGCAACAGCTTTTGCACCGAATAATCGGTGTAGCCGAAACCGGCCTTGTAGTACTCGAGCGGGTTGCCGGCATCGAGCCCTGAGGTGCCGTTGGAGAACGTGTGCCGCTCCCATTCGCAATTGGTGTACGCCGCTGCGCACGAACTTCCGCCGAAAGGACCAGCGTCCGGCGTCATCAACGAATGCTCGTAGAAGAACCAATTCGCACGTTTGTCCTGAAGACCGACGAACTGCGCGTGACCGTCGACCCCGCCGTTCGAGCCGTTCCGGTACGCGTAATACTCATCGCCGGGACTGCAGCTATCTGGATCCAGGCCGCAAGTGTCGGTCCTGGCCTGCGTTACTTGACCATGCGTACCATCGCACACGAAACCTAACTTGAAGGTCCGCTTGAAGTCCGCGATGTTGGTCGTGCCATCCCCAACCTTGGCGTTCAAGTGCGTCGCAGTTCTGCTGAGTCCTGGTCCGCTACAGCACGTTTCGGGTTTGCAAAAGGAAGCGTGACCAAAAAAGCCGCCATCAAACCCGAACTCAGGGCCGGCCGAATAATCCCCAATGGCTCTCTTGTTGCCATCAACCGGAATGAACGAGACCAGAGCACCCGAGCGGTAACGACTCAGACCATCTGCGTAACTGTAGCCCTCGACGAGCTCGCCCCCGTCGACACCCGCCAGCCATCCCGCTTGACCGTTGAGATAGCTGTACCGAACTGTCGCTCCGCTCCCGCCGTCCGGTTGCACTAAGTCCACGCTCGACAAGACACAGTCCTGCGGCTGCGGAGGCGTCCCCGGCACCGTGCGGGCGACGTAGTTGAATTTCAAGCCCAGGTTCATCCCAGGTACACGAACCGAGTCCACGTAGGGAACGCCGCTGTCTGACACCCCGGGGCATGTGCCGCCATCACCGTAGCTGACGTCGGCGAGCACTCGCCCTTCGCGATCCGTTTGTCTGCTCAAGAACCAAGTCGTGTTGGACGGCCGGACGTGCTTGGCGAGGTAGAAGTTCAGCTTGCCGTTGTCTTCAACGAGCAGATAGCCACCATCAATCTTTAGCAACCGATCGGATTGTGTGCCGTACCTGTTGCCGGTGACGCACTGAGTTTGACCGCTCGTGATCGTGCAGTCCTCGTAGGTCGGATTGTCGAACCAAGGTGTCCGCATCCGCAGCCCGTTGTCGGCGTCGTACTTATGCACATACGAGTACCAGTTGTGGGACCAGTACATCGCGGTCTCACCGCTGCCCTCGGACGACGTATATCGGCCGAATGGCTTGGGAACGCCTTGAATAGGGTTGAGCCAGGCTTCAGAGCCGAGCCACGTAGCGCTGGATGAAGAGTAAGCGCGCCAAAGGATGAGTCGACCCAGTGGAACTTCCACGCTCAGGTCGACCGCGTCATACCACGCGGCTCGTCCGGAGATGGCAATCGGGTCGCCGACCTTCAGTCCAGGAGGTGCTGACGCGCCACCAGGCCCACCCCAAGGACCTGGCGGCGGCGCTCCGCCTCCGCCGCCGAACGTTGGCGGGGGCGGGGCTGAGCCGCCGCCGCCGGCTGGTGGGGGCGGCGCCGCGCCACCACCGCCCGAACTGCAATCGGGCGTCTTGTTGTTCTTGGCTGGCGGAGGGTCGGAGTTGCAGTTGGGTTGCTGGGCATGCGCAAGAGTCGCCCCGAAGAGCACCGCGATGGCTGTCGCTCTTGCCAGGTGTCGTCCGAGCATCGTCATCCCCCCACGCCCGTGAGCCGTTCGGCGCTGGGTTTCGAGCCCAGGTTCAACTTCCAGATCGATTCGCCCTGTTGAAAAAACACCGCGCGCCCATCCGATGACCACCGCGCGCGCGTGTCCTCGTATCCCTCGGGGACCGACCAGACGGTGCGCCGGCGCTTCGTCTTTGGCTCGAGTTCGACAAGGTCGGCACCATTCGGCTTCCTCTGAGTGAAAAGGAGTCGCCCGTCCACCGTGAGGTCGGGATAGCTGGCATAGAGGCCATCAGTCCATCTCTGGATGACGCGCTTGTCGCTCACGCGCATCAGCTCGATGCCCTGCGGGCCGTCACACGTCGCGTGAATCAACACCAACAGATCTTGCGCGACAGGTCGCGGCCCCAGTTTGCACCCGCTCGTGGCGGTGAGCGCCTCGAGCTTGGTCCCGTCGTGTCGTACCCGATAGAGCTGGGCATTCGCTCCCGGCTCATGTGATCCCGGTGGGCCGCCCTTCTTCGGATGGTGAACGAAGAACACCCACTCGCCGTCGACCGAGAAGGTCGGCTGCGCGTGATAGCCCATCGCCTCCCCGAGCAATCGCGGCTTCGCAGCACCGTCGTCGCAAGCGAACAGAAGTCTGTTCTGCGCGGTCTGGCTCCAAGCAGTGAACGCCGCAATGCCCAGCCCTGGGGAGAGCGCCAGCTCTTCGGCTCGTGCCCCGCACAGTTCCGTCATTCGGCGGAGAACGCGGCCGTCGCGAGACAGCGCCACCCATCCGGTCGAGTCGCTGCCAAAGACCAGCGGCGACGCATCTGCAGCGAGCGAGGCGATCAGCGCGAGCATCCCGAGCGCAAGCATCACCAGCCTCCGTCAAGCAGAACGTGGAACGGAACGAACTCGACGCGCCGAAAGTTGCGCGATGGTGGGTCGTCAGGTGCAACTGGTGACCTCTGCAGTGCAACCTTCGGAGAGAAACCACGCCGCGGGAGACACACGCTGTTTCCCTCACCCGGCGCAAGGCTGGTACACGAAAACTCGACGGGGCAGTCATTCGTTCTCACGCAGGCGTAGGAGCACACGAAGTTCGGATCGTCGCCGTTCTCATCCAGACCGGGCCCGAAATGGACGCAGGCGGGATCTTCGCCGTTTGGGCCTGGGCGACAGACGCTGGTCGATTCCCGTTCGCACGACTCTCCAGCGTGCTTCGTCGCCGCACTGACGGGCTGAACGACGCGGGCGGTCGACTTCAAAGGCGGCTGCGGTGGCAGTGCATCACATGCGGTGACGAGAACCGCGACGGTCGCAACGGCGGCACGCATGAAAAGGTGCATTAGTCCCCGGACTCCCAGTCTCGGTTCCGACTTGTCTTGCGTCAAGAACGATCAACAGTCTTTCGCGGGTTCCGACGCGCCGAGCCGACAACCTGATCGTGAAGCTCGCGCAAGATCCTCACCGCAGCATGCTGCCACGAGCGATCGAGATCATCGAGTAGCTTCCCCGCCTCCCCCTGAAGGCTCGATATCCGTTCTCGCTCCTCTCCGACGAGGACACCGACGCGGGTCCTCAGAACTGCAGCAAGTTCAAGGAGCATCGAGAGGGACACACCGCGCCGCTCCGCTTCGATGGCGCGAACCGTGGATTCATCGATGTCGAGGCGCTCAGCAAGGTCGGCCTGAGTCAGGCCCAGGTCCAGCCGCGCCTTTCGCACGTTCTTGCCCAGCTTATGTCCGCGCAGCGGTGGCACCGTGTCCCTCCGCCGCCCTGTCTTGCAAGGCAACGAACGACACAGAAGGACTGCGCAGCACGGTCGAGGCGAGACCCGCAGTCACGCGTGTTACTTGCTCGCGTGCCCCGGAGCCGTCGTGCCCTGCGGCGCCGGCGCCCCGCCGTCGAGCGTCAGCACCCGCCCCTCTTTCAGCGCGTGCACGGCCTCTTCACACATGCGCGTCACGAGCCGGTACGACTCGCTGCGCGACATGCCCTTCACCTTCGGCCGCATCGCATCCATCGTCAGCACCGGCCCGAAGTGCACGTTCAGCTCCCGCTGCTTCGGCACGATGCCGCCCTTCGGCATCGCCTCGTACGTGCCCCGCAAGTAGACGGGAAGAATGTCGACGTTGAACGTCAGCGCCAGGTACCCGAGCGTCGGCTTGAACTCCGCCATCTCGCCGGTCGTCGAGCGAGTCCCCTCGGGGTAGATGAGCAGGTTGTAGCCCTGGTTCAGCGCCTCGCCCGCGAGCCGCAGCGACTCCCGCAGCGATCCGCTCCGCGACATCGGAATCACGTTCGTGAAGTTCTCGAAGTACGTGCGCTTGATCGCCGTGTCGAAGAAGTAGTCGCGCGCCCCGAGCGTCACCATGCGGTCGCCCTGCTCGCCCAGCTCCACCTTGATGAGCCCGGTGTCCAGGTGCGACGAGTGGTTCGCCACCACCAGGAAGTTGCGGTTCTGCGGCACGAACGCCTTCCCCGTCGTCTTCACCGTGAAGTACCCGCGGTACAGCGCGCGCTGGCCCGCGTTGAGCAGCGACGAGCCCGCGTTCGCCACGAAGTCGGGCAGATCGACCTCGAGCTTCGACACGTCCATGCGCTTCGGCTCTTCGTCGTCCTTCGGCACCCGCTTCTCGATCGCCGCCGCCGGCGCCTTCCGCCCCGTCTGCGCGATCACCTTCCGCAGATCGTCGACCGTCTGAATCTTCGTCAGGTCCGAGATCGCTCCGACCGGCACGCCGGCCTGCTCCAGCGCCACCGACAGCTCGTTCAGCATCAGCGAGTCGAACCCGAGATCGCCGGTCAGCTTCGACGCGCCCGTGATGTCGCCCGCCGGCTTCTGCAGCACCTCGGCGATCAGCGGGATCAGCCAGTCGGTTCCGCCCGCGCCCTCTTCCTTCGCGTGCGCCTTCGCCTTCGCGCCGGTCGCGATCACGCGCTCGAGGCGCTTGAGCTCCTCCACCACGAGCTTCCGCTTCACCTTGCGCGTCGAGGTGCGCGGCAGCTCGGCCTCCCAGAAGCGCAAGACCTTCACGCGCCGGTAGAACGGCATCTCGGCGCTGACGTCGCGGAAGTGCTTCTCGAGCTCCTTCCTCACCTCGTCGCGCGGCCGATCTTTGTAGTCGGGCACGCACAGGCAGGCGACCTTCTCGCCGCCGGCGTCGTCGGGGAGCCCGACGATCGAGAGCTCCTTGATGTGGTCGTGCTTGCCGTAGACGTCCTCGAGCTCGTCGGGGAACACGTTCTTCCCGTTCGCGTCGATGATGACGTCCTTCTTGCGGCCCACGAGGTACAGGCGCCCCTCCGCGTCCAGCCGCCCCAGGTCTCCGGTGTGCAGCCAGCCGGCTTTGAGCACCGCGTCGGTCGACTCGCGGTCTTCGAAGTAGCCGGCCATCACGTTCGGCCCCTTCGCCAGCACCTCGCCGATGCCCTCGCCGTCGGGCGAGTCGATCTTCAGCTCGATGCCCGGCAGCGCGCGCCCGACCGAGCCGGCCTCGAGCTTGTTGCCCGGGTCGGTCACCGTCAGCACCGGAGCCGACTCGGTGAGCCCGTAGCCCTCGCTCAGGTTGAAGCCCAGCTCGTGAAACGCCTCGCGCACGTCGTTCGGCAGCGCCGAGCCGCCCGACACGAGGTACTTGATGCGGCCGCCGAACTTGCGGTGCACCGGCCAGAACAAGAGCTTGCCGAGGTTGAGATCGGCCTTCTCGCGCAGCCGCCCGTTCCACGTCATCAGCGCGTTCGACGCCTCCTCGATGAAGCGCGGCCGCGCGGCCATCTCTTGCGTGAGCTTGCGGTGGAAGAGCTGCCACAGCGCGGGCACGCCGATCATCCCCGTGATGCGCCCGGTCTCGAGCACCTCGCCGATGCGGTCGGCGTTGAGCTCGTCGATGTACGTGATGTCGGCGCCGCGCATGAACGGCAGCAGGAACCCGGCCGAGAACTCGAACGTGTGGTGCAGCGGCAGCACCGAGAGCACGCCGTCGCCCATGCTGAGCTCGAACACGCCCGCGAGCTTCGCGACCAGCGCGGCGAAGTTGCGGTGCGTCAGCATCACGCCCTTCGGGTTGCCGGTGGTGCCGCTGGTGAAGATGAGCGACGCGACGTCGTCGGGCGAGGCGCTTCGCTGCAGCGGCCCGATGCCGTCTTCGAACTGATCGTCTCCGCACATCGCCTGCGCGAGCGAGTGCACCTGCGTCGCGATGCCGGCTTCGGCGAGCGCGCGGTGCAGGCCGGGCAGCGACGCTGCCGCCTCTTCGCTCACCAGGCACACGACCGCGCGCGCGCGGCGGGCGACGTTCACGACCTCGGCCTCTTTCAGCTCAGGGTCGACGGGCACCGCGGTGGCGCCGGCGCGCAGCGTGCCGAACCAGGCCATGCCCCACTCGGGCCGGTTCTCCGACACGATCATCACGCGATCGCCCGGCTTCACGCCCGACCGGTGCAGGAACGTGCCGATGCGGCCGGCGTACCGGTGCACCTCGCCGTACGTGAAGCGCGTCTCTTTGTCGCCCTCGACCATGCGGAAGGCGACGCGGTGGCGGAACTGGTGCGTCGCGGCCTCGAACAGCTCGATGAGATCTTTGTGGGCCGAGACGACCTTGCGCTTCTCGGTCTCTTCCTCGAGGCCGGGGAAGACGTACTTCTCGAGGCCGGGCAGGTGCACCTCGAGGAAGTAGTGGCGCCAGTCGATCTTCTCGGGGTCCCACGGGATCTTCGCGCGGTCGTGCGCCGCCATGTCGGTGTACAGGCTGCGCGTGTTGTCGCAGCGGTACACGAACCGGTTGTCGTGGAGAAACGGCATGAACAGCTCGCCGATCATCTTCACGGCGTCGGCCTGCTCGGTGACCCCGTCGAGCGCCTCGCTCGCCTTCGTCATCAGCGCGCTCAGCCGCGGAGCGCCCCACGTCGGCTTGAGCTCCTCGATCGTGTCCTTCAGCCACTTGCTGCCCTTGCTGAACAGCGGCGCCGAGATCGCGTTGAACTCGGCCTTGCCGACCGCGCGGCCTTCGATGCGCGACATCAGGTCGTTCCAGAAGCGGTTGCCCTTCTTCGCGCGGTAGTGCCGCCGCCGGTAGAGCGACACCAGCTCGACCGAGCGCTGCGCGTTGAACGGGCTCGAGTCGCCCGAGGCCTGCTGGTAGACGCGCCGCTCGCTCGTCGAGATCGCCCGCGCCGTGATCGCGATCAGCGACCCCGCGACGAGATCGACCGGGATCATGTCGAGGATCGTCTTCTCGCCCGCGGGCACCCGGCGCTGCCCCTTCATCACCGCGTACGACAGCGGCGCCGAGGTCGTGAACCCCTCGTTCCACCCCGGGAACGGGTAGCGCATCGCGCTCTCGACGATCGACGGCCGCACGAGCGCGTACCGCAGGTTCGGAGTCGACGCGATCACCTGCTCGCCGAGCGACTTCGTGTACGTGTACGTGTTGGGCCAGCCCCAGTGGGCCGCGCGCTCCATGCCGGCCTCGACGAGGCGGGTCGAGAGCCACAGCTTTCGCTCGCGGCCGACCGCGAGCCGCATCGCCTTCTCGTCGGTGGCGTCGCGGCCCTCGTTGGTGAGCCGCTCGGCGGCCTTCTCGCGGAACGTGCTCGTCAGCGCCTTGTCGTCGGCGGTCTCGCGCAGGCGGGCGACGATCTTCTCGCAGTCCTTCAGCTCCTGGTCGAGGCTGAAGTCGCGGCCGTCGACCTCGTCGCGCTTCGGGAAGTAGCCGACGATCTCTTCGTCTTCCCAGATGACGCCGTTGCGCACGCCCGCGACGAACGCGGTGCTCATGTGCACGAGCGGGATGTCGAGCTCGAGGCAGAGGTTCACCGCGTGGCGCACGCCGTACGTGTTGACGTTGAGGCCGACCTCGAGCGACGGCGTGAAGCTGACGAGCCCCGCGCAGTTGAGCAGCACGTCGCACTGGCCCTTCAGCGCGCGCGCCTTCGCCTCGTCCATGCCGAGCCACGGGTCGGTGACGTCGCCGTCGAGGACCTCGCACTTGGCCTCGAAGAACTTCCGCGCCCCCGCCTCGCCGCCGTACTTCTCGCGCAAGGGCTCGAACGGCTCGAGGCCGATGATCTTGTCGAAGAACCGCGCGTGGGCCGACGCCGCGCTGCCCTTGCGAACGAGCACGTACACCTTGTCGAGCACGTCGCCGTACCGGTGCAGCAGCATCGACAGCGAGACCTTGCCGACGAAGCCGGTGGCCCCCGCAAACAGGACCTTGCGCCCGGTCAAGATGGCGGTGACGTCGAAGGGGGAGCCGGCCATGGAAGCCCGGCCCTTCTACGCGGAATGGTTTCAGGCGTCTACGCGACTGGCGGCAGCTGGTAGCCTCCTGGAGGTGATGCGCGCAGCACCGCCGTTCGCCCTTGCCCTCGCCCTCGCCGGCTGTGGTCTGCAGTCGCCGACGCGCGTCGACGGTGGCGCGGCCGGCGGCGCCGCGGCCGGAGGCACCACCACCGCCGGCGGCGCCGGCAACCCGAGCGCCGGTGGCACCGGCACCGGCGGGGGCACCGGCACGGCCGGCGGGGGCATGCCCGCCCCCCGGTGGGTCTTCACCGAGCTGCTCGCGGCGGGCCCGCGGTTCCTCTCGGTCGCGGGCCGCTCCGCCGGCGACTTCTGGGTCGTCAGCGACGACGGCCGGCTCCGCCAATGGGAGGACGGCGGCCTCGCCGACCGCTTCATGCAGCCGAACCTGCAGAGCGTGGCGGTGACCGGGGGCGGCGAGGTGTTCGCCGTCTCGACGACGGCGATGCACGCGTGCGTCACCGACTGCAGCAGCCCGACGCCCGCGTTCAGCACCCAGCCCCCGGACCCCTCCGCGACCGAGATGACCGGCGTCTGTACCCACCCGGTGCACGGCACCTTCGCCGTCGGCTACGACGACTTCGGCTTCATGTCGGGCAACAGCGCCGTGTTCTTCTACCGCTCGGGCCTCTGGAGCCGGCTCCACTACATCTCGAACGTGAGAGGGCTGAAGTCGTGCTTCATCACCGCCGACGGTGTCGCGCGGTCACCGGGCATCGACGGGGTGCTGCGCTCGCGCTCCGACGGCGGCTACTTCGAAGACGACCCCATCCCGGGCTCCGCCCAAGTGCAGTGGTGGGCGGGCGCGGCGGTCGACGCGGGGATGATCGTCGGAGGCGCGGGCTGGAAGATCCGCACCAGCGCGACCGGCGCGCTGCACTCGTGGAACGCCATCTCCGACCCGATGGACGACGGCGGAAGCGTGCGCGCGATGGCCAACCTCGGAGCCAGCGACGACGTCGTCGCCGGCGGCACGTTCGTCGCGGGCCGCAGCCTGCTGGTGCGCAGAAACGGCACCTGGCTGCCGGTCGTGTTCCCGATGCACGTCTACGGGCTGTACGGCGTCGACGCGAGGCACTTCATCGCCGTCGGCGAGGCGCTCGACGGCGGCGGCGGCCGCATCGTCAGCGCCGAGCTCCGTTAACCGAAGTAGCTGTCCGGCACGCGGTGGCACGTGTACGCCGGGTCGTCGAGGAACTTGCTCGCGTCGCTGATGCGCACGCCGCCCGCCGCCACCGTACCGCCGGCCGAGTCCTGCCCCATCGGCGTGGCCTCCACGACCTTGCCGTCGCCGATGTACACGACGACGTGGCCGTTCTTCACGATGAGGTCGCCCGGCTGGAGCTCGGACTCCGAGACCTGCGGCAGGCCCTTCATCGCGCGCGACGACCCGATGCCGCTCAGGTCGATGCCGGCCTGTTTGAACATCGCGACCACGAGCCCCGAGCAGTCGAAGCACACCTGCCCCTCGGGGCTCAGGTACGCGCGCTGATCGCCGAACTGGAAGCTGCGGCCGTCGCCGACGCCGCCGAAGCGAAAAGGGCTCGCGCCGCCGACGTAGGCCGTCGCGCCGGGGTTCTGCGCCTCGAGGTTCGCCCAGTACGTGCCGAAGTCGACCGCGGCCTGCAGCCGCTCTTCGCGCGAGCCCGACGTCACGGGCGTCACGCCGGGCGCGGGCGTCGTCGCAGGGGTCGACGCTCCGATCGGCGGGGCGTCCACCGGGCCGGGCGCCGGGGCAGGCGCAGGCGGCCTGCTCGTGCCGCTCCCTCCGACATCGAGCTGGCTCCACGTCTCGGGGCCCACCCAGCCGTCGACCGGGAGGCCGCGGCTCGCCTGAAACGCGCGCACCGCCGCCTGCGTCACCGGGCCGAACCAGCCGTCGACGGGGCCGGGGCTGAAGCCGGCGGCGATCAGCAGTCGCTGCAGCTCCTTCACGTCTTCGCCGCGGGCGCCGATGCTCAGCACGGGGTGCGCAGCCGCGGGCCCCGAGGGCATCAGCTTTGCCGCGCGCTCCCGCAGCGCCCGGGCCTTGCCGGTCGAGAACTCGGACACGCGCTCGAGCAGCCTCCGCGGCGCCTGCTGCTTCACTTCGATCTTCGGCAACTTCAGGCGCAACAGGTCGGCTTTCGTGATCTTGGTCATGGCGCCAGGCAGACGCAGGGCCCCGCGAAAGTCGCGGCCGCTCCTGTGCCAAGGCGCTTGACGTACGGGGGTAGCAACCGTACGTGCGTCGCGTGACGAGACGGGGAGCGTGGGATTCCCAGTGGGATACGGGCTTCGCGGAGCTGGTCGCATACAAGACCCGGTGGGGCCACGTCGATGGGCCTTTTCGCGTTCACTACCCGCGGCTCGCGAACTGGGTCACCAAGCAGCGGCGGCACTTCCGGCAAGGGAAGCTCAGCCCCGAGCGCACTCGCCGCCTCGAAGCGATCGGCCTCAGCTGGGACGGTGACCGCGGCAAGCGCGGGCTGGGAGGGTCGCTCGCGGCGGTGCGCTCGAAGCGGCGGCGAAACAGCGACGCCGGCATGCTCCAGCGCCTGCGACGGTTCGTTGCCGAGCGCGGCCACTGCTACGTCAAGCCGAGTGACGACGAAGGCCTGCAGCGGTGGCTCACCGAGTCCCGGCGCCGCGACCTCCCGGGGAGCTTGACCGCGAGCCTGCGGCAGCTTGGAGCGCCGCTGACCGCGGAAGAGGTCGTCTGGGAGAAGCGGTTCGCGACGGTCGCGCAGCGGGTGAAGCAGGGCAAGGGCTTCACGGCGGGCCACCCGACGCAGATCGGGCCATGGATGGACGAGCAGCGCCGGCTCGCGGCCCAGGGCCGTCTGACCCGGGCCCGCGCGGCGCGACTGAGGGCGATCGGCTTCTTCGACCCTGCGAGGCAGCCCGTGAAGAAATCGGTGCTGCGCAACCAGCGCCGGTTCGAAGCGTGGCTCTCGAAGCTCGAGCAGTGGAAGCGGTGGCGGGCGCGCGCCTCCGTTCACGCGGCTCGCCCGCGGCACCTCAAGGAGTGGATCGGCGACCAGCTCAAGGCGTCGCGGCTCGAGCCCAGGCGCAAGCAGCTCCTCGCCGAGGCCGGCTTCCCGCTCGAGCGCGGAGTCCTCGACGCGCGCTGGCAGGCCAGGCTCGAGCTGCTGCGCCGCTTCGTCGAGCGGCACGGCCACACCCGCGTTCCGCGCACGACACCGCAGATCGGCGGGTGGACCCAGAAGCAGCGCACCGAGCACGCGAAGGGCAGGCTCCTGCCGCACCGCAAGGCGGCCCTCGACGCCCTCGGCTTCGACTGGGTGCCTGCGGAGACGACGTGGCAGGTGATGCTGCAGCGCCTGACCGCGTTTCACGCACGGCACGGCCACGCGAACGTGTCGCGGCACGACCGCGAAGACCCGGAGCTGGGCCGCTGGCTGCACATGGTGCGCCGGCAGGCTCGCCTCGGAGAGCTGTCGGACGCCGAGCGCAAGGTCGCCCAGCTCACGGCGCTCGGCGTCGCTTGGGACGGCGCGAGCATTCGCAGGCAGCGCGCCTTCGACTACCTCGAGGCGTTCTGGCACGAGCACGGGCACTGCGACCCGAAGCAGGCGAAAGACGCGACAGCCTACTCCCACGCCTACCGCTTCCGCCGCGACCGGGCGCGCGGTGAGCTGCCGGACGAGTGGATGCGCCGCCTCGACGCGCTCGGGTTCATCTGGGAGTCCCGGCTGCTCAGGCGAGGCACGCGCGACGGCCGCTGGCCCGAGCTGTTGGCGTTCTTCCGCGCGCACGGTCACTGCCTCGTCCCGGACGTCGGAAAGACCCGCGAGCTCCACGCCTGGGCCGAGGAGCTCCGCGAGCAGCACCGACGCGGCGAGCTCGACGAGAAGCTCGCCCGACGGTTGAAAGAGATTGCGTTCCCGCTCGATGCCGCAGCCGTCGCCTGGGAGCGGTCTTTCGCGCGGCTCGTCACTTTGGTGCCGCGCGGCGGGCGGCTCCCGCCGGTCTCACACCCGCTCGGCCGGTGGGCGCGCGGCCAGCTCACGCTGGCTCAGGTCGGGCTGCTCTCGCCGGAGCAGGCCGACCGCTTGAGGCCGTTCGAGGAACTGCGTTGACATCAGCTGGCGCGCGGGAGATCTGAGGCCGTGGCGTCGCGGCTCACCGAGCACCTCCGAAGGCTGTCGGCGCTGCTCTCCGAGGCCTCGATGACCCTCGAGGTCATGGCCGCCGAGCTCGATGCGCGGCCCGAGAGAGCGCCGGCGCCGGCACCCGCTGCACCCCCTGCGCCCGCTCCGACTCCGCCGACTCTGCGGGCCGCCACGGTGGAGCTCCCGCCTGAGCGAGACGTCCCCTGGGACGACATCGTCGAGCGCGCGATCGAGCTGCTCGGCAAAGAGCCCCGCCGCACGTGGAAGCCCGCCGAGCTGTGCCGCGCCGTGCGCGACTCGGGCATCGCCATCGAGTCTCTGCAGGGCCTGCACTTCGGGATCATGCCTCGGCTCCGCCAGCGGGGCGCCATTCGCGAGGGCAGCGGGGGCTTCCTCGCCTCGGAGCTGCTCGCGAAGTCGCCCGAGGCGGCTCCCCAGCCCGAGCCGCGACCTTCGGCGCCCGAGCCGAAGCCCAAGCCGCCGCGCGAGCTGCCCTGGGCGCAGATGATCAGCGCGGCGGCCAACGTGCTCCACCAGGATCCCGACCGCGCGTGGGGCCAGGCCGAGCTCGTGCGCGCGGTGCGCGACTTCGGCGTGCCGCTCGACAACCTGCAGGGCATTCACTTCGGGCTCACCGGGCGGCTGATCGGCCTCGGCATCGCCGACGCCGACAAAGACGGAAAGCTGCGGCTCTCGTCGCTGGTCGGCGGCCGCGACACGGCGCCCGGGACGGCCGCTGCGGCCGCGCGCGCCGAGGAGCCGCGAGACGAGGTCGACGCGCTCGCGGAAGAGATCGACGCGTGCGAGATCGTGCTGGTGCGCATGCCGGTCGAGCAGCGCACGGCGCAGGTCGCGGTCTGGGCCGGCCGCGCGCGCGACCTGCAAGACCGGTGGAAAGACGGCGCGGTCAGCAACGAGCGGCGCGGCGCGCTCCGCAGGGTGTTCGGGCGCCTGACGCGCATCACGCGCGAGCTGCAGTGCGAGTGGATCGACGCGCTCACGCCGGGGTGGTCTGCGCCGTGGCCGGTCTACATCGCGTGGCAAGACGCCCTGCTTTCGGGCGAGCAGGCGCCGCTCCTCACCGAGGAGCAGCAGGCGCTCGCGCGGGCGCGGCTGCGCGGGCTGTTCCTGCCGAACCGCCACGTGAGCGCGCGAGAGGCGACCCCGGTGATCGCCGACGCGGCCGAGGTGCTCGACGCGGGCGACGACGATCTGCGCGCGGCGCGGGAGCGCTTCGGCGAGGTGCGCAGGGCCGTGCCTCCCGCGGTGCGCAAGGCGGCGCCCGACAGCGTCCCCCAGGTCAAGGCGCCCGAGGCGGTGCTGGCGCTGACGCGCGGGAAGCGGGCCGTGATCGTGGGCGGCACCGGCACGCGCGAGGAGCACCGCGTGAAGCTGCAGGCGGTGCTCGAGGTCGCGGAGCTCGACTGGGCGACGAGCGAGCGCGGAGCGACCGGCGCGTTCGCGCGGGTCGAGGAGCGCGTGAAGCACGGCACGTACGACCTGGTGATCTTCCTGGCGGGGTACACGAGCCACAAGTCGGTGCCGCTACTCAGGGCGTGCAAGGCGCGCGGCGTGCCGCTCGTCTACGTGCCGCGGGGGTACAGCGCGGCGCAGGTTGTGGCGGCGATCGAGGAGCAGCTGGCTCAGCGGGGGGCGACCGAGCCCGCGTGAGCCCGGCGCAGCGGGGCCGTGCTCAGCGCTGCCCCTTGAGGCGCTCGAGCTCGGCGAGCGCCTCGGCGAGGCGGTGCTCTGCGTCCTCGCGCTTCCGCGTCTCTTCCTCGCGCTTCCGCGTCTCTTCCTCGCGCATCCTGGCCTCTTCCTCCGCGCGCGCTTCGACCTGCGAGACCATCCCCTCGAGCTGACGGATGAGCTGATCGGCATCGGGAACCTGGCCGATGCCGTAGAAAAACCGCAGGCCCGACTCCACCACCGCGAGCTCGAGGCCGAGCACCAGCGAGGTGTACCGGCCGGCCTGGGGAATGATCGCCTGGTACGACGACTTTCCGCCGTCACGCAGGCGGTACCCCGTCAGACGCCTCCGGCTCCACTCGAACACGAAGTACTCGGGGATCTTCAGCCGCGCGTAGCGCTCGACGTTGCGCTCGACGTCTTTGCGTTTGTCGCCGGCCACGTGGACCTCGATGGCGAGATCGAGCCCCTTCTTCTCGTCGCTGACGATCCACGACATGCGCTCTTTGAGCTCGACGTCCCGCACCGCGATGATGTCCGGCGCGAACATCGCCTCGTCGGGGTAGTAGACGGGCAGCTCGCACGCCAGGTACACCTTCCGGCCGATGCGCTCGAAGTGGCGCCGCAGGGTATCGCGCGCGTTGACCTTCGCGTTGAAATGCGGGTCGCCTTCGGGGACTGCGAGGAGCGGGAACTCCGAGGGCAACGTCGCGCGCACCTCGGCCCGCTCGGCCTCGGTCATCCGGTCCCAGACCTCCTGGGAAGGCGCGCGTGGATCGTCGGGCTGAAGGCTCCAGAGCGAGCTCGGCATCGGTCACATCATAGTGCCTTGCCGCCGGCTCCGCAGGGCCGGGTCAGGTCGCGGCGCCCAACTGGGCGAACAGCTCCGCAACCTCGGGCACCAGCCCCGGGAGCTCTTCGAGCGCGGGAAGGCGCTCGCCCCAACGGAGCCGGCGCTCACCGTCGGTGGCGAGGACGACGACTTCGCGGGTCTCGGGGAGGAGAATCCACACGTAACGCACGCCGTGATCGAGATACCACCCGGCCTTGTCGCGAAGCTTCGACTCCGTGTCGTCCCGGCCGGCGATCTCGACGGCGAGGAGCGGTGGGATGCGCCGGAATCCACCCGTGTTCGCCGGCAGCGATTCGCGCCGCCATACCGCGGCATCGGCGCCCCTCGAGTCGCCGCCCAGGCGAATCCCCACCTCGTTGGTTCCTACGCTGAATTCGGGGTGCTGCCCGCGCCAATTGACCAGTACGGCTGCAACGTCGCTCGCGACCTCGCTCTGGTCATCTCCGCACGGCGGCATGTAGAGCAGCCTCCCCCCCACGAACTCGAGGCTTCCGTCGGCTTTGGGCCACGTCGAGAGCTCTTCGGGATCAAAGCCGGGCGGTGGAATCAGCTCGAGTGGGAACCGAAGCGCCCAGCGAGGGAGCTGCACTGAGTCGCTGTCGCCCACCGGAATCGGTTGCACGCAGAAAGCGTAACAGTCTCGGGGGACCGCGCCTACGCCCTCGGCTTCGGCGCGTCGACCTTCGGCAGCCACACGCGGGCGACGGTGCCGGTGCCGACGATGCTCGACAGCACGAACCGGCCGCCGGCCTTCTCGACGAGCGTGCGCGTGATCATGACGCCGAGGCCGGTGCCCTGTCCCGCGAGCTTCGTGGTGAGCTGCTCCCTGCCGAGCCGCGCCAGCACGTCGGGCGGTATGCCCTTGCCGGTGTCGCTCACCACGAGCACCACCCCGTCGCCCTCGACCGAGACCTTCAGCGACACCTCGCGGCGCGCCGACTCGCTCGTGAACGCCTGCACCGAGTTCACGAGCAGGTTCGTCACCACCTGGCACAGCACGCTGGGCGCCACCCGCACCTTCGGCACCTCAGGGGTGTCGAACACGAGCTTCACGCGGTCGTTGCGCGCGCGGCCGGCGACCAGCTTCTTCGAGAACTCCACCACGGCGCGCACGTCGGCCTCGCCGTCGGAGGCCGAGGTCGGCCGCCAGTGGTCGCGAATGCCGTTCACGAGCTGGGTCAGGTACTGAACCGAGAGCTCGAGATCCCTCGCGATGTCGGGCAGCTCGGACACGATCTCCTGCTCCTCGGCGTTGCCGCCGTTCGCGCCGCGCTCGACGATCGCCTTGAAGTGTTCTTCGCCGAAGCGCAGCCGCTCGACGTTCGCGGTGATCGCGGCGAGCGGGCTCGCCATGTCGTGCACCAGGTTCGCGGCGAGCTTGCCGAGCACCTCGGAGCGTTGGGCCGAGACGAGGCCGAGCTCCAGGTCCTTCAGCTTGAGCCGCATGAAGTACGTGTCGATGGCGCCGAAGAGGAGCGCCTCCATCTCGCGGTTGTCCCACGGCTTGGGGATGAACCGGTCGATGTGCACGCGGTTGACGGCCTGAACGATGGGCTCCTGGTCGGTGTACGCGGTCACCAGCACGCGGATCGCGTCGGGGTACTGGTCTTTCACGCGCGTGAGCAGATCGACGCCGGTCGCGTTCGGCATGCGCTGGTCGGCGAGCACGACCGCCACGATCTCGCCCTGCATCAGCTGCAGCGCCTGCTCGACGCTCTCGGCCACCTTCACGCGGAACTGGTGGCTGAACGTCGCGAGGAACACGTTGCGGTTCTGCACCTCGTCGTCGACGTAGAGGACGAGCGGCCGCCCATCGGGTCCCGGGGCCATCATGACCGGCTCCCCACCGCCACCGACTCGAGCAGCGGGCTCGAGGTGGGCAGCGCGACGCGCCGCTCCGGAAGCTCGAGGCGGAACGCGCCGCCCTTCTCGCCCTCGAGCAGCTTCAGCGTGCCGCCGTGGCGCTCGGCGATCATCTTCGAGATGGTGAGCCCGAGGCCCGTGCCATGGCCCGGCGCCTTCGTCGTGAAGAACGGGTCGAAGATGCGGTCGCGCAGCTCCTTCGGCACGCCCGGCCCCGAGTCTCTCACGTCGAAGCAGACGAAGCCGTTCTCGAGGCTCGTCGACAGCGTGATCTCGCCACCGGGCGGCGAGGCATGTGCGGCGTTCTCGAGCAAGTTGACCAGGACCTGGACGACCAGGCCGCGCGCGCAGCGTACCGCGTCGGTGTGCCTCAAGTCGCGCCGTACCCGGCGGCCAGCGAGCGCCGGCTCGACGAGCGCCTCGGCGGAGTCGAGGATCCGGCCCATCGACTCTTCCCTCACCTCGAGCTCGCCCTGGCGCGAGAAGCCGAGCAGCTGTTTCGTCAACACCGCGATCTGCTCTGCGCCCGTGGTCAGCGCATCGAACAGCAGGGCCGTCGAGGTGCCCGGAGCGAACACTTCTTGTGGCAGCATCCGCTTCAGCGGGCCGATCGCGTTCACGACGCCGTTCGCCGGGTTCCGCAGCTCGTGCGCGAGGCCCGCCGACAAGATGCCGAGGCCCGCGAGCTTCTGCGACTCGTGGAGCCGCATCGCCATCTCGCGGATCTGCAGCTGCGCCTTCACGCGCGCCATCAGCTCCTCGGGGTGGAAGGGCTTCGTGACGTAGTCGACCGCGCCGGCCCCGAGCCCCTGCAGCCGCGTCTCGACGACCGCGTACGCGGTCAGCATGATCACCGGAGCGAGCTTGTCTCCGCTCGACTGGCGGAAGCGGCGCGTCAGCTCGATGCCGTCGATGCCCGGCATGCCGATGTCGGTGATGAGGATCGCGGGCTGGTGCTCCTTCACGAGGCGCAGCGCCGCGAGGCCGTCGGCTGCCGCGACGACGCGGTAGTCGCGCGACAACAGCTCGACGAGGAACTGGCGCAGCGTGGGGTCGTCTTCCGCCACGAGCACCGTCACCGTCGCCGCCTTGGCGGCCGGCGCTGCGTCGCTGACGGGCTTGCCGCCCGCGGTCTCGAGCTCGGGCGAGCGCTGCTGCAGCGCGGGGATGTACGAGCCCTCGCCTCGCGCAGCGAGCTTCGAGAGGTCCTGCTCCTTCGGAAGCGTGAGGGTGAACGTGCTGCCCTGGCCGCGCCGGCTCGTGACCGCCGCGGTTCCGCCGTGGGCCTCGGCGATCTCCTTCACGATGGCGAGGCCGATGCCGCTGCCGCGCTCGCCGGTGCGCACCGGCGCGGGCCCCTGCTCGAAGCGGCCGAAGACGCGGCCGAGGAACTCGTCGTCCATCCCCACGCCCGAGTCCTGCACGCAGATGCGCACGTGCGACGCGTCGGCCTCTTCGAGGCGCACCTCGATCGAGCCGCCCTGCGGCGTGAACTTGATCGCGTTGCTGAGCAGGTTCGAGACGGCGCGCTCGACGCCGGCCTCGTCGACGCGCATCGTCAGCCGATCGGGGCCGCTGAAGCTCAGGTGAATGTCCTGCTTCTCGGCCGCGAGCTGCCACGCCGAGACGAGGCTCCGCAGCGCGATCGCCACGTCGGTGTGCTCGGGGCGGATGCGCAGCTTGCCCTCCTGGCCGGCGGCGAGCAGCAGCATGCCGTCGAACAGGTGCAGCAGCCGCTGGATGCTGTCGTCGATCTGGCCGAGGCGCTGCTTCGAGGTCTCGGTGAGGCGCTCTTCGCGGTACGCGATGTCGCCGGTCGAGAGGCTGATCAGCGAGAGCGGCGTGCGCAGCTCGTGGCTGATGTTCTGGAAGATGCGCTGCCGCGCCTCCTGCTGGTGCTTCACCTGCTCGAGGGCCGAGGCGAGCTGTGCGGTGCGCTCGGTGACGCGGTCTTCGAGCTCGTTGCGGTACGACTTGATGACCGAGTACGCGATCGCATTGTCGACGGCGTTTCCGACGACTTCGATCATCCGCTCGACCAGCCGCCGGTCGCCGGCGCTGAGCTCGCGGCCCGCGTGGCCGACACGCACGCTGCCGAGCGTTCTCTCGCCGTGCCGAATCGGGAGCTCGTGCATCACGAGCCCGGTCGCGACCTCTCCGCGGCTCGCGCTGGCGCTGACCGCCACGCCGTCCTGCTCTGCTTGAACGTGGGTCTCGACGCGCGTGAGCGCGAGCCGGTGCATGAGCTGATCGGTGATGGCCTCGAGGATCTGCTCGAGGCTGCGCGCCTCGTGTGCCGCCTGCGAAAGCTCGAGCAGCAACTGCACCGTGTTGCGCTCCTGCTCGAGCGCGAGGTTCGCGTCGTTCAGCTGAAAGTACTTCTGCTTGATCTCGTCCTGCTGCGACCCGAGCTCGGCGAACGCGGCCGAGGCGGCGAACACCATCATGAACGCGCGCTTCGTGCGCGCGAGCAGCGTCATCGAGAGCGGCAGCCGGATGCGGTAGCGCCCCACGCGCTCGCCGGGAGTGAAGTCGACGTCGGCGTCGGGCAGGTCGAGCGCTCGAGGGTTCGCGCGGAACACGCCCGCGTTGATGCGCAGGAAGGCCGGGCTCGCGCGGAAGCCCTCGGGGATGCGCAGCTCCATCTCGATCTCGTTCGGGCCGAGGTCCTTGAACGTCGAGTCGACGATCGTGAAGAGCGCGTGGCCGAACCAGCGGTGCACGGCCCAGTACATCGCGCGAGGGCTCGTCACGAGGCCGAGCGCCGAGCGCACGCCTTTCACGCTCGGGGCCTGCGCGAACATCTGGGCCACCTTCTCGAGCTCGGCCGGCCCACCGACGGCGCCCTCGAAGCGCTCGACCATCGTGCAGAAGATGTCCCAGTCGATTCGCTTCGATGGGTTCGTGACGTGCGCCAGCGTGACCGGAAGGCCATCGACGTACTGCTTCGGGTCCAGGCCGCGTTGCTTTGCGACTTCGAACAGCAACCACAACGCCTTGCACGAGACCTCGTTCACGAACTGCTCCTTACGTGGTGCGACTCCACGTCACGACGGATGCGGCCCAGAGGTAGCCGGCCCCACAAGCGTAGAGCATCACCTTGTCGCCGGGTTGCAGATCTCCCCGGCCGACCGCCGCATCCAGATTGACCGGCACGTTGCCGGGACCCATTCCCGCGTACTGCGTGAAAGTAGACACCGTCTTCGTGTGGGTGAGCCCCGCCGCCTCGCGGCAGGCCCCGCTGAACCACGACACGGGCTGATGTGAGTACCAGTGGGTGATCTGCTTCCTGTCGAGCCCGGTACGGCGCAGCACGGTCTCGGTCGCCTCGAGCGCCATGTCGCACGAGAGCGAGACCACCTCGCGGCCGAGGTCGAGGTGGCGCGAGAAGAGGTACATCGGCCCGCCCGACTGGTACCAGGGCTCGTCGTGCCGCGGCCCGACGCAGATCGCCTTGTTGTAGGCGGGAATGCTGCGAATCGCGTGGCCTTCGATGCCGTACTCCGACGGCACGGGCCCGAGCACCACGGCGCCGGCGCCATCGCCGAAGTTCACGCTGCCGAGCTCGTCGGGGTCGGCGAGCCGCGCCTGCGTGCCCGAGGTCACGAGCAGCACGAGTCGCGCCTGACCTGCGCGGATGAGGGACTCACCCACCATCAGGCCCGAGATGAACGACGCACACCCCGCGTCGACCCCGAGCGTCTGCGCCTTTGACGCGCCGAGCGCGGCCTGAATCGCTCCGCCATTGCACGGCAGCGGGTTGTCGGAGGGGAGGGAGTACACGAGGATCGCATCGAGGTCTGCGGGATCCGTGCCTGCGTGCTGGAGCGCCTTTCTGGCGGCCTCGATCTCCATGAACGAAGGCGCATGCTCCGGATCCAGCACCCTTCGCTCGACGGCTCCGCGAAAGGGGTCGTTGTAGGTCTCGAGCATGTGCTGGAGCTGCACCCGCTGCGCCGGTGTCTTGGCGCGCGAGAGCAGCATCTGGGGCGTGGTGACGTCTTTCTGACGGCGCTCCTCGAACTGCGCGAGATACTCGGGCGGCCACCAGTCGTTCTTCCGCACCGTGGGCGGCACGTACGAGCCTACGCCCAGAATTCCGACTCGAGTTCCAGTCTTCATTGTTCGCCTCCGATGCGACGCTGCACTGCCGTACGTCAGGGTTTGCGGGCGAGCACCAGCGTGCTCGGGAACGGCGTCTTGCCCTTCTGGATCTCGGAGACCTCGGCCGCGCCGAAGCCGGCCTGGGCCAGCTGCTGCTGGTACTCGCCGACCGAGTAGACCTGGCCGCCCGTCGTGTAGACGAGCATGTTCAGCGAGAACATCGCCTCGAACACCGGGCCCGCACCGCCCTCGGCGACGACGAAGTCGTGCACCGCCACCCAGCCGCCGGGCTCGAGCGCGCGGAAGGCCTTCTTGAACAGCTCGACGTTGGTCGCCGGCGACTCGTCGTGCGTGACGTGTGAGAACAGCACGAGATCGAAGCGCTCGCCGAAGCCGTCGGTGAGGTAGTTGCCCGCCACGAGGCGTGCGCGCGCCCGGTGTGGGCTCGCTGCCATCGCGCGCTCGGTCTCGGCGAGCGTCGGAGCGAGATCGAGGATCGTGGCTTCGAGCCCCGGGTGGACGTCGAGCAGCGCGCGCGCGTAGGTGCCGAGGCCACCTCCGACGTCGAGGTAGCGGCGCAGGTTCCACCCGCGGGTACGCTGGGCGAGCTCCTCGGCGGCGGCGCGGCTGACGGTGTCGACGCTCTTCAGGTACTCGGGCACGAAGCCCTCGGGCCCGCGGGTCAAGAGCTCCTCGAGGCCGGCGGTGGGCCGGCCGCTGCGGACGATCTGCTCGAGCGACGACCAGCCACTCCACAACAGCTCCTGGTAGGTGAGGTTGCTGCCGAGGTATGCGGGGCTGCTGCGAACGAGGTGCCGGCTCGCGAGCGCCGTGTTGCGAAAGACACCGCTCGCCGCGTCGAGCTGCAACAGGCCGACGGAGGCCAGGCCGCGGAGGAGGATCAGGGTCGCGCGCTCGTCGCAGCCCAGGCGGGAGGCGGCGTCGCTGGCGGTAGCCGGAGCGCGCTCGAGCTGCTCGAAGACGCCGAGGCGGTGGGCGACGAAGGTCGCCTTCGCCACGCGGTACCCGAGGACCAGGTCCACGAAGAAGCCGGCGTCCGCCGCTCGTAGGTCACCCATCACGGCGCTCCGTTCAAGGCTGCAGCGTCACGCCGACGACCCGGCGGGGGCGGAGAGCACCCGCGCCTTGGCGTTGATGACGTCTTTCAACGCGTCGAAGCGGGGCCGCGCGGGCAGCCGCTCGGTCTTCGAGATGTGCACGTCGACCACGAGCGGCTTCTTGCCCTCGAGGAACAGGCTCGAGCCGAGGGCGAGAATGTCGCCGGCCTTCCGCACCGTCACGATGTCGGCGCCGATGCCGTGCGCGAGCGCCGACACCGACAGCTTCACCGGGAACTCGGGCGTGCGGCCGTAGATCTTCTCGTGGCCCGACTCGACCATGCCGTACCGCTCGTCGTTCATCACGAAGTAGACGATGCGCAGCGACGCGGCCGCGGCGTCGGCGATGTCCATCGCGCTCATGCCGATGGTGCCGTCGCCGCAGATGGCGACGACCGGGCGATCGGGCTGCGCCGCCTTCGCTCCGAGCGCCATGCCGAGGCTCGAGCCCATCGCGGCGAGGCCCGACGACAGCATGAAGCCGTCGGGGCGATCGACGGTGAGGTAGTGCAGCGTCCACATCATGTGGTCGCCGATGTCGCAGGCGTACACGGTCGAGGTCGGCATCAGCTGCTGCAGCTCCCACAGCGCGCGCTGCGGCTTGATGCGGTCGCCGTCGCTCGCGGCCTCGGGGCACGAGAAGAAGCGGCGCGACGCGATGTCGCGCGTCGGCCTCAGCGGCGGAGCAAGCTCGGCCAGCGCGCTCAAGATGCGGCTCGCCGAGCCGACGAGCCCGAGGTCGACCTGGTAGTTGCGGCCCACTTGAGACGAGTCGATGTCGACGTGAATCGCGCACCGGCTCGGCTTGAGCTTGTCCGTCCAGCTGTTCGTCGCGGCGTCGCCGAACGAGGTGCCGACGGCCAGCAGCACGTCGATGCCGGCGTCGAGGTACTCGGTCGCCGAGGGGTGGCCGCCGTGGCCGAAGATGCCGAGGCTCAAGGGGTGCGTCTCGGGGAACACGCCCTTGCCCTTCGGCGTGGTCGCGACCGGAACCTGAAACCGCTCGGCGACCTGGCGCAGCGCCTCGGGGCCCTTGTCCCACCGGCAGCCGGAGCCCGCGAGGATCAGCGGCCGCTTCGCCGTGACCAGCGCCTGCACCGCTGCGTCGAGCGAGCTGCGATCGATCTCGAAGCGCGACTCGACGTTCAGCGACAGCCGCGGCACCGGAGCGAGCTCGCCCTGCACGTCGAGCGGAAGCGACAGGAACACGGGGCCCTTGCGGCCGCTGTTCGCCATCGACATCGCCTTGCGGATCGCCGAGACCGCGCCGTCGCCGCTCGTCACCTCGCTCGACCACTTGGTGACGTGCTTGAGCATGCCGACCAGGTTGAGCGAGTAGGGGCTGCCCTCTTGCAGGGCGCCGCGGCCGAAGTTCTTTCGCGGCACCTCGCCGCCGATGATCACGACGGGCAGGCCGTCGCAGAACGCCGAGGCGATGCCGGTGATGGTGTTGGTGACGCCGGGGCCCGACGTGGTGAGCACGATGCCGACGCCGCCAGTCATGCGGGCGTGCGCCGCGGCCGCGAACACGGCCGAGCACTCGTGCCGGGTGTTGATCACCTTGATGCGCGGCTCGTCGAGCAGCGCGTCGTAGACGGCCGAGATGGCACCGCCGGGCACGCCGAACACCGTGCGGACGCCGGCGTCGGCGAGCGTCCGAACGATCTGATCTGCGACCCTGACCCCCAGAGCTGCGGTGTGTGGCGAGATGACCGCCAGGTGCGGCTGTGGGGAGCTCAAGGCTACTCCGCGCGTGCAAACGGATTCTTGTCCGTCGTCACCAGCTCCACGATGTCCGCGGGGGTGACTGGTTTTTTCAATACCGCCCGCGCACCGAGCGCGAGCATCTTCTTTTCCACGTCGGCATCGGTGTTGCCGGTGACGACGATCACTTCGATCGCCTTCGTTGCTTCATTCTCTTTGATGCGCTTCAGCACTTCCTGCCCGTCGAGGTTGGGCATGTTGACGTCCAGGATCAGCGAATCCGGCCGCTCGGCGCCGATGCGCAGGAGCGCCTCGATGCCGCTCTCGAACGTCTGCAGATCGATGCGCTCCTTGTAGTTGCGCATCGCGCGCGCGAACGACGTGAGCAGCCCCTTGTCGTCGTCGACCATGAACACCTTGCGCGGGCCGGCGCCCCGGAGCTGCTTCGGCACGAACATGCCCTGCTCTTTGAGGAACGTGAGCAGATCAGCAGAGCGGATGCGCCGGTGGCCGCCCGCCGTTCGGTAGGCCGGCAGGATCCCGTCGTTGACCCACTTCACGACCGTGCTCGCATTGAGCTGGAGTAGCACTCCGACTTCGTGCGAAGTGAGGAGCGTATCGGGGTGGATGGCGTCCATTCAGGATCCTGGGTTTGCAGTGAACTGGGGGTTGCGCAGAGGCCGCGCTAGTACCACGGGTTTTTCAAAACTTGCAAACCGCCCTCTCTCACGAAACCGACCCAATGCCGATTCGCGGGTGCGCCTTCATCAAGATCCATTCCAGATGGGAAGATCGACACTTGGCGTGACGCAGCTGGGGTGACGAGGGACCCGGTGGGCGGTCCCTCGTTTGCACATGAAACGTGGACCATGCGTGCCACGGTGTTGATCGTCGACGATGAGGCCCCGCTGCTCCGCGCGATGACGCGCCTGCTCGGCAAGACGTTCGAGGTGCAGTCGGCGTCGAGCGCGGCGGCCGCGCTGGCGGCGGTGAGCGAGCTCACGCAGGTGGTGCTCACCGACTTTTCGATGCCTGATGGCGATGGGTTGCACCTCGTGAGGGAGCTGCGCGCGCGCGGCTACAAGGGGCCGATCGCGGTCTTGAGCGCCGTCACCGAGAGCGACGAGCTGCAGGCGGCGCTGAAGTCGGGGCAGGTCGACGAGCTGATCACGAAGCCCTGGAAGTCGGACCAGCTCGTCGAGCGGGTGCGGGTGCTCTGCGACCGCAGCCCACTGGTGAAAGCCGACCCGGTGGGTGCCCCGAGACCCGTGGCGGCGTGATGGGACCCACCCTGTCCAAAATCACCCTGCACTTCCCTTCTGCGATCACGAGGTTGTGACCGGCCCGGAGCTTGAAACCGCCGGAAGCACACGAGGCGAGAATGACGACGACTCCCAAGAAGATTCTGCTGGTCGATGACGAGCCGCGGGTGCTGCAGGCGCTGAGGCGGTCACTGAAGTGGGACGGGCACCAGGTGTTCACGGCGACGTCCGCGCACGACGCGCTCCAGCTGATGCTCGTCGACCCGGTCGACCTGGTGATCAGCGACAACATGATGCCGGGCGTCACGGGCATCGAGCTGTTCTCACAGCTGCACAAGGCGTGGCCCGACACGGTGCGCGTGATGCTGACGGGCCTGTCGGATCACGAGGTGGCGCTCCGCGCGCTCGAGCAGGGCGCGATCTTCCGCTTCCTGACGAAGCCGTGGGACGACGTCGATCTGCGCATCACCGTGCGGCAGGCGCTGGCGCACCGCGACCACAAGCTCGAGACCCGCCACCTGCTCGACTTCATGGATCGCCGCCACGAGTCGCTCGAGACGCTGGTCGACGTGGTCGCCGCCGCGAAGGCGTGACTACGCTGCGTCTTCGATGACGCGGTTCACCCTGGCGCTGTGCCTGATGCCGTGCGTCGCGGCCGCCGAGCTCACGCCGGAGCACCAGCTCGCGCTGACCGCGCTGCGCGAGGGCGAGCGCGAGAAGCTCACGAAGGCCGCCGGGCCGCTCGACGAGCAGCCGATGTACCGCGCGGCGTTCGACGTCGACCCCGAGACCCGCCGCGTCAACGGCACGGTCGTCATCACCTACTTCGCGAAAGACCGCCCGCTCGAGCACCTCTACCTGCGCGTCACGCCGAACACCGAGAAGCCGGCGGCGGTGAAGCTGATGCACGCCACGGTGAACGGCACGCCGACGTTGATCGAGCAGCCCGAGCCGACGCTGTACCGCGTGAAGCTCGACCCGGTCGCGCTGCCCGGCACGGGCGCCACCGTCGAGCTGCGGGTGCAGGCGAAGGTGCCCGAGGCGCCGCCCGGCAGCGACACGATGGAGACCGACCCGGGCATCATCCACAGCAAGCGCGCCGACTACGGCGCCTTCCTCGCGTCCGACGAGGTGATGTCGCTGAACGGGCTCGTCCCGGGAGTCGTGCCGCTGAAGGCCGACGGCACGCCGTTCGGCGGCCCTGCGGGGCTCGGCGATCTCGCCTCCTACGAGCCGGCGCACTGGCTCGTGAGCCTCGAGGTGCCGAAGACGCACGCGGTGGTGTGCGCGGGCAACGCGCTCGGCGAGGTGCCGCGGCCCGACGGCCGGGTGCGGTTCACGTACGCGACCTCGGGCGCGCGCGACTTCCCGATCTTCGTGACGCGCGGCTACGAGAAGGCGGCGGCCGAGCTCGACGGCGTCACCGTCGAGAGCCACTACCTCGCCGCCGACGCCGCGGCGGGCAAGCGGGTGCTCGGCTACGCGTCGTCGGCGCTCGCGGAGTTCCAGAAGCGCTTCGGCCCGTACCCGTGGAAGACGCTGCGCATCGTCGAGGCGCGGCTCACCGGCGGCGCCGGCGGCATGGAGTTCCCCGGCCTCGCCTCGGTCGGCACCTCGGTCTACCGCGGAGCGGCCGACCCGCTCTCGGCGTTGGGCCTGGGCGGCGGCATGAGCGCGATCGGGCCGCTCAAAGGGCTGCTGCAGGGCCTCGATCAGATGATGGAGACGACGCTCGAGTTCACGGTGGCGCACGAGGTGGCGCACCAGTGGTTCGCGATGATGGTGGGCAGCGACCCGATCGCCGAGCCGGCGGCCGACGAGCCGCTCACGCAGCACGCCGCGCTCCTGTACCTCGAGTGGAAGCACGGCAAGCCGGCGGCGGCGGCGATGCGCGACGCGCAGCTGAAGATGGCGTACCAGTTCTTCCGCGCGACCGGAGGGCACGACGGCACCTGCGAGCGGGGCACGTCCGACTTCGAGACGACCGGCGAGTACGCCGCGCTGATCTACGGCAAGGCGCCGCTGCTGTTCGACGGCGTGCGCAGGCAGCTCGGCGACGGGCCGTACCTGAAGGCGCTGCGCGCGTACTCCGACGAGAACCGCTGGCGCTGGGTGGGCACGGACACGGTGTTCCGCGCGTTCGCGAAGGCGGCGCCGGGCAGCGCGAAGGCGGTCGAGAAGCTGCGCAAGCGGTGGTGGCAGGAGCGGCACGGCGACGAAGACATCGGCAAGGGCGATCTCGGGTCGCTGCTCCAGGGCAGCGGGCTGCAGGGGCTGCAGGTGACGCCGGAGCAGCTGAAGCAGATCGAGGAGGCGCTGAGGCAGATGGGCGGGGGGCCGTAGTCAGTCGGCAGTCGGCAGTCGGCAGTCGGCAGTCAGCAGCCGGCAGCCGGCAGTGTCAGGCAGTGCCAGAACTGCCGACCGCCGACTGCTGACTGCCAACTCTCAGTCGAACAACGCCTCCACGAACTCCTTCGGCTCGAACGGCCGCAGGTCCTGCACCTTCTCCCCCACCCCCGCCCACGCCACCGGCACCTTCAGCTCGTCGCAGATGCCGATGATGACCCCGCCCTTCGCCGTGCCGTCGAGCTTCGTCAGCGCGATGGCCGTCACGCCCACCGCGTCGTGAAACTGCCGCGCCTGCGCGATCGCGTTCTGCCCGTTCGTCGAGTCGAGCACGAGCAGCACCTCGTGCGGAGCCCCCGGCAGCGCCTTGTCGATCACCCGGCGCACCTTCTTCAGCTCCTCCATCAGGTTCGCCTTCGTGTGCAGCCGCCCCGCCGTGTCGGCGATGACGAGGTCCGCGTTCACCTCGCGCGCCCTCTTCACCGCGTCGAAGATGACCGACGCCGGGTCCGCGTCTTCTTTCCCCTTCACCAGCTCCGCGTGCGCGCGATCGGCCCAGACGTCGAGCTGCTCCGCCGCCGCGGCGCGGAACGTGTCGCCCGCCGCCAGCACCACCTTCTTCCCGCCCGCCGTCGCCTTCGCCGCCAGCTTCCCGATCGTCGTCGTCTTCCCCGAGCCGTTCACGCCCACCACCATGATCACGTGTGGCGGGCCGCCCCCGCCCAGCCCGTGCTGGGCCTTCAGGTCCACGATGCGCGCGACCTCCTTGCGGATCACGCCCTTCAGCGCGTCGGCGCTCGTGAGCTCGTTCTTCTTCGCCTTGTCGCGCGCCGTCTCGACGAGCCCCGCCGCCGTCTTCACCCCGATGTCCGCCGTGAACAGCACCTCTTCGAGTTCGCCCAGCACCTTCTCGTCGATCGCCCGCGGCGCTCCGCCGAACAGGCCGTTCAGCTTCCCGATGAAGCCCTCGCTCTTCGTCTTCGCGAGCCCCTGCGCCAGCGTCTGGCCGGCCTGCGCGGCGATGCGCTGCTTCTCGAGCTCCTCGGCCTCGCGCTTCTTCTTGTCCTCTTCTTCCTTCTCGCGCTGCTTGCGCTCCGCCTCCAGCCGCACGGCCTCTTCGGCCTCGCGCTTCTTGCGCTCCTTCGCCTCGGCCTCCGCCGCCTTCTGCGCCTGGTAGGCCGCCTTCTTCGCCTGCTCCTCCTGCTCTTTGAGCTCCTTCAGCCTCGCGGCGTCGGCGGCCTGGCCGGCCAGTATGTCCCGCTGCCTGCGCGCTTCTTCGGCCTGGGCGCGGGCGGCCTCGGCCTCCGCGCGCTTTTGCGCCTCGAGCTCCGAGGGAGGGAGCGTGACCTTCGCCGTCGCCGTCTCGGCCGGGACCTGCGCCGGCGCCTGCGCCTCGGCCTTGTTGGGGAGCGCCCGGCGGCGGCGCGCGATCGCGACGATGAGAATGACGAGCAGCAGCACGACCGCCACGGCGGCGCCGATGACGAGGGGGTCGTCCAGGCGGAACGGGAGCTGGTCGAGCAGCGACTCGGACATCGTGTGCGGCGCTTACTCCAGTGCGATGCAGGTTGTGAAACGTTGTGTATAAGGCCAGCCCCATGAAGCGAACGGCGTGGTTCGGCAGCGTGCTGTTGGCAGCGGCGTGCATCGTCCCGGCGCCGTCGAGCGAGAAGGCCCCCGAGCGGCAGAAGGCGGCCGGGCCTCCGGCGCAGCCGATCGAGGTCCGCAACGGCGCCAACTTCGAAGACAAGGTCGAGCTCGTCGGCGCGACGCTGGCGCCGGGCCGCGTGGCGCCGGGCGAGGCGCTCAGGGTGACCGCCTTCTTCCGCGTGCTCGCCGCGGTGCCGGAGGACTACATGATCTTCGTGCACGTCGAAGACGTCGACGGCCGCGTCGATCGCCTCAACGCCGACCACGCCCCGGTGCAGGGCAGCTACCCGACGTCGAAGTGGAAGGTCGGCGAGACCGTGAAAGACGAGTTCACCATCTACGTGCCGCCCGGCATGCCGGTGCGCGGCCTCAACCTGCTCATCGGCTTCTGGGACCCGAAGACCGACGCGCGCATGAAGCTCAAGAACGTCGACGCCGTGAGGCACGACAACAACAACCGCATCTTGCTCGCTCAGGTCCCGGTCGCCCAGTAGCGCTACACTCGCTGGCCCTTGCTCCTCCCGGGCACGAAGGTCGGCCGCTACCTCGTGAAGAAGAAGCTGGCCGAGGGCGGCATGGCCGAGATCTACCTCTGCGCCGCCGTCGGCCCCGAGGGCTTCGAGAAGGAGGTCGTGCTCAAGGTCGTGCGCAGCTTCCTCGCGCGCGACGAGACGTTCATGACGATGTTCGTCGCCGAGGCGCGGCTCGCCTCGCGCCTGAACCACGCGAACGTCGTGCAGATCTTCGACTTCGCGAAGCACGACGACTCGTACTTCATCGCGATGGAATACGTGCGCGGCGTCTCGCTGTGGGACCTGCGCCGCCGCTGCCGCGAGCTCGGCGCCGCGATGCCCGTCATCGTCGCCGCCGAGATCGCCCTTCAGGTCGCGCGCGGGCTGCAGTACGCGCACGCGCTGACCGATCGCGGCCGGCCGCTCGGCGTCGTGCACCGCGACGTCACGCCGCACAACGTGCTGCTGTCGTTCGACGGCGCCGTCAAGCTCACCGACTTCGGCATCGCGAAGGCCTCGGGCAACCAGATCTCGACCGCGTCGGGAATGCTCAAGGGCAAGTTCGCGTACATGAGCCCCGAGCAGGCGCGCGGCGAGAAGCTCGACGCCCGGAGCGACCTGTTCGCCCTCGGCATCATCTTGTGGGAGCTGCTCACCGGCGGGCGGCTGTTCGAGGGCGACAGCGACGTCGCCGTCTTGCGCGCCGTGCAGACGAGCTACATCTCGCCGCCGCAGCGGCTGAACCCCGACGTGCCCGCCGTGCTCGACTGGGTCGTGATGAAGGCGCTCGAGCGCGACCTCGCGAAGCGCTTTCAGACCGCCGCCGAGCTCGAGCGCGTGCTCGCGAGCTTCGTGCTGCACCACACGCAGGCCGTCGAAGACGCGAACGTCGGGCTGTTCGTCTCGAAGATGTTCAAGGGCGAGCTCGACGCTCTGAAGACCAGCGAGGGCGCGCAGCGCGAGGCGACCGAGTCGACGGCGAAGGACCCGCTGACGCACGGCGGGGCTCCGGATGCGACGGCGATCGTCGATCGCGATCATTCTTCGCCGCGCACCGCCGTGATGCCCGGCATCCGCCCCCGCGGGCCGCTCGAAGACCCCGACGACGGCTCGCAGAAGAGAACCGAGCAGCTGGCGGAGCTCGCGCCGCAGCAGACCCAGACGCCGCGCCTGGCCACCCCGGCCGCGCCGCTCGACCGCGCGCCCGAGGTCGAGCGCCCCGACGCCGACACGACCCGGAGCGTGAGGGTGCGCGGGGCACCGACCGTGTCGACGCCTGCGGCGCCGCCGCGGCCGAGCGCGCTCCCCTTCGCCGCGGTCGCGTTCGCCGCCCTGGGCTTCGTCGCGAGCCTCCTGTACCTGTTCTCTGCCCGCCCACTGCCGAGCAGCGAGCCGCCGGCGCCCGGGCCGGTGATCGCGCAGCCCGCGGCGCCCGTAGCCGATGCGCCGGTAGCCGATGCGTCGGCCGCGGTCGAGCCGCCGGTGGCCGAGGCCGCGCCGCCCGAGCCGCCTGCGCCCGCCCCCCCTGTCGAGGCGGGCACGCTCGAGCTCGACGCGAGGCCCTTCGCGGCGGTGAAGCTGAACGGCCGGCCCTGGCAAGACGAGGTGCTCGGCCTCAAGCGGTTCAGCCTGAAGCCCGGGCGCTACACGCTCGAGCTCAAGCACCCGCGGCGCACGGTGACGAAGACCGTCACCCTCTCGCCGAACCACGTGACGCGGCTCAAGTTCGACGCGCTCGAGAAGCCGTGACCTATGGGCAGCCGAGGTTGAGCGGCCAGTCGGCGTTGCCGGAGTTCTGCGAGTCGTGCTGCCACTTCGGCCACTCACCCGCGAGCCGCCGCGAGTCGACGAGCACGCTCCGCAACAGGCCGTTGCTGAACGGGACGTACAGCACGCCGCCGGCACCGCTGCGGTTGCAGTCGAGGTTCGGGCTGCCGGACACCTGCCCTGCGCCGAGGCCCGCCGACCACAACACCGAGCCGAGCTGTTCGTCGGTCACGAGCAGCGTGCCGTCACCTCCGACCCAGTAGACGAGGCCGCCCTCGGTCACGATCGGCGACGTCTGCACGAAGCCCGCGGTGCCCGCGTCGAGCACCACCTCGTTCATGCCCGTGAACTCGACGCGCCGCAGCTGCGTCGGCGTCGTGTCCGAACCGTGGAAGTACCCGGCCGTCCCCGCCGCGGGCACGCCGACTGCGGCGACCCCCATCGCAGGAGACCTCCACGCGACGTTCACCGGGTTCGCTGCGGGCAGCTCGAACAGCTGCCGAATTCCGGCGCCGCCGCCGCCCGCGAGCCTCGAGCCGCCCACGCGCATCGCCAGCCCGTTGATGACGTCGCTCGCGGTGCTTCCGACCGGCACGGGGTAGCCCATCTCCTGAGTGTCGGGGTCCCAGGCGCTGCTGCCCCGCCTGAACGCGCGAAGGTTCGAGTCGGCGGCTGGCACGTAGAGAACGTCGCCCTTCATCACCAGGTTCACGCCCGGCCGCATGTTGACGACGGTGCTCGGCAGGCTCGTCGCGCCCGGATACCGGCAGCTCTGCCCCGGCACGAACGTCATGATGCGACCCGCCGTGCCGTCGTTGTTGAACGTCGCCGTTCCTCCGAGCCCGGCGGGCGTGAGCGCCAGCGCGGGCGACGAGTTCGTCACCGAGAGCAGCGACGCCCCGCACGCCGTGCCGACCGTGCCGCCGTCGGCGTTCGTCGCGTGCATCACAGCGCCGGTCGTGCCGCCGGTGTTCGCGGCGAAGAAGACGTACTCGAGGCCGGCGTCGACGATGCCGACCGCGACGCTCCCTTCGATGGCCCCGACCGGGTTCGACCAGAGCACGCGGCCGTCGGGAGAGATCGCGAAGAGCGCGCCGGTGCTCGCGCCGCCGCGGGTGCCGACGTAGAGCCTGCCGCCTTCGCCGACCGCCACTCCGCGAACCTCGGCGCCTCCCGCCGGAACCTCCCACCGGACACGCGTCGCCTGCAACGTGGGCCCCGTCGCCGTGCCGGTGGTGCCGGGCACGTCGCGGCCCGTCGCCGCCAACGGAAAGTCCCGGGTCAGCGACGCGAACGGCAGCGCGGGAATCGCGATCTCGAAGCACGCGCACGTCGCCGCGGTACAGCCGCCCGCGTCGATGCCCGGCACGTTGCACGCGGCGAAGCTCGCCTGTTGCACGATGCCTGCGTCGCTTCCCCCGGCGCTGAGCGTCGCGGCCGAGAGCGGCTCGTCGGAAGACACGAGCGCGAGCGGCCGCTCGTCGCGCCTCCACTTCGCGACGTCGGGCCAGTCGTTGTTCGGCCGCGTCGGAGCCGTCTGCAGCTGAATGGCCAGCGACGGCGCCGTGCCGTCGATCGTGAACCACGTCTCGGCGCTGAGGCTGCCGGTCCGCGTGACCAGGCCGTAGCTGCGGGTCGCGAGCGAGCCGATCGGCAGCCCGCCGACGTACTGGCCGAGCCCGTTGCCCACCAGCAGCCCGGCGTCGAGCAGGCCGCCGTCGCGCACGTAGAGCTCGTAGCGCAGCATGCCCTGCAGGTTCGCCGGCAGCGCCCGGTCGACCTCGGCGATCAAGGCGATCGAGCCGCTCGGCGCGTAGACCTCGCCCGCGTCGGGCCGCGACCACCGCAGGTTCCGCAGCGCGAAGACGCAGTCGGCCGCGCCGCCGTCGTCGATGCAGCCGAGCTCCGTGGGGCACGTGACGTTCGTGCACACCGCGGGCACTCCGCCCGCGGTCGCGCCCCCGGCCGTGCCGCCGCCGCCACCCCCGGCGCTCCCGCCCGCGGTCGCGCTGCCGCCTCCGCCGCCCGCGCCTCCTGCCGAGGAAGACGCCGCCACGCAGATGCCCGCGACGCACTCGGCTCCGCCGCCGCAGTCGTCGTCGATGCGGCAGTTCTTCACCGGGTCGCACTTGCAGCCGCCCGCCGCGGCCAGCAGCACGCCGATCAGCACCCGCCTCACGGCAGCACCCCGCTGACGCCGATGCCCGCGCCGCCGTTGAACGCCACCGGCGCCACCGTCGGCTTGTCCTCCGCGGGAGGCAGCATGAACATCAGCACCGCCGCGACCGCGGCGACGCCGGCGACTCCGCCCATCGCCGCGGCGATCGACGCCTTGTTCCGCGACTCGGTGACCTTCGAGACCTGCGAGCGATCTCTCAGCACGCCGTCTTCCCGCACGTCGAGGCCCGACGCGTCGCCGCTCGCCGACGCGGCGAGCGCGGCCGCCGTCACCCCCGCCACGACCGCGAACCCGCCGGCCGCGATCGCTCCGATGCGCATCGTCGACATGCCGGGCTCGGGCTTCGCGGGCTCGAGCGGCGGCGGAGGAGGCGGCGGCTCTCTCTTCTCGACCAGCGGCGTGTCTTTCGGGTCGCGCATGCGCGGGTCGGGCGGCAGCTGCCCGGCCTTCAGCTTGTCGAGCAGCAGCACGCGCAGCTGCTGCTTGAGCACGATCTCGGTCTTCGTGCCGCCGGGGTCGGTCACCGTCACGGTGATCGACTCGGGCTGCTCGAGCAAGACGCGGTCGGCGTCGGCGATGGTGGCCGAGAGCTCGTAGTCTTTGCCGAGCCGCTTCACGGTGACCGCGATGCTGTAGACCGACCGGGTGGCGAGGGCGACGCGCTCGAGGCAGTCGGTGCGCTCCTTGCCGCGCGGAGGGCACTTGCCGCCCTCCTCGGCCAGGCGCTTCTGCACGTCCTCCGGGGCGGCGAGCGTCACCCGCTGCGTCTCGGCGAGAATGTTCTGCGCCTCTTTGTTGAGCTCGGTGACGAGCTTCGGGTCTTCGACTCCCGGAGCCACGATCGGAGTGACTGCACAGCGCACGCGCTCCTGCGCGAACGCGGACCCCGTGACCAGCACGGCGAACAACGCGACACGAAACATGGGCCCGCGTTCTAGCCCGGCGGTCGATCGGCGTCGGCTTTTTCTACAGCCCGTGCTCGGTCGCCCAGGCCGTGAGCTGCCGCGTCGCCTCGAGGCACTCGTTGCCGTTCTTCGTGGCGTTGATGCGCGCGCGCACCGGCGCGAGCGTGCGCAGCGCCGCGTCGATCTCGCCCGAGCGCCCGTCTTTCGTGAGCCTCGCGCGCACCGCCGTGCTGATGTCGTCGGCGCGATCGAGCTCCTCCATGCGCCAGCTGTCGAGGTCCGCGCAGCGGTCGTTCGAGCTCACCGAGACGGCGGGCTCCGGAGGCTTCTCTCTCACCACCGCGACGAGCTGCTTCGGCTTCAGCGTCGCGCCCTTCGCCATCGCCGGCGGCAGGCTCGGCAGCGCCTCGTCGGCGGCGGGCGGCGGCGCGGGCGGCTCCACGGGCGCAGGCTGGGGCTCGGGCGCCTTCGCGAGCTCGGGCGGCTTCGGCGCCACGGGCACGGCCACAGGCTCGCTCGTGCCGCGCGGCCACAACAGCCACGCGAGCAGCAGCACCACGATCGCCGCCACCGAGAAGTACAGCGGCCTCTTGCCCGAGCCGCGCTGCAGCTCCTTCTCGAGCTTGTCGGCGGTCGGCGTGCGCAGCACCGGCTCGGTGACGATGTTCTTCTTGTCGAGCGGCGGCGTCGGCGCGTCGGGCTCGGCCATGCGAAACGGCGCGGGCACCACGAGAATGGGGTTCGGCCGCTGAACCGTCGCCTCCGACTGCAGCTGCTTCGAGAGGCGCGTCACCTGCTGCCGCACGAGCTCGGCCGACCCGGGCCGCTTCTCGGGGTCCTTCTCGAGCATCGCGTCGACGAGCTCGTAGAGCGCCTCGGGCAGGTTCGAGATGCGATCGGCCAGCTTCGGCGGCGCCTCGTACACGTGCTTCTTCAGCATCTCGACCACGCCGTCGGCCTTGAACGGCAGGGTGCCCGACAGCATCTCGAACATCATCACGCCGAGGCAGTACAGGTCGGTGCGCGGCGTCGGCGCGAACCCGCGTGCCTGCTCGGGCGCGATGTACTCGGGGGTGCCCGCGACGAGCGACGCCTTCGCGAGCACGCCGTCGGAGACCTGCGCGAGCGTGACCGGGCTCTGCTTCGCGAGGCCGAAGTCGAGCAGCTTCACGATGCGCTCGCCGGTCGACTGCACCGCGAGGAAGACGTTCGACGGCTTGAGGTCGCGGTGCACGACACCGCTCTTGTGGGCCGCCGAGAGCGCGTGGAGGATCTCGTCGACGAGCGCGAGCACGCGCATCGGCGGCATCGGCGCCTCGCGCGACACGACGGCGTCGAGCGGCTCGCCCTCGAGGAACTCGGTCGTCATGTACTGCCGGCCGTCGCTCGTGGGGCCGAAGCCGATGATCTCGATGATGCCGCGGTGCTTGATCGCCGAGAGCGCCTGCGCCTCTTTGAGGAAGCGGTCGGTCTGCTCGGCGTCGGCGGCGAACTCGGGCTTGAGCACCTTGATGGCGGCGAGCCGGCCGATGAGCGGGTGCTTCGCACGGTAGACGACGCCCATGCCTCCGACCGAGAGGAGCTGCTCGACCACGAAGTCGCCGAGGCGCTGGCCGATGAGGGGGTCGGGGCCGACGTTGGGGAGGGGCTGCGTCATCACGGCGCGGATTGTCGGTGAAGATGACGACCGCTTCAATCTCTGCGCATGGCCTGGCGCCCCAGCGTGTCCGTCAGCTCGGCCAGCGCGGCGGTGTACAGCGCCGACTGCGCGTCGGGCCTCTGCCGCTCGAGGCTGACCGCCTTCGCCGCCGCCAGCACCACGTGCAGCGTGCGCGTCACCGGGTCCGGGCCCACGTTCGTGAACCGCACGTAGTCGCACTTCTCGACCACCTGCTCGCTCACCACGCGGCCGCGCAGCTTCACGCACCAGAGATACGAGCCGGCGCGCACGACGCCGCCCACCGACTCGATCTCGATCTCCATCGCGTGCGGGGCGCTCTCGTCGACCACGTGGCCTTTCGCCTCGAGCCGCTCGCGCACGAACGCCCCGGTCTCTTCCGTCAGCGCGGGGTCTCCGCTCACCGTGACGCTCACCGGCAGCGGCTCCCACCGCGGCGCCGGCGCCGGCGCCCTTCGCGCACACCCTGCTACGAGCAGCAACACCGCGATCCACCGCATGCGTGTAGTCAGAGCAAGCACAGGGCCGCTCCAGGCGGGCGGCGCGCATGGGCCAAAGCCGCGGGCTGCGCAGAAGGCTGCGCTAGGCTCGGCTTCAAGTTGGCGAAGCCGCCCAAGCCCAGGAAGGCGTCGACCCCAGAGCACGTGCGCTTCCCCGCGATGCTGCGCGTCGACTACTCACTCGATGGCCGCAGCACCTTCGTCTACTCGAAGGCGGTGGGGCCCTCGGACCTCGTGCTGCGCGGCGCGCGCGGCTTCAGCGAGGGCGCCGCGCTCGAGCTCAAGCTCGGCACGAAGGACAAGGCGATCACGCTGCACGGCTCGGTCGCCGAGCTCGCGTTCGACGGCGTCGACGACGATGTGCTCGTCGTCTTCTCCGCCGGCCAGGACGCCGCGCTGAAGGCCCTGCGCCGCTTCGTCGAGCAGCAGCTCGTCGCGAAGCTCGAGGAAGACGTCGCGCGCTCGCTGCGCTCGGCCGACAAGGTGAGCCTGCTCGCCGCCTGGTACCAGGAGTGCGGCCGCACCGCCGACGCGCTCGAGCTCTTGCGCAAGGCGTGGCACGCGAGCCCGCAGGCGCTCGCCACCTGCGAAGCGTTCGCGGCCCTGCTCGCCGGCAGGGCGAAGGAGCCCGGCGCGCTCGAGTCGCTCGTCGACGAGCTCGCCGCGCTGCTCGACGACGCGAAGGGCCTCGGTCGCTCCGAGGTGCTCGACGCCGCTTCCGCCGAGCTGCAGCGCATTCGCCGCGAGCGCGAGCGCGCCCGGCGCGAGGCCGAGGAGGCCGCCGCCGAGGCCGCCCGGAAGGCGCAGGAAGAGAAGCTCCAGCGGCTGAGAGAGAAGATCCAGGCCGAGGCCGAGGCCGCCGCTCAGGCAGCTGCGAACAAGCGCATTCAGCAGGCCGAGCGCGAGCTCAAGCTGCAGCTCACCGAGGTGCAGGCCGCCGAGGCCGAAGCGAAGAAGGCGGCCCGCCGCGCCGTCAGCGAGGCCGACGAGCTGCGCGGGCTGCGCGCCGCCGACGCCACCGCGATCGAGCGGCTGCAGGCGAAGCTCGAGAACGCGGCCCACAAGCACGCCGACGAGCGCAAGGAGCACGCGGCCGTCGTCGAGGCGTTCGAGGCGCGCCTGAAAGAGGTGCAGGCGTCGGACGCCGAGAGCCGCCGCGCCGCGAAGAAGACGCTCGCCGAGCTCGACGGCTTGAAGGCCGCGCGCGCCGACGAAGCGAAGGAGCGCGAGCGGCTCGAGGCGCGGCTCGAGGAGCTGAAAGGCCGCATCGCCGACGAGCGCGCGCAGCGCGAGACGCTCCTCAAGGAGCTCGACCAGAAGCTGAAGGACGCCGCGGCCGCCGAGTCCGAAGCGCGGAAGGCGGCGCGCAAGGCGGCGGGCGAGACCGAGGTGATGCGCACCGCGCTCGAGGAGGAGCGCGCGGCGCGCGAGAAGCTCGAGGCGAAGATCGAGCGGGCGACCGCGCGGGCGGGCGAGGAGCGCTCGGAGCTCGACAAGCTGCGCACGACGCTCGAGGCGCAGATCAAGGACGCGCAAGGCGCCGAGGCCGAGGCCCGCAAGGCGGCGCGGCGCGCGCAGGGCGAGCTCGACGAGGCGAAGGCGACGCTCGCGCTCGAGAAGGCGAACCTGCACAAGCTCGAAGACCGGCTCCAGAAGCAGGCGCAGAAGCTCGCCGAAGAGAACCAGGCGCTGGAGGCGCAGCGCGCCGCCGCCGAGACACGGGTCAAGCAGGTCGGCGCGGCCGAGAGCGAGGCGCGCAAGTCGGCCGCCGCCGCGCAGGCCGAGGTCGCGGACCTGAGGGCCGCTGCTCAGGCCGAGCGCGCGCGCGCGGTGAAGGAGCGGGAAGACGTCGAGCGTCGCACCGCCGCGCTGAAGGCCGAGGCGAAGGAGCTCGACGAGCTGAAGCGCGCGTTCGAGCTCAAGCTGAAGGAGGCGCAGAGCGGCGCGGCGGCGACGCAGGCCGTGCAGGAGGCGTGGGCGGCGAAGCTGCAGCGCGTCGAGGCCGAGGCGAAGGTGCGGCTCGAGACGGTCGAGGCGCAGTCGCGCCGGGCCGCGGAAGACGCGTTCGCCGAGAAGCTGCGCAAGCTCGAGGCCGCGCACCAGGTGCGGCTCGCCGCGGCCGAGACGGCCGAGCGGCAGGCGCGGGCGGGCGCCGACGCGGCGGCGAGCGAGACGCTGGCGGCGCGGCACGAGGCCGCTGCCCAGAAGGCGGCGACCGAGGAGGCGCGGGCGCGTGCGGACGCCGCGGAGCGCAAGGCGGCAGACCTGAGCGCCCAGATGCAAGAGAGCGAGTGGCGGTTCGGGCGCGAGCGGCAGGAGCACGAGGCGGCGCTGGCGCGCGAGCGCGACGCGCTGGCGACCGAGACGACCGAGCGCGCGGCGCTGGGCAAGAAGCTCGAGGAGCTGCGGGCGGCGTCGCGCGCGAACCTCGAGGCGGTGCAGAAGGGCGAGGCCGAGCTGCGCGCGGCGCTGAAGGGCGCGCAGGCGCAGCTCGAGGCGGTGAAGGCCGAGCTGGGCGCGGCGAAGGCGAAGGACGCGGAGCTCGAGAAGGCGCTCGAGCGCATGGTCACCGAGCTGAACGCCGACCGTCACCGCCGCGGCGAGCTCGAGCGGCAGCTCTCGGAGCGCAACGCCGAGCTGAAGCGGCTCGAGGCCGCGGGCGTCGAGGCGGCGATGCGATCGCGCACCGAGGCCGCGGAGCTGAAGCGGACGATCGAGGCGCTGACCGCGCGCGCCGAGGAGCAGGAGCGCGCCGCGGCGGCGCTCGGCGCCGAGCGGAAGGAAGGCGAGCGCCGCGAGAGGGAAGCGGCGGCGCGGCTCGAAGAGCTCGCGGCGGACGCGGCCGAGGCGCGGGAGGCCGCGAAGCGCTCGCGCGAGGAGGCCGAGGAGCTGCGGCGGCTGCTGGGCGCCGAGCGCACGCAGCTCGACGAGCAGGCGCACGTGTTCCAGCAGCAGCGGGCGCAGTTCCTGGAAGAGCGGCTCGACTTCGAGGCCTTCCGCGCGAACGCGCAGTCGCAGCTGAAGGTGCAGGAAGAGCGCCTGCGCATGATCGAGCACGAGCTCGCCGACCGGGAGCGCGAGCTCGACGCGCGGCGGGCCGCCGAGGCCGAGCAGCAGCGGGCGGCGGAGCGCGAGCTCGACTACCGCGAGACGAAGCTGAGGCACGTGGAGCAGGCGCACAAGCAGCTGGCTCCGTCGATCTGGGGCGGCGAGGCCCCCGAGGCAGACCCGCTGGCGATGGCGCTGGAGAACGTGGAGGCGCCGAAGGAAGAGCCGCCGGGCTCGGACGACCCGTTCGCGGCGGCGATGCGGAGCTTCCAGAAAGAGTAGTCGACGAGTCCCCTCTCCGCTCGTAGGGGAGAGGGCCAGGGTGAGGGGCAATGCCGAGCGAGTCGTTCATCATCAGCGACACGTCAATCGTCCCGGCTGCGGGAGGCCCCGACGAGGCGCTGCGCTACGATCGCTGGGGCTCGGCCCTGCTGTTCGCGACCGCGGCGGCGTGCCTGTCGTTCGCGCTGGTGCTGCCGGCGCCGCTGTCGGTGCTCGCGGTCGGCACGGCGGTGGTGTTCTGCGCCGCGGGGCTGCTGCTGCCGCCGCTCAAGCCGCTCGAGCACTTCGGCGACACGCCGGTGGCGATCGCGCTCGCGGTGGCGCTGGTGCTGCACATCGGCTCGCAGCTGATCGGCATCACGACGCCGTCGACGACGTTCCCGCTCGCTGCGGGCCTGCTGCTCGCGGGCTCGAACCTGGCGCCGGTGAAGTGGCTGGGCCGGGCGCAGGTGCCGCTGCTGCTGCTCGCGTACGTCGCGTTCGCGGTGGTGGCGGTGGCCGAGTCGACGCGCTCGTCGACCCCGCTCGATCTGGGCGTCGACGCGCTGCTGACCGGCGAGAACCCGTACGCCAGCGGCTACCGTGAGCTGCCGGTGCTGCTCTTGCTCGGGGTGCCGGCGAGGCTGCTCGGCGACGTGCGCTACGGCCTGGTGGCGGCGACGGCGGCGGCGGCGGCGTGCCTGGCGGCGGCGCGGCCCGGGCGCGCCGGAGCGATCGCGGCGGCGCTGCTGCTGTTCCTGCCGGCGCAGCTGGTGGCAGTGAAGGACGGAGGCGTGGAGCCGTTCATCACGCTGCTGCTCGCGCTGACGGTGTTCTGCGCGTGCCGGTTCCCGCGCGTCTTTCCGTTCGTGCTGGGGCTCTTGTTCGCGGCGAAGACGTACCTGGTGCTGGCGCTGCCTGCGGCGCTGGTGCTGGCGGCGCTGAGGCTGACGGCGCGGGCGATCTTCCAGCTCGCGTGGAAGGCGCTGCTGGCGGCGGCGCTGGTGACGGTGCCGTTCGTGGCGTGGAGCCCGGACGCGTTCTCGAACGCGCTGCTGGCGCCGGTGGTGTCGAGCGCGGGGCTGAAGGCGCCGACGGTGACGGGCTGGCTCTTGTCGCACGGAGCGCCGGTGCCGGCGTGGCTGGGAATTCCGCTGGCGCTGATGGCGGTGACGGTCGTGGTGTGGAGGGCGGCGAGGACTCCGTCGGGGTTCTCGGCGGGGCTGGCGCTGGTGTTCCTGGCGTTCTTCGCGTTCAACACCGAGGCGGTGGCGTCGCAGTACGCGTTCGTGCTGGCGGCGCTGTACATCTCGGTGGGCGCGACGGGGCTGCCGGGCGTGATGGTCGAGGCGAACGAGATGAAGTCGTTCTACGTGCGCCGGTAGACTCGCCGGCCGTGGGCGCGATTCACCCGCGGTACACCACGTGGACGCTCGACCTGCTGGCCGCGAGCCCCGCGATCGCGCTCGTCACGCCCGACTCGCCCGACGTGCGCGTCGAGGAGCACACGATGGGCGGCGGCGGCCTGGCGAGCGGCCCGCAGCTCCCGAGCGTGAAGTACGCACTCGCGTTTCACCGCTTCATCGTCGAGGAGTGGCTGACGGCGAACGGGCCTGAGCGCATCGAGGTGGTGTCGGCGTCGAACGAGGGCGCCGTGCGCGACGCGGGAGATCGGCTGAGCGGGATGTTCGGCCACGTGCATCACGTCGTGCAGATGCACCGGCTCGACGAGTGGCTGACGAAGTACTCGTGCACGACCGGCCGGCGCCTCGTGTTCCTCCGGCCGAGCTCGGCGGGGCCGTTCAGCGAGGTCGCGCCGGGTCTGTCGCTCTCGCCGGAGCTCGCCGATCGCGTGCGCGGGCGCATCGGCGGGCGATAGAAGCTTCTGACGCCCCGGTCACACTCCAGCGTGACGATCGACCGATGGCGCCCGACCTGCGTTCAAGTGGCCGTAGTCTCTGCGCTGCGACGGCGCTGCTCTGCGCGTGCGGCGACGCTCCCGCTTCGATCGAGTTCCTGCAGGTGGTTCCGGAGCACCCGAAGCTCGGCGAGCTCGCGACGCTCACGTTCCGCCTCACCGACTACCGCGGAGTGCCGCAGGCCGGCGCGCAGGTCGCCTTCGGCGTCGCGGGCGGAGACGTCGCGGGCGTGACGCTGAGCCCGAGGTCGGGGATGTCGCAGAAGGGCAGCGGCGAAGTGACGGTGCAGCTGCTCTCGACTGCGGTGACGTCGGTGATGGTGGAGGCGAACGCCGGCGGAAAGATCGCGACGACCCCGCCGATCGCCTTCGCCGGCGGCTACAGCAGCGGCCGCCAGCTCACGTTCCAGTGCGGCGAGCTCGCCGGAGCGGCCTCGGGCGGCGTGCACGCGATCGGCGCCTTCGACCCGGCGCGCCACTTGATCGCCGGCGTCAAGCTGAAGTGCTCGGCGCACGTCGCCGACCGCAGCGGCGACGGCATCGCGGGCGTGCAGATCGCCTTCCTCACCGAAGCCGGCAGCATCGTCGGAAGCGAGACGAGCTCGACCGACGTCGTCGGCAACGCGACCGTGCTGTTCAAGACGTCGCTGCCGCTGCCGGTCGAGACGGCCCCGGGCGAGTTCGTGTGGAGCCCGACCGAAGACGGCACGCACACCGGCGAGTACCTCGCGCCGCTGTGGATGGAGCCGTTCACCTGGAGCGCGCAGCCCTTCGCGAACCTGAGCCGGACGGTGCCGCCTCCCGCCGGCACGCGGTGGCCCGAGCCTCAGCGCAGAGACCCGGTGCGGCTCGTCCGGGGTGAGCGGCCGATCAACAACCCGCGCGACAACCTGGTCACGATGATCGCGGTGACGCGGGGCGAAGAGGGCTTCGACGACGTGAACCTGAACCGCGTGTGGGACGAAGGCGAGCCGCTCGACGATCTGACCGAGCCGTTCATCGACGCCGACGACGACGGCACCTGCGGGCCGAACGAGCGGTACATCGACAGCAACGGCGACGGCGAATGGGACGGCAAGAACGGCAGGTGGGACGCGAACACGGACATCTGGGTTCAGGAGCGCGTGCTGTGGACGGGCATTCCCTACCTCGGCGAGAACCCGCTGGCGCCGAACGACTTCACCGGAGCCGACCCGACGGTGCTGCGCGCGATGGCGCAGGTCTCGGCGCCGCTGGTGATCGGCTGCGACCAGCGCGTGCGACTCACGTTCTTCATCGCCGACCCGTGGTTCAACTCGATGGCGCGGAACTCCGACACCGACGGCTGCGAGCAGCTCGAGGCGAGCGGCAACGTGAAGGTCGCGGGCGTGGCGACGGGGCGGGCGCTCACGTACCCGCCGGTGACCGGCTATGGGTTCGCGGTGAACGACAACCTCGAGCGCACGCCGTCGCCGATGACGAACGTGCCCGGGTGCTTTCCGCCCGTCCCGTTCTCGAGCCCCGGCGCGGTGAAGCAGGCCTGGTTCGCGTCGGTGAAGTGCGTGTTCACCGCGAGCCCCGAAGACGGGTTCACCACCACCGTGGTCGACACCGCGTCGGGCACGATCTTCAACAACCTGCCGGTGCCGTGCAGCCCGGCGATGACGGCGCAGGGGTGCGAGCCGTTCGTTCCCTAACGGGCTGTACCGGGGGTAGCGTCTCGGTGTGCCGAGGCCGCCCGCTCCGACTGAATTCACGGAGGCATGCGCGGCGATCGAGCGCGGCGAGCTCGCTCTTGCATTGATGCATGGCGACGCCTTGCGCGCGGAGCGGCCGGGCTCGGCAGAGGCGGTCGTCCTGAACGCGTTCATTCATCGCCGGGCGGAGCGAGCAGACGAGCGATGGCTCGAATCACTCCTGTCGAGCTGGGAGTTCTGTGGAAGGCCCAAGAACTTCACGTTCCTGGCCGGTGTCTCGCTGGACGACGAACTGAACGCGCTGGCCGATTCTGCGGATCCCGTCGCTGCCATCGGCGCGGCGATCATCGATCACGCGGGAATCGCGCTGCGACTCTGGACTGTGAACTCGCCCGCGGTGCTGCTGGATGGCGCACGTGCGCAGCTCGCGCGTCCGGCCGACACTCTCGGCCGGTTGTTCACGATGGCACAGCTGTCCTGGGCGGAGCGGGACCCCGGCCTTCGAGGGCACGCTGCGGGGCTCCGCGTGCCCCTGCTGCGGGAGCTCGCCGACGCTAATCCCACGACGTTCGAGCTGTCGACCCTGCCCATTCTCGATGAAGTGAAGCGAGGCGAGCGGCTTCAGCATGATCACGCCGGGCGCCTGCTCGCCGCTCTGGAGATGGACACGAGGCCTGACCTCGCTGCCCATCTCTACGCCGAGTTGTTGAGGCAGCGGGCCGCACAATCAGCGATCGAGCACCGCCTCGCATGGCTGGACACAATGTCCATTCTCCCAGACGCCTCGTTCACGGTGTGGCGGTACTTGAAGGCAGCGGAGAAGGCGGCCGATCTGATCCGGCTCGCGAGGGAACTCGGCGCCAGAGAAGCGGCGTCACGCATGGTGATGCGCCGGATCGTGGGGCTCGAGCTGCAACGCCTCGCAGCCTCCTGGGCTGACGACTCTGGCGAGCTCGGAGCCGTCAACGCGGCGCTGGGACAGACGCGGCGCTTGTTGCGCCACGAACGCGGGTTCGACCCCGACTGGCCCATCGCGCCGCTGTCGATCGAAGTGACAGACGCGATCGTGCGGGACGAGATCGAGCTCCTAACGCGGTGCGCGTTTCCTGAATGACGCGTATCGCCGCGGAGGAGGCCGCCTCCTGTCGTGAGCCAGCATCATTGCGGCTTCCTTCTCGTACCAACTCGGCCGCATGTGCTTCCGCAGCCGAGCGATGTCAGCGAGAATCTCGTCCTTCGTTCGAGGCTCGTAGACCTCGAGCTCGCGGACCTTCGCGACCTGCGCCCTGGCAGCCGGGACAACGGTGATTCGAACGGTGTCCCCGATTCGTAGGCGCCGTCCGTTCCACGGCCACTTCGACCTGCGCCAGACACGCGGAGCCAGCCGCTCGGTCCCGAAGATCTTCAGCTCGAACTTCGGACGCCGACCTGGCGGCCGGATCCCGGCGACGTCGACGCTAACGGCCCCCGGGTGACCGACCGCGAGCCGGGAGAGCATCCGGCCATTCAGAGACAGCTCGAGGCCGCCCCGCGGCGGTCTGCTCTCCTTCCACAGAACGACGTGAGGCAGCCGTTTCAGTCTGCGCTCGAGCTGTGCAAGGCGGCGCTCGTCGCGCTCGCGCATTTCCCGGAAGCGAAGACGCCAGTCGACTTTCGTTCGTGCGGGACGCACCGGAACGTCGCCTTCGCGAACGTCGACGACCTCGATCTCGATCCAGGCGCCGGTGGGCACGGCACGGCTCCACAGCCAATGAACGTGATCATCCCGGTCGTCCAACCCCGTCGCACCAATACCGGATTTCGAGCGCAGTCCCGTTCGGAAACCGACTCCGGCGCGCACGATCGGGAGCTCGTCCGACAAGGCCATGACGACCGGCTGCCGCCCGCGGACCGTCACGCGTAATCCCAACATTGAGCGTGACTCTACGTGCCCTCTTTCCTTCGGCGACAAACATTTCCCCGCCGCTGAACGACCTCGTGCGAGCGCTGACCGCACGTCCCCACTTCGCCTCACTGAATCGCGAAACATCACTGACCTGAAACCGCATGCGCGCCGGCGTCACGCCCAACTCCGTTGATTCGCCACGTGGCGCACACGCGCTTCGTCAACACCCGTGACGTCGCGCGCTCCGCGCGCACAAGCGGCGACGTCGGTCGCCTTCAGAGGGAAGCCACGAATGGCACAACCGATGCTCGAGCGGCGCGCGGCCTTGTCTGGAGGTGCCCATGCGTTTCATCCGCGCGCGACAGCGGCGACCCGGACCTCTACGTGCGCTTCGGCGCCGCGCCGACCACGAGCAGCTACACGTGCCGCCGTACCTCGACGGAGCAAGCGAATCGTGCCCGCTCACCGTGCCGTCGACGGCGACCGCGGTCTACGTGATGGTCCGCGGGTTCACGGCGGCCTCATGCGCGCTGTCGATCACGCGCACTCCAAATCAGCATGCGACGTGGTCGCCGCTCCCGGTGCTCGCGGGCACGACGCTGACCGTCACCATGAGCGGCACGGGGGACCCCGACCTGTACGTGCGCTTCGGAGCCGCCCCGACGACGACGGCGTTCGACTGCCGGCTGTATATCAACGGCGCGAGCGAAACCTGCTCTGCCGTCGTGCCGAGCAGACGTGGACGGCGCCCTGAACGAATCAAGTGGGCTTTCCCCCTGAGCACGGGGCTGGCGAACCGAGCCAGGACCTCGTTCTCGCCGCGGGCGGCCAGAATCCCGGCGGGTCGCACCTCAACACGCTGTCGTCGGGAGAGATCTACATGGTCGACGCGCGCGACTGGTTCCAGACTGCGCCGATGACGACCATCCGCAGCCGTCACACGCTGACGGTGATGGGCGACGGCTTCCCGGTGGCGATCGGCGGCTGGAACAGCGGGGGTACCTGCTCACGGCATCGCGGCGCGATCAACCGCCGCTACCAATGGCTTTCTCGAGATCTTTGAACGCCAATGGCCAGTTTTCCCTGTGACCCACAAGCGATCTTTCATTCACAAAGCCCGAGTGGGAAAAGCGAACGGCTGTGCCGGTACCTTTGGGAGATAACTCGAGCCGAATGACCGTCTCGGCGCCCTCGGTTCCCTCGTTAGCGCCGTTGCCCGTCATCCAGGTCATTTCGACGACTTCGTTTGCGATCAGCTCAAGAAACCTGCCGTAGTGCGGATGCCGTCCCCACTCATTCCTGTTGTAGAAAAAATAAGGCCTATCGACTTCCGGAGTCATGAACATCGCGCCCGGCTGCGCGAACCAGGAGTCAAACTTCGACGTCCACGCCTCGTAAACTTTGGCGGGCGACGCGTCCAGGAAGCCTTCCCAAGTCATCTTGAGGGGTCGGGCGCTGTGATCCGGTGGGCATCTTGATTTCATTGCTGAGCGTCCTCGCACTGAAAGAGCTGCTCGGCCACTACTTCGTCGAAACTCGATGGCACAAAAGGAAAAGACCGGAGCAGCCCTGTAAGCCGGGTCCTGTCCCCGCCTCGCGGCGGGCGACGCACATTCATCTAGGCCTGCAGTTGCCTGCAGGCTCAAGCGAGCTACCCGGGAGCGACCGGGCCAGTCATGCTCCCCTATTGGCTCTTGCTCCAGGTGGGGTTTGCCGTGCCGCCCGGCTCGCGCCGGGCGCGGTGCGCTCTTACCGCACCGTTTCACCCTTACCTCCCGGTTGCCCGGAAGGCGGTCTGTTCTCTGTGGCACTTTCCTGCGCATCGCTGCGACTGGCCGTTAGCCAGCACCCTGCCCTGTGGAGCCCGGACTTTCCTCCCGCCACCCCGTCCTGCGGTGACCGGCGTGCATCCAGGCTGCTCCGGCGGAATCCGGACTAGCACACGAGGCCGCTCAGTTCACCCTGACCTTCGGCAGCCCGCCGCCTCCGCGTGCTTCGCGAACTTCGAAACGGCCGCGGCCACCTCGGTTAATGCTTCAGCAAAAGGGTACAAAGTGTCCGACGAACCCGACGCCCCCGGCTGGCACGCGATCGACGCAGCGCTGGAGTCCATCTACGGCGGCACCGAGCCACGACACATGGCGCTCCCGGCGATGCTCGGCGGCAACGACCCGATTCAGGGCGTCATCGGATGATCCGCCTCGACGGCCCGCGCCTCGTCGACGCGCAGGGCCGCACCCTGCTGCTCCGCGGCGTCAACCTCGGCGGCAGCTCGAAGCTGCCGCTGCACGGCGACAGCTTCGTCGGCCGGCCCTTCCCGCTGAACGAAGCGGACGAGCACTTCGAGCGGCTGAAGTCCTGGGGCCTCACGACGCTGCGCCTGCTCACCACCTGGGAGGCCATCGAGCACGACGGCCCCGGCCGCTACGACGGCGCGTACCTCGACTACTTCGAGGCCCTCGTCCGCCGCGCCCACGCGCTCGGGTTCGACGTCTTCCTCGACTTCCACCAGGACTGCTGGAGCCGCTTCAGCGGCGGCGACGGCGCCCCGCGCTGGACGCTCGAGGACGCCGGCTTCATCCCCGAGAACCTGCACGAGACCGGCGCCGCCCATCTCGCGAACGAGCACGGCGGCCCGCGCATGATCTGGCCCACCAACCTCGGCAAGCTCGCCAGCGCCACGATGTTCACGCTGTTCTTCGGCGGCGACACCTTCGCACCGAAGACGAAGCTGCAAGGTCACCTGCAGGGCCACTTCTTCGGCGCCGTCGAGCAGGTGGTGAAGCGCACCCACAAATACGTGTTCGCCGTCGACCTGCTGAACGAGCCCTCGCCCGGCTACATCGGCAACACGAAGCTCACGAAGCCGTTCGCGCCGGTCGAGGTCGGGGCCATGCCGTCGCCGCTCGAGTCGTTCCAGCTCGGCATGGGCCGCACGCTCGAGATTCCGGTCTACCGCCGCGGCTGGCTCGGGCCGCGCGTCATCGGCAGGGAGCGCGTGAACCCGCACGGCAAGAAGGCGTGGAGCGACCGCTGCATCTGGCTCGACCACGGCGTGTGGAACGACGAGCGAATCGAGAGGCCCCGGCACTTCGCCGGCGACTTCGCCAACGGCTTCTACGAGCCCTTCCTCGAGGCCGGCGCCAAGCACCTCGGCGACGTCCCGCTCATGATCGAGACCGAGCCGTTTCGCGACGGCCCGAGCTGGAGCGCCCCCGGCATCTGGGCCCCGCACTGGTACGACGGCTTCGCGCTGTTCTTCGTCGACTACCGCTCGTGGCTGGCCGGCGACGCGTTCACGCAGCGGCCGGTGCTCGGGCGCAGCCGCATTCGCCGGAGCTTCGCCGCCCAGCTCGGCCGCCTCGCGACCGCGGCGCGCGACCGCAACCTGCCGCTCATCGTCGGCGAGCTCGGAGTGCCCGGCGTGCTCCCCGCGGCCGCGATGGACCGCACGCTCACCGCGGTCGAAGACGCGCGCGTCTCGGCCACGATCTGGAACTACACCGCCGATCACACGGCCGCGCGGGGCGACGGGTGGAACGGCGAGGACTTCTCGATCTGGTCCCGGGAGGCGCAGCGGCCGATCGAGGCCGTCGCGCGCCCGTACCCACGCGCCATCGCCGGCGAGCTGGTGCGCTACCACTTCGAGCTGAAGACCCGCCGCTTCGAGGTCGAGCTCTCGAGCGCGAACGGCGTCACCGAGATCTTCATCCCCGCGCTGCACTACCCGGCCGGCGTCGACGTCGAGGCCGAGGGCGAGATCACGTACGAGCCTCCGTGGCTCAAGTGGCGCGCGAGCGGCCGCGCGCGGCTCGCCTTGAAGCCGGCGCAATCGCAGCCGCCGTGAAGCGTTGAAGGCCGAGGTGTCGCGCACCTCTCTCTTCCTGCTTGCCGCGCTGGCGACTCCCGGGTGCGCCGCGCTCCACGACATTCGGCGCGAGCAGCGCTGGGACGCGCCGGTCTACGTCGAGGTGGCGCGCGTCTCGTCGGGCCTCGAGCTCCAGCTCGAGCCGGGCGACGCGGGCGTCGTGCTCTCGGTCGCCGAGCGCTTCGACTGCATCGAGGAGGCGACCCAGCGCGGCGCCGAGACCGTCCATGCGAGGCCGAAAGACGCGGTGCTGGCGATCGCGGGGGTGCTCGCGGGCGCGGCGCTGGCGGGCGGCATCGCCGTCGCGGGAGGCGCCGCTGTGGACGCGGTCCTCGACCGGGGGAGGGACGACGTGAATCGGGACAACCCCGACCCCGTGCTGCGGACCTGGCAACAGCCGCGCTCCACTGCGGCCCACGTCGCCGCCGTGGGCCTGGGCGTCGCCGGCGTGGGCACCCAGGTGCTCCTCTCGAAGAAGATCGCCGAGTGGCTGAAGCAGATCTCGTACGAAGAGAGCCGGCCGGCGCGCCGCGTGCTCGGGCGCAAGGTGCCGTGCGACCGCGTGCTCAAGAGCGGCGTGCTGCGGGGGCCGCGGCTCCCGCCCGAGGGGCTCCGCCTGGGGCCCCGCGGCGTGGCTCCGCCGGGCTTCCTGCCTCGCGAAGGGCTCACGCTCGACGGAGCCCCGGTCGACTTCTGAGCCTACGGCCCGAGCTTGCGATCCAGCGTGCGCCGGTTGATCCCCAGCACGCGCGCCGCCGCCGCCTTGTTGCCGTCGTAGTCCTCGACGACGCGCCTCACGTACGCGCGCTCGATCTCGGCGAGCGGCAGCTTCTCGGCGCTCCCCTGCACCAGCAGATCGTTCACCGGGCTCGCCGACTTCGGGAAGTCGAGGTTCTCGGGGACGATCGTGTCGTGGTCCGTCATCGACACCGCGCGCTCGAGCAGGTTCGCGAGCTCGCGCACGTTGCCCGGCCACCCGTACGCGAGCAGCCGCTTCACCGCCGCCGCCGAGATGCCGACCAGCGGCCGATCGTCGCGCGCGCTGACCTTGCTCAGGAACAGGTCGATCAACGGCACGATGTCTTCGCGCCGCTCGCGCAGCGGAGGCACCTCGATGCGGATCACGTTCAGCCGGAAGTAGAGGTCGGGCCGGAACCGCCCCTCGCGCAGCAGCACCTCGAGCGGCCGGTTCGTCGCCGCGATCACCCGCGCCTGCAGCGTCAGCGTCGTGCTCGTGCCGAGCGGCCGCACCTTCCCCGACTCCAGCGCGTGCAAGAGCTTCGCCTGCGCCTCCAGCGGGAGCTCGCCGATCTCGTCGAGAAACACCGTGCCCGCGCCCGCGCTGACGAACGCCCCGGGCCGGTCTTCCTTCGCGTCGGTGAACGCCCCGCGCTTCACGCCGAACAGCTCGCTCTCGATCAGCGCCGGCGGCAGCGCCGCGCAGTTCAGCTCGATGAACGGCTCCGAGCGGCGCGCCCCCGACTCGTGAATGAAGCGGGCCACCGCGCTCTTGCCCGTGCCGGTCTCGCCCGTCAGCAGCACGGTCGACTGCGAGCGCGACGCCCGCCGCCCCTGATCGAGCACCTGCCGCATCGCCGGGCTCTTCGCGACCAGCTCGCCCGTACCCTCGAGCGGCAGCGTCGACCGCAGGCGCACGATCTCGCGGCGCAGCTCGCGATCTTTGAACGCGCGCTCGATCGCGAACAGCAGCGCCTCGAGCTTGAACGGCTTCGCGAGGAAGTCGCACGCGCCGGCCTTCACCGCCTCGACCGCCATCTCGACGCTGCCGAACGCGGTGATGAGCAGCACCAGCTGCGCCGGCTTGCGCGCGAGGATCTGCGCGAGCAGCTCGGTGCCGCGCAGCTCCGGCATCTCGACGTCGGTGATGACCAGGTCGAAGCTCTCGCGCTCGATGCGCGCGAGCGCCTCCTTCGGAGACGTCACCCCCGTCACCTCGTAGCCCTTCGCCGAGAGGTTGTCGGCCATGTACGAGACGACGTGCTTGTCGTCGTCGAGCACGAGCAGTCGCCGGCTCATGACACCACCTCCGCGGCCACCGGCGCCGCCGCCGGCTTCACCAGGGGGAAGCTCACGGTGAAGCGCGTGCCGTGCCCGCGCCCCGACTCGACCTCGATGGTGCCGCGGTGCTCGGTCACGATCGACTTCACCACCGCGAGCCCGAGGCCCGTGCCGCCCTTGTCCGTCCACGTGGTGAAGAACGGCTCGAAGATGCGCGCCCGCACCGCTTCGTCGATGCCGGCGCCCGTGTCCTGCACGAAGAGCTCGAGCGCCCTGCCCTCGTGCGCCGTGAGCCCGACGCTCACCTTGCCGCCCTCGGCCGTCGCGCGCAGCGCGTTGGTGAGCAGGTTCAGCACCACCTGCTGCAGCTGCTCGGGGTCGGCCAAAATCTGCGGCAACCCGTCGGGCGCCGACAGCTCGATGGCCACCCTGCGCCGGCGGGCGTCTCCCTCGAGCAGCCGCACGACGCTGGTCACCGCCTTGCGGAAGTCGGTGGGTCGCAGCTGCGCCGGCTTGCGGCGCGAGAACGACAAGAGCTGCTCGACGATCGCCGCGATGCGGTCGGACTGCTCGACGAGCATCTCGGCCACGCGCTTCGCCTCGGCCGGCAGGTCGTTGCGCTCGGCGAGCTCGCGGGCCCGGCCGTTCAGCACCTGTAGCGGAGACCCGATCTCGTGCGCGAGCCCCGCCGAGAGCTGCCCGACGGTGACGAGCTTGTCGACGCGCTGCAGACCGGCCTCGAGCGCGCGCCGCGCCTCTTCTTCGTGAGCGAGCTGGTGGACCATCGCGTTGAACGCCGCCCCCAGCTCGCCGATCTCGTCCTTGCTGCTCGTCGCGGCCTTCGCCGACAGATCGCCGTGGCGGACCCGCGACATCACGTCGATGAGGTTGCCCAGCGGCCGCCGCACCTGAAAGAGGATCAGCGCCCAGCCGACGGCCACGAGCGCGAGGAACACGGTCGCGATGCTCAGCACGATCGACACGAACACCTCGTCGAGCTCGTGGCGCAGCTGGTCGAGCGGCTGCACGATCGCGACCGTGCCCAGCGGCAGGCCGTTGCCGGCCGCCATCGGCATCGCGGCGCTCAGGTAGGTGAGCCGCGGCGTCTCGTAGCGCATCACCAGCCCCTGCGTGCGCTGTGCCTCGGCCGCGACCGCCGACGCGAACGGCAGCGTCTTCACCGGGCCCCACGAGGTCGACTCGAGCCGGCCCCGCGTGTCGAACACGAACACCTCGACCGACGGGTCGTCGGCCGACAGCGACTCGAGCACGTCGTTCACGTCGGCGACCCGCTCGCTGCGCGCCGCGTGCTCGACCGACACCCGCACCGCCGTGAGCAGCAGCTTCAGATCGTTCTCGGTCGTCGCCCGCTGCGTCGCCTCGGCCCGCAGAATGCGCCGCGTGCCGTAGGCGCCGAGCACCAGCGCGCTCGTCGCGGCCAGGCCGAGCGCCAGCTTCGATGTGATTCGCATGGCCTGGCGAACTGACCAGAAGTGCACAAATGGTACAAGTTGGCGGGGTCCCGCGTCGCGCACGCCCAGTTAGAACAGCCACTTACGCCTCGGGCGCTGGCACCGGCATTGCGAGCTGCAGCCCGCCCCCATGATCCGTCTTTCTCTGCTTTGCCTCCTGGCGGCAGCGTGCAGCAAGCACGAGTCGACTGAAGCGCTGGAGGTCTTCCCCGTCACCACGCCCGGTCAAGCGGGCGAGCTCTACGAGCGCGAGTACGTCGGCGAGGTGAACGCGGTCCAGCGGGCCGAGCTGCGGGCGCGCACCCGGGGGGTCCTCGAGACGGTCTCGGTCGACGAGGGCCGGCAGGTCAAGGCCGGCCAGCTGCTCTTCTCGTTCGCCTCCAGAGATCTCCAGCAGCAGGTGAGGAAGGCGCGCGCCGCGATCGCCAGCGCCGCCGCCGAGCTGAAGGCCGCCGAGCTCGAGCAGCAGAACCTGAAGGTCCTCTTCGACCGGCAGGTCGTCTCGCCCGCCGAGATGGCGCGGCTCGAGGCGAAGATCCAGGCGCTCACCGCGAAGCTCGAAGAGGCGCGCGCCGACGAAGGCCAGGCGGTCATCAGCCTCTCGTACGCCGAGGTCCGCGCCCCGTTCGACGGCGTGGTGAACCGCATCCTCAAGAAGGCGGGCAGCATCGTGCAGGAGGGCGACCTGCTCACCACGATCACGAACGCCTCCGAGGTGCTCGTCTACTTCCGCGTCTCCGAGAACGAGTACCTCGACTACGCCGCGAACCCCGACGAGCACGGGAAAGAGGTGTCCTTCAAGCTCGCCGACGGCACCCTGCTCGAGTCGAAGGGCGTGATCGACACGATCGAGACCGAGATCGACCGCGGCACCGGCACGCTCGCCTTCCGCGCCCGCTTCCCCAACGAGAAGCAGCTGCTCAAGCACGGCGCCAGCGGCAAGGTCGTGGTGACGGTTCCGCTCAAGGGCGGGCTCACCGTGCCCCAGAAGTCGACGTTCGAGATTCAAGATCACGTCTACGTCTACCTGCTCGACGAGCAGAACCGGGCCCATGCGAAGCGCATCATCCCCAGGCTCAGGATGGACGACACCTTCGTGCTCGAGTCGGGCCTGCAGGCCTCCGACCGGTTCATCCTCGAGGGCATTCAAAAGGTGAAGGAGGGCGCCACCATCGTGGCGCGCCAGTAATGCTCAAGCTCTTCACCCACCGGCCGGTGCTGTCTTCGGTGATCGCGATCCTGCTCACCCTGCTCGGGCTGATCGCGCTCTTCAATCTACCGGTGACGCTGTTCCCCGCGGTCGCGCCGCCCGAGGTCACCGTCTCGGTCACCTACACCGGCGCGAACGCCGAGACCGTCGGCAAGACGACGGTCATCCCGCTGGAGCGCATGATCAACGGCGTGCCGGGCATGAAGTACATGAGCAGCAACATGGGGAACGACGGCTCCGGCGTCATCACGGTCGTCTTCAACACCGGCGTCGACCCCGACGTGGCCGCGATCAACGTGCAGAACCGCGTCAACACGGTGCTCGACGAGCTGCCCCCCGAGGTGCTCAAGCGCGGCGTCGTCGTCGCGAAGCAAGAGAACTCGATGCTGATGTTCCTCACGCTCGACAGCACGAACCCCGACCACGACGAGAAGTTCCTCTTCAACCTCGTCGACATCAACGTGCTGCCCGAGCTCAAGCGCATCTACGGGGTCGGCTACGTCAAGCTCATGGGCGCCAAGGAGTACGCGATGCGCGTCTGGCTGAAGCCGGACCGGATGATCGCGTACCAGGTCGCTCCGCAAGACGTGGTCGACGCGCTGCGCGAGTACAACGTCGAGGCCGCGCCGGGGAAGATCGGCGAGAACAGCGACAAGGGCAACCAGCCGCTGCAGTACACGGTCAAGTACACCGGCAAGTACACGACCCCTGCGGAGTACGAGCGGATCCCCATCCGCGCGACCGAGACGGGCGAGATCTTGCGCCTCAAAGACATCGCCGACGTCGAGCTCGGCTCACAGGACTTCGACGTCGAGACGAAGCTCGACGGCCGCCCCGCCGCCGCGATCACGATGCGCCAGCTGCCCGGCTCGAACGCGAGCCAGGTCATCTCCGACGTGAAGGAGCTGATGGTGCGGCTCAAGGCCGAGCAGTTCCCGCAGGGCGTCAACTATCACTACAGCTACGACGTCAGCCGCTTCCTCAACGCGTCGATTCACGAGGTCGCGAAGACCTTCCTCGAAGCCTTCCTCCTCGTCGCGCTCGTCGTGTTCGTCTTCTTGCAAGACTGGCGCTCGACCCTCGTGCCCGCGCTCGCGGTGCCGGTCTCGCTGATCGGCACGTTCTTCTTCATTCAGTTCTTCGGCTTCTCCGTCAACCTCATCACCCTGTTCGCGCTGGTGCTCGCGATCGGCATCGTCGTCGACAACGCCATCGTCGTCGTCGAGGCGGTGCACGCGAAGCTCGAGCACTCCGCGATCACCGTGAAGGAGGCCACCGATCGCGCGATGGAGGAGATCGGCGGCGCCATCGTCGCCATCACGCTGGTGATGGCCGCGGTGTTCGTGCCGGTCGCGTTCATCGGCGGCCCGTCGGGCATCTTCTACCGGCAGTTCTCGATCACGATGGCGATCTCGATCGTGCTCTCGGGCGTCGTCGCGCTCACGCTCACGCCCGCCCTCTGCGCGCTGCTGCTCAAGCCGGTGCAGCACGGCGCGAGCACGAACCGCTTCTTCCGCGAGTTCAACGTCCGCTACGCCCGCCTCGAAGAGCGCTACGCCTCGCTCGTCAGCCGCTCGGCGGCCCGCCGCATCGTCACCGCGCTCGTGCTCGTCGGCTTCACCGCGGGCACCGGCATGCTGGCCTCGATCGTCCAGACCGGCTTCATTCCCGAAGAAGACCAGGGCACCTTCTACGCGAGCATCACGGCGCCCGCCGGCGTGACCCTCGAGCGCACCAAAGAGGTGGTCGACGCCATTCAAGCGGCGGGGAAGGACATTCCCGAGGTCGAGAGCATCTCGACGCTCGCCGGCACCGACATTCTCACCGACGGCACGCGCGCGACCTCGGGCACCGTCGTGATCGACCTGAAGCCGTGGGACGAGCGAGAGCGCACGGTGACCGAGATCATTCACGACCTCGAGCACCGCACCCAGCACGTCAAGGCCGCGCTGATCGAGTTCTTCCCGCCTCCGCCCATTCCCGGGTACGGCAACGCCAGCGGCATCGAGATCCGGCTCCTCGACAAGACCGGCGCCGGCAACATCACCCGCCAGGGCGAGGTGGTGAAGCAGTTCGTGGCCGACCTGCAAGCGCGGCCCGAGATGGCCAGCGCCTTCACCGTGTTCAACGCGGGGTACCCCGAGTACATGGTGCACGTCGACGTCGACAAGGCGGCCCAGAAGGGCGTGAACGTCGACAACGCGCTGAGCGCCATGCAGACGGTGCTGGGCAGCGAGTACGCGACGAACTTCATCCGCTTCGGGCAGATGTACCGCGTCATGGTGCAGGCGGCGCCCGAGCACCGCGCCGAGCCCGACCAGATGCTCCGCATCCAGGTGCGCAACGACGACGGCGAGATGGTGCCGCTGTCAGACATCATCACGCTCGAGCGGACGTACGGGGCCGACCAGCTGACCCGGTACAACATGTACCCCTCCGCAGAGATCCACACCCAGCCCGCCGCCGGGGTCAGCACCGGCGCGGCGATCGCCGCGGTTCAAGCGGTCGCGCGAGAGAAGCTGCCCAAGGGCTTCGGCATCGACTGGGCCGGCACGACGCGCGACGAGGTCGCGGCCGGCAACGAGGGCCTCGTCGTGTTCCTCATCTGCCTGCTGTTCGTCTTCCTGGTGCTGGCGGCGCAGTACGAGAGCTACCTCCTGCCGCTGAGCGTCGTGCTCTCGCTGCCGCCCGGCATCTTCGGCGCATTCGCGGGCTTACGCTTCGCCCACCTCGACAACAACATCTACGCGCACGTCGCGCTCTTGATGCTCATCGGCCTGCTCGGTAAGAACGCGATTCTGATCGTCGAGTTCGCCGAGCTGAAGCGCAAAGAGGGGCGCTCGCCGTTCGAGGCCGCGGTGCAGGGCGCGAAGCTGCGCCTGCGGCCGATTCTGATGACCTCGTTGGCGTTCTTCGTCGGCCTGTTGCCGCTCGTCGTGGCGACCGGCGCCGGCGCGGTCGGCAACCGCACCATCGGCACCGCCGCGGCGGCGGGCATGTTCTTCGGCACGGCCTTCGGCGTGGTGCTGGTGCCCGGGCTGTACGTCGTGTTCGCCTCGATCGGGAAGCGGGTCGCGAAGAAGCAGGAGCAGGCCGAAGAGGTCACCTACCCCGGGGAGGCGCTGCCCGTCCCCGCCGCCGCCGAGGCACCTCCCGGGCAATGAGATCGCTCTTCGCGCCCGCGCTCTGCGCCCTGTGCAGCTGCGCCGCGATCAACACCGACGTCGCGATCGTCGAGAAGCCGCTGCCGGCGGCGTTCCCGGCCGCTCTGGAAACCGACGGCGGCGTCAGCTCGGCGCAGGCCAGCTTCCGCGAGTGGTTCGGCGACCCGCGGCTGCTCGGGCTCATCGACGAGGCGCTCGCGAACAACCAGGACCTGCTCGCGGCGATGCAGCGCATCGAGGTGACGCGCGCGGGCATCTTGCGCACCACGGGCGCGATGCTCCCGCAGGTGGCGCTGGCCGTCGGCGGGGGCGTGCAGAAGTTCGGGCTCTACACCGACACCGGCGCGGGCAACGCGACCACCGACATCACCCCGGGCCAGACTGTGCCGACGCACCTGCCGAACCTCACCGTCGGCATGCAGGCGTCGTGGGAGATCGACCTGTGGGGCAAGCTGAGGAACCAGCGCGAGTCGGCGCTCGCCCAGTACCTCGCGAGCATCGAGGGCACGCAGCTGGTTCGGAGCTCGCTCGTGTCCGACGTCTCGTCGGCGTACTTCGAGCTGCTCGCGCTCGATCACTTCGCCGCGGTGCTGCAGGAGGCGCGCACGCGCTACGAGCGCGCGGTCGAGATCATCCGCCTCGAGAAGCAGGCCGGCCGCGCGAACGAGCTCGCGGTGCAGCAGTTCGAGGCGCAGCTCGCGAGCATTCGCGCGCGGCAGCGCGAGGTCTTGCAGGCAGGCGTCGAGGCCGAGAACCGCGTCAACGTGCTGCTCGGCCGCTTCCCCCAGCCGATCGAGCGCGACAAGGAGCTGCTCTTCGCCGGCTTCCCGCTGCCCGTCTCGACCGGCGTTCCGTCGGAGCTGCTCGAGAACCGTCCCGACATCCGCGTGGCGGAGCAGCGGGTGCGGGCCTCGCAGTTCGACGTGAAGTCGGCGCGGGCCGCGTTCTTCCCGAACCTGAACATCTCGGCGGGCGTCGGCTACCAGGCGTTCAACCCCGCCTTCCTGTTCTCGACGCCCGAGTCGATCATCTACTCGTTGGTCGGGGGCCTGGTGGCGCCGATCGTGAACCTGACCGGCATTCAGGCCGCGTTCAGCGGCGCGAAGGCGAACCAGGTGATGGCGATGTACGAGTACCAGAAGGCGATCGTCGTGGGCTTCACCGAGGTCGCGAACACGCTGTCGAGCGTGCGCAACATGGACGAGCTCTTGAAGGAGCGCGAGGCGCAGAAGGCCGCGCTGCAGCAGACCGCGTCGACGGCCGAGCTGCTCTACCGCGCGGGCCGGGCGTCGTACTTCGAGGTGCTCTACGCCCAGCAGAACACCCTGCAGGCCGAGCTCGACGTGGTCGAGGCGTGGCGGCGCAAGCGGCTCGCCGGCGTCGCCGTGTACCGGGCGCTCGGCGGCGGCTGGCGCTGATCGGGGCCGGATGCCGGGCCCCCACCGCCCGCTCGACCGACGTGACCCGAAGCGGAATTTGCAGCCGGCGCCCGAGTGAGGCTACTTCTGGGTCCCATGCGCTGGGGTCTTGCCGTGGTGGGGGCAGTTCTCGCCGGAGCGTGCGAGCGCCCCACGGTGACGCCCCTCACCGGCGGGCTCGAGGTGTCGCCCAAAGCGCTCGCCTTCGGCGACGTCTTCGTCGGCTACCCGGCCGAGCAGAGCGTCACGGTGAGGAACCGCTCGGTCGCGAACCGGAAGCTGAGCGTCACCACCGCACCGCCGTTCGCCGCCCAGGCCGAGCTGCTCGTGCCGGGCGGCGCCGAGCTCGAGCTGCGCGTGAGGTTCGAGCCGGAGCAGCCCGGAGCTGCGGCGGGCACGCTCACCCTGAGCGAGGGCGACGAGCCGTTCGTCGTCGAGCTGACCGGCAACGCGGTCGCGACGCCGGTGTGCAGCGCCGCGCCGGTCTGCCACGCGAACACGTTCGACCCGGCGGAGGGCGCGTGCATCGACAGCCCGGCGCCCGACGGCACCGCCTGCGCCGACGCGTGCATCGCGAGCGGCACGTGCGCGGGCGGGGCCTGCCTCGGCACCGGCCCGGCGTGCGACGACGGCAACCGCTGCACCATCGACGCCTGCGACCCGGCGCGCGGCTGCTCGCACCTCGCCGTCGAGTGCGCGTCGCCTGCGAACGCCTGCAAGGCGGCGCGGTGCGACCCCGCGGCGGGCTGCGTCGAGAGCGACGTGCGCGACGGCACCGCGTGCGGCCCCTCCGACTGCGTCACCGCGCGGGTGTGCCTGCTCGGCGAGTGCCAGAGCCTGAGCGTGCCCGAGGGCGCTGCCTGCGGTGAGAGCTCGCCGTGCCAGGGCGCGGGAAGCTGCGCTGGAGGCGCGTGCGTGCGGCCGGCGCCGGCGATTCTGCACGAGACCTGGGGCTACACCTTCCCGCCGCTGCACCACTTCGCCGGCGTCAGCGACGCGCTGCAGAACCTGTACTGGTTCGAGTGCGGCGCCATCTGCCGCGCCGTCTCGTTCACGCGCGACGGCGCGATGCGCTTCAGCGCGCCGATTCCGATTCCGGACGTCACGTACCACCTGCTCGCGGGCGACAAGCTGATCGGGGCCCGGGAAGACCGGCTCTTCGCCGTCAACACGAACGACGGCTCGGCGGCCTGGTCGCTCACGCTGGAGCCCAACCCGCCGGGCGCTCCGGACACGGCCCGCGGCATCCGCGTGGTGGGGCTCGCCGCCGACGCGAGCAGCCTCATCGTGACGGCGTACCGGTCGGACGGCACCGGCGCGCGGCAGGGCAGCGTCTTCAAGCTGAGCGCGGCGACGGGGGCGACGGTGTGGGTGACGTACCACGACGCCGTGCTCACCGGCCCCGTGCTCGACGAGCAGGGCAACGTCTACGCCGGCTACGCGAAGCTCGTCTCGCTCGCTCCGAACGGCGCGCTGCGCTGGAGCCTCGCCGGCAACGAAGCGCCCATCGCGGTCTTCAATGGCGACCTGCTGCTCGGCTGGGGCCACGTGCGGTCGGCCGCCGACGGCTCCGAGCGCGCGCCGGCGCTGCGCGAGCTGCTCAACAACCCGCTGATGCTCCCCGCCGGCCGCGTCGTGATGACGGAAGACTGGTCGCAGCTGCGCATCGAGGCGCACGCGTTCACGCCGGGGTCGGCGGTGCCGGCGTGGCGCACGCTCGTGAACCCGATGCACGGCACGAACTGGACGACGTGGTCGGCCGCGACGTCGAACGGCGGCTTCCTCGTCGGAGCCGGCGACAGCCGGCACCCGAACTGGCTCAAGGCCTTCGACGGCTCCGGCGCCGAGCGCTACGCGTGCCAGCTCGGAGCGGGCATCGGCGGAGCACCGCTCGACCCGCCCGTCGCGCTGCTCGATGGGCGCTGGGCGGTCGAGACGGGCAACCGGCTCAGCGTCTTCAGCGTGCCGGGCGAGCGGCCGGCGACGCGCGGCTGGGTGACCTCGGGCGGCAACGCGTCGGGATCGCGGCGGCCGTTACCGTGAGGTGAAGGTCCGCTCCATCCACGCGGCGCCGTGCTCGACGAGGTCGGCGGCGTCGCACAGCTCGGCGATCGCGGCGCCCACCGGGCCCTCGCGGTGGCGGCGTTGGGCGAGGTACTCCTTCGTGATGAGCGCGAAGTAGTCGTCGCCCTCCCACTTCACGATGCCGTCGTAGTCGTTGAGGCACTCGATCCACACGTGGCCCTGCTCGAGCACGTAGTCCCACCGCACGCGGCGCTTGTCCGGCACCTTCGCGACGTACTCGGCGTAGTGCAGCACCGTCACCGTCTCGGGGTCTGCGCCGAGCCGCAGCACGCGGCCACCCCACCGGCACAGCTTCTCGAGCGGCGAGCCGGGCCCGTAGTAATCGTTCCACGGCTGGTCTCGCACCAGCTCCCCGGCGCGCGCGCCGCGGGCGCCGAAGCGGCCGCTCGGGTTCTTCGACAGCACCGTGCCGGGGCGCGTGCGGAACACCTCGGCCACCCAGCCCACCTCGGGCAGCACCTTCGCGCTCAGGTAATCGAACGGCGCCATGCCTTTGAGCAGGGCGGCGCGCTCCGCGACGGGGCGGAAGTTCACGTGATCGAGCGGGTAGTCGGTGCCGAGCACCATGAGCAGCGTGCCGCCCGGGCCGACGGCCTCGTCGAGCGCGTCGATGAGCAGCTCGGCGCCGCCTTCGACGCCCTGGCTCTTCGCGAGCCCCAGCTTGCGCAGCGAGGCGTGGAGCATCAGCACGTCACCGCTTTGGACACCGAGCTCGCGAAGCTGCGAGACGAGCTGCTGCCGGTTATCCGTCTTCATACGGAGACAGCATGGCGGCCCTGCTCGTTTTGTACATCTTGATCGGCGTGGCGCTCGTTGCGCTGGGTGTGTTCATCGTGTTCGGCCAGAAGGCCGCCGCGAACCGGAAGAAGCTCGATGACTCGGGCACTCCGCCCGATCAGCGGAACACGTCGGGCTCCGCCCGGGTCTGAACCGTGATGCGGTCGAGGTAGACGCCGGTCGAGTGCGCGCTGACGCTGGGGACGGCGAAGTCCTGCATGGCACGCGTGCTCTCGAGACCGGGGCCGGCGTCACCGCTGACCGACGCCCGACCGGCAGGTCTCGTTGCGGTCTGCTCGGCGGCGAGCTGCATCATGAACGCCTCGAGCTCGGCCTGGCTCATGCGCTCGATCTCGGCGTTCTCGGGGTCTCTCGGGTCCTGCCGGGGCGTCCCGTCCATCTGCAGCGACTCGAGCGCGCCGCGCAGCGAGGCGTTGTCCCGGTCGTGCGCTCCGATGAGCCGCATGACGTCGGGCCCGAGCCGCGCGACCGAGCCCGCGTGGCGGAAGCCCATCGCCTTCGGAGGAATCTGGGTCACCAGGTCCTGCCGATCGAGGAAGCGGTCTTCGTAGTTCACCATGCGGAACGCGCGGGGAAAGTGCCGCTCGAGCTCGTGCTTGAACGCGTCGTCTCCGACGCGCGGAGACCCGAGCGTGTAGATCGCAGCGCGCGCGCCGTCGACGAGCCCCTCGCGCGCGGCCCGCACCGCGGCCAGCTGCGTCAGGGCGCCGCCGAGGCTGTGGCCCGCGAACATCACCTTCGCGTTCGGGCCCGCCGCCTCCGTCGCCTGCGCGATCGCGTCGCGCACCTGTGGCCACACGCTGTCGAGCGCCTTCGTGAACCCGCCGTGCGTCTCGAAGCCGGGCGCGGGCTGCCACCCCGGCTTCGACAGCAGCGTCTGCGCGTTGGTCTTCCAGTCCTGGCCCGACTCGGAGCCGCGGAAGGTGGGGAACACGTTGCCCGCGCGATCGGCGACGACGAAGCCCTGCGTGTCGGTCGTCTGGTCCTCGACCCACCGGAAGGTCGAGACGTCGAAGCCCCACTGCTCGAGCTGCGCCTCGATGACGTCGGGCGGCTGGTACGCGAGCGTCGCGAGGTGCACCGCGAGGTGCGCGTTGCCCACGTGAAACGCGTCGGACCCGACGTCCGGCACGGCCTGCGGCGGCACCACCGCCGCCGTGTTGAAGCGGTACGTGTTGAGCGCCGTGCCGAGCGAGACCAGCGTGCCGTCGGGCGCGTCGAGCTTCGTCGGCTGCGGCCCGCCGACCACGTGCCAGTCTTTGCCGTCGAAGCTGACGCCCTGGTAGCCGAGATCTCTCGCGTAGGCGGTGGCGAGCTCGTGGGCGTTGCGCGTGCCGAGCGCCTTCAGGAAGACGTCGTCGACCTGCGCGCCGGAGTGCACCAGGTGGTGCCGCAGCGCGCGCTGGAGCACGCCCCCGCGCTGCGCTGCCGGCGCCGACTCGAACGCGACGGAGAACTCGCGCAGCGTCGCCGCGAGGCCGGGCTCCCGGCGAAGCAGCTGCGCCGCGGTGCCTTGAAACCCCGACGCCTTCACGAGCTCCTCCGCCATCGTGGTGACGGCGCGCCCCTTCGACGCGGTGCCCGGCATCGCGGGAGCGTCGAGCGACGTGAGCTGCACCTTCTGCTGCTCGAGCTTCGGCTTCGGCTTCGGCCTCGCGACCGTCGTCGGAGTCGCGACCGCCTCGACGTCGGCCGGCAGCTTCTGGGGTCGCTGCCGGGAGGCGCGGTGGATGCGGGTCATTCAGCGCCCCGCAATACCGCAGGCACCGTGCGCAGAACCAGAGACCGATCGCGCCACGCTCAATTGCCCGCCTCGCGGACGAACGCCTTCACGGCGAGAGCCACCTCGGGGCGCATCACCTCGGCGCCCTGCCCCGGCAGCTTGCACAGCCACGTCATGGCGTCGTCGATGCGCGCGAAGAGCCGGTAGCGATCGGCCTGCCCGATGAGCACGAGCAGGCCGTCGATGATCATGCGCGTCGCCGTGACGACGCGTGCGCCCCCGAGCACCACGGTCGCCGAGCCGACGACGTTGGCGTCGAAGCGCGCCGCGGTCTTCGCTGCGCTCTGCATCATGCTGATGCTCGCCTCACCGCTGGCGGTCTCGACGACGGCGTTGATGACCGAGATGCGCGGGACCTCGTTCACGACGGCCGCCTCGATCTCGTCGAGCCGCGACAGCGTCGCCTCGGTGATGCGGCCGCGCCAGACGAGCACGAGCAGCGAGGCATGGCGCCCGACGCGAAGCTCCGGAGACTGCGACAGCTCTCGAATCGAGAGCTCGACCTTCGAAGATGACGATTCCAAGTTGGGGCCGTGAGTGTGCCACAGCCGGCCCACGAGTGGGTTCAGCGGCTCGCGTCTGCCGTCTGCAGCGGGCGCGGCGGCGGAACGCTCGCGCCGCGGCCCGCCTTCAACACGACGGCCCCGACGGCGCCGAAGACGGGGCCGGTGAGAATGAACGCGATGTCCCAGGCGAGCTGGCCCGCTCCGGGGTGCACGTGGTGGAGGCCGTAGAGCTGGTGGTCGAAGATGCCCTCGATGGTGTTGAAGATGCCCCAGCCCCACAGGAGCCCCGCCGCGAGAACACGGCCGTCGAACGCGACGCCCCGCTTGCCGCAGCGGAACAGCAGGCCGAGGCCGAGCGCGACGGCGAGCCACGTCGCGACGTGAAAGATGCCGTCGAAGATCATGTTGTACTTCATCGACACGAGGTCGTCGGGCGCGATCTTGCTCGACATCATGCTGTGCCACTGGAGCACCTGGTGCAGGACGATGCCGTCGAGAAAGCCGCCCATGCCGAGGCCGAGGATCATCGCGGCGGCCAGGAGCGCCCGTCTCCAGCCGATCAGCGTGATGGCGCCGAACATGAGCGCGAGCGGGACCGCGAGCATTCCCAGAAAGGGCAGCAGATCACCGAGTGCCTGCGAGCGCGCCGCGAGCTGCGACGGACAGTCGGGACACGCGAGGAGAAAGAGCATGGTCGGCGAACGAGCAAGGTGCCGGCCAGTCGCAGAGCCCAAGGCCGTGGCGAGGCTCGCGCTCCCCGTGTTGCCGCTTCACCTCACCCACGTGCGAGCGGTTGCGGGGCGGTGACGCCCTCTTCCGCGAGCGGCCGTTTCCGTTCCGGAACGTTGGATTCTAGAGCCGCTCGTCGATCGCGCGGTTCGACATCTCGTCGGCCGACTTGTTCATCTCGCGCGGCACGTGCACCAGCTTCACGCGCGAGAAGTCGTTCAAGAGGCGCACCGCCTCGTCGTAGAGCGGCTTCAACGTCGGCGACTTCACCTGGTAGCGCCCGCCGAGCTGGCGGATCATCAGCTCGCTGTCGGCGTACACCTCGACCTCGCGCACGCCGAGCGCGCGCGCGCGCCGCAGCCCGAGCAAGAGGCCCATGTACTCGGCGTAGTTGTTCGTCTGCGTGCCGAGAAACTTGCCGAGCCGATCGACGACCTGGCCCGACGGATCCACCAGCACCGCGCCCGCGCCGGCGAAGCCCGGGTTCCCGCGCGCGGCGCCGTCGGAGTACACGCGCACGCTCTCGGGCGCCGGCGTCGACAGGCGCGGCAGCGCGCCGAGCGTCTTCCCGCTGCCGGGCTCCAGCGACGCGGCCACCTTCTCGATCAGCCGCGTGAGCGCTTCGCGATCGAGCGAAGGAAACGCCTCGAGCGTCGACTCGAGCGACTCCTGCCGCGCGATGAAGCGCAGGACCTCCACGCTGCTCACCTCGCGCTCCTGCGCTTGGGGTTTGAGTTTCAGCACCCGCGGCATCGCCACCAATACTACTTCGATGCCGGCTCGATCGCTTCAGGTGCGTAGATGATTCTCATGCACGACGGGCACGTGTCGTAGCCGAGCGAGACCTTCAGCGTGTTGTACATCTGCGGCGGCACGTTCATGCGGCAGCCGGTGCAGGTGTTCGGCGGAGCGAGCGGCACCATCGCCGGCATGCGCTTCTTCCGCACGGCGTCGTAGCGGCGCAGCAGGTTCGCTTCGACGTTCTTCGCCGCGTCGTTGCGCTTCTCTTCGAGGCCCTTCACGCCGGCCTCGGCCTCCGCGAGCTTCGCGCGCAGCTCGGCCATCTTCGCGCCCAGGTCTTTCGCGCGCGCCTGGAAGTCGACGTCTTTCTGCTTCACGACCTCGCGCTGGGCGCCTTGCGTCTTGCCGAGCTCGACGAGCTCTTCGGCCATCGACACGTTGCTCTTCTTCGCGATGTCGATCTCGCGGGCGAGCGCCGAGTACTCGCGCGTGGAGCGCTGCTCGGTGAGCCGCGCCTCCCACTTCTTCACCTTGTCCTTCTCTTCGCTGATCGTCTGCTCGAGCGAGGAGCGCTGCCGCTCGATGTCGTCGAGCTTGCTGCGCTCCGCTTCGACCGCGCTCCGGACGGTTCCGAGCTCTTTCTCGAGCTCGGCGATCTGCTTCGGGTACGTCTCCGCCGACTTCTTGAATGCTGCGATCTCCACGTCGACCTTCTGGAGAGCGGCCAGCGACTGCAGTTTCTCCCGCAAAACTTCCTCCGTGCGCTAAGCGCGAAGCTTCTACATGAAAGGCATCGGGTGGTCCAACCGCGTTTTCACCGGCCTCGCGCTCATCGCGTGTTCGTGTGAGCGAGGGGTAACGCCGAAAGCGGCCCCGCGCTCGGGATCACTGGCCGGTGTCGTGCGCACCGAGGCCGCCGCGCTGCCCGAGCACGCGCTGCCCGAGAGCGTCCACAAGGTGTGCGGAGCTTCGATCCCCGACTCCAGCTTGAAGATCGGCGAGGGCGGCGCGCTCGCGAACGCCGTCGTGTGGGTCGACGACGCGAAGCCGACGCCGGCGCCGCCAGAGAAGCCGCTGCTGGATCAGCAGAAGTGCGCGTACCTCCCGCCGGTGCTGGTGGCACACACGGGCGGGAGGCTGAAGGTGAAGAACTCCGACCCGCTGATGCACAACGTGCGCGCCGGGGAGCTGTTCAACGTCGGAATGCCGATCGAGAACCAGGTGATCGAGCGCGCGCTGCCCGACACACCGGGCCCGGTGAAGATCGTCTGCGACGTTCACCCGTGGATGCGCGCCGACGTCATGGTGCTGCCGCACGACCAGTGGGCCGTCACCGGCGCCGACGGCCGCTTCACGCTGAAGAACGTGCAGCCCGGCGCGCGGCCGGTGCGCGTGTGGCACCCGCTGCGCGGCGAGAAGTCGCTGACCGTCGACGTCCCCGCCGGCGGTGAAGGGAAGTTGGATACAGCGCTCTGAGACCTAGACTTCCTCTTCTTCGACGACCGGCTCTTCGTCGTCCATCCCCTCGAGCTCTTCCTCTTCGCCCTCTTCGCCCTCCGCGGCGGCAGGGACGATCGGCTCGACCGGCTCGACGACGCGCGGCACCGCAGCGAGGCGGCCGCGGCCCTTCTCAGCGGGCTTGTTCGCCGGGCTCTCGCGCTGGTCGCTGCCGCACTTCGGGCAGACCGGCTCCGGCTTCTTCATGTCGTAAAACTTCGTGCTGCACTTGAAGCAGACGAACTTGTTTCCGAGGTCCTTGGCGGCCATGGGCGCGGCGAAATAATAGCCGCCGTAAGCCAAGTCAACGTCTGGCGTGCCCACATATGTGCGCGCTACGCTTCCGAACGGGCCGAAAGCTTTCGTGAACGTCACCTGCGACAAGTGCAACAAGCGGTACGCCATTGCCGACGACAAGGTCCGCGGCAAGTCGGTGAAGATCCGCTGCAAGCAGTGTCAGAACCTCATCAGCGTTCAGGGGCCTCCGGCCGGCGCCGCCGCCGCCTCGGCCGCCACGATTCCCGTCACTCAACCGACCCTCGGTGGGGGCGTCTCGGCCACAGGGTCTCCGTGGGAAGAAGAGCGCACCCGCGCCATGCCGGCGATGGACCTCTCGCCCACCTGGTTCGCGATGGTGAAAGGCAAGCAGATCGGGCCTTTGACGGTGCGCGATCTCGAGCTGCGGGTGAAGACGGGCGAGGTCTCGCTCCGCACCTACCTGTGGAAGCAGGGCATGGCCGACTGGAAGCGCGCGAGCGACGTGCCCGAGGTCTCGCCCGTGTTCGCCGGTGTCTCGGTCGGCGCGGCGGCGGTCGGGCCGGTGCAGGCGGCGGGGCAGCCGGGGCGGCCGATCTCGAAGTCGACGAAGGGGGTCGCGCGCGACGTCGCGACCGCGAACGAGCTGCCCTCGCCCGAGATCACGCGGAAGCCCAACGGCAACGGCAACGGCAACGGCCACGGCCCCGGCGACCCGGTCGACCGCGACGCCCGCACGAACATCGGTCAGCCGAGCTTCGCTCCGGCGCCCGCGCAGCCCGCCCGGCCGAAGACCGGCTCGTTCCCCAAGGCCCAGCTGCAGCAGCAGGTGACCGAGCCCGCGACCGTCGAGCCTGCTCCCCGTGAGCCTGCCTCGCGCGAGAGCAAGAGCGACAGCCGCGGCGCGGTCGAGCGCAAGACCGGCACGCAGGCGAAGCTCGAGTCGAAGCCCGCCGCGAAGGCGGTCGAGCGGACCTCCGACATCATCACGGACAAAGAGCAGGCCATCGTCCCCGTGAGCTCGAGCACGCAGCCGCTCAACGATCTGTTCGCCGACGTGAGCGGCCTGCACGCGAAGGGCGACGAGCCGTCGACGGGCGAGCGGCCGATCTCGGGGCTGGGCGGGCCCGGGCCTTCCAGCGAGCCGGTGATGGGCGGCGCGGCCGAGAAGGGCTACGACCCGTTCGCGGCGCTCGGCGAGGCCGACCCGAAAGACGCTCCGCCGCCCGGCGAGGCGACGAAGTTCTTCATCGCGCAGGCGGGCGTCAACAAGCGCAACCCGCCGTGGAAGATCGCGCTGTTCGTCGTCGCGATCATCGGCCTGCCGGTCGGCATTCTGTACATGCTGTCGAGCCTGCACGTCGTGCCGCCGGTGCTCGTGCAGAACGAGAAGGGCGAGATGGTCGAGCAGGAGTTCTTCACGCCGCAGGGCTTCTCGACGGGGTTGAAAGACCTGCTCTCGGGCGACGCGAAGAAGAAGAAGGCGGCTGCCGAAGCGGCGCAGAGGGCCGCGGCCGAGCGGGAGAAGGCGAAGAAGCTCGCCGCCGCGCAGCCGCAGAACGACAGCGACGCGCTGCCGGAGGCGAAGGGCAAGAAGCCCGAGACGCCGAAGTACAGCGAGGAGGAGCTGAAGAAGCTCTACGGCTCCGGCGGGCCTGTCGGCAGCGACGTCTCGCTGGGCTCGAAGAACGACGTGGGCCCGAAGATCCGCCTCGAGTCGCAGGCGCCCACCATCGAGAAGGGCGGCGGTCTCGACTCCGAGGCCGTCGCGAAGACGATGGGCGAGCGCATGAAGGCGCTGGTCGGGTGCGTCGAAGACGCGCTGAAGCGCAACCCGAACGTGAAGCTCGAGAAGGTGACGCTGGTGCTGCAGGTCGGCACGTCGGGCGCCGTGAAGTCGGCGGGCCTCGAGCCGAAGCGCGTGGAGCTGACCGACTGGGGCGGCTGCATCGTGCAGCGGGCGAAGAAGATCTCGTTCCCCGCGGCCGACAGCGAGTCCGAGATCCAGATCCCGTTGGTGCTCGGCGCGTCGATGCAGTAATCGTCGCGGCCTGAACGATGTACCTGGGTCGAGTCATCGGTACGGTGGTCGCGACGAAGAAGGCGCAAGGCCTCGAGGGCAAGCGTCTGCTCGTCGTCCAGCCGCTGGATCACGCGAAGGAGCCGTCGGGCCCTCCCGAGGTCGCCGTCGACACGGTGTCGGCGTCTCCCCAGACGCTCGTCTACCTGGTCGGCAGCCGCGAGGCGGCGCTGGCCTGCGACCCCTGGTTCGTGCCCGTCGACTCGGCGATCGTCGGCATCGTCGACGAGGTCGACGTATGAATTTGTGCCGCGTGCTCGGCACGGTGGTGGCCACCGAGAAGCACCCCGCCTTTCACGCGCGCAAGCTGCTCGTGGTGCAGCCGCTCGACGAGCAGCAGAAGCCGAACGGCAAGAGCTTCATCGCGATCGACAACAGCTCCAGCGCCGGCAAGGGCGACGTCGTGCTCGTCATGCGCGAGGGCAACGGAGTGCGCCAGATCGTCGGTGACAAGATGGCGCCGATCCGCTCGATCATCGTGGGCGTGGTCGACTCCATCGACCTCGGCGGCGCTGCGCCGGCCTCGGCCAAGAAGAAGCGCTGATGCCGGTCGCTCCCCTGCCCTTCGTTCGCGCCGAGGTCGTCGCGGTGTCGCGGCGGCTGCACGACAACGGCTGGGTCGCGAACCACGACGGCAACGTGTCGGTGCGGCTGAACGGCAACCGGCTGCTGATCACGCCGACGGCGTACAGCAAGCGCGACGTCGACGACGCCTCGCTGATCATCGTCGACCTGAACGGCAAGCTGCTCGAGGGGCGCAAGAAGCCGTTCAGCGAGCTCGAGCTGCACCTGGCCATCTACCGGGCGCGGCCCGAGGTCGACGCGGTGCTGCACGCGCACCCGCCGTACGCGACCGCGGCCGGCCTCGCGGGCGTCGAGCTCTCGCCCATCGCGATGCCCGAGATCGTGGTGAGCCTGGGCGCGCGCATCCCCACGCTGCCGCGCGTGATGCCGAAAGAGAAGGCCGGCGTCGAGGCCGTCGAGAAGGCGGCGCGCGAAGTCGACGCCATGGTGCTGCAGGGCAACGGCGTCTTCACGTGCGGGCCCGACCTGTCGCTCGCGCTCCTGCGCATGGAGCTCGTCGAGCACTACGCGAAGATCCTGAGCATCGCGCGCGGGTTCGGCACGGTGCCCGCGATCGCCGAGGGCGACCTTCAGAAGCTGCTCGAGGCGCGCAAGAAGGCGGGCCTGGGCCCGAAGCCGGTCAAGTAGCCGGCCGGCCGCCCATCCACTTCTCGTCGGTGATCACGCTGCTGAGCTCGTACTCGCACAGCGGCGCGCCGGTGCGGAAGCAGCGCAGCTGCGTGACGATCGCGGGCACGCCCACGCAGTCGAGCGCCTCGATGAGAATGCCCTCTTCCATCACGCAGTGATGCGGAGTCGTCTTCTCCATGCGCGCGTAACCCGGCCTCCACTGCGTCACCTTCCACCCGCCGATCTCCCGGCCGCGGTTCGCGTGGTGGTACATGCCGTCGAGCCCGTAGAGGATGTCGGCGGCGCTCTTCGCGGTCTGCTTCACGCGCTCCTGGTGGGACATGCGGAAGATGTTCCGCCCCATCTGGATGAGCCCGGTGCGGCCGAGCTTCTGATCGAGCCGCTCCATGGCGTCGAGCAGCGGGCCGATCGGGTACCACGCGCCCGGCTTCACCCGCGAGAGCTCCTCGGCGAGCTTCGGGCCGAGCGCCGAGTCGGGAAACGTCACCACCTTCAGCACCGACAGCACGTCCGAGCCGATCGTCTCGTGGTTCTCGCCCACGTACCCCTGGGGACGCCGCTTCATTCCTTCAGGTGGGTGCCGACGAGATTGAGCAGCTCGGTCAGGGTCGTCGGCTTCGCGAGGTAGTCGGTGGCGCCGGCCTCGTCGGCGACGGCGTGCAGGCGGCCGCCCTCGAGCGCCGACAGAAAGATGACGGGGATCGCGGCGAGCTCGATGTCGGCGCGCATCACCTTGCAGATGTCGACGCCGTCGATGCCGGGCATGAGGATGTCGAGCAGCACGAGCCGCGGCTTCACCTCGCGGATGATGCTCAGCGCCTCGCTGCCGTTCTTCGCCTTCAGCACCTCGTAGCCGAACTTCGAGAGCGCCTTCGAGAGGAAGTCGAGGATCGCGGTGTCGTCGTCGGCGACCAGCACCGTCGGCTTCGCGCTCGCCGGCCGCGCCGCCAGCCGCGCGACCTCGGCCTTCAGCAGCGCCGTCAGCGCGTCGGTCACCTCGATGAAGCGCAGGCCGACGTAGCGGCCCTCGGGGCCTTCGCGCGTCAGCTCGGCGCGGATGCGCACCGGCCCTGCCTCGAGGTGGAGATCGATCTCCACCAGCTCGCCCGGCTTCACCGGCGCGTGCGTCTCGAGCAGCGCGCCCGTCTCGGACAGGTTGCGCGCCGTCGCCTCATCGGGAATCTCGGGGCGCCGGAACACCGCCTTCAAGCTGCACGGCTCGCGGGCCGAGCGGCGGCCCACCGGGGGCCGATCGGGCTGCTGCGTGAGGCCCAGAAAGCGGCGGACCTTGTCGACCTCTTCGTCGTCGAAGCGCACCCAGACTCCGCCGCGGAAGCGCGGGCCCGGGCGGCGCAGGCCAATGACGTCGCCCGTCGCGACCAACGAGACGCTCTCGATCTGCAGCTCGATCGGCACGCGCTCGCCCAGCCGCGGAGGCTCGGTGGTCTCGATGAAGACGCGGTCGGTGTTCGCCTTCACGAGCTCGTCCCACAGTCGGTACTTGTCGGGGTACGAGAGCTGGAGCGCCAAGGCGTGCCCGATCAACTCACGAATCGGCCCGGTGTCCAGGGGTACCTGCAGTGCTGTCGCCCGGAGGAATCGCCCTCAGCCTGTCGTCTACAAGCCGCTCAAGATCGCTTCGGTGACCTGCTGGGTGCTGAGCGCGCCGCCGAGATCGCGCGTCGTCTTCCCTGCCTGCACCGACGCTTCGACGGCGCGCTCGATGGCGGCCGCGGGCTTCTCGTCGCCGAGCTCGCGCAGCATCAGCGCCGTCGTCAGCAGCATCGCGACCGGGTTCACGAGCCCCTTGCCCGCGATGTCGGGAGCGCTGCCGTGCACCGGCTCGAACAGCGGCGTCGAGTCGGGGTTCAGGTTCGCGCTCGGCGCGACGCCCATGCCGCCGGTCAGCGCGGCGCCCAGGTCGGTGAGGATGTCGCCGAACAGGTTCGTGGTGACGATGACGTCGAAGTCCTCTGGCTTCACCACCATCTGCATCGCGATCGCGTCGACGTAGAAGTGCTTCGCGGTGATGCCCTCGTAGCCCTTGGCGATCTCCTTGAACGTGCGCACCCACAGCTCGTGCGCGCCGATCGCGTTCGACTTGTCGGCCATCGCGACGCGCTTCTTGCCGTTCTTCTTCGCCCACTCGAACGCGGCGCGGATGATGCGCTCGACGCCCTTGCGCGTGTTGATCTCTTCGGCGACCGCGACCTCGTCGGGCGTGCCCTTCTTGAAGACGCCGCCGATGGCGTTGTACATGCCCTCGGTGTTCTCGCGGAACACGACGAAGTCGATCTCCTTCTTGCCCTTCCCTTTCAGCGGCGAGAGCCGGTCGTCGAGCAGCCGGCACGGGCGGAAGTTCACGTAGAGGTCGAGCCCGAAGCGCAAGCCGAGCAGGATCTCGCGGGCGTGCGCGTTGTCCTTCACGCGGGAGTCGCCGACCGCGCCGAACAGAATGGCGTCGTACTCGTTCCTGAAGACCTCGAGCTGGCCGGGCGGCAGGCCGACGCCGGTCTTCAGGTACCGCTCGGCGCCGAAGTCGAACTCCACGACCTCGTGCTGCGGGGTGAGCTTCGCGAGCACGGCCTTGGCAGGGGCCGCGACCTCGATGCCTGCTCCGTCTCCGGGGATGAGTGCGATCTTCGCCATGGTGTCTGCCTCGCTAGCCGTGGTGTGCGGAGAGGGGCGGCGCCAGCTCGCCCGTGAACTCGCGCAGGGCCCGGTACTCGTCGTAGCGGCACTGCACGGTGAGGCAGTCGCCGCCCGTGATCTTCGTCTGCCCCGGCGGGTGGAGCTGCTCCTCGGTGCCCGCACGCTTCAGCCCCAGCGTCAGCCCGCCGAACTTGTCGCGCAGCTCGCTCACCGTGAGGGTCGACAGCTTCTCTTTCGCGTCGAACTTCGACACCACCATCAGGTGCGGCCCCACGTGAAACGAGTGGAGGATGCGCGGGTCCAACGCCGTCAGCGCGAACGCCGGCGCCGACAGCGCCGACGTCGAGTGCGCCTCGGCGCGGAAGTTCTCTTTCACGCGCTCGACGAGATCGTCATCGAACAGCCGCAGCACGATGCGCAACGCCGGGTTCGCCTTGCGCGCGTCGAGGGCCACGTTCAGGTTCGCGAGGTCGTCGTTCGTCGCGCAGATGATGGCGTCGGCCTCTTGCAGGTTGAGGCGCTTGAGCGCGAGCGGGTTTCTGATGTCGTCGATCAGCACCGGCACGTTCATGTCGCGCAGCGTCGACACGAAGTGGGCGTCGGCGCGGTGCTCGATGATCATGACGGGCTTCTTGAGCTCGAGCAGCTGTAGCGCGACGCGGTAGCCGACGCGGCCGGCGCCGCACACCACCACGTGCCCTTTCATCGCCTCGGCGATCACCTCGATCCACTCCCTCTCTGCCTTGTGCTTCGCGAAGAACAGGTACCCGAAACGGACGCCGCCATCCACCACCGTCGCGATGCCGAGCGGCGGGATGATGATGTTCAGCACCTCGATGAGCGGTATCGACACGTAGTCGAGCGACGGCTGCCCGAAGAGCAGGAAGTAGATGTGGTGCACCGCGCGGCCGTAGTCGATGGGCTCGCCCGCGGGCGTGCGGTACACGCCGACGTAGACGAGCGGCAGCCCGATGAAGAGCAGCAGCAGAAACGCGATCGTGATGCGGAAGCGGCGCAAGACCGCGTAGGCGTAGCGGAGCCGGAACTCCAGCGTCACTTAAGGCGACCCACCCTCGGCGGCCTGCGCCTTGTTGCGCCGCTTCTCGATGATCCACACCAGCAGCACGCCGAGCTCGTAGCAGGCGAGCATCGGGCCGGCCATCAGCGACAGGTTGATGACGTCGCCCGTCGGCGTGATGATCGCCGCGACGATCAGGCACACCACGAACGCGTGCCGCTGGTACTTGAACAGGAAGCCCGACTTCACCAGGCCCACGAGCGACAGCACCGCCATCACCAGCGGCAGCTCGAAGATGAGCCCGAACGCGAGCAGCAAGATGAGCACGAGCGTCAGCTGCTCGTTCATCGACAGCATCGGCCGCGTCCAGTTGTTCGACTCGTAGGTCGCCTTGCCGGTGCCGAGATCTCTCTCGAGCTGCCACAGCGCGGCCATGTCGCTCGCCGCCGACGGGTCGATGCCCTCGAGCAGCTTCGCGGCGTCGTCGGCGAGCGCGATCGCCCGGTTGAAGTCTCGCGTGCCGTACGCGGCGATGGCGTCCTGCCGGCGCTCCATCACGTTCGAGAGCAGCGAGATCGACGAGGCCCCGAACCCGTCGCGCGCCGCGTCGATGAGGCGGCCCAGGCCCTCGAGCCGCGTCAGCACGTCGACGCTCTGCTTCGGAATGAGCGTCACCTCGAGGCTCAGGTCGAACAGCTTCTCTTTGTCGGCCTTCGCCTGGCCCTCGCCGCCGGCCTCGAGATCCTTCGTGGCCTCGCGCGCGAGCGCCCCCGCGCGGGCGACGTTGCCGAGCCGCAGGTAGCGAATCGCGTCTTCCTCGCGCAGGCGCCCGGTGTTGAGGCGGCCCTCGAGCGCGATCGCGCGCTCCTCGCGGAGCAGGAACTTGAACATCTGCGGCAGCACCGCGAAGTAGCAGAACGCCGCGCCCGCGATGAACGCCGCGGTGCCGAAGAAGATGAACGGGAAGGCGAGCTTGCGCTCGTTGTCGTACAGGCCGGGCGAGACGAAGCCCCACAGCTGCCACAAGAGCACCGGCGTGGTCAGGAAGACGCCGCCGTACAGGCCGACCTTCATGTACACGTTGAACTCTTCGATCGCCGACGTGTACACGAGCGCCGAGGCCTCGGGCGGCAGCGCGCGCAGCACGGGCAGCATGAGCAGGCCGTAGAGCGTCTTCGCGAAGGCGAGGGCGCCGACACCGAGCACGAGCACCGAGATGACGACGCGGAAGAGGCGCTTCCTCAGCTCGCCGAGGTGCTCCGCGAGGCTCATGCGGAAGTCGTCGGGGGTCTGCGCCTGACCTGCGGCGAGGGCGGGCATGGAGCTCTAGCCCGCCTTCTGGGTGGGCGCGTCCGTCGGGTTCGGCGGAGCCTCCGCTGCCGGCTCCTCCGGGTGCTTCTCTTCGCGGTGGTAGTCGGGGTGGCCCGGCTCGGACTCGTCGGCCGGGGGCGCCTGCAGCGCAAGCTCGCCCTGCGCGGGCTCCGCCGGCGGGTGCAGGTGCTCGGGCAGGCCCGCCGGCGTCGCGGGCACGGCGTCGGGCGGGGCCTGAACCTGCGGCGCCGGGTTCATGATCTCGTTGTCCATTCGGTAGAACTCGCGCTCGACGACGTTGCGCACGTCGTCCGTCTGGCGGCGGAACTCGCGGATGAACTTGCCGATGCCGCGCGCCAGCTCCGGCAGGCGCTGCGGCCCGAGGACCAGCAGCGCCACCACGGCGATCATGATCATCTCACCGGTGCCGATGTTGAACATCTGCCCCGGGAAGGTAACTCACTTTCCGGGTCGGCGGAGGATGATCTCCCCTCACCCTGTCCCTCTCCCCTACGGGGGAGAGGGGACTCTCATTGAGCGCTGCCGGTCGTCGCCGGCGGCGCTACCCCGGGCTGCGCCGGCTTGCGGCGCGGCCCTTCGGCCTCCAGCTTCTTCTTCGCCGCCTCTTCCTTCTGGCGCTGCTCTTCGGCGAGGCGGGCCTCTTCTTCCTTCTTCTTCGCCTCTTCCTCGGCGCGCGCCTTCCGCTGCGCCGGAGTCATCTTCCGCTCCTCTTCCTTCCGCTTCCGCTCTTCCTCGGCGATGCGCTTCTTCACCTCGGCCTCTTCGGCCTTGCGGCGCTTCTCTTCCTCAGCGTCCGCGCGCTTCTTCGCGTCGGCCTCGGCCTGCTTCGACGCCGCCTCCACCGCGGCCCGGATCTTCTCTTCCTCCTGCGCCTTGCGCTCCTCGTCGCTCTTCTTCTTGTCGGCCTCGGCCTTCAGCTTCGCATCTGCGGCGGCCTTCTTCTTCGCCTCGAGCTCCTCCTTCTTCTTCTGGAGCTCGGCCTCCTTGCCCTTCTGCTTCTCGAGGGCCTTCAGCTCGGCCGCGAGGCGCTTCTCTTCTTCCTTGCGCGCCTTCTCTTCGGCGGCGAGCCGCTTCGCCTCCTCGGCCTCCATCTTCTTGCGCTCGGCGGCGAGGCGCTTCTCCTCTTCCTTCCTGGCCTTCTCTTCGGCCGCGAGCCGCTTCTTCTCTTCGGCGTCCTTCTTCGCCTTCTCCTTGGCTTCCTCGGCGTCCTTCTTCGCCTTCGCCTCGGCCTCGGCCTTCGCCTTGGCATCGGCCTCGGCCTTCGCCTTCGCCTCCGCCTCGGCCTTCGCCTTCGCCTTCGCAGCCGCCTCGGCTTCTTCTCGGGCCTTCTGCTCCGCCGCGGCGCGGGCCTTCTCTTCGGCCTCGGCCTTCGCGCGCGCTTCGGCCTCGGCCTTCTGGCGCGCCTCTTCGGCCTTCACCGCGGCCTCGCGCTGCTCGGGGGTGACGGCCCGGCGGTCGCCGGTCACGGGCTTCTTCTTCTCGCCGACGTTGCCCTCGGCAGCCGACTTCGGCCCCGTGATCTCCGGTGCGGGCAGGTCGTCCTCCTGGGCGAACGCGGGAGTGGAAGCAAGCGCGAGCGCGCAGAGGGCAGACAGACGCAGACCGGTCATGCCCGACGAATTAGCGCACCGCGGGTTTGGGGACAATTCCAGGCCCCCCGCCGGCCGCCGCGCGGCGCTGCACCTGGCCCTCGATCCACCACAAGAGCACGGGGATCAGCAGCGTCAGCGCCATCGCGAGGGCGGCCACCCGCGGCATGCCCACGAGCACGTACTCGCTCTTTCCGGCCACTTGCGGCACCCGCGGCACGCGCGTCAAGAGCTGCGCCGACACGATGGCCGCCAGCGCCGACGCCCCGTGCTGCACCGCCGACGAGAGGCTCTGGTACCGGGCGCGCACCTCGGGCTCGGGCACCTTCGTGTTGAGCGTCGAGTACGACACGTTGCGCAGCGCCATGCCGGTCATGAAGCCGATGAACATCACCACCGGGCTCTCGAGCGGTGGGTATTCGTAGAAGCCCGCCCACATCACCGACACCACGATCAGCGACCCCAGGATGCTCGTGCGGAACGAGCCGTAGCGATCGACGAGCCAGCCGGCCGCCTGCATCGACACCACGCTCGCGAGCCCGCCGTACAGGTACAGCTGATCGATGTGGCCGCGCGGGTAGTCGAGGTTCATCTGCAGGTAGCCCGAGATGTTCGGGATGAGCACGAAGCCCGCCATCATCGTCAGCCCCGTCATCGAGTACGTGACGAGCACGATCGGCCGCGACACGAGCTCGGCGGTGGTGACCCGGTGCACGGCGGGGTGGTCGAGGTGCCCGCGCATCGGCGGGAGCAGCACGAACGCGATCGCCGACACCCCCACGCCGAGCCCGCCGACCGCGAAGAACGGAGCGCGCCAGCCGAACTGCTCGCCCAGCCACAGCCCGGCCGGCACGCCGAGCACCGACGCGATCGAGAACGCGCCCATCACCATGCCCAGCGCACGCCCGCGCAGCTGCGCCGGCACGGCGTCGCTGACGATCGCGATCGCCAGCGCGGTCGCGGGGCCGCCGAACGCTCCGGCGATCAGCCGCGTCGCGATGAGCGTCTCGAAGCTCGTGGCGAGGCCGCCCAGCGCGGTGCCGGTGGCGAGGCCGATCATCGCGAAGCACAGCGCCGTCTTGCGATCGATGCGATCGAGGAAGCGGGAGCCGACGAGGCCGGCGACGCACGCCGACGCGGTGTAGGCGCCGGCGATGTAGCCGATGTGCGCCTCCGAGAACTCCAGCGCGAGCGCGAAGTCGCGCCCGAGCGGCATGACCATCACGAAGTCGAGGATGTTGACGAACTGCACCGACGCGATGAGCGCGACGACGCCGAGCTGCTGTGCAGTGAAGCGTTCACGAGGCGGGGCGGGCGCAGGCACCGCACGGTAACTAATCGCCCGCGCGTTTCGCGGCTACACTGCGTTGCTTCGATGACCTGGTGGGTTGCCGTGCTGCTGGCCGCGGTGAGTCCGTTCGAGGCGGCGATGGGGCGCGCCGTCGCGCACTACAACGAGGCCGAGTGGGACGCCGCGCTGCGCGAGCTGACGGTCGCCGAGCGGTACGCGACCGGCGAGGCCGAGCAGGTCGCGGTGTGGATGCACCAGGGCGTGATGCTCGCGAACGTGCCCGACGCCGAGGCCGCGAAGGGCAAGTGGCGTCGCGCGCTGGAGGCGATCCCCAAGGCGCAGCTGCCGCTGCAGGTCTCGCCGCGCGTGAAGGCCCTCTTCGAGCAGGTGCAGCAGGAGGTCGCTGCGAGGCCGGTGCGGGAAGCGCCGAAGCCGGTGCCGCTCACGCCGGCGCCGGCGCAGGAGGTCGCCGGCAGCCCGGGCGTTCCGCTCGTGCCGATCATCTCTCTCGCCGTCGCGGTCGCGGGGGCCGGCATCGGAATGGGGCTCATCATCAGCGCGAGCTCGCTGCTCAACGCGGCGAAGGGAGCCGACCCGGTGACCGCGGCCCGCCTTCGCGCCGACGGCTCGGTGCAGTCGACGATCGCGTACATCGCGTTCGGGCTCGCCGGAGCCGCAGCATTGACGGCGGTCATCACGTTCATCCTGATGGAGTGAGTCGGCAGTCGGCAGTCAGCAGTTTGCAGTTACTGCCAACTGCCGACTGCCGACTGCCGACTCACCTGACCTCGATGCCGCTGCCGTCGTTCACCTTGATTCGCACGCGCCCGCCCGCAGGCACCTCGATGCTCTTCTCGGTGCGCCACCCGGTCGCGGTGTTGTGCGCGCTCACCTTGCGGTGGCCCTCCCAGACGCTGAACGCCGAGATCGGCGTCGGGCCCACCGCGACCCCGTCGACCGCGATCTGCAGCTCCACGTGCGGAGGCACCGGCCTCACGTCGAGCAGCCCGTGCGCCGGCTTCCACGACAGGCTCTCACGCCCGCCGCCGGCGACCTCGACGTTGCGCGACCACGACAGCCCCAGGCGCGGCTCCCGCAGCTCGACGCGGTGATGACCGGGCGGCAGCTCCAGCGTCGTGGGGGTCACGCCGGTCTGCTTGCCGTCGATGAAGATCTCCGTCGGCGGGTCGCTCGACAGGTGCAGCGAGCCCGTCGTCGCGGCCGCCGCGACCACCGGCGCCGGCTCGGGGGCCGACGCCGGTTCCTCCTTGGCCACCGGCTGCTTGCCTGACCGCGGCGGCTTCTGCGTCGGCTTCGGCAGCTTCACGACGGCGGGCTGCGGCTCGGGGTCCTTCACGACGACCGCGGGCTCCACGGGGGCCGACGCAGGAGCCGGCGCCTTCGGCTTCACCGCGGCTGCGGGCGGCGCCGGCGGCTCGACGGTGGCGGTGGCAGGGCCCGTCGCGGCCCACAGCACTCCGGCGCCGCCTCCGAGCACGGTGAGCGCCAGCGCCGCGACCACGAACAGCAGCGTGCGGCGGCCACCCTTCGGCTCCGTCACCACCTCGACGTTCGTCGGCGGCCCGGCCGGCGGCACCATCGCCGTCTTCACGCCCTGCGGCGGCCGGCGCGGCGGCGCCGGCGACGGGTGTGGAGGGACGAGCTCGACCTCCTCGGCGATCGCCGAGAGCTCCGTCGGCCCGACCGTGATGCCCTCTTTCACGAGCAGCTGCTCGAGCGCCTGGCTGAGCTCGGCCGCCCGCGCAATGCGCTGCTCGCGATCGCGCTTCGTCGCCCTCTCGAGCAGCTGCGACAGCGCCTTCGGGCAGTCGTCCCGCAGCGACGACAGCGGAGTCAGCGTGCCCGTCTTCACCGAGCTCAAGATCTCGACCTCGTTGCGCCCGGGGTTCGCGCGGCGCCCCGAGAGCAGCTCGTACAGCACGAGGCCGAGCGAGTAGACGTCGGTGCGCCCGTCGAGCGGCATGCCCAGCATCTGCTCGGGCGACATGTACGCGAGCTTCCCGCGGATCTGCCCCATGCGCGTCTGCAGCTGCGTCGTGCGCGCCTTCGCGATGCCGAAGTCGATCAGCTTCACGAGCCCGTCTTTCGACAGCAGCAGGTTGCCGGGGCTGATGTCGCGGTGAACGAGGTTCAGCGGGGCCCCGTCGGGCCCCTTCTGCCGGTGCACGTAGTCGAGCGCCTGCGCGGCCTGGCTCACGATGCGCAGCACCGCGCCGATGGGCAGGCGGCGGCCGCGGGTGGCGAACGACTTGATGACGGTGTGCAGCGACGGGCCGTCGACGAGCTCGATCGCGATGTAATAGGCCGAGTCGATCTTCCCGAAGTCGTAGACCTGCGCGATGTGCGGGTGGGTGAGGCGGGCGGTCAGCCGGGCCTCCTCGAGAAACAGCTCGACGATCTCGGGGTCGCTCGCGTGCTGCGCGTGCATGGTCTTCACCACGCAGGTGCGGTCGAAGCCGTTCGGGCCGGTCTGCCGGGCATGGTGCACCTCGCCCATGCCCCCGATCGCGAGGGTCCGCTCGAGGATGTACCGGCCGAAGGTCTGCGGCATACGGCGCTCCGAAGGCTAGTACGGCAGCCCGGAAGTCCGTGCCGTGATCGGTGGTCGACGCGCCCCGCTGGCAAGGCGTCGCGACCGAGTCGCACTTGTCGGTGCGTTGCAGGGAGCGCAACGCAGCCAGCGGGGATGGATCGGCCGCCCAGCACGGCACGAACTTCCGGGCTGTCGTACTAGCCCAGCTTCGAGACGGCGCTTTCAGATTGGTGCTAAGGGAACCGCTGCCCGTGGCCACCATCCTGGTCGTCGACGACAGCCCGCTCGTGCTGAACCTCGTGCGCGAGGTGCTGACCGAAGCGGGCTATCAAGTGGTGACGGCCGACAACCCGCTGACGGTGCCGGCGCTCGTGCGCCGCACGAAGTTCGATCTCGCGCTGGTCGACCTGAACATGCCGGCGATCCAGGGCGACGCGGTGACCGTGATCCTCGAGCAGACCGATCTGCTGCGGAAGCGCGTGGTGCTCTTCTCGGAGGCCGCCGAGTCCGAGCTGAAGGACAAAGCGAAGTCGTGCGGCGCCCTCGGCTACATCAAGAAGGGCACCGACGAGCACCTGCTCAAAGAGATCGCCCACTTCCTGACGATCGCCCGCTGAGCCCTAAGCGTCGCCGTCGCAGAGCTGCCGCACCCGCATCAGCGACTTCGGGTTCATCACCAGGAACTGCAGGCCCATGCCGACCGAGAAGTGGAAGCCGCCGCGCGCGCCCCACGCGTTGGCCCACGCGACGACTCCGTTGCCCTCGAGCACCTCGTGGCTCTCGGCGACGTGGATGCGGAGCTCGAGCGCCGAGCCGACGCGCTGCGAGGCGAGCGAGCGCACGAAGACGCCGCCGGGCGACAGGTTCGAGGTGAAGCCGGCGAGCCATCTTCCCGCCGTGCCGGGCGTCACGCCGACCTCGCGGAACTCGACGACCGAGAAGAACGGCACGCGCTGGTGAACGCGCAGCTGGGGGTGAACGCGGCGGTCGCCGCTCACGGCGCGCACGACGTCGTCGGCCGGCGCGTTGACGTGGAGGCACGCGTGGAGGCCCGGCTCCGGCGGCAGGTCGGGCCCCGCGCTCAGCACCACGGCGGGCACCTTCTCGAGGCCCCGCTTGTGCCGCAGCTGGTGGAGCAGCGGCGCCGCCGGCGAGCGCGCGGCGACGGCGAGCACGTCGAACTCTTCGTGGATCTCGGGGACGCGCGCGGTGAGGTTGATCGGCAGCACGTAGAAGCCGTTGAGCTGGAGGATCGCGTCGAGCCGGCGCAGGTCGACGGCGTCGTCGCTCGCGAGCAGCACCCGGCGCGCGCGCTTGCCTTCGGAGCGCGTGCCGCCCGTCTTCGCCGCGTTGAGGCGCAGCTGGACGTCGGCGAGGCGCAGCGGGCGCATGACGAGATCGGTGGCGCCGAGGTTCGACCAGGCCTCGAGCTGCTCGCTCGGCACCTCCGACTGGCCGAGCAGCACGAGCGGCACGGTGCCGGCGTGGCGCGCGGCCTCGGACACGCGGTCGGGCTGAGGCCCCGGAGCGGCGACGTCCGCGATCATCATCGCCGGGCTGAAGGTGCGCACGGCGTCGAGCGCGTCGTTCATCGACGAGACCTTGTGCACCTTGCAGCCCGCGGCCGCGATCGGAGGCAACGTCACGCTGGCCGCGGCCGGAGAAGGGTCGATGACGAGGACGGCGTCGGGGGACACGAGCGGGCGGGAGCCTAGACGCGGAAGCGGCGGACTTCACCCCGAAGCACGTCGGCCTGGCTGCGCAGCGTCTCGATCGCCTCTTCGAGCAGCTTCACGCTCTTGTTCTGGGCCTCGCTGACGGTCTTGATGGTCTCGATCGCCTTCAGCACCTGCTCGCTGCCGCGCGACTGCTCGCGCTGGGCGCGGTTCAGGTGCGCGGCCATCTCGTTGATGTTCTCGATCGAGCGCGTGAGCTGCTTGCTGCCGTGCGCCTGCTCCTGCACCGAGCGCTGCACGTGGGTCGCGAGCAGCTTCATCTTCTCGACCGTCTTCATGACGGCGTCGGCCCCGCGCGCCTGCTCGTTGGTGGCGCGGCTGATCTGCTCGACGGCCTCGGCGACGCGGACGATCGAGCCCGTCACCTCTTTGCTGCCGCGCGCCTGCTCGACGGTGGCGCGCGCGATCGCCTTCACCATGAGCGTCGACTTGTTCGCCGAGTCCTGAATCTTCTTGAGCTGGTTCTCGGCCTCCTTGCCGAGCGCGACGCCCTCGTCGACGTTGCGCACGCCCTGGTTCATCGCGGCGACGGCGTTGCGCGACTCCTGCTGCACGGCGCGGATGAGGTCGCCGATCTCGCGCGTCGAGGTGCCGGTGCGCTCGGCGAGATCTTTGATCTCTTCGGCGACGACCGCGAAGCCCTTGCCGTGCTCGCCGGCCTGCGCGGCGATGATCGCGGCGTTCAGCGCGAGCAGGTTCGTCTGCTCGGCGACCTCGTCGATGACGCTGACGATGTTGCCGATCTCGGCGATGCGCCGGCCGAGGTGCTCGATGACCTGCAGCGCCTGCGCCGAGCTCTCTTTGATCTTGTCGATGCCGTGCAGCGTCTTGAGCAGCGACTCGCCGCCGGACTCGGCGTCCTTCGACACCTGCTCCGAGAGGCGCGCGGTCTCGTAGGCGTTCGTCTCGACCTGGCTGATCGCGACGTCCATCTCGGACATCGCGTTGCTGGTGCCCTCGGTCGTCTTGAGCAGCTCCTCGACGCTCTGGTTGACCTCTTTGATGGCGATCGTCATCGCCTCGATCTGCGTGGTGTTCTCTTCGACGCTGGCCGCCATCGCGGTGACGTTCTCGGCGACCTCGTCGTTGGTGGCGGCCATCTCCATGACGGAGGACGACGACTCTTCCGCGCTCTGAAAGAGGACCTCGACGTTCTCGGCGATGCCCTTCAAGCTGGCGAGCATCTCGACCATGGAGCTCGACGTCTCTTCGACGCGCGTCAGCACGGTCGAGGCGCCCGACGTCGTCGTCGAAGCGGTGCGCGAGATCTGATCGATGACCTGCGCGACGCCCTCGCTGACGCCGCGCACGCGGCCGAGCGTCTCGCGCAGGCCCAAGCCGATGGTGTTGAGGGCCTCGGCGAGCTGGTCCATCTCGCGCGTGGCTCCGCGCTCGAGGCGCACGGTGAGGTCGGCCTCGCTGAGCTTCGCGGCCGTGTTCATCATGTCGGTGAGCGGGCGCACGATCAGCAGGCGCGAGAGCAGGAAGACGAGCACGAGGAACAGGCCGGTGCCGGCGAGCAGCGCGACCATGAGCGTGCGGCGCAGGTCGGTGAGGGCCTCGATGATGCGCCCGCGGTCGAGCGAGATGAGCACGAAGCCGGCGCCCGGCGTGCCGAGCCGGGTGACGCGGTCGGAGATGAGCAGCTCGTTGCCGGTGCTGAGCTCCATGTTGAGCGGCCAGCCGCGGGCGTTGAACTCGGACAGCAGCTGCTTCAAGCGCTCAGGCTCTTCGCCGCGGCGGCTGGCGACGCGGTTCGCGGCGGTGCACTCGGTCTCGCACCAGAAGACTCCGGCGAACTTGATCGCGGGCTCTTCGCCGACGATCTGATCGATCTCGGCCGAGCTGGCCTCGTCGTACTCGCGCGGCGACACGAGCACCTTGCGCTCGATCTCCTTCGCGACGGCCTTGCCGCGCTCGTACAGCGTGTCGGTGAGGTACTGCTCGGCCTGGTTCGGCACGGCGATGAACAGCGCGAGCAGCAGGACCACGAGGGCGGCCGAGAACGAGAGGAAGATCGCCCAGGTGAGACCGATGCGCTGGCTCTTGGCCGCCACGTTCGGTTTGCACCTTAGCGGAACGCTTCGGCGCGTGAAGCTCAGAACGCGACCGACCGGCACGACGGCCGGCAGGGGGCGGCTCGGCTTTCCGTCGCGGTGCCAGACCTCGCTGGCGTCGCCGAGCTCGCGCGCACGGCTGCGGGTTCTCCGTCGCCCACGCTTCGATGCTCTTCCCGTGCGGCGCTGACGTGACGTGACGTGGAAGCGTTCAGTGCCCCCCTGTGGGTAGGTAAATGCGTCCGCGTCGCTGAACGCGCCTCTGACGTGCCCAACACGCACCGCTCCGGCAGTGCGGTCGCGCGCCCGGAGGGCGCTCGGGAGCATCGAGGCACGGCGATCACGAACCCATCGCCGTGCGCACGAAGCAGCGCTCGGCGCGAAGGCTCGGCAGCCACGCAGCACAGCCCAGCCGACCCGCGTTCGCGTAGCGTCAGCGCGCACCCACGACAATCATGGCGACCCACGCAACGCTCATCGCAGGCCACGTTCACGACGCGTGCTTCCGCTTGAGGACCTCGCCGACACTGCTGATTGCGTTAGAAACCCACCATGGCGCGCACCCGCCTGTACACCTCCGACGTCTACGTCGCCCACGATCCCGGGCCCATGCACCCCGAGCGCCCCGAGCGGCTCAAGAGCATCCACGCCGTGCTCGACCGCGCCCCCATCGCCAACGTCGAGCGGCACGCGCCCCGCCCCGCCAGCAGAGACGAGCTCACGCTCGTGCACGACGCCGCCTACGTCGAGAAGGTCCTCGCCACGTCCGGCAGGCCCACCCAGCTCGACGCCGATACCAGCACCAGCGCCCGCAGCGTCGAGGCCGCCCTCCTCGCCGCCGGCGCCGCCGTCCAGGCCGTCGACGACGTGATGACGAAGGCCGCAGAGAACGCCTTCGCCCTCGTCCGCCCGCCCGGCCACCACGCCGAGGGTGATCACGCGATGGGCTTCTGCCTCTTCAACAACGCCGCCATCGCGGCGGAGGCCGCGAGACGCAAGGGCGCCGGGCGCGTGCTCCTGCTCGACTGGGACGTACATCACGGCAACGGCTCCCAGTCGCACTTCTACGCGCGCCGCGACGTCATGTACGCGTCGCTGCACCAGCACCCGTTCTACCCGGGCACCGGCTCGCCGTTTCTCGGCGGCGAAGGCGAAGGCCTCGGCTTCAACGTCAACTGCGGCCTGCCCGGCGGCCAGGGCGACGACGACTACGCCGCCGTCTTCGAGGGCCTCTTCCTCCCCATCGCCGAGCAGTTCGCGCCCGACTTCGTCGTCGTCTCTGCCGGCTTCGACCCCCACCGCGCCGACCCGCTCGGCGGCATGCGCGTCACCGAGCGTGGCTTCGCCGCGATGTGCTCGGCGTTGAAGACGCTCAGCAAGGGCCGCATCGTGCTGCTGCTCGAGGGCGGCTACGACCTCGATGGGCTCGCCCAGTCGGTGCACGCCTGCGTCGAGGTGCTCTCGGGGAATCGCAGCGAGTCGTTCACCGCAGGCACCGTTCGCGCCGACACTGCCGAGGCTCTCTCCGAATCGTGGTCGATTCATCGAAAGCACTGGAAGCAACCATCGTGAGTTCCCCTCACCCCGGCCCTCTCCCCTACGAGGGGAGAGGGGGTTCGGTTTCGTACATTCATGGTGGAACCGACGATCGCGAGGTCGCGCGGCTCGAGAAGCAGGCGCGCTGGTGCGCTCCGTGGATGCTCGAGCGCTTCGACGCCGCCCCGGGCATGCGAGTGCTCGACCTGGCCACCGGCGTCGGCGCGATGGCCTCCGAGCTGCTGAAGCGCTTCCCCGGCATCGTGCTCTTCGGCGCCGATCTCAGCGCCACGCAGCTCGCGAAGGCCCGGCGCAACGGCACGCGCTACCTCCGCGCGAACGGCGCGCGGCTCCCGTTCGCGGACGGCACGTTCGACCGCGTGCACTGGTCGTGGTTCCTCGAGCACGTCTCGCCCGACACCGCCGTGAACGTGCTGCGCGAGGTCCGCCGCGTGCTGAAGCCCGGCGGCTGCGTGCACTTCACCGAGGTCGACAACTCCACCTTCAGCACCGTGCCGCCGCTGCCGAAGACGCTCGCGGCGCTCGACGCCCTGAACCAGGGCCAGCTCCGCGCCGGGGGCGACCCCTTCATCGGCCCCAAGCTCGAGGGCTACCTGAAGCGCGCCGGCTTCACGAAGATCGACGCCCGCGAGACGCCGATGACCGGCGACGCGAGAGACCCCGTCTACTTCCAGGGCTTCATCGACGAGTTCGCCGAGATCTTCGAAGGCCTCGACGAGGCGCTGGGCGCCCCGCTCGTCGACGCCGCCACCGAGCTCCGCGGCCTCGTCAGCCTCCCCGGAGGCAGCATTCATTACCGTGCCACAATCGCCCAGGCCCACAAATGAGGGTAGTTTCACCCTCGGGTGGAACCTGTCCCAACCGAAGAAGATCCGCTCATCGGCAAGGTGCTGAGTGGGCGGTTCCGCATCATCGAGCCCCTGGGCAGCGGCGGCATGGGCAAGGTCTACAAGGCGATGCAGACGCCGCTCGAGCGGCTCGTCGCCCTCAAGGTCCTGAACCCGAAGTACGCCGGCGAGAAAGATCCCGGGTTCGAGCGCCGCTTCTTCCTCGAGGCGGCGATGACCGCCAAGCTCCACCACCCGAACACCATCACCGTCCACGACTACGGCCGCACCGAAGACGGCATGCTGTTCATCGCCATGGAGTACGTCGAGGGCGAGACGCTCCAGCAGCTGCTCGCCAAGCTGAAGGTGATTCCCTGGCCGCGCGCGCTCTCGATCACCTCGCAGATCGCCCGGAGCCTGCGCGAGGCGCACAAGCTCGGCGTCATTCACCGCGACCTGAAGCCCGCGAACGTGATGGTGCTTCACGAAGAGACCGGCTCCGACATGGTGAAGGTCCTCGACTTCGGGCTCGTGAAGACGTTCGCGCCCGACCAGATGCCCCCGGTCAACGAGCCCGAGCTGACGCAGGCCGGCGTGCTGCTCGGCTCACCGCTCTACATGGCGCCGGAGTCGGCGAAGAACGAGGCCGACCCGCGCTCCGACATCTACTCGATGGGCGTGCTGCTGTTTCAGTGCCTGACCGGCAAGCCGCCGTTCACCGGCAAGGACTCGATCGACATCATCGTGAAGCACATTCGCGAGCGCCCGCCGCGGCCGAAGGCGCTCAACCCCGAGCTGCCCGACGAGGTCGAGGCGCTGGTGCTCAAGTGCCTGCAGAAAGAGCCGCAGGATCGCTACCAGTCGATGGACGAGGTGCTCGAGGGGCTGCGCCTCGTCGCGGCCGCGATGGGCATCTCGGGCGCCTTCACCGACCCGCGCGCCGCCATCGTCGCCGCGATGTCGGGCAGCACGTCGTCGTCGGGCATCAAGCGGCCGCCGCCGCTGCCGAGCTCGCAGAGCGAGCGCGCCGCCATGGCGACGAGCTCGATCGAGGTGCCGCTCGACGAGTCGGCCGCCGTCACCGCGCCGCGGCGCAACCTGCTGTTCGTCTACGTCCTCGGCGGCGCCATTCTCGCCGCCGCCATCGTCGGCGCCGTCACCTGGGCGACGCGCAAGCCGAAGGTGGTGGCGAAGCCGCCCGACCCCGCGATCGTGAAGGTCGCGCCGCCGAAGCCGCCCGACCCGGTGCAGCCGCCGAAGCCGCCCGACCCGCCGAGCCCCGCGGAGCCGGTGCTCGTGACCTTCGAGGTCAGCAGCACGCCGCCCGGCGCGAGCGTGTCGATGGACGGCAAGCAGGTCGGAGTGACTCCGTTCACGCTGCCGCTGAAGGCCGACGACGACGGCAGCCTGAAGGTGCAGCTCGCGTTCAGCCTCGACGGCTACCAGAGCGTCACCGCGACCGCCGAGGGCCAGGGCACGGTGCAGGTGAGCCAGACGCTGAAGCGCAAGCCGAAGAAGCGGACTCCGTCGACGAAGGACCCGGGCTTCAAAGACGACCCGTATCAGTGACGCGGCGGGTGCCGGGCTGAACGCCTTCGCGATGAGCGGCGAGGCTCGCGTGCCGCTGTCGTACGCGGACGGCCGGCACGTCACCCCGTGGGTCGCGCCGCTTCGCGGGCCACAAAAGACGTGACCGGCGCCCCAAAACCGGCCCATGGTTCGCACGGGTGAAATCGCGCCTCGCCCTCGTCCTGCTGCTCCTGCCGGGCCTGGCCTTCGCCGACGCCCGCGTCGAGGCGCGCAAGCGCTTCCGCCAGGGCATGGCGTACATCCGCGACGGCCGCTTCGAGGAGGGCATCGATCAGCTGCTCGAGGCCTACGCCATCAAGCCGCACCCCAACGTGCTCTACAACGTGGCGAAGGCGTACGAGAGCCTGAACCGCCCCGTCGAGGCGCTCGCCTACTACAACCGCTACCTCGAGTCTGACCCGAACGACTCCGCCGACGTGAAGAAGGCGATCGCGCGCCTCGAGCCGCAGATCCCGCGGCTCAAGCCGAAGGACCTCGAGGAGCCGAAGCCGCTGCCTCCGCCCACGAAGCCCGTAGAGCCCGCGAAGCCCGCCGTCGACGACGCCACGCTGCAGCGCCTCGCGCAGACCGTCGAGCGCCTCGAGGGCGCGGTGCGCCGCCTCGAAGATCGGGCCGCTGAGCCCCCGAAGCCCCGCGAGGAGCCCAAGGCGGCACCGGCGCCGGGCTCGGACGAGTCGGCGCTGCTGACGCCCGACGAAGAGGGCTCGCAGCCGTACGAAGAGACGGTCGTCACCGCGACGCGCCGCGCACAGACCACGCTCGAGGCGCCGAACGCCACCACCGTCATCACCGCGGAAGAGATCCGCATGTCGGGCGTGCGCTCGCTGCCCGAGCTCCTTCGGCGCGTGCCCGGCGCCGAGGTCATGATGCTCGGCGTCTCGAGCCCGAACGTCTCGTTCCGCGGCTTCAACCAGCGCATCTCGAACAAGGTGCTGCTGCTCGTCGACGGCCGCCCCGAGTACCAGGACTTCCTCGGCCTCTCGATGTGGCAGGGGCTGACCATCGATCTCTCGGAGATCGAGCGCATCGAGATCATCCGCGGCCCGGGCTCCGCGCTCTACGGCGCGAACGCGATGCTCGGCGTCATCAACATCATCACGCGCACGCCGGGCACCGGCCCCGTCGCCGAGCTCGGCGCGTTCGCGGGCAACGGCGAGGCCGGCGGCGGCAGCTTCGTCGCGAGCGGCGGCAGGCGGCTGCGCTTCCGCGCCTCCGCGGGCTACGGCCAGGAGCAGAAGTGGAGCCGCGACTTCTCGAGCCAGCGCGCCGACTTCGCCCCGCAGATCGAAGACGAGGCGCTCGGCTACCGCAGCGCGAAGGGCAACATCGTCGCGACGTGGAGCTTCAACCGCGACTTCTCGGTGAGCGCGTCGGCCGGCATCAACCGCCTCTTCACCGAGATCTACCCCATCGGCATCTTGAGGAACTTCTACCTCGACGGCTACGGCGGCTACGCGAAGGCCGACGCGTCGCTCGGGCCGGTGAAGGTGAAGTTCTGGTGGAACCACCTCTCGGCGAGCTCCGGCCCGCAGTACTGGCCGATCGGCACGCGCACCATCGACACGCACGTCGAGTCGAACGTGTTCGACGTCGAGATCCTGTTCCAGAAGGAGTTCACGCTCCTCGGGCGCCACCGCGCCAGCATCGGCGCGTCGGGGCGCCTCAAGCGCGTCAGCTGGTCGTACACGGGCAACCTCACCCAGGAGCTCCACTTCGCCGGCTTCGTGCAGGAGGAGTGGCAGCCCATCAAGCCGCTCACGCTCACCGCGAGCTACCGCCTCGACCGCCACCCGCTGCTCGACAACGGCCGGCCCGGCTACGCGCACAGCCCCCGCGTGTCGGTCGTGTGGATCCCGTTCGAGGGCCACGCGCTGCGCGGCAGCTTCGCGACGGCCTTCCGCGCCCCCACGTTCCTCGAGAGCTACACGAACCTCGCGACGCCGATTCCCGGCGTGAACGGCGCCTCGGTGCTCACGCAGGGCGAGCGCGCGCTCAAGCCCGAGCGCCTCTTGTCGTTCGAGCTCGGGTACCGCGGCGAGTGGGTGCGCTTCGGCCTCGCGTGGGATCTCGCGCTGTACCAGAACTACGTGAACGACCTCATCGTGCTGTCGGCGGTGAACCCGCTGCCGCCCGATCAAGCCTACGACCCCGCGACCGGCTCGTACCTTCTCGGCCGCAGCACCTTCCAGAACGACCCCGTCGGCTACGTCGCCCGCGGCGCCGAGCTCGGCTTCACCTGGAGCGCCACCGCCGGCCTGGACCTGCGCCTCACCGGCGCGCTGCAGCAGGTCGCCGTCAACGGCATGCAGACGGGGCCGTGCGGCCCGTGCAGCCAGGCGCCGGTCGGGAAGCTGTTCTTCGGCGTCTCGTACCGCACGCCGGTGGGGCTCGATCTCGGCGCCGACCTCGCGGTGGCCTCGAGCGCCACGTGGATCGAGCGCGAGCCCGACGCCGCCGACCCGACCCGCATCGCGAACGTCGAGAACCGGCTGCCCGCCTACGTGGTGATCAACGCGCGCGCCGCGTACCGCTTCTTCGACGACCGGCTCACCCTCGGCATCGTCGGCACCCAGCTCGGGCCCTCGCACCAGGAGCACCCCTTCGGCAATTTGATTACCCGCCGCATCTTCGGGACGATCACGGTGAAGCCATGAGAGTCGGCAGTCGGCAGTCAGCAGTCGGGAGTGTCGTCGCGCTGGTGCTCTGTGCCTGCGAGCCCCCTCCCGTCATCGCGACCGCCGACGTCCGCCAGCAGAGCGAGGCCGGCCGCATCGAGGGTGAGATCGTCGCCACCGGCGCCGCCCGCGGCAACGCCGTCATCTTTCTCTACGACGCCGAGAGGCCTCCGCCGCCCACCGGCACCGGCCGCCCGCTCACCTTCGCCACCGTCCCGGCCGCGACGCTGTTCGGCGGCTCCGAGGGCAACGGGCCGTTCACCGCGCCCTTCGCGTTCTCGCTCGTCAAACCCGGCAGCTACCTCGTGCGCGGCCTCATCGACACCAACGCCGACTTCATTCCCTGGTACGGCGTCACCGCCGACGCCAACGCCGGCGACGTCGGCGGCGCCGCCGTCGACCCCATCAGCCGCGCCACGCTCACCCTCGACGTCGAGAGCGCGCGCCTCGACGTCCCCGTCAGCTTCACCGACGCCGCCCGCGTGCCGGTCGATCGCCCCGCATTCCAGGTCGCGCCGGGCAGCCCCGCGCTCGAGCTCCGCGCTCCCGCTCCCGGCATGCCCGAGGTCCCGCTCGCCTTCGACCTCGTGCCCCAGCCGATCGACGAGGGCGTGGTGCACCAGCGGCAGCCCGTGTTTCTCGCGCAGCTCATCGACGACGACCGCGACGGCGTGCCCGACGACAAGAACCGCGACGGAGTGCCCGACATGTGGCCGCGCCTCATCTTGCGCAAGGTCGACGACGTGAACCCGCTCGCCGACGACAACGGCGACTACGATCACGTCAACGGCATGGTGCGCCTCGACCCCGACTCAGTGCCCGACGTCGTCGTGCTCGCCGGCGCCATCGACCCCACCGAGCTCTTGCCGGCGCTGATCGACCCGATGACGATGCGGCCGCGGCCCGCCCCGGTGCCGGTGCCGAGGCTGAAGATCCGCGTGCGCCCGCGCGCGCTCGACGCCGCGAACCCCGCTCAGCCGGTGCCGCTGCTCAACCTGCCGGCGGGGAAGTACGCGATCGTGCTCATCGCTCCGACGGGGCAGACGTGGAGGGTTCCGAACGAGCTGGCTCCGGGCCTCGCGTCGCGGCTTGGGCTGCCGGAGGTTGCGACTCAGGGAGCGGTGATTCAGGTTCCCTGAGCGCAGGTTCCTTCGACTCCACGGGCCTCCCGGAGTCGAGCGCCTCGCGCGCCTTGCCGCGATCGAGCGCGTCTTCCCACCGCGCCACCACGACCGTCGCCACCGCGTTGCCCATCAGGTTCGTGAGCGCGCGCGCCTCGGACATGAAGCGGTCGACGCCGAGCAGGAGCGAGATGCCCCCCACCGGAATCGTGCCCAGCGAGCCCAGCGTCGCCGCGAGCGTGATGAAGCCGCCGCCCGTCACGGCCGCCGCGCCCTTCGACGTGAGCAGGAGGATGAGCAGGAGCGACACCTGCTGGCCGATGCTGAGCGGCACGTCGAGCGCCTGCGCCACGAAGATGGCCGCCATCGTCAGGTAGATGCACGTGCCGTCGAGGTTGAACGAGTAGCCGGTCGGCACGACCAGCCGCACCACCTCGGGCCGGCAGCCCATGCCCTCGAGCTTCTTCATCAGCGTCGGCAGCGCCGACTCCGACGAGCTGGTGCCGAGCACGAGGATGAGCTCGTCCTTCAGGTAGCGGATGAGCTTGAAGATGCTGAAGCCCATCAGCCGCAGCACGCCGCCGAGCACGAGCAGCACGAACGCGAGCGCGGTCGCGTAGAAGCTGACCATCAAGAGCGCGAGGTTCGCGAGCGCGCCGACGCCGTACGTGCCGATGGTGTACGCCATCGCGCCGAACGCCCCGATCGGAGCGAGCTTCATCACCACCCCGACGATCGCGAAGAGCGCCAGGCCGACGCGGTCGAGCCCGTCGAGCAGCGGCTTCGCGCGGGCGTGGCCGAGCCCCGCGATGGCGATGCCGGCGAGCACCGCCAGCACGAGCACCTGGAGGATCTCGCCGCCCACGAACGCGCCCACGAAGCTCTCGGGGATCATCGCGAGCAGGTGCTCGACCACGCCGTGCGGCCGCGGCGCCGACAGCGTCTTGTCGAGCTTCGACGTGTCGAGCTTCGTCACGTCGGCGTGAATGCCCGCGCCCGGCTGGAGCACGGTGACGATGAGCAGGCCGAGCATCAGCGCGAGCGTCGTCATCGCCTCGAACCAGATGAGGGCCTTCACCCCGACGCGCCCGACCTTCTTCAGGTCGCCCATGCCCGCGATGCCGTGCGTGACGGTCACGAAGATGATGGGCGCGATCAGCATCTTGATGAGCCGCACGAAGCCGTCGCCGAGCGGCTTGAGCGCGCGGCCCCACTCGGGCGCCACGGCCCCGACGATGACCCCGAGCACGATGGCCGTCAGCACCCAGACGTAGAGGCGGCCGGCGCCTTTCGATGGAGGTGCGCTCACGTCCGGGGGAGGCTAATTCACTCCGTAGCCATGTCTCACATTCTCCTGCTTCTGTTGGCTGCGCCCGCGACCTACGAGCTCGACGCGAGCAAGACCGAGCTGGTGGCGCTGCTCGCGGCCGGCGGCCTGCCGGGCGTCGGTCACCCGCACGTGGTGGCGGCGAGCCAGGTGACGGGCACCATCGTGTGGGACGCCGAGTCGCCGGAGTCGTCGAGCGTGAAGGTCTCGTTTCCCACCGCGGGGCTCAAGGCCGACGCCGCGGCGCTGCGCAAGCGCGAGGGCATGGGCGACCTCAGCGACAAGCAGCGCGACGGCGTGAACAACAACATGCGCGAGGACGATCAGCTGAGCCCGAAGCTGTTCCCGACCATCTCGTTCGCCTCCACCTCGGTGAAGCGCGTGAGCGGCGATCAGCTCGAGGTGACCGGGAAGCTGTCGATTCGCGGCGTCGAGAAAGAGATCACGATGCCGGTCACCGTGCGGGAGCAGGACGGCGTGCTCACCGGCACGGGCAACGCGGTCATCCGGCACACCGACTTCAAGTTCAAGCCCTACAGCGCGGCGCTCGGCATGGTGAAGAACGAGGACGAGATCACGCTGAAGGTGAAGCTCGTCGGGCGCAAGGCCGCCGAGAAGAAGGCGGAGCTCGATACCCCTTAGCGCGAACGCGCCGCTCAGTTGAGTCGAGCCTGAGCCAAGGTCGAGGCGCGGGCGAGGACCGACCGGAGTGGCCTGGTATGGCCATGAGGACGGACCGGAGCCCGCAACGAAGAGATTGGCCAGGATCGGCTCAAATGAGCGGCGCGTCAGCGCTCGATGCGCGCCGGGTTCCCCACTGCGCGCGCGCCCCTCGGCACCCGCCTGCTCACCACGGCGCGCTCGGCCACCGTGCAGCCCGCCTCGAGGTACGCGCCGGGCAGCACGATGCTGCGCGCCTCGAGCACGACGTCTTCCTCGATCACCACCGCGCTCGGCGGCGGCCGCACCGTCCGGTCTCCCGTCAGCGAGTGGAAGTGGGTGTCGAGCACCTTCGTGAACGCGCCGACGCGGGTGCGCGCGCCGATGCGCACCGAGCCCTCGGCCTCCACCGACGCGCCGCCGAGCACCACGACGTCGTCGCCCAGCTGCAGCACCCCGTTCGGGCCGGCCCTCAGCTCGATCGGAGCCTCGCGCGCGTCGAGCAGCACGCCGCGGCCCAGCTCCACGCGCCCTCCGCCATGAAGCCACACCCGGCCGAGCACGCGCACACCGGCTCCGACTCGCGCTGCGCGCCACAGCTTCACGCGGCTCGTCAGGGTCTCGAGCAAGCGGGCGCTGTATAACTCAACGCCGATGGCCGACACGGCCGCATGTCCCACCCACCCGAATGAGCCGGTCACCGGCACCTGCGCGCGCTGCGGCGCTTTCTTCTGCGCGCTCGACAGCCGCATCGTCGACGGCAAGGTCTACTGCCACGGCTGCGCCGCCCGGCCCGACGTCGACTGGCTCGAGGGCTTCAAGCAGAAGTACTGGGGCCGCCGCGACGGCTGGGCCTGGCTGTTCGGCATCTCGGTGCCCTTCCAGGTGCTCGCGGCCATCGGCCTCGCGCTCGAGGCCGAGTCGCGGCCGCTGGCGCCCTTCACGCTGCTCTCTGCGATCGCCGGAGCGCTGTGGTGGCTCAAGGTCCGCGCCGCGCGCTGGCTCGTGCTGCTGCCGCTCCTGGGCTCAGGCGCGTACCTGTCGATCACCGTCCACCCCGCGATGATCGCCGCCATGTTCCTGCCGGTGCTCATCACGCTCGTCGTGGTCACGGCGACGCGCACGAAGCTGTTCTTCGAGATCGAGGTCGGCCGCGAAGAGGTGCGCAAGCTGTGGGACCTGTACGCGAACAACCAGGTCGCGCGCCACGCGCTGGCGATGGGAATCGCGGGCCTGCTCATCTGGCCGTTCGCGCCGCTCGCGCTCCTCTGTGGCGTCGTCGGCTTCCTCCGCGTCGACCCCGAGGCGAGGCCGCCGATCGGCCGCAAGGGCTCGGCGATCGCCGGCGTCGTGCTCGGCTGCGCCGGCATGATCATCGCCACGGTCGCCATCATGAACGGGTTCCGCTGATGGCCGGCGTGCTGTGCGCGGTGGCGGGCTTCACGCTCGCGTTCCTCGCGTGGAACGCGGTGCACCCGGTGCGCGGCGTGCTGCTCGGGCCGTCGTTCGCCGCCGCCACGTTCGCCGCCGAGCTCGGCGTCGTGCTCGCGCTGCTGTCGGCCGCCTCGGGCGCGCCGTTCTGGCTGCTCGGCGCGCACGGCACGCTCTCGGGCCTCACCGGCCTCGGGCTCCACGCGCTCGCGTTCCTCGGCGCCGCGGTGCTCGAGGTGCGCGCGCTCGGAGCCGTCGCCATCGCCACGGACGCGGTCAAACAGCTCGGCGCCGTCACCGTGCCCTCGCGCCTCGGCTGGCGCGCGCGCCCCATCGCCTGGAGCCACGCCGGCGTCGAGCGCGTCGACGATCTCCAGTACGGCCCCGCCGGAGCGCGCAACCGCATCGACCTCTACCGCCCGCGCGGCGCGACAGAGCCGCGGCCCGTGCTGCTGCAGCTCCACGGCGGCGCCTGGGTCTTCGGCAGCAAGCGCGTGCAGGCGCGCCCGCTGATGCTGCACCTCGCCGCCGCCGGCTGGGTGTGCGCGCCGATCACGTACCGGCTCGCTCCGCGGGCGCAGTGGCCGGCGCAGCTCGACGACTGCCGGCTCGCGCTGCGCTGGCTGCTCGAGCACGTCGCCGAGTACGGCGGAGACCCGAAGCGCATCGTCGTCACCGGCGGCTCCGCCGGCGGCCACCTCGCCTCGATGCTCGCGCTGACCGAGGAGCGCGGCATCGCCGGCTGCGTGCCGTTCTACGCGCCGTTCGATCTCACGACGCTGTTCGCGCCCGACCCGCTGAGCGCCGGCCTGTGCCGCGCCGTGTTCGGCTGCGGCCCCGGCGACCGCGAGGTGCTCGCGCGCGCCTCGCCGCTGGCGCACGTGAGCCGCAGCGCGCCTCCGTTCTTCGTCATTCACGGCACCGCCGACAACCTCGTGCCGGTGACGCAGGCGCGCGGGTTCGTGAAGGCGCTGTCGGCGGTGTCGCTGTCGCCGGTGCTCTACGCCGAGCTGCCCGGCGCGGTGCACGCCTTCGACGTCTTCAGGGGCCCGCGCACGATGGCGACGGTGGCGGCGGTGCAGCGGTTCGCGGAGTGGGCGACGACTCCCCGCGCGTGAGCTGGAGTGATCGGTCAGCTGCGGAGCTTCAAACCGGCAGTGCCTGGAGCGCGAACGCGACACCGTATTACCTGCAGTGACGGAGGCACCGATTCGTAGCAACCGCCGCGCGGCTCGCCGTGTCCCGCCCGTCACGCCAGCCTGCCGGAGCCTGGGCTCCCCCACCGAGACCAGCCACGGCGCCACCGTCAGCTTCACCCTGCCCGTCGCCCCCCGCGTGAGCTCCGAGGAGCGGCCTGCAGTGCACTGAGCCGGTTCAGCGCGCGCCGCGGGCCCGCCGCCCGAAGCACAGGGTCAGCACCTCGGCGGCGAGAGCCGGGGGCAGCTGCGCCTCGGCGAACGCGACGGCCTGCTCGCGGTCGGCGGCGGTGATGCGCCGGCCCGACGGCGAAGAGAGCCACGCCTCGGCCCGGGCGGGGAGCGCGAAGGCGGCCTTGCCCAGCGCCTTCGCCAGGTCTCTCTCGATGGCGCGCGCCCACGCGAGCTCGAGCGCGGCGGCCGGCAGCTTCCGCGAGTCGTTGAAGCTCAGCAGCGACTCGGGCGCGAGCCTCCAACGCCGCTCGAGCGCCTCGACGCCCGGGCCGTCGTACTCGTGCCGCAGCCCGACGAGCACGTGCTCACCGCTGCTCAGCTGGCAGCGGGCGACGGCGAGCTCGAGCTCTTCCTCTCCGCGCACCACCTCGATGCGCCGCACCTGCCTCGCCTTCACTCCGGAGGCGGCGAGGTGCGCGGCGATCGCGCGCACCGCCTTCGCCGCCCGCTGCTCGACGCGGTACGGCTCGAGCTTCAGCGGCGTCTTCGGGGCCGTGACCTTCGGCGCCCGCCCGCGGGCGGCAACTCGCCTCGACTCTCCGAGCAGGCGCGTGAGCGCTTCGCTGACCGCCTCGCAGCGGGTGTCGTCGACGAGCGAGCCGTCGCGCACCTTGCCGGAGCGCAGGTCGTCGCGGAGCTGCTCCGCGAGCGGGCGCGCCGCCGGGTGGCCGCCCAGCGCGAGCACGGCGCGGAAGCGCGGCACCGCGTCGCGCGCCTGCCGGGCCAGCGCCACCGCGCCGTCGGGGTCGACCGGCAGCAGGAGCTCGACCGCCGTGCCGACGAGCGGGGCGCGGGCGGCGAGCGCGCGGGCGAGCCGTGGCGCGTCGAGCTCCGCCGGGCGGGCGGCGCGCAAGAGCTGCGCGAGCGACCAGGGGTCGTGCTCCAGCCACCGCCACAGGGTGGAGGTGGGCTCGCGCAGGAGCCGCCTCCCGAACGACGTCACCCGCCCCTTCGCGAAGGCGGGCAGCTCTTCGAGGGCCGCCTCGAGCCACGACGCCTCGGGCAGGCCGAGCGCGGCGAGCTCGCGCTCCAGCGCGGGGTAGTGCGCTTCGCCGCTCTCGCAGAAGTGGCCGTGCAGCGCGCCGAGGAACACCTTCGGCTCGCCGAGCAGCCGCACCAGCCGGCGGTCGACGTCGTCCCACGCGGTGGGCCCGAGGAAGAGGCCGCCGAACCGATCGTGCCACCGCTCGTGCAGCGCGGGCCGGCGCTCGTCGAGCCCAAACGCGAACGCGAGCCCGTCGAGGAAGGCCGCATCTTCGAGGTACAGCACGTCGTCGGTGTCGAACGCGTCGAGCGCCGCCTTCCGCGGGCCGGTGACGGGGCCGATGCGCCTGCGCAGTGCGGTGAGCTGCGTGTGGTGGGCCATGGCGTCGGGCGAACCTCAGCCCCCGCGGACCTACCAGTGGCCCACGAGGCCGATCGACCCGCCCGTGGGCGTGACGGACGCGACGAGCTGCGCGTAGCGGTTCGGGTCGTCGCCCGCCACGAAGCAGTAGGCCGCGGCGGCGGCGCCGGCGGCCCCGACGCCGACCATCACCCACGTCACGATCTGCATCGTCTGAATGGACGACGCCAGCGCGCGGGCGTCGTCACGGCACTTGACCTGATCGCCGAAGCACTCGGCCCGCACGCCGAAGAGCCCGTCGCCGTTGCCGGCCCGGCCGGCCGCGACCGCCTCGAGGATCTCCTGCCGGGGCTTGAACTGATCCTGATACTTCGGCTCGGCGATCAGCCGGTCGATCAGCACCGCGCTCAAGAACCCCGCGACCGCGACGCCGGCCGCGATGTAGCCACCCAGGCGCAGCCGCCCGTTGCGCGCGTTGTACGCCGCCACGTAGTCGGCCGACGGCACGAGCGTCACGTCTTCGAGCGCCAGCTGATCGCGCTGCACGGTCACCACCGTCACGCGGCTGATGAAGCCGTCTTTCTTGACCGTCAAGCGGTGGCGGCCGCGGGGCAGCTTGATCGGAGCCGGCAGCGGCGTCGAGCCGCGCGACACGTCGTCGATGATGACCTCGGCGCCCTCTTCGCGCGTGCGGACGAGCAGCTGGCCCTGCTCCATGAACAGCAGCGGGCCGACGAGCTCCTGCGCGATCACGCTGAGCGCCGGCGCCAGCTTGTCGAACGACGCCTGCGGCGCCACCGTGCGCTGCGACACCACCTTGTTGTCTTTCGCGTCGAGCAGGCGCAGCTCGGCCGACAGCCCCGCCGCGGTGCGCGTGACCGAGCCGACCACGACGTTCTTCACGCCGACGGCCTGCACCGCCGCCGACACCGTCGGGTCGCCCTCGACGCCGAGCATCTGCTTCTGCCGCTCGATCGCGAGCAGCTGCCGCAGATCGTCGGAGCTCAAGACCTCGAAAGCGTCGAGCTCGCGCAGCCCCTTCACGACGGCGTTGAGCGCGGCCGCGGTCTCGGCCGGCTTCGTGTCGTTGCCCTTCAGGTCGAAGACGGCGATCGACGGCTTCGCGTCGTCGGTCTGCGCGGCCGCCAGCCGGGAGACGAACACGACAGCGATGCTCAACGCGATCGAGATTCCCCAGCGCACGTTTGGGCCTCCCTGGTCTAGAACCTAAGGTCCCATCATGCACCGCCTCGCGCTCGGCGTCGCCATCTCAATCGTGCTCACCGGTTGTCCCAAGCGGGTCGAGGGCTCGTCGCAGAGCGAGCCGAAGACCGTTCGCCTCATCGCCGACACGCCCGAGCGCGAGACCACCACCATCGCCGAGACGCGCAGCGACATCGAGATCGACACGCGCGATCACGAGCGGCAGCCGAAGGTGGTCGCGACCGGCGAGACCCCGCTGCTCACCGCCGACGGCCTCACCGCGCGGCTGTGCGGCGACGAGGCGTGCACGAAGGGCTGGGGCGTCGACAACCTGCTGCTCATCGAGGTGGTCGCCGAGAACGGCAAGGTGCTCGACCGCGTGTCGATCGGCTTCTCGGACACCGTGATCATCGGCAACGAGCGCGTCGACAACCTGGGCCGGCGGGCGTTCAACTTCGAGGCGGGCGAGATCAACCTCACGTCGAAGCTGCCCGAGAGACGGCCCTTCAAGCTCCGCGCGCTGGCGCTCGACTACTTCGGCGTGGGCCGCGTCACCGACGTCTGGGTGCAGCTCAAGCCCGAGTCCGGCGACCGCAGCGGAGACGACCTCAAAGGTCAGTGACGAAGCAGCTCAGGGCCCCAGCGGGCGGATAGCGGCGGGCATGTTGATCCACCCGTCGCAGCCGCCCATGTTCATCGTGCAGCCGAAGTCGGCCTGGCGCACGCCGCCGCCGCCGCCGCCGCCCGAAGCACCGACGCCGACGCCGATGCCGACCGCGGCGACCACCACCACGGCCGCCGCCGTCCAGAACCACCACTTCTGGTACACGGGCGTGCCGTCGGCGGACGTGTCGACCGCGGGAATGGGCTCGTCGGTGCGGGTCGGCGTCAGGCGGTCGTCGTTCACCGGCGTGTCGGTGTTCGTCGCGACGACGGTCGAGGCGATCGGCGCTCCGAGCTTCACCTCGATCGGGTAGTCGCGCCCGGCCTTCGCGTTCAGCGTCTGCGCGCCGTCGTGGTAGCCGTCTTTCTTCACCGCGATCTCGGTGGGGCCGGGCGGCACCTCGAGCTCGATCAGCGGCGCCGTGCCGGCCAGCCGCCCGTTCACGAACACCTGCGCGCCCGCGACGTCGCTGCTCACCGTCAGCACCGCCGCGCTCGCCTCGAGCGTGACGTTCACCTCGCTCGCCTTGTTGCCGACCACCGTCACCTTCTTCGTGAACGGCGCGTAGCCCAGCCGCCGCACCGTCACCGTGTGCTCGCCCGCGTTCAGCGTCTGCGAGCTCTGCGGCAGCGTGCCGATCTCTTTGTCGTCGATGGTGAGCTTCGCGCCCTTCACCGGCGTCGACAGCTTCACGAGCAGCTCGCCCTTCTGCGGCGGCAGCGCGGGAATGTCGTCGTCGGCGACCGGCTCGGGCTTCGCCGGCTTCGCGGGCCTCGGCTTCGGCCTCGGCTTGGGCTTCGCCTTCGGCTTCGCGGTGGGAAGCGCAGGAAGGTCGTCGTCGTCTTGCGCGAGCGCTGGAGCGGCCGCCAGCGCGAGCACGAGGAGCAGGGCGCGTCGCATGGCGGCCGACGCTAGCACGCGCGTAGAACGATGGAGGTTCTCGCGTATCCTGCAGCGCCCTACATGTGGCGACTCGTATTCGTCTGCTGTGCCTGCGTGAAAGCCGTCGCGCCTCCGCCTCCGGAGCCGCTGCCTCCTCCTCCTCCGGTGGACCCCTGCGCCGCGGACTTGAGCGGCGACTGGGTGCTCGAGGCCGACCCGACCTGGCGGTACGCCGCGCGCGACGACGGCGGCACGCTCGACGTCGCCGTCACCCGCTTCACCGACGCAGGCACGGCCGCGAGCCTGCAGCTGCAGCGCTCGGACGCCGGCTTCCAGGGCGTGGTGCGCGGCCTGGCCGGCCTGCCCTCGGGCACCACCTGCGAGCTGACCTTCCCGGTGCGCGTGACGCGGTGCACCGACGCCGGGCTCACCCTGCTCGCGGCGGCCGACGGGGTCATCGGAGAGGGGTGCGCGACTCCCGCTCGACCCCGGAATCCTGCGATGCTGGAGCACAAGCTGACCCGGGCCGACGCGGGTGGTATGAGGTTTTCGCAATGAGACTTCCCCTCGTGCTGGCGGTGTGCGCAGTCGCCGTCGCCTGCGACAAGTGCGGCAACAACGTGCTGAAGCCTCCGCCCGCCTGCATGGGCTTCAACGGCGTGCAGGCCGACTTCCTCGAGGCGTGCGAGAACTCGAGCCAGTGCGGCGATCACTTCAACTGCCAGCGGCCGAACCGCGACGCGACCGTCACGTGCTGCATGTTCGGCGACCGCAAGTGCACCACCGAGGCCGACTGCTGCCCCGGCCAGACCTGCACCGCGCAGAAAGAGTGCTTCGACAAGGTGCTCGGCGAAGACTGCACGACCGACGCCGAGTGCGGCGATCGCGGCGACCGCTTCTGTGAAGACTGGTCCGACCCGGTGATCGGCGTGAAGAAGCGCTGCCAGCTCCACGCGTGCGGCACGCTGGGCGAGTGCCCCGCCGGCCAGGCGTGCTTCAACGGCCAGTGCCTCGCCGACCTGCCCTGCGACGGCACGTGCGAGAGCGGCAAGGCGTGCGTGCCGACGGTGAACTTCTGCCAGGACTACTCGATGCCGACGCGCGGCGCCGAGCCCGCCTGCCCGATGACCTGTGCGGCGGGCTTCATCGCGACGTTCCAGGACGCGAAGAACCTCTGGGACACCTGCCGCCTGCCCGACGTGAAGTGCGTGTGCGCCGAGCTGCCGGGCCTGCGCTCCGAAGACCTGGGCCGCTTCAGCGCGCTCGCGGTCGAGCCGACGAAGGCGCTGTGGGCCTCGACGTACGACGGCCAGTACGGCGACCTCGCCATCTACAAGTGGGACACGGCGGGCAAGCTCGAGACCGGCTACCCGAAGTACGTCGACGGCGTTCCGACGGGCACTCCGAGGTACGGCCCGAGCGGCGCCCGCGGCGGCGTCATCGAGCCCGGCGACGACGTCGGCCGCTACACCGACATCGCCGTGAACCGCATGGGCAACGTCTACGTCAGCTACTACGACTCGACGAACGGCAACCTGCGCTTCGCGTGGCGCAACCCCGGCAGCGGCGAGTGGACGACGATGCGCGTCGACGGCGAGGCCACCGACACGGGCCTCTACACCTCGGTCGCGGTCGATCAAGACGGCATCCCCGGCGTCACCTACTTCCAGCGCGGCGCCGACGCGGCCTTCGACCCGAACACCTGCCCGATGCCGATTCCCACCGGCCCGAAGGCGTTCATCACGGCGCTCAAGTACGCGAAGGCGGCGAACCCGACGCCGGGCCCCGGCGACTGGACGATCAGGACGCTCGCCTGCCAGAGCCGCCCGACCCCGGCCTGCTACCAGTGCAACAACACCTGCGCCGACCCGGGCACCGGCCCCTCGTGCCTCATGGCCGCGTCGGGCGGAGCGTGCGTCGCCGACGGCGGCGCCAGCGCCTGCGACGCCACCGAGACGTGCGTGCTGGTCGGCGGCATGCCCCGCTGCGCCGAGAAGTACAACCCGAGCAACCTGCAGGACATCCCCGAGGGGGTCGGCCTGTTCACGTCGCTCGCGTTCAACGGGCGCGAGGCGTTCATCACGTACATGCGGCGCTACAAGCCGGCGATGGCCACCGTCGCGAAGGGCGACCTGGTCGGCGTGCTGATCACCGCCGGCGGCAACGTCACGACGACCGTGCTCGATGCGAACGGCGACACCGGCTACTTCCCCGACGTGAAGATCGACCCCACGTCGATGCGCGTCGCGGTCACGTACCACGACTTCTCGTCGAAGGCCCTGAAGTACTACTCCGACGTCGGGTTCATGCCCGGCCGGCCCATCGAGATCGTCGACCCCGGCACCGGAGCCATGGGCAGCGGCGAGAACAACTGGGTCGGCACCGACAGCGCCATCGTCTACGGCGGCGGCCAGACCTGGGTCGTGTACCAGGACCCGACGAAGGGCGACCTGAAGCTCGCGAAGCGCATGGGCACCGGTTGGGTGATTCAGCCGACCATCATGAGCATGGGCGCGGTCGGCTTCTTCGCGGACGGCGTCTTCGAGAACGGCAAGCTGTTCGCGAGCCACGCCCGCATTCACGCACGCCTCATCTCGGGCGAGCCCCATGTGGACAACGCGCTCCTTCTCAGCCCCGTCGACGCGCCCTGACCCCCCCGTGAAGCTCGAGCTCACGGTCGGGTTTCCCTCCGACGTCCTCGCGCGCTACTACCCGAACGGCAAGCTCGGAGGCCTCACCCTCGACGGCAAGGTCCCCGGCGCGCTCGGCCAGCTCGTGCACCTCACCGTGCACGTCGAGCGCCCGCTGCGCGACTTCGAGGTGAAGGGCCAGCTCGCCTGGGCGCGTCACAAGGGCTCGCTCAACCTGAAGGCCTGCTACGGCGTCGACTTCATCGGCGATCACGACCGGCTCCTGCAGTTCGCTCGCGCCGAGCTCGACCCTTCGGCGCTGCGCCTGGGCCCGCGCCTCGCGACCGATCTGCCGGTGCGCATCACGCACGGCGGCTACACGCGGCGGGAATTTCTGGTCGATCTCTCGGACGGCGGGGCGTTCGTGCGCTCGCCCGACCCCATTCCGGTCGGGCACGAGGTCGAGCTGCACCTGCGGCCGCGCGGCGCGCTGATGGGCTTCACGCTGCGCGGGCGTGTGGCGTGGCAGCGCAACACGGGCCAGGCCCCGGGCTTCGGCGTCGAGTTCCTCGACGAAGGCAGCGGCGGGCGGCCGAAGCTCGAGAAGCTGCTGCTCAAGCTCTCGAGCACCTGAGGCGTTTTTTCACGCCGCGATCGGCCAACCCCGCGCAGGTGCGAGGGGGCACACCCCATGCAGCCTTCCTGAGCCAATCCACTTCAACGGAGGCATCATGAAAGCACTTTTGTTTGCAGCAGCATTGGCCATTCCCGTCGCGGCGAGCGCCGACGACCCCAACCGGTACGGCGGCGCGCGCTCGCAAGGCGACACCACGCAGCAGCCCGGCACGCTGAACGAGGCCGGCGCTCCGACGCAGAGCGGAACGCAGATGGACAGCGACTCGTCCCAGGCGTTCAGCAAAGACGAGGTGTTCAGCAAGGACATGGTCGTGCAGAAGATCAACAAGGTCGGTCAGAAGCACATCGAGCTCGGCAACCTCGCCAAGTCTCGCGCGAGCAGCGACGACGTCCGCCGCTTCGGCAACAAGCTCGTGAAGGACAGCGAGAGCCTCACGAAGGCCGTCTCGAAGTACGCGAAGGACAACAAGATCGAGCTGAGCGCGGCGCCGTACCTCGGCGGCTCGAAGGACATGAGCGGCTCGGGGTCGATCAGCGGCTCCAGCAACACCGGGGCGGGCATCGAGAGCTCGGGCAGCCCCGCGCGCACGGGCACCATGGGCGGCACGGGCACCGACGACACGATCGCCGGCAGCGACGTGAACATGGGCAGCGGCAGCGACAAGCCGGCCGCGAACACCGGCAGCGAGAGCTCGGACAAGTACGGCCAGACGGGCTCGGGCGAGGACTTCCAGCAGAAGCTGTCGGAGCTCCGCAGCCTGCAGGGCACCGAGTTCGACTCGCAGTTCCTGTCGAACGTGATCGAGGGCAGTGAGCGGGCGCTCACCAGGCTCCAGGGCTGGAAGGGCCAGGGTGACAAGGGCCTCGACCGGCTCATCGAGCGCGCGGTGAAGACCATCGGCGATCACCAGCGCGAGGCGCTGCGCCTGCAGGGCAAGGTCCCCGCGGCGTAACCAGCACCAGTCAGCAGTCGGCAGTCGGCAGTCGGCAGGTCGCCAAGGCGGCCTGCCGGCTTTCCGCGTCTTCAGACTCTCGCTCGCCTCGCCCGGTGGTAGTGCGGGCCGCACAACCCCCGGGCGAGCACCGGCCGCCCGCAGCCCTCGACGCTGCAGACGGCCGCCCGCCTTCCCAGGCGCGGCTCGGCCTCGAGGCCGAACATCGCGTAGCCGACGGCGATGAAGCGGTCGACCTGGGCGCGTGAGAGGTGCGCCTTCTTCGCGAACTCCAGCAGGCGCGCGTGGCTCGGGTCGGCGGCGTCGAGCGAGGGCCCGTCGCGGAAGAGCTCCTGCACGGGGACCTCGAGGGCCTTCGCGATGAGCAGCAGCGTCTCGTAGCTCGGGCTGCGCTCGCCGCGCTCGAGCAGCGAGACGAACGAGACCGAGATGCCGCAGCGGCGGGCGAGCTCCTCCTGCTTGAGCGAGAGGCTCTCGCGCAGCGCGCGGACGCGGCGGGCGAGCGCCTTGAGGCTCTCTTGCGCGTCGACGCGCGCATCTTCCGTCGGATCTTCCCAGAACGCCGGCATGGATGAGTGTATCTTCGCGCGCACCATGACATCTGCGGAGGCGACGGCCCACTACTTCAAGAAGGCAGCGCGCATCATGGACGTGGGCGAGCGCATCGAGACGCTGCTCGCGGCGCCGCTCCGCGAAGTGAAGGTGCAGGTCAGCATCGAGCTCGACAACGGCGAGATCCGCACGTTCAACGGCTACCGCGTGCAGCACGACAACGCGCGCGGGCCCATGAAGGGCGGCCTGCGTTACCACCCGCAGGTCGACGCCGACGAGGTGCTCTCGCTCGCGTCGCTGATGACGTGGAAGACCGCGGTCGTGAACCTGCCGTACGGCGGGGCGAAGGGCGGCATCACCGTCGACCCGACCGTGCTCTCGACGAAGGAGCTCGAGCGCCTCACGCGGAAGTTCGTCGATCAGATCCAGGACATCATCGGCCCGACCCGCGACATTCCCGCGCCGGACGTCAACACGAACCCGCAGGTGATGGCGTGGATCATGGATCAGTACTCGAAGTACCACGGCCACTCGCCGGCGGTCGTGACCGGCAAGCCGATCGATCTCTACGGCAGCCGCGGCCGTGAGGCGGCCACCGGGCGCGGGCTGCTCTACGTCGCCCGCGAGATCGCGCGCGACGTCGGGCTCCCGGTGAAGGGCACGCGCTTCGCCATCCAGGGCTTCGGCAACGTCGGCAGCCACGCCGCGCGGCTCATTCACGAAGACGGCGGCATGATCGTCGCGGTCAGCGACGCGAACGGCGGCGTGAGGAACCCCAAGGGGCTCGACGTGCCCGCGCTGTTCGACCACGCGCGCAAGACCGGCTCGGTGAAGGGCTTCAACGGCGGCAACCCGTGCGGCAACGAGGAGCTGCTCACCTCCGACTGCGACGTGCTCATCCCCGCCGCGCTCGGCGGCGTGCTCACGAAGTCGGTGGCCGCCGAGGTGCGCGCGAAGATCGTGCTCGAGGGCGCGAACGCGCCGTGCACGCCCGAGGCCGACGAGGTCTTCGAGAAGCGCGGCGTGCTCGTGGTGCCCGACATCCTCGCGAACGCCGGCGGCGTCACCGTCAGCTACTTCGAGTGGGTTCAGAACCTGCAGCACGTCACCTGGGACGAAGACCGGGTGAACACCGAGCTCGAGAAGCTGATGCGCGAGGCGTACGAGCGCGTCGCGAACATCTCGCGCACGCGGAAGCTGCCGCTGCGCACCAGCGCCTACGTGCTCGCGATCGGCCGCGTCGGCAAGGCCACCGTCTTGAGGGGAATCTGATCATGCTCGACCAACTGCAGAAGGTTCCGATGTGCAAGGGCCTCACCCCCGACGAGGCGAAGCAGCTCGCGTCGATCTCGGTGGAGTCTTCCGCGAAGAAGGGCACGACGCTCTTCGACGAGGGCGCCGCGGGTGACTCGATCATCGTGGTGCTCGAGGGCAAGGTCGACATCACGAAGTCCGGCGAGTCGCTGGCGCAGCTCGGCGAGGGCTCGGTGTTCGGCGAGATGAGCCTGCTCGGCGAAGGCGGCTTTCGCACCGCGACCGCGACGGTGCTGTCGGACGTGAAGATGGTGAAGATCGACGCGAAGAAGTTCCAGGCGCTGCTCGCGCAGAACGACCTGGCCGCGCTGAAGGTCGTGAACAACCTCGCCCGCGTGATGAGCAAGCGGCTGCTCGCCATGAACGAGAAGCTGCTCGAGGGCAGGAAGAGCAAGCGAGACGGCCTCGGGGAGTTCTCGAAGATTCTGAACGACTGGTCGTTCTAGCAGCCTGCGGGATTTCTCCTGTTGCCGGGGAGGGTGTGACCTCGCAGAGCGGGGTGTTGCCGCGCAACGGGGTGAGAGTTTCGCGTGGGCGCGGGCTGTGTGCCCGTTGTGCGGCGGGATCTCGCACGTCGGGTACACGGGTGCCCCGTCGGCCTCGACTTGTGCTGATCTCGAGGTGAGCGCGAACTACGCCGCTGCTTGCCGGTGCGGCGCCTCGCGCGCTGCGAGTGCCCGAGCAAGCAGGCGGAGGTTGCACGCGGTCGCGATGGCATGGGCCTGAAGCTGAGCCGCCTGAAGCCCGAACGCGCGTGCTTGGCGAGCGCCGCGTCGGACGACCTCGTTGATGAGACGCTCGCCTTGGGAGCGCTCCCGATAGGCGTTTCTGACTTTGGGGTCGTCCCAAACCTTGCGTGCGAGGCGCAGTTCCCGCTCGTACGGATGAACCACCAGGCGGCGGCCTCGGGTCACCTTCCCGCGGCACGCTGGGCTTAACGGGCATTCATCACAGGCCGGCTTCGGCCAGGCGAACAGGGGCGCGTGCATGCTGTGCTCGCTCGACCAGAAGTGAGTCATGTCGTCGCTGGTGATCCCGTTGGGGCAGGTGGCTCGAGCGTTTTCGAGATCGATGGCGAACTTCGCCTTGCCCAACTTCCCCTCCTTCTCCTCGACCGGAGGTGGTGGCGAGAGCAGCGTGACGTTGAGGTGTCGCTGAACCACGTGACGCAATCGTGCGCCGCCATAAGCGGTGTCCGCGAGAACTCGATCGAGTTCTGCATGAAGGGCCTTGGCTCGACCGACAAGCCGATGAGCTGGCTGCCCGTCGTGCACATTCCCGCTCGTCACGGCGATCGACAGAATCAACCCGCTGATCGCATCGCCGAGCAGATGCACTTTGAATCCATCAAACGTCTGGCTCTTGCTCTTGCGGCCGTGTCGGGCTTGCGGGTCGGTGAGACTAATCACGCGCTCGGCCGCTACTCGTTGCGCGATGACGAGCCGACCGCCTTCGCCTGATTCGAGATCTTGCTCGACGACGCGGAGCAGATGCCGGCATCTGCGGAGAAGACCTTTTCGCAGCGAACGGCGCACCGACTCGCTCCCAAGGCCCCGACGAATCAGGTCGACCACCTTGACCACGCTCTCGGCGAGTTGAGTTGTCACCGTCGCCTTCGCGTCAGCGTCGTGCCACTCGATGGGGAATGCGCCCTTAGTGCTCTTCCCGAGAAGAAAGGGCAGTCGCCAGTCGCTGGCGACTTTCTCGAGCCTGGTGCGCGTCGCGCGCGCCCAGAACGTGGCGAGACTGCGCAAGCCGTCGCCGAGGAGTCGAACGGTGTCGCGGACTGCACCAAGGCACCACATCGGCGTGCTGTCCATCACCCAGCTCGAACGATCCTTGGCGACGCCGGCATCGAGGCACACGCGGACGATGTGTTCGTGCAAGAGCAGGTACCGGGGCACCTGCGTGTCAGCGTGACGCTGTCTGAGGAACTTCTCGAAGTCGCGCACGGTCCGCTCACTGGGCGTCTTTCCCCCGAGCTCGAGTCCCATCGCGGCTCGCCAGGCAAGGTCGGTACTCGCGCGAGCAACGGCTGCCCTGCGACTGATGCCCTGCTCTGACCAACGCAACACGATCAGCGCCATCAGCACGGTGGCGGGCCACGCATCGCGACCTCGGCCACGGCGGCCCCGCCAGCTTGCGAACAACCAGTCCGGGAACCACTTCGACCTCATCCTCGCCAACAGCCACGGAGTAGTTCCCGCTTGAAGGCAAGCCGGCGCTACGAACTCCGGGTCAAAAAACGAGTCTCGCGAGACGAGACGCAGAGGCATGTGCGCACTCCCAATGGTGGCGCTTGCGCACGATCCAACGCTCCGGCATGGTGCCTGACGGCTCCGGTACGGGTGTGCTCAAGCTGGTCCAAGCAACCGCGGGATCGCACGCGGGCCGGAGCCAACCAACTCCCATTTTCAGCGCAGCGCCAAGCGATCGATCTTCCTGCGGGAAATCTTTTCCCCGCAGGCTGCTAGA